>Ga0070728_10000488_pt1 | contig 78397 bp, 68 predicted proteins | sample tdDd471_FD_66723 | JGI IMG/M metagenome (GOLD analysis project Ga0070728, IMG submission 66723) | Marine sediment microbial communities from the Atlantic coast under amendment with organic carbon and nitrate - tdDd47.1 | ecosystem: Environmental > Aquatic > Marine > Coastal > Sediment | place... | reverse complement strand
CATCAGGCTTCTTACCATACTGGATTTGACGTACAGCAACAACATTATCTTTTGGAATGATTACAAGGTACTGCCCAAGGTACCCATCAGCTCTATACCCTTTGATATGGTCTGACTGCAGTACGGTAAACTCAAGGCCTGCATTCTTTACTTCAGCAATGAAGTTTGAATACTCATCTGCACCACCAAAGAGCGTATTCATCGCCTCGTCATCAATGGCAACAGCTGTTTCACTCAGAGAACGTAAGAGCGCGATGTACTTCGCTGAAATCCCAGCTGACTCATACTGCGATAATAGCGCCTCAGGCCAGCTTCCCTTTTGCTCGTGATCTAACCACCAAAGCAGCCCACAACTCGCATTGTAATCCTGTGATTGCTTGAATGAAAGTGTAAGCCATTCGCTGCTGATTATTCGTTCTCCTTCCCATACACCATCCTGTAGAATAAGCGTTCCAATTGCAGAAAGACCTCTTGCTGTAAGCTCTAGGCCACACATACTAATAGCGTGCCCTTCAAAATCGAGATTCCAATAATAATTTCTAATGCCAAGCGGGGTAAACAGCACATCTTCTACAAAAAGGTCAAGCCGTTGTCCTGAAACCTTCTCTACAATTCCTGAAAGGATATTCACCATACGGTTATTATATACAAACCCCTCTCCTACCCCATGCATAAATTCTGCATCGAGTGAAGATTGAATATAATCGGGGATCAAATACCCTTCTTCAAATGAGGAGAAATCTTTCAAGCCAGACGTATGAGAGAGAATGTGTCTAATAGTAACATCTCTTTTTCCTTCGACATCCCACTCTGGGAAATAGGTACAAATAGGTGTGTCTACAGACGGAATTTTTCCTTGATCGATAAGAATACCGATTGCAAGATTAACCACAGATTTCGTGATCGACATAGTTTCAAACGGCACTTCGTCGCCTAACTCGAGAACAACCTGTCCATTTACTTCAATACGCAGGGCATCTGAATCGGAAGATTCATACCGAGAAACAATTTCTTCAAGAACTGTTGGATTTAAAGCAAATGTAGAAAGACAAAAAAATGAAAAGACAATAGAAAAAAGTTTTTTTATTACCATGATACTACCCCATCAGATGTGACGGGGCAGTATATGTAATGAAAACTTAGAATGCAATACCGGCTCTAATACCACCGTATCCCGCTCCAACATATGTTGCAGCTAGCTTTAGGTCATGTAAATCGTCAAAATCCCTAGTTATTGTTGAACCTGTAGAAATTGGTCTGCCAAATGCTTCTACATACCAACCAAGCCCATCTTTTGGTATAGATCGGTATCCACCGATTATTTCTCCACCAAAGCCCATGAACAATGAGTAAAAAGGCCCTAGACCAGCGTAGTAGTTACCCTTTTTAGTATACCTACCGAATTTGACGTGAGTAGATACATCTAATGGCATTACAAGAAAGAGGTTTGACTGTAGATCAACACCCACTTTTTCCCCTTGATATCCAACAGATGCATTGAAAGTAGGAATTACTCCTACGTTCAAACCAAATGTACCATACACGTTTTGACGCTCAATATTCTGCACAGGGATATCCTGGACTGGAACTGGAGTTATTTCGTCCGCAAAACCCATCCCAGAAAATACAAGGAGAGCTGCTAAAAGTGATGAAATCCTTTTCATATTTAACCTCAGTTGAGAAAAACAAGGATAATACCACAAATCAATGATTTAGAGGAAATGTCTCAATAGCTTTGTATATTGGGATCAGCAAATTTACCCCAGGCGAGAACCCCACCATACAAATTCCGAGCCGAAAAACCCTGTGATGCAAGGTATTTAGTAACCTGCGCAGACCGTGCCCCTGTTCGACAGACAACAATTATAGGCTTATCTGTCGGAAGCTCATTAATTCTTTTAGAAACATCATTCATAGGGATCTTGATCGATGGCTCGATCGTCCCTTTTTGCAGTTCCCACTCTTCTCTTACATCGAGGATATGGTACTTATCCTTATTATCGCTCAATTCTTCCACCGTAATGGTGTCGCAACTATTCATAAAATACGCCAACAATTTTTTAAAAATTAGATACATAGTCGTTAAAAAGTTAATCCAAATTGGAGTCCAAGCACAAGTGCATTTTGTATTGAACTATTTCCTTTTGGTTTCACAATATACTGTAGATCAGGTTGTACATAGCTCCAGTGATTCACTTGATACTTATAGTTGAGCTCATACACCATTTCAAAATTTTGTCCTGCAAGTCCCTGATCATCTCTCTGCTCATTTGAATCCTCGCTATACTTCCCATACGCTATCCCAAAAGAAAGGGCATCTTGTGCATCTCCCGTAAAGGCTCCTGTATAGACAACACCAGTCGTGAAAAAAAACGGAAAGATGTTGGTGTCTTTTGGGGCAAAAAGAAACGCTGCGAATGGTGTGACACCAATATCAGCATTTTTCGGGTCTGGTTGATAAATCGTCTGGTCTACAAGAACATACCAGCCAGTATTTGATCCAGCGAACCCTCCTTTAAATTTAGGCCACGCTTTATCAGCAACAAAGGCACCGATTGAGTAGTTCCCGGAATACATGGTCGCTTTTGTCTCTTGGTTTAGAAGAAATTTCACTTGTCCGATATACTGAACACCCTCGACATTGTTAAAGGTGAAATTGAAACCATGATATTTCGAATCCTGCAGGGTCGAATTCCCGTTATACACCCCTAACTGAACCTGAATTTGTTTCAGTGGAAATACATCGACAACGGCTCCCCAGGTAGCATGTGGGTATGCGGTGAAAGCAGGGTCATTAAAAAAGACTGCAATCGGATTTCCGCAGAACGCATTACTCATGTAGAAATAATACCAATCACTCTGAAGAAAATTGTTTCCAGCGTTCAATCGACCAAATTTTACACGCAAACGGTCTTCAAATGCGGTGTACCTCAGGAGTAAGCGGTTCAGCTGCATCGTCTGACCACCGAACACCTGCTGAACTGGAAATTGGTTCCCAATTTTCGTTGCAGAAAGGTTTGTACCTCGACGCCATACAAAGTCTACGTAAAACTCCCAACCGTTCATGTGCATGAGTTTTTCGAGATCAAGCTTGAGGTCTGTTCCCAAAGAACCGGTATATGAAAAACCCCGAGCGACTCCACCAATTGGGTTTGCAGCGACGTCGGCCGAGTATTCTGAAGTAAAGATGACGCCTTTGCGAATCAGGTCACCTCTAGCACCACCCCAATCTCCAGTAATGGTCGTTCGTTCATGCACCTTATCGTGTGGTTGATTCTGATAGTATTGCTGGATAGCATCGTGTCTACGATACGTTTGCCCTGCAAATCGATGCGAAGAAGCCAAGAGAGAAGTAGAGAGCAAGAGTAAAATAAAATAGCGCATAGATGAACTTTTTTTGTCCACAATATCAGAAGCTCTTTCAAATATCAATTTTATAAATTCTTCTTTTCTCATATCTCTCTAATCGGTATGTAGAGAGTTTAGGAGTACAACAAATGGATACGACGAATTCACGATTTCACCTTATGAAATGGCTTGTGTGGGCACTTGCTATTCTCTTCTTATTCTATGAGTTTTTTCTAAGAGTTTTCCCCGCCGTAATGGTATCCGAGCTCATGAATGCATTTCATGTCGACGCACTTGTCTTAGGTACTCTTTCTGCATTTTATTTTTACTCATATGCTCCCATGCAGCTACCGGTTGGGTTATTACTCGATCGATTCGGCGCTCGCAAACTCCTTACCTTTGCTGCAATAATCTGCGGCACAGGCACGTTCTTATTCGCTGGCTCAAACTCCCTTGGAATCGCAGAACTGGGTCGTTTTTTCATGGGAATCGGTTCTGCATTTGCTTTTGTTGGAATGGTCTATGTTTCTTCACACTGGTTCCATGGTGCAAAACTCGCTCTCCTCGTTGGAATCGGGAATTCGGTTGGGTTATTAGGAGCGGCTTTTGGAGAAGGTCCCTTAAGTATCGTTGTCGAGGTCATAGGGTGGAGAGAAACCGTGTACATTCTTGCTACTGTTGGTATCGCACTCGGTGTTGTGATCTTCATGTGTGTTCGAACTGAACACCACTCCATCACAAAAAGAGTAAAGCAACACGAATCATTGTCTCATGCGTTTTCAAGTTTTCAAAATGTGTGCATGAATGTGCATACATGGTTAAACGCCTTCGGAGCACTGCTTTTTTTCCTCACAACGAATGTGCTTGCAGGACTTTGGGCAGTTCCTTTTTTACAAACTGTTCATGGCATGAGTTATGAGGTGGCAGCTTTTGCTGTAACCATGCTCTACATCGGTGAAATTGTTGGGGGGCCAATTATTGGTGTAATCTCCGACAGGATAAAAAAAAGAAAACCCCTTCTCTTTATTGGTTGTATCGGTGCTTTAATTTGTATCGTTCCGTTAATTTATTCTGGAGGACTTGCTCCATGGGTTATCTTTGTTCTCTTCTTCTTAATCGGGTTTTTCTCAGCAGCAGAACTCCTCAACTTTCCGCTCGCTGTCGAATTGAATACCGTTGAAGCAAAAGGGTCTGCTATTGCCGTCACAAACTTTGTTGTTGCAATTGGTGCATCGGTGATGCAACCGCTTGTTGGATACTTTCTCGATATGAGTGCAGGTTCAATACGAATTGGACGGAATACTGATATCTACACCGCAGCAGATTACAAAACAGCTCTTATAGTCTTTCCAATTAGTCTTGTTTTAGCAGTTATCGTTTTCTTATTCTTAAAAGAAAACACAGCGAGACTCGAAAGCCATGAAACAACCCCCGAGCCATAAATTTCTACTCAGAAGAGCATTGAAATAAGAATACATAGGATCAAGAAAGGGGCTACGTATTTGACAGATACTCCCCAAAATGGCTGGTACCACCCAAATCGATTGCTTCCGAAGTGCAGCTCTTTCGAAGCCTTTTCAATACCCCAAACCCATGCCACAAAGATCGCAAGCAGTCCGCCTCCAAACACCATTCCAAGTCCGCCCCACATAAAGTCCATGATCTCATAAAAACCATGAAGTTTCAAATGAGGGATTGAAAGGTTCGTAAAAAACGGGCTAATTCCGCTTGAGAGAGCAGACGGTATACCAACGACAAAAGCCGCAAGCGCAACAACAATCACTGCAGGTGTACGCTTCCAATTCCACGCATCGATGAGATAAATTACAGGGATCTCCAAAAGCGCAATACCCGTAGTGACAGCTGCAAATGCAAGGAGGATAAAGAACCCCGCTCCAAAGAGTTGCCCAAAGGGCATCACCTGAAATACACTTGGAAGCACATCAAATGTAAGACCTATCCCCTCGGCGCCAACATGGTTGAACGCAAAGAGTGCCGGAAAAATAATCATTCCTGCAACAAGCGCAACGATAGTGTCAAAAAGGGAAATATAAATAGCTGAAGAAAACAGGTTTTCCTTCTTCGATGAATAGCTCCCGTATGTCACGAGAACAGCCTCCCCAATACACAGGGAGAAAAACGCCTGTGAAAGCGCAAAAATAAAACTTGTTCCGTTGATCTTCGAAAAATCTGGTTTCAAATAATACTCAAGACCGATTCCTGCATCATCGAGCGTCACAGACCTAATAACGAGGAAAATAAGAAGCAAAAGGAGGAGAGGCATAAAGACTTTACTATACCGCTCTATCCCCTTCTTTACCCCTCGAGAAACCACAAACGCCACAATGAGGACAAATAGTGCCATGTATGAAAAAACATGAACGGGATCAGAAGCAAATTCTTTAAGGACCATGTTCGAGCCGGAAACGGTTCCAACAATATATCCCAATGTCCAACCGCCAATCACGGAATAGTACGAAAGAATAAAAAAAGCTGTGAGGATGGTAAGCAGCCCAGCGTACTTCCAAGGACCTTTTGGCTTTATTGAATCAATAGCACACATTGGATTTCGCTGTGTATGTCGACCAAGCGCAAATTCAACCAACATGAGAGGAAGTGCGAGAAGTACTACACAGAAAAGATAAAGAAGAACGAACGCCCCGCCGCCATGCTGTGACACAACATAGGGAAAGCGCTGGATATTACCAAGACCTACAGCTGCTCCAGCCGATGCCAAAATAAATCCAATGCTAGAACCCCAACTTCCACGAGTTGGGGCATGAGAATCCTTTTTCATTGTACTCTAATGCCACTGATTATAAGGGGCGATAGTGTACAAAAAAATCAATTATTTGTCACTCGGGGAATTTTCCCCAACAATGCTTGAGGCCCACGATGAAAAATCAGCATCGGTAAACTCTGAAAGCGCATCATTTAAAACAATACCTTGACAGACAGCATCCTCAGTGAATTCACGCGCAAGCACTTCATTTTTTTCACATCCAAAACCATTGAAATAATGGTAGGCCATATGAAGGAGCGCCTTTGGATGATGCTGGAGGCCAGCTCGTTTAAACCACGTAAGCGCCATCTCATATTGTGAATCGAGAAGGTATCCCTCACCAATCAAATATTGTGTATTTGGATCTTCTGTCATTTTACCATTTTCAGCACGAGCCTTTCTAAACTCGCCATGGGTATAGAGCTTGAAGGTATCACAAACAATTGCTTCTGTGACAATCGGATAGTTTTTCCACGAAACAGGCTGGTACGGCATGAGGTTCATATCGCCTAAGAAAATTCCATTCGATTTAATCGAAAAATCTATTGCCTGAGCATCTTTCAAATCATTTGCAACGCCTGCCAATGCCGCTTTAATCCCCGCAAAACTTACTCCTTCTCCGGAGAGTGCAATCATTCCATGCGGCATAGCATCAACCACACCTAAGTCAACACTGCAAGAAAGAATGTCTTCAGGAGTCTTCGTCGCTTCTATTTTAAAATGACATGCAATCTGCTGTTCCTCACACGTTTCAATCCATTCCGAAAGAAGCGGAAGAGATTGCTGTCCTGTACGAACCGCGTTTCTCAGCTCTTGGTCGAGTCTCTCGTAGCTCGATGCAAACGCTTTATTAAAATCGAGCCACGTCTTATGCGGGGTATCGAAATACCCTTTCATTGTAAAAGACTTTAAAGAAGAAGCCTGAGCAAGTTCAACATTCGCAAAATTTGTTTCGAAAAAGAGTGAGTTATTTTTTATTCCTCGTACCATACTCATTTCTGGGTACGATGCAATAAGCATATCTCCCTTTTTCAATTTTATCCCTTTTACATTAAACGTATCGCTTGCCGTTTTTTTTGTGGGATCCAGAGAGATATTTGAAGCGATAGAGTCAATATTACACGTGATTGTTCTGTCGACCGTACACTTGACTCCGCTCATCGTAAAATGCATTCGTGAAGGCTGGAAAAGCTGTACCTTCATTGTCACGTCCCCTCCATGCATATACACCGGAGCAGGACTGTCTTTAGAACGAATCACTATTTGTTCGACCGTTCTTTTGATTTGATAGGGAAAGCCACTGGTTTTCACATTTTCAAAGGTAATCTCGTACCCTTTTTTGTGAAGATCAGTGATGAATTCTTTCTGGACTTTCCCAACTTGAAAATATGCTGTCGACCAGAGGCCAACAAGAAGAAGCAAGCAGACGACAACGCCGCCAAGTATTATTCGCACACGCATAATATGTCCCCATTCTAACAAAAAAGGGACATACTACCAACTCTCCTCATTTATAAACAACAGCGAGAGGGGTGTACAATGCTTTTAAATATGGCTACGAAGAAACCATGCAGCTTTCTCGTGATCCCTAAGTAGGCCCGTCAAGAAGTCTGCAGTGCCAATATCACCGTGTTCTTCGGAGATATCTATAACACGTCTCAAGTGAGCAACTGTTGCCTCATGATCTTGCGCCAAGTCCTTCACCATATCTACACAGGAAGCCCCTTTTTTAGCTTCCTGGATCGATGCCTTTTTTAAAAACTCAGATAATGACCCATTCACAAGCCGTCCCATCATCCGAATTCGCTCGGCAATTTCATCCGTCACTGAAGCAAGTGCCTTGTACTGCTCCTCAAAAAGCTCGTGATACATCAGGAATGCTGGATCTTCAACATTCCAGTGATAATTGAGCGTTTTTACGTACAACACATGCGTATTTGCTAAAACAACAAAGAGTTCTTTTTCAAGTTCATCGATTGCTTTTTTTTCAAGTCCATACTGTGTTTTCATAAGATCTTACCAATGTGATACTGTGTGTTCATGCCAAAGCAGACTGAGAAGAATTATTGCACGAAGACTCCACAACCCGCATCGAAGCAAGTTATTTCTCAAAAGTTTTTTTATCGCTTTCTTATCCTTATCCATAGATAGCCCTCTATAATCAGGAATAAGTAACATAAACGTCACTATCCATACACCGACCAAAAGTAGCAGTGCGAGGGTTGCTTGAATAGAAGGGGTTGCTATGGCTAGCCAAAGCGCAACAATCGATTCAAAGATCATAAAAGGGCCAACAAAATACGCTGTTTTAACAACGTGCTCCCTCATAAATAACTTAAACTGTTTCTTACCTACCTCATCGAAAATTGGGTAGTGCACGATTTGCTCATGCCACACGAGACCTGTCATCATCAGTGCTGCGAGCAAATTTAACGCTAGTGCTAACATCCATACTCCTTCATCATTATTGTATGCTATTATTTTGAGGAGGAGATCCTTTTTTTACAACTCTCCTGTTGATGTATAACAAATCATTTTTCATAATGAGTTCAAAATATAGAGGTTTGTTTCATGATATTTCGTGCGGTACTCCCGGTTATACTCTCTTCACTGACTCTTTCAGCACTCCCAACAATTTCATCCCCTACCGAAATTTCACAGCTATTTCCACGTGATGTCTCAGACATCACGAGGCTTACCAATAAAACTGAGATCAGATACAGCGTACTCCTTGAAGAAATTATAACTACGCCATCCCAAAAACGATCTTTTGATACCGTCTTTGCCAAATGGGATGAAATGGAAAGTGAGTACCTCTATGCCACGAACCTCCTGGATACGATTGCAATGTGTTCGCCTGACGAGGCAATGCGAAAATCAGCAAGTAAAGCGCAACAGCGAATTACAAAAATGCGGGTCTCAATTCTGTTTGAGCATCCAGAGTTTTATGATGTGCTTTCTTCTACGTCATACGACGGAATGGATGAAGGTCAGCAATATTATTTCGATCAGGTAAAAGCGAAACTAAAAAAAGAGGGATTTCATCTCTCCGGTAATACACGGACGGAATTAAAGAATCTTTTATCTGATGCCTACGCAAAGGGAAAGAAATTTGTAAACAACATCTCCGAGGATTCGCGACACATCACATCAACATCTGAAGAGCTGAAAGGGATTTCACCTCGATTACTGAGTAACCTCACCCTCACAAAAGATGGGAAGTATATACTCACCACTGACTATCCTGTAATATTCCCAATCCTTATGAGTTGTAGTGTAGAATCGACAAGAAAAGCATTGAGTGATGTCTTTACGAATCGTGCCCACCCTCACAATCAAAAAGTCCTCGAAACACTCATCTCACTCCGATCCGATATAGCTGACAAAGTGGGATTTGACAGTTTTAGCGAGATGGAAATTAAAACGGAAATGGCAAAAACACCTGATCGTGCAGGAAATTTTATTCACGACCTTGCTCAAAAAATCGCCCCCAAAGCAGCTCAAGAAGCTGCGACGCTCACAAAACTCCTACCCAAAGAGGTTCAACTCTCTAAAGATGGTCGATTTAATGAGTGGGATGTCGCCTATATCATCGAACAAGCCAAGCAACAACTCTTCCAGCTCTCTTCAGAAGAAGTTTCAGAGTATTTCCCTCTCGAAAAGACGATTCAAGGACTTATTGGTGTGTACGAAGCCTTCTTTGATGTCTCCATTAAAGAACTTCCCCTTCATGAAATGTGGGCGGATGACGTTCGCCTCCTCGAAGTCACTGAAAACGGCAATGGATTTATTCACGGATATGTCCTACTTGACCTCCACCCTCGACCAAACAAATATTCACATGCGTGCATGGTACCTTTACTCCCTGCATACGATTCGAAGATTGGTAGCCCTCCAGCAACAGCTCTCCTTATCTGTAATTTCCCTCGGGAGTCAAAAGATGCTCCAGCATTATTAACGCATAGAAATGTAATCACTTTCTTCCACGAGTTTGGCCACGGATTGCACCACCTTTTTGGACGTCCAACACTTGCTTCTGCGTCACTTGATGCTGTTCCAGCAGACTTCGTTGAATTACCCTCTCAACTCCTTGAAGAGTGGATGTGGGAACCAGAAATTCTAAAAAAAGTCTCTTCTCACTACAAGACGGGGCTCTCTCTTCCAGACGCTCTGATTACAAAAATGGTAGATGCACGAAATTTTGCAATCGGACTTCAAACACAAAGACAGTGTGCCTTGTCACTCGTCTCCCTCTCTCTTTTCAGTAGTTCGAGAGTCGGAGATCCAAATGAGCTCTATCGATCTATTTTCAACGAGCAAAGCCCCCATATTTCCGTTTCACCACAGTCCCACGCTATCATGAGCTTCGGTCACCTCAGTGGGTATGGATCAAGATATTATGGGTACCTTTGGTCACGTGTGATTGCCGCCGACATTTTTGAAACGATAAAGAGTGAAGGGCTCCTCAACAAAAAAGTTGGAACCCGATATCGCGATGACATCCTACGCCCTGCTGCAACAAGAGATCCAAATGAAATGGTCTCTGATTTCCTTGGTAGAGATCCGCAGCAAGAGGCACTATTGAGACGAATCGGTGTCTAGTAGTTCATGAACGGTATAGATATTCGCCGTTTCCTCTATCTTAAGCCGCAACGTTTTATACGCTAGGATAAATCCCCTTTCCCACGTTCCCGCAATCCGGCGAGTCCTTCTCTGCAAGATGGTTGCCAGAGGAAGCACAATTCCCTTTTTTTCCAGAGAGACTAACGCTTCCATAGCCCTCTCCGAATATGAAATATGCTTTTTAGGTATTTCTTCCCTTCTTTCCAGCCATCCCTGCTTTGTCGATTCAATCGAATCAGCATGGACGATATATGGCTTAATATCGAGGATTGGAGTCTCATCAAGGATATCACACTCCCCAACGAGAATACTTCTCTTTTTCACCTCAATAAGTGGAAGAACGCTCATCCCAATATTGTTTGGCCTATGTGGTGAACGGGTTGCAAAAACCCCTACCTTTTTTCGAGCCCCAGGAGGTAAAACCATCGGCTTCCAATGCGCAGACTTATGAAAAACAAACAAAACCCATACATGCGAAAACTCATCAAGACCTTGCAGGGCTTGTTCAAAATTATTATTTGGAAGAAGAGTAATTTCAGCCAGTGCCCCATGTTCATTCGGTTGATGGGGAACTTCGTACTTCTCTTTCGCGCTGGTTGAAAGTACTCCGATTGGAGAAACTGTATGGTTGCTGAAGACTATCCTCCAGTTCTAAATCCTGGGTACAATGTCATCCCACCGTCAACAAAAATTGTTGAACCATTGATATAGTCTGAATAATCTGAAGCCAAAAACACCGCAGTTCTTGCAATATCTTCAGGAAGACCAATTCTGTTATACGGGATGAGTTTCATCAAGTCATTATACGCTTCTTCAGTTTCCCAAGCAACTCGATTGATAGGAGTTTTTATCGCTCCGGGGCCGATTGCATTAACACGAATTTTTTGAGGAGCTAATTCTTGTGCAATAGTTTGCATCAGCATGTGAATTCCTCCCTTCGATGCGGCATAGTTCGCATGACCCGCCCATGGCACTACTTCGTGCACAGAACTCATATGAATAATTTTTCCCGCTGCTACAGAGACCTCCTTTTTCACGCCTCTCCGAAGAAACTCTTTCACCGCCTCTCGCGCACACAAAAACTGTCCCGTTAAGTTTACCCCGATCACTTTGTTCCAATACTCAAGGGACATCTCGTGAAATGGTGAGTCTTTTTGCATTCCAGCATTGTTCACTAAAATATCGACTGTACCAAAAGTACTAATAACCTCTTTAAACATTGCCACGACATCTTCTTCTTTAGACACATCTGCTTTTACAGCGATTGCTTTAACGCCGAACGACTCGATTTCTTTTACAATTTCTTCTGCCTCATCCGCCTTGTGTGAATAATTGACTGCTACATTAGCTCCCGCTTTTCCAAATTCAATCGCAACCCCTTTTCCGATTCCAGAGCTGCCACCGGTTACAAGTGCAGATTGACCTTTCAAAATTGCAAGAGGATCGAGTTGTGGAATATCGATATTTGGCATAAAAAAACTCCTTTTCTCCCTTGATACGAGATCGGGAAGCCAATGGCAAGAGGTTTTCCTTGAAATTTGTATCTGATGTGGTATGCTGGGACCCGTATGCTAAGCATATTTAAAAATTTTTTCTCAAATCTTTCGGCAACTTCACAACTCGATACTGGAAACAAACAGGGTTTCGGCACCCTCACGGGTGTTTATATCCCCAGTATTTTGATGATGTTTGGTGTCATTCTGTTCCTTCGACTCGGACTTGTGGCTTCATATGTTGGCCCAATCCAGATGAGCCTGATTATCATCCTTTCCGTTTCGATTATGCTCATTACTGCAGCATCAATAACCTCTGTTGTCACAAACATGAAGGTTGGAAGCGGCGGTGTATACTTCCTCATTTCACGGTCGCTTGGAATTGAAATTGGCGGAGCAATTGGGATACTACTCTACCTGTGTCAAATTATCTCGATAGCACTCTGTACGACGGGTTTTGCGGTTGCTTTTTGTGATGTATTCCCAGCATTTGACAAGGTTAGTGTTGAAATTGTAACCCTTTTAATTTTGACCGCACTCTCATTTTTCTCCACCGACTTAGCTTTGCGGACTCAATACCTTATTTTAGTCATTCTTATCGCATCGATTGGGAGTATCTTTTTCGGATCGTATGAATCGATCACAGTTCACAGCGAAACGCCATTTTTCCCTCAAGGTCTCTCGTTTTGGCAGGCTTTTTCAATGTTTTATCCCGCTGTGACTGGAATTGAAGCAGGGATGGCTTTATCTGGAACGTTAAAAAATCCTTCACGCTCTCTTGCGATCGGAACGTTTGCAGCACTCCTTACATCTGGAATCGTCTACCTCATTGTCTCGCTCTTCCTTTACTTTGCAATACCGAATGCAGACTTAAGAAATGACCCACTTATTCTTCTACAATTTGGGCCTATACCCCAACTTGTCACTCTCGGTATTTGGGGAGCAACCCTATCTAGTGTTCTCGCATCTATCACTGGAGCCCCAAGAATGCTTCAAGCAATCGCTGAAGATGGAATTACCATTGAGCTCTTCTCGAGAACGTACGGAAAGAATAAGGAACCAAGATACGCAATTGGCCTCACTTTCTTTATTGCTCTTTTCTTGATGCTTGGAACTACAATTGACCAAATCATCCCTATCTTAACGATGATTTGCTTGATTTCCTACGGTACCCTAAACCTCGTAACAGGATTTGCTGAACTCATCAATTCATCAGGATGGCGTCCGCTTATTAGAACCCATTGGGCTGTCTCATTTTTAGGTGCTGCCCTTTGTTTTGGTTTTATGCTCCTCGTTGATGCGGCATGGACGTTCATCGCTGTGTTTATCGTCCTTGCGATATATATAATTTTGAAAAGGCAGAATATCCACACGAGCTTTGAAGATTTCCGGCAAAGTATCGTATTTTTCTTTTCAAGGTTTGCGCTGTACAACCTCTCTGAATCACCTGAACATCCAACGCATTGGCATCCTCAACTTATGGCGTTTATAGGCTCTCCGAAGCCTCAAGAGAAACTTATTCATTTTTGCCACAGCCTCACACACCAGTCAGGTATTCTTACCATTGCAACTGTTGTTCCTCCCACATTAATGGCTGAAGACACCCTATGGACGCGCAAAAAAGCATTGGAGGACTACTACAACAAAAATGGAATCAATTGCTTTGTAGATTTATCAAGCAACGAATCGATCGATGATGGGATCGAATCAATGATTAAGTCATATGGAATTGGACCATTTCAACCAAATACTATTGTTCTTCCGGTAGAAGAAGAGTGCCCGCTAAATACCATAAAAATCGCTCAGACAAACAATAAAAATATCCTCCTGTTTAAAGAGAACACTAAAATTCCTGAAAAGGCCTTCACCAAACGATACAAAGCGACTTCAAAACGAATTGATGTCTGGTGGGATGTTGAAGAGAATACAAGCTATGAGCTGATGCTTTCTCTTACCAATTCACTTGCAGAAAGCCTGCTATGGCGCGGTGTAAAGATCAATCTACGCACCACCTACCCAGATGAGCAAGCAAAAGAAAGTATCTTCGACAATATGAAGTCGTTTCTTATTAAAAGTAGGCTTCGAATGAACCCTAGCATCCATCAGCAGAATGAGGACAATTTTGTGAAATTTTCTAAAGATGCTGATATCGTTTTCATTGCTCTGCGGCCACTTGAGTACTTTGAAAGTGAAGATGCATTCATTGAATACTACAACCACCTCATGAATGAAACAAAGCACCTTCGATCTGTTGCCTTTGTACTCTCAATGGATAATGTCAATCACAAAGAAATCTACCAATACTAAAAGACGCTTCCTACCTACACTTAACTTGTGTATTTAGCGAGAGTCTGGCTCACGCTTTGAAGTAATTGCACAGCATAAACGGCCGTTGGATCACTATCTTGGAAATTAGAAATAAATTTGCTATAGTTCTGAGCTTCTTGAGCCGGATCAGATCCCAATTCAGTAATATTCTGAATGGATGTTAACGATTCCGAAATACTACTTTGATCTTTTGGGCTCAAAGAGCTCTTGCAATCTGAAAAGAGCTTCATCGCATTATCCAAAGAATTTTTAAATTGATTAAACTGAGCTAAAAGTTGCTGCGGGTTTAGATGTTGCTGATCCATCGGAGCTTCTTCAATTTCATTTTGCACCGTATTGATAGTCCCCTGCATTTCAGAGATAGTACCTGAATCACTATTATACCCACCCCCAGAAGAGGGATTGATTCCTGAAATTGGCATATTTGCTCCTTTGTTAACTGTATAGGAAGGGTTGATTCACCGATTTTTAGGATAAATCAAACCTTCTCACATGTGCTCGTATAGAGGGCGTTTACATAATCATCCCCCTCTAATGTTATTTTATAAAAAAAAGATTAACCGTTCACCTTAATATTGATTTAGATGTGATTTCCGCTTTATTATTTTTATAATAAGTTAGTTACGGTTATTGTAATGTTTTAATAGATGAATCCCACTTAGAATTAATGAGATAGTAGAGATAGGGACTTTATTTTTGTATAAATTCACCTCAAATAACAAAGTTAAGGTGAACCTTCTGAGAGGTCGTCTCTACGAATGCTACCTGAAGATCTTATCGAAATCGATATCCTCACCCGCCAGAACATAGGCTACGTTTGGAAGTGATTTCGTTTTTTCGATAAGCTGCATATAGTACACTGCATATGCTTCAGCTGCTTCATCAGCATGTGGAGGACGAATACCTAGAATGGTCAGGTTAGTATCTACTGAGTACTGTGCAATTTGAGAAAGGACATCTTCCTCTTCATCGAGATAAATAGAGGTTCCGAATGCCCCTTTTCTCATCCGTGCAATGTACTCATGGCTTTTTTCTTTGAGTGCTTTTCGATCAGCTTCGTTTCGTACAATAGTCTTTAGCTGAACCTCAGCGTGTGGCCAATACGAGCTTTGTTGCAGAATATGAGAAACAACAAGTGCAAATTCGAAGTTTCTCTGGTACCTGCCACCCCACCAAACATCTATTTTTTTCTGCGGTGTACCTATTGAAAAGGTTCGCAATTCCTCAATTGACTGATCCTTCAAAATCACTACATTTTTTCCCATATGGTATGAAGAAAGAAGAAACTTCGCAAAACTCTCTGGGCACGAATTTTCAAAGCAATGCCTTAAGAGCACGGTATTAGGTCTCAGGGATCCCATACCGTAGTTTTTCACCATTGCTAAGATCCCTAAAAAGGGGTCTTCAAAAGGATTCACATGGGTAAAACAAGGGATCGCAGCCTTCTGAAAATACTGTTTGAGAGTGTGGTTCGTAACAGTTAGTGTATGAGACCTGTTCGTATTGATTGGAATTGTTGTTCCAAAAGTAAGGAGCCCCATCGACTGATCGAGGGCATGCGCAAACCGGATAAGGTTTTTCTCTTTTGCATCTGGATCAATAACCGCGAGGATATTTGGTCTCCAGCTCTTTGCGTTCTTGTCGAGATTCTCAAGCCCCTTGGTGAAATACCGAACAAGGTAGGTCAGTACACTATACCGAATATCTTCCCAATTCCCCTTGATAGCTCGCTTAGAAAACCAAACGACAAGGCCTATTACCATTGCGAGCACAACGAAAGATGCTACAGGATTAATAATTAGCATACTCACAACACATGCGAGGGATCCTGCAAGGGAAATATACCATGGAGTTCGAAAGGTCGGCCGCCAACTCGGATTCTTTACCAGTGACTCAAAAAAGGAAACAAAGTTCACCAGAGTATAAGTAACCAAGCTCACCATGGTCAGGATAGGGATGAGCTGATTGATATTTGTGAAAAGAGTGATCGTAATTGCGATAGAGAATGAAAAAAGTGTCGCGACCCGTGGCTGGTTTGATGCTCCGTGACCTTTTGCAAGAAAGCGAGGAAGTACTCTGTCTTCCGCAAGCGCCTGCATCGTTCTTGGCGCTGCCAAGATACTACCAAGTCCACTGGACAACGTAGCTCCCCAGATACCAAGAATCACAGCAAATCCTACCTTTGCAGCCTTTACCAATATGAGTGGATCATGGATGAGCAGCTCACGTGGAATATTGACCCATTCAAAAATGGCCATTGTAATATAGAGAACAAACCCAGCGAAAACTGCAGCAATCGTTCCAATCGGAAGCGATCTATGAGGATTTTTAATATCCCCTGAAAGAGCCATGCCGGCCTCAATACCAACCATCGCTGGAAAGAACATCGCGAACCCCATTGTCACACTCAGAAGTGAACTCGGTGCTGGCACCCCCTCTCCGATCGAAGCGCTTACTCCCCCAAAAAAGATGGAAGAAAGGGCTATTCCGATCGCAACCAGGATAAATGTTTGGGTTCGAATCGCAAAATTCGTCGAAATATACGATATTCCCGTCATGACGATCATCATGACAACTTCAATCGCCTCTAGTGGCACCCAAGGAAGAAACCCAGTATGGAGCGAATACGAGAATCCAGAAATGTTTAGCGCAATAGATACAATTTGAGAAACAGTTAGTAAAATTCCGACAGCAGAACCAAATTCTGGTCCAAGTGAACGAGAAATTAAAAAGTATGATCCACCACCACCCATTTTCATATTGGTGACCACAGATGTCATAGAAAAAGATGTAACGAGTATTATTGAAGTAGCAAGAGTAATGATAGCGATCATTGTTGTTAGGCCCACATTTCCAAGGACCCATCCAAGCCGCATAAAGAGGATTACCCCTATCATCTGGAGAATGCACGGGATAAATACTCCTGTAATTGTACCCAGTTGCGCAGAAGACTTTGGAAGTGAACATTTTCCAAATAATTGTGTAATCGGGCGTGTTAAGGTGTGTATTACTGACATAATTCCCCAAATAATTGAGGAATACAATACATCAAATCTCCCTAATATTCAAGTGAATATAAATTAATTTTTAAAATATATATTCAAAAAAATTGTATTAATTTTATAATGAAATAAAACCCAGGGGGTAACTACGATGGCTTTGTCATTATTTTTAGCAAAGTTCTTTGGACTTTGGTTAATTTTTGCTGGCGTTGCATGGTTGTACAGAAAAGATGCTGTTTCAAAACTATGGGACGATATTGAAAAGAATAGTGCTGTATCAGCAGTTGCTGCGAGCATTAACATTATTGTTGGTTTACTAGTTGTACTAACTCACGAAGTATGGTGGGGATGGCCAATTATCATTACGTTAATTGGTTGGTTGAGCCTTCTTAAGGCTTTCCTTCGCATGTTCAAGCCTGCGTGGGGAACTAAGCTTATGAAATCATTCGTAGAAGGTCAGAGAGCATACGCTACAGGATTCATTGTACTCCTAATTGGTGTATTCCTGACTTATTGCGGATTTTCTTGCTAAGGTAAGCGAGATTTGGCAAAACCCTCTGAGGAATTGCCTCTTAGCTTACTATTATGAAAAAAGCAGCTCTCGATAAGCTGCTTTTTTCTTATACACGCGGCTTCTGAGCCACGATAGTTGCCGAGCTTTTGAATGAATCGATCCGAGGTCACTCAAACCAGTTTCTTTCGTGGAATATGAATTCATCTATGAAACTTCTACCCACATGTCCCTCCAATACTCAGGCTTGATAAACCTGCAATCGTGATGGCCATATTTAAGTCTGCCCACGCTGTATCTATACTTATCGATGCTGGACATGTCATCGTGTAGCTCATGCTCGTCTTTCCATCGCGTTGCTCTATAGCGCTTCCAATGAAATAGGATGAGGAAAGCTGTTTTCTAACCGCTTCAACCTTTGAAGCTAGGATTTCTATGAGTCCCTTGTCTGCTCTCATAACCGGCACTTGGAACCGGTATGTTACCTGACCTGTCGATGCCAATGATGCTGCCATAAATAATCTCCTATAATTTTTTCACTGCCCAGGATTTCTCACTTTGGTCTCACTCGAAGTTGTGTGAGTGCAATCGCGGCGATTGCAGTATCTAGATCAGCTTCTGCTTGTTTGAGGGTCACTTTTTTTGCACACGTGAGTACATAGTAAAAAGTAAGCACTCCAGGTCTTCTCATTACACTGCCCGCAGCAATATACTTTCCACGAACGGCCCTGTTCACTTCTTTGATTCTATTATCGAGAACTGCGTATAAGCTCTCTCCTCGGTCTGGTTCAACACGCCTAATCAGGTGTGTCATGTGCGATACAGCCATGTAAATCCTCATATTGGTTTCGGTTCTCTATATGCAAAGTGTTCCTAGAACTTTGTATAAAGCCTTCCCCCTTTTCGGATGAGGGAAGGAGTATGCTCCTGGCCTGTTTTTTTTGCCATAGCATTTAGAAAGGTCCCTCTCAACAATTAAGGGGTTTCATAAAAAAAAGGGGTTTCGTATAGTTTTTGGAAAAACAACCTGCGCAGGGCGCGTGGCCAAGCTCTATTATTACTACTCAGCTATGAACGCTGGGAAAAGCACAACTCTTCTCCAATCAAGCTATAACTATGTTGAGCGTGGCATGTCCACTCTCCTCTTTGCTCCCGCGATTGATACGCGATTTGGGACTGCTGTCGTTTATTCCAGGATTGGAATAAAAAAGCAGGCAACCCCATACACCCGAGACACAGACCTTTTTGCAATTACTGAAGAGCAAAAAAAAGAGGACCCCGATCTACGGTGCATCCTCGTTGATGAAGCACAATTCCTAACTAAGGAGCAGGTGCAGCAACTCGTTGGCATAGTAACGCGACTTGATATTGCAGTCCTAAGTTATGGATTACGTTCAGACTTCTTAGGAGAGCCCTTTGAAGGAAGTTCATATCTGTTGGCATGGGCACACGAGATTGTTGAGTTAAAAACAATTTGCCACTGTGGAAGCAAGGCGACCATGAATATGCGGATTGATGAGAATGGCCAGCCTGTGACTGAGGGAAATCAGGTACAGATAGGTGGGAATGATTCCTATATTTCTGTCTGTATGAAACATTTTATTGAAGCTATACCATTGTACGAAATAGGGAGTGTTCCTCAATGAAAACCGAATCTATTCCAAAAGTGATTTTGCCGTGGGTTGTCTGCTTTGCTGCATCCCTATTTTTTGCGTACGAGCTTGTTCAGCTCCACATGTTGAACGCGATAGCCCCCATGCTTATGAAAGACCTTTCTCTTAATGCAACGCATTTTGGGTACTTGAGTGCCGCATATGTCCTCGCAGACGTGATCTTTCTCCTCCCTGCCGGAATCATTCTAGACCGCTTCTCTACTCGACGCGTTATTCTTTCCGCCCTCTTCTTCTGCGTCACAGGAACATTTGGTTTTGCATTTTCTCAAAACTTGGCACAAGCCTTTTTCTGCCACTTTCTTTCAGGGATAGGGAACGCATTTTGTTTTTTAAGCTGTATGATGCTTGTGGCACGTTGGTTTTCTAAAGAGAGACAGGCACTTGTCGTAGGTCTTATGATCACTATGGGAATGTTCGGTGCATTTGTGGCCCAGACCCCATTCTCCCACCTAGCCCAGCAATTGAACTGGAGAGAGGCACTGCTTGTTGATGGTATTGTTGGTATCGGAATTATGGCCATCGTTTTCAGCTTTGTTAAAGACCACCCAACAGTAATTCGAGCAAGTGAGTCTTCTCAGCCTATCAAGCCATTTTGGCCAAGCGTACAATTAGCGCTGTTCAACAGACAGAACGTCGTTTGCGGCCTTTACACTGGACTAATGAACCTTCCATTAATGGTAATTGGTGCTGTGTGGGGAAGCCTTTTTCTGACGCAGGTCCATTACATCCCACTCACCAAAGCTTCATTTGTTGTATCAATGATCGCTATGGGAACGATATTTGGATCCCCTTTCTTTGGATGGATCTCTGATAGATCAGGTGAACGGAAGCCGATGATGTTTTTAGGAGCTATTTTTTCACTCGTTGTATTTAGCATGATTATGTTTGTGCCATTTACTTCTGTGAACACATTCATTCTGCTCTTTTTCCTTCTCGGGTTTGTGACAAGTTCACAAGTAATTGGATACCCCCTGATTACAGAAAGTAATCCAAAATCACTCACCGGAACATCTCAAGGCGTTGCCGCGGTAATTATCATGAGCTTAGCAATGATTGCACAACCACTTTCAGGATTTTTAATGGATCTTGGATGGGGAAATGTGATTATCGATGGACAGCCGATCTACAGTTACAGCGACTTTATGAGAGCGTTTGCTATTTTCCCAATTTCTTTCATCTTGTCGTTCTTTCTCGTACTTTGGGTAAAAGAACCAAAACAGTTAAGGGTGCCAGCAAGTCAGGTGTAAAAAACACTTGTTCTTTGAAGAAAAAAACAAGTTTGCTACATCTATTTTTATATGAAGCTTGTACGAGAAAGGTATGCAGCCACACGTAACAGAAATACACCAGCCTTGGCACGTTGTTCATCCTTCTATCAGTTATGAATCAAGTGACCAAGCCGTTGTGATTATCCACTTCGAGAAAGGGTCATACTACAGTCTCGAGCACAAGACGTATATCCTGTGGAAGCTCCTCGAGCTTGGACTCTCAACATTTCAGATTCTCGCCTACTTTGATAAGCGACTTCACCCTGAAATTTTCGATTTGCTTACAGAGATGCAACGTGATGGACTGATTCATAAAAGTGATGGGAAAGAGCCGTCACTCGCACACATCAAAGCAAAAATTGAAGCAGTTCTCGCTATAGATATCGATCATACCCATCCTTTACAATACACGATGAAAGACGAGTGCCAATTTGAACAATTGCTCACTTTCGCCCCAGAGGAAGAGTTCGAAGCGCCCCCAATCCTATAAGCCGCCCCCTCTTGTAATAAATATTTTATTTAACTTTTTTTTTGTGCATTGAAGCGAAAAGAGATACTAATTTAATTTTCACTGTGCGCCTTATTTCTTTATTTATGGTATACTATACCTTGTAAAAGGGAGAGAGTAAACATGGCTGTATTAGACATCAACGCTGCTATGGGTAGAGGAACACCGCTCAGGCTAGATGAAAATAATAATTTGAAAGAAGCGACCTGGCTAGAACGAAATGTATTTCGCTTTGGGAAAGACGCGAAAAAAGACGTCGAACTTGCTCTTATTTCAAAGGTGTTCGAAGAGGCACACGACCCTCAAGCGATGAAGCGAGCTGAAAAGTACGGCAAAATGCATTCATTCGAGAAACTCGAGAATGTTGCATTCGCACATCGAATTGCTCCACTCTTTAAGATTTCAGTTGAATCCCTTATTGATAGAGAAGGAAACCTCATCGGTGATTCCCTTCCTCTTCTTAAGAGAAACCATCTTCACAGAATTATCCCTGATGTAGACCTGAAAAATACTATAACGGCTCTCATCGAAAAAGATGACGCACTCTATATCCGTTCAGAAGAAGGTGTTTCCTTCCTCGATTCATGTGAGGACATTTCCCTACTCTTACGTAAGCTCGATACAACACACCCTCATAAAGAAAAGTTAGCTCGACTCCTCATGATGCTCCATACGCTTCGAACTGGCAATGAAGCAGTGGGATTCAGCGAAACGGACATTACGGTACTTCAGGAAGAACTAGCACCTCACTACACCTACCAATTACTAGCAGATGTACCACACGACACCAAGGGCACAATCAAGGAGATGTTTTATCTCGCTCATGGTATTTCGAAACACTCTCAACGTCATTTTAAAGAATTAAGAGAAACGCACAGAGAAGAAGAAAACACAGGAATGTACACCTTTACCGTTGTAACAAGACTGCCTTCATACGCTAAAGAGCCAAATTTCTGGAAGCGATTGTGTTCGATCATTACGAACCTCTTTAACCGTGGAGCACACGGCCATTCCTGGATAGAATTGAGTGCTCCAGATAAAGAAGGAGACCTTCGTTCCTCTGTGGGATATTACTTTCACGTGCTCACTAAAGAGCGCAGATTTCAATCACCAGATCCACAAACATTTACGCCTATTCCAAAAGAGCTTTTGATCCGTGAATCGATTGAGATCAATGAATCCCAATTTCAGAAGGCTAAAATGTATATTGAAGAAGTACAAAAAATGCTCGACCGCAAAGACAAACGAATTGGAGATATGCCCCTAACGGAAGGATTGTCAGAGCATGATAGAAAAGAAATAGCTTTTATCTACAACCAAGCTTTGAAAGCGACCTGCCTCAGTTTTGCGAATTCGCTGAGAAAAAGTATCACCGGTGTTCGGTGTGATGATAGATCTGCTACACGAAGAGTGCTTTTACCAGAGTGGCTTCTTCGATTATCGGATGAATACTTCAATCCGATTTTGCGGGTGACAAACCTTGGTTTATTGGCGCCACTTTCATGGATAATGAGGGCTGAATTTCCAGCATATAGAGCAGGAGAAATTACTCCAGGAGTATGTTCATCTGGTTGTTCAGGTAGCGGTCAATGTCATCAGGAACCCCAAGCAGCGAGTTAACAACCCTCCCTCTTTTATCAGCAAAAATAAAAAAGGGATACCCGTCGATAACGCAGTAGGGAAAAAGGAGTGACGAATCATACGGAATGATTTCCACATTCGGTGCAAGCCTTTTAAACTCCCGCTTCGTTTCTTCATCCATTGACACTGATACCAAAATACATTTGACCCCTTGGGATTCATGTTCTTTTGCAAATTCATTGAAATAGCGAAGCGAATACTGACAAAAGGGACAACCACTCTGCACTACGTTCAGTACGTATCCATTTGCGCCGAGACTTCCCGGAGGAAGCTGCTTAAAATCAAGATGAGTTGGTAAAAAATTAAAATGAATCAGAGGAAACACTATTGCCGTTGCTAGAAGTGCAGAAGAGATACTTGCCATCGAGTAATACTGATAAAAACAGAGTCCCCAAAAGAGCACATGGAATACATGTGTTAAAAAACAGGGCAAGCACAGTGACAAAAGAGTAAGCTGCATACAAAGCGAAAGGACTGCACTTCCTAAAAGTCCATATGGACTAAATTTTAAAATGAATCCCCTCTTCTTAATAAATGCTACGAACAGCCCCGTGAAATAGAGCATTCCCAATATCGAAAACGTCCAGTGACCAGATTTACATGAAGTACATGGAAGCATGTGAACCGAGACCAAAAAGACATAAAGCATCAACGAAACTGAAGCAAGCAGAAGAAAGATTGCAATCGAACTAAAAAGTGTTCTCGGCAACTTTTTTTTCATGTTTGTCTGTCCTTTAAGTCTCTCACGATCCGAAGCGCATTTTCGTATCCCAACGTGCGTATGTACGCGCGGGTTGTTTCAAGCTGCCTTTCTTCATCAGAAATTTCTGAGTTCCCATTCAATGTTGCTCTTTTTTTTGTGGTAAGTTCGTATAAAACGATACCAGCTGAGACTGAAAGGTTGAAACTTTCTGCCATCCCAAACATCGGAATGGTACAGAGCATATCACAGGCAGTTTTAGCCTCCTCTGTTAATCCCCTTTTTTCATTACCAAAGATAAGACAGAGGGGTTCATCAATTGGGATATCTGAAATTGAATGATCAGCATGAGGGTCAAGGCCAACTAGTAGTGGTTTGGAAACAGCGTCTCGCTGATTAAAGTCTTCAAACTGTCGATAAAACTCTACGGTTGACCACACACCAGATCCCTGCATGGTACCCTTTCCTTCATTTTTTCGAAGTTCGTGGTCTATGATATGAATGGTTGTAACTCCCAAAGCTTCCCCTGTTCGAACGATTGCAAGCGCATTGTGGATGTCGGTTGGGGCTTCACATGCAATTTCGATTGAGGTAAGTCTCTTCTCGAGAACCGTTGCTATTTTTTCTTTTCGTTGCTGTGTGAGGAATGGATTCAATAATGCTTGCACTTCCTCGCACGTAGCAATAGACAGAAAGGGTGACAACGAGCGATATCGTTCCGCAAATAATGCACTGATCTGTGGAAGGGTTTGCTTTTTCATAGTACTGTCTGTCCTATCATGTTTCTCTAGAAGAATCAACTCTGAAAATTTGGTTGTTGAAAATTGTTTTATAAAGCTATGTGTTAAGTATGAAAAATGTATCCCACCATACTGAAAGGTCATCGCACTATTTAATTTTCTGCCTTGTTGCAGGGTTATCGGGTATATTCTTTGGATATACTTCTGGCATTCTTGCAGGAGCACTTCCTCTTCTCAGGGAATCATTCTCAATCACACGTGGTTCTTCTGGTATTATTGTTTCGATTCCTCTTTTTGCTGCAGCAATCGGAGCATTTTGCACCGGGCGCCTTATCGATGCTTTTGGAAGAAGACCCTTGCTCATATTTCTCGGTGGACTCATCATTTATGGGATTATTCACACCGCACTTGCAGACCATATCCATTGGTTCTTATTCGGACAGATATGCATCGGCCTTTCGATAGGTATCAGTTCATATCTCGTACCGATTTACCTTTCAGAACTAGCCCCTCTTTTTGCACGTGGCTCGATGGTATTCTTATACGCTATGAGTATTAACGCAGGTTTTTTACTAGCCTTTCTTGTCGTCTACCTTTTTTACCCTACCGGAGAATGGCGACTGATGTACGGGCTTGGACTTATCCCTACGGTCATTTATTTTATCGGCAGTCTTTTTCTACCTGAAAGTGCTCGCTTTATTATCCTCAAAAAACGAGAAGTAGAGCACAAGGAAACACTCACACTACTAAAGCGGATCAAATCAATTACAACAGATACAATACAAGTGATCCAAACAACAGCTACTTCCACACCACGCCTACCTAGTAAGATTTTTCAAAAGCCTATTGCAAAGGTTTTAGGATTTAGTATTGTCCTCGCAATAATTCAACAGTTTACAGGGGTTAATACAGTCATTTTCTTTGCGCCTCAAATACTGACACAAGGCGGTATTGTTGAAGAAAGTGCAGCTGCCATGATTGCGATTGGAGTGAGCGCCATCATGCTTCTCTTCACAATACTCGCAGTATTTTTTATCGATTTTGTAGGCCGAAGAGCAATGCTCATGGGCGGGTTGGCAGGGATGACCCTTGGTCATTTGTTTATTGCCTATGCACTGTATTCAGATGCAAATCTTCCACTAGACCTTCGAATCGCACTCGTTGGCATTGTTATTTATCTCGCGAGCTATGCGATGAGTGCAGGCCCCATTGTCTGGCTCTATGTAGCTGAAATGATCCCCCTCGGCGTTCGAGGTATTGGAGCATCGGTAGCAATCGGAATTATTTGGGTTTCTGGTGCTGTTTTACTCATTATTTTCCAACCACTCCTCAAGTTGATTGGAGATGGTCCTATCTACCTGTGCTTTGCTTTTGTTAGTTTCATAAGCGCGATTCTCGTCTATCTTATGGCACCTGAAACAACAGCGATTCCCCTTGAGGAGATCGAAGCACACCTTCTCGATAACAAAACGATTCGAGAGCTTGGTGCCCCCCATTAGAAAAACGTTCGAATTGCCGATAGTTCTTCGATTTGGTATCATGCTTGCATGAAACGAGAAAAAGCAGAGCTCTTAAAGAAAATCCATGGTGGTCAGACGTGTCAAATCGTTGCTACTGCCACAAGGCTTCAAATTTTTGATACACTCTATTCGAATCGAAAAAGCTGCGACGAAATTGCTAACGAGCTAAACCTTAACAGTGAAACGCTGCGTCGCCTCCTTTTTGCTCTCGTTGCGCTCTATCTTCTAGAAGTACAGGAAAAAAAATACTTCGCTCTTACCGAGCAGGGTAAATACCTTTCGAAACACCATGAAGATTCCCTGAATGCCCTCGCCGTTTATAAAGGATCGCCTATAATTTGGGATGCTCAGGGGAAAATGTTCGAGGGTATCAAAACGAACCGCTCCCCTTTCGAGCTTCACTTCGGTACAGACCTTTTTTCCCACCTCTCTCTGCATGCCGAGCATATGGCACTCTTTCAAGACGCGATGGACTGCTACACTGTCCAATCATCGATTGCGCTTTTAGAGGCATATGACTTCTCCCGATTTTCATCGCTTCTCGATATTGGTGGAGGAAGAGGTACATTCCTCAAAAAACTTATCGATCAATACCCAGCAGTTCAAGGTGCGACTCTTGACCTTCCTCAAGCGCTACGCTCCCCAAGTCAGGGAATCACTCCAATCCCAGGCAGCTTCTTTGATGCAGTTCCATCAGGATACGATGGGTATATCCTGCGCAATATCCTGCACGATTGGTCTGACGAAAAATGTATTACAATCCTCAAAAATATTGCCCCTGTTCTGTCGAGGTCTACTCCTCTTCTGATTTTTGAGGCTATCGTTGAACCAACTACAGAAAAGCGGCTTGGCAAATTTGCTGATTTGACTATGTTTATGATGACGCCAGGCGGAAAAGAAAGAGATCTCTCTTCATTTGAGGTATTATGCAAAGAGGCAGGGCTGTCAATTACACAGGTTGTTCGAACAACAGGTTCGAAAGCCCTTATTGAGGTTCATCCTTCTCACTTTGCTTCTTAATGTGTGCATCAACCATATGGTTATGCTGCAGTAGGTCTTCTTGAAGATCGATTTGGATCTGCTGAATTTCAAGGAGCCGCTCCCATTGATGTTTCGTAAATTGATCAAGTTTTGCATGAATATGCCTAATCTCAAGCTCCGCCTTTAGATTAACGCGATATTCATCATCGGCCATCATTCGATCTTTTTCAGCCTGTCTATTCTGACTCATCATGATAATAGGTGCCTGAATAGCTGCTAGGCAGGATAAAACGAGGTTAAGAAGAATAAATGGATAGGGGTCAAACACGTCTTTTTGGATTCCAATGATATTGAAAATCATCCAAATGAAGACAACCCCGAGAAATGAAAGAATAAAAGTCCAACTACCCCCAAAAAGTGCAATACGATCTGACACTTTTTCCCCAAAGGTAAGTTGGCGTTCGAACTGTCTGTTGACGTCTTTAGAAACAAGCTCATGGTCGCGAAGACTGTGTACCACTTCCTGTTCTAACTCGGAAAGTTCCCCCTTATCTGCTCGGAGAAGTCTTGTAATACGACTTGCACGAAGTCGACGCAAATCCTCCATGCAGATATATCCCGATTCTGTCCAATCAGGACACACCGCTTTCCCCTCATCTGCGATTTGAGGGCGTAGCAGTTCTATCGGAAATGCATCTTCCTCATCGAACTCTTGCTTACAGACAACACATTTTCTTTTCTTCTCTTCACCCATATCCCTCTACATACCGCTTTTATACTTTATCATCAAATAGTATGTAGACGCTTATTCCATCAATGACGTCAGAAGGTGTGTTTCCAATGCTTTTCTTTTCTGTTCATTCTCAACGAGTCGTTTTTTGCTTCCTTCGTTAATCGGTAAAGAAGCTATACGCTGTGCTTCATATTCGAAATGAACTCCACTGAGGAGGACTTTTCCTTCGCCCTGGGTTCCTTGGATGATGGCTGGTTTCTCATCTGCATCAAGATATTTCCCGAGAGTAGTGAAGCCTGATTCCAGGCTGGGCGTGTCAAAATAACACCCTCCGCTATAGAGGACCGAATACTTTTGTCCACCAAACGAAACAACTGCATCAAACACATGTTCAAATGAAGTATAGGAATACCCTTTTCCGAAGAGGGTTCCTTTCGCCTTTCCCGAGTAGAGTTTTAAATGGCGGTCTTCAACAATCTCAAGCGGGGTTCCCACCTCAAATTCAATCGAATCTGCAGCGAAATATGCCCCTGCACAAATCCCTAAGTAACGTCCACCATTCAAGACAAAAGACTTAATAGTATCGACCCCAGAACGCCCGAGTGCTTTGACATAGGGAAGGTCCCTTCCCCCCGGCATTGCAAACAATGTAGCATCTTTTCTCCAAAAGCCCTGCTTGACTTCTTTCGAACCGAGTATTCGAACCCTCTTTTCTCCGTAGTGAAATTGGAGCATTTTTTCAAGGGCACTCTGCGAGTGCTTACTAACCCCAGGTCCATCATAAATATAGATCATAGCTCTCTTACATTTTTGACGAAAATAATAGAATACCACACCTCTCGGATTATATCTAATTGAGAGGAAGGCTTGCCCATAAGTCTATTTTTCCGTACATTCAAATAATGATTTATTTATATTTAATTGCCGGCTTTTTACTTCTTATATTTGGCGCTAAAATTTTAGTCCACGCCTCTTCTAAACTTGCAGCGATCATGGGACTCTCCCCTCTCATTATTGGCCTTACTATTGTTGCTTACGGGACGAATAGCCCCGAGCTTTTCGTGAGCACCCAATCTGTTATCCAGGGAAAAAGTGAAATCGCCATAGGAAACGTTGTCGGATCTAATATCTTTAATATTTTAGGAGTGCTTGGGATTTCTGCACTCATTGCTCCTATCCGAGTATGTGAATCTCTATTCCGCTTCGACATTCCCATTATGATCCTTGCATCTATTTTGTTTTTACTCCTCTGTCTTCTTGGAAAGATTACTCCACTAATAGGTATCCTTCTTCTAGTCCTTGCTGTCATCTACACGTATTTCACCGTCAGACACACGAGGACTTCAAGCGAAGCATTAAAAGAAGAATATGCTCAAGAGTACTCAAATGGGAAAAAAGGGTGGAAGAAGCTTATCTTTGAACTTGCCTTGATTGCGATAAGCTTAGTCATGCTCGTTTTCGGTTCTGAATGGTTTGTAAAAGGAGCAAGTGGAATAGCAAGGATGCTCGGTATCAGTGATGTGATAATTGGCCTTACACTTGTGGCTATTGGGTCTTCACTTCCTGAACTTGCTACCTCTGTCTATGCCGTTATAAAAAAAGAATACGATATTGCAGTTGGTAATATCATCGGATCGAATATTTTCAACATCCTTGGGGTAATGGGTTTTGCCTCATTATTCAATTCTGAAGGAGTGAACGTAAGCCCGATCCTCTTAAAAGTAGATGTCCCATTAATGCTTATTGCCGCGTGCCTTTGTGTCCCACTCGTAAAGAAAGGGACCTCGTATGGACGGTGGAAGGGTGGAGCACTCTTTCTACTCTATTGTATAAACCTACTCTATACAATCAGCGACCCAACCGGAGCGCAAATAGACTCAAACTTCTTATTTGGCTTTTCCTGTTTCTTAGCTGTTCTTTCCCTCGTCATTCTGAGAATGAGAGCAAAAAGAGTCTAAATCATTTCTGAAACAAAAGTGTTCAAAGGTTCCCCCACCAATCAATGGAGCAAATTCATTAGTTCTCATGAGTGAGAAGAGCGTTTCTTTTTTACCATGAGCAGCACTGCGGATGGCTTCCAGAAAAGGGATTCCAATTTTATCCCAAACAGTTCGTTCCTCACCTTCCAAGCTACGCACTACATCTAGAATACTTGAGTACAGAGCAAGCCCATTGTTTCCGGTTTTCTCTAAGTAGTAGAGTCGAACACCTGTAACAAAGGGTATAAGAAACGGATCGAAGTCAGATTCAATCAATGGATGTACATGATCCCACTCAACCTGCACTCCCCGAAGATCAAGCGCAACAAGGAGTGTTAATCCTTGAATTTTTTCTTTCACTGTTCCCGCTGTACTACATACTGTACTTACTATCCCACTGAGTTCAGAATGAGTCCCAACGTGTAGTAAAAAAAACGACGATAAAAAATGTGACTCAACGCTTTCTACAAATGTTGCGGCTTGATGTATTTGACCTGCCTTAAGAAGCAGTTCAAGGCGCGTCAATTTTCCAATTGGGTGCTCCATCCCTTTTTCTAAAACCTTCAAAGCCCGGGAATGATCACCTCGTAAAAAAAGGATCCTTCCGTAGAACGCTGCATAAAAAGAGTTCTCCTGACAGGAAAAAAAAGAGCGCTCAACAATTTTTTCAATCCATGCAAGATCTACAAGTTCACCGCGTAAATAGGAAACCAGTTCAACACATTTTAGTGCAAAAAGATCATGGGGCCATTCTAAAAGGTGACGCTCTAGGTATGCGAGCGCCTGCGTGTATTTCTTTTTCAGGACAAGTTGACCGATCGTGAAATAGGAAGCTTCCCACGGACTCGACCACGATTCTATCCTTTTTGCATTATTGAGTGAGAGCTTCGCTCCATCTGCCCCCTGTTTAGTCCCAAGAGATAGCGAAGAGAATGCATGCAGTACATGAAGAAAAAACACTTCATCATTACCGAATAAAACCTTTTCAATTTCTGAGCACTCGATACGAGTAGTAACAGCAGTAGACATAAGGGTATAGATTGTCTCTTGCAATTTTGGACAAGCGACAGACAGGGGCAGTTGCGTCCTTCTCATCTTCTCTCCTCTTTCTTCTCACATACGAGAAAAAAAAGAGAAAATCAAGGAATTTACTCACCTTTTTTTAAAGGAACATGTACATGAAACGCTGTTTTCTCATCTTTTTTACTCTCTACTGAAATTTTACCACCCATTTCATCGATGTAAAACTTACAGATAGAGAGGCCAAGTCCATGACCTGTTTTTTCACTTGCTTGGTCAAACTGAGTAAAAGGAGAGAACAGCACAGGGATATCATCTTCTGCAATGCCTGGGCCTGTATTGAAGACCGCAATATGCAACGTTGATGAATCATGAATGTAGTCCAGCATAAGCTCAATCGATCCCTGCTGGTTTGAATATTTAATAGCGTTATCTAAAAAATTAAAGATAACTTGAGAAAGTTTCCCTTCATCACCATTGAGTTTTGCTGGGAAATTCTCAGCAACATGGAAGCTGAAACTTCTATTTTTTGTTTTTACTTGCTCTTGATAAATTGACTGGATTTTTTCAATCCACCCCTTTGTCTCAAAAAGCTCAGCATTGACCTGCATGTGCCCTGATTCAATCCGAGCAAAACCGAGAAGGTCATCTGCGACACCTAAAATATGGTGCGACAAACTCTTGAGCGTGGCATACATCTCATCAACCTTTGCTGGATCCTTTTCTGTTTTGATAATTTCAACAAATTCATTGAGTGTTGCAACAGGGTTTTTTAATTCATGAGAAATATGGTGCAATAATTGTGATTTATACCCCTCACTAGATCCTTGGTACATCTCGCTAGTCTCTAAACGATTAAGCATCGTAAACAACCGATAGAGAACGTAAACCGTAAGGGTTACCAATAAAACAAAGACAATCACAAAAGTTGAAAAAAAAACTTTTCCTGAGTAAACCTTGGAGATAAACAATAAATCCCATGACCGAATGACAAGTCCAAATAAACCAATCCCCACGGCCACATAAAACCACTTTGAAACAGCACCCTCTTTTGTATAAGTTAGAGAGTTAAGGAAAAGTGCCAGAGCAGAAAAAAGAAAAAGAACAGTCGTATGGAGCGCCATTTGTGAATAGGCATTCCACGTCTTATAGGTTTCGAGTTGAAATGCATATTCGATTAATTGGTCAAGTGAAAACAGAAACACGATCGATGCAAAAATAGCCGTGATATAGTTTCTTGAAAATTGATCAGAAATCGCGCGAAAAAATATTCCTAAACCGGAAAAAACAAAGAGCAGCGCTGTATTGGGCGACATCCTACCTGGATGTGATGTCCGAACCGTTATATCGTGACTCATGAATAACTCATCTATCCCGAAATCAAAGTTAAAGAAATATTGAATGAGCGTTAAAAGCGGAATTATTGGGGCGAGGGTTCCAAGCACAAAAGAAATTTTACGAAAGTTAAGTGTCGAGGTCCAAATCCCTATCCCGATAAGAAAGAAGCTCAAGGCCGTGTTAAACTGCATTGGTGCAAAGGTTGGAACAATCTGCACAAGATAGGTGTTGCTCTGTACCCAACCAACCATAACCATCAATGAGACAAATATGATTATGAGAGCACAGATTTGCGGGAAAAAAGTAATAAAGAGTTTTTTCTTCATCTCAACTTGGTTCCTTCAGCGATTCATTCTCTCTATCTACTTTCTTATAGAGCGGATAAAGCGCAATATTTGTTAGAGACAAGGCTATAAACCCTGCCAATCCCGTCATACCACCAATTAAATAATTTGGCTCACTAAAAATGAAGGGAAGAAGTGAAGCCATCGAATAAAAAAATGCATGAAAAAATAGTGGGGCCAAGAGCGATCCTGAAGTAAGCCGCAAATAGAGCAAAATTGGGCTTAATAAAAGGGATAAAAGGATCATCCAAATCGGTCCCAAAACCATATGCTCAGAATAATACCATCCAAAAAGAACGATAAGCGGTACATGCCAAAGGCCTGACACAAACCCTATAACAAATGACTTTCTCCAAAAACCGACCTCTTCCAGTAATGAAAGAAAGTACCCCCTCCACATTACTTCTTCACCAAGTGCGATAACGAGTTGAAGTGTCAATGCATAAAAAAGAGCAAGCAGTGCAAAGTTTGAACTTATGCTGAAAATTTGTAGCACTTTGTGTTTAATAGTGAGCCCATGCATCGGAGCTATCATAATAGAATCAGTCGCATCCTCAAGAGAGAGAGCAAAAGTGATGAGGGTTGCAACAATAAGCAAAAAAAGAGGCAGTAAGAGCGCGGCTAGAACAATAAGAGGGCGTCGATTCCTCAATGAAATTGAAACCTGATCCTTTGTTGCAAAATAATATGCAACCAGACCAGGAATACACAAGTAAAAAACGGCCAATAATTTATATATTTGGTTCCCTGCTTCAAGTTTCAAAAATGATCCCAAGCAACCTGCAAATAAGAGAAATGCAAAACCGAGCGCAAACAGTGCCGCAAGCGTTTTCTTCATAATAAGCCCTTTTTACGATACCAATTCCAACGTGTCTGGTACTCAGGAGAAAGCCCTGTAACTACCACCTTGGTAAATCTCCTCACATTTGCATACCTTACTAGATAATATCCAGCATTTCCCCATTCCACATATAATTCTGTGTCATCCTTTATCCCGATTTTTTTACAAAAATCGTCAAGAGACAAACATCGCTTTATGCCACATTCTATCAAACCCTCTTCAAATACAGGAGAGATCCTCTCCCCATCTGTATAAAAAACAAACCGTTTTGAGTGTGTAAACAAAGGGACTCTATAGATTTTCAACTTCCCATTCGCTCCATATACCTTCCGCAAAGAACGAGCAATATCACTCGTCGGTACTACCACACGAACAAGTTCTATCTCATCCCTGTTCACATGTTGCTCAACAGCTTCGATTGGAGCATCTCCAATAATCAATACCTCTAAGGAGAACACTGCATTTTGGAATATGAATAGGAATAACAATCGGTATAGAAAATGTATGCTATGCATAGTGAATACTAATTTCCCTTTCGTGAAATCATCACTGGGATAGTTTTAAACACGATCTGTAAATCTTCAAACAATGACCACTCTAAAGCATACCTTTCTTCTATTATTGCTCGCTCTAGCAATGTACATTCATTCCTTTCAGAGACCTGCCATCTCCCAGTAATTCCTGGCTTTACTGACAAAATCGTTTTTGCTCTTTCTTTGAAAACATTCACAACTTCTTCTGGAATTGGAGGACGGGGACCGACAACAGACATATCTCCTTTCAAAACATTAAGGAACTGCGGCAGTTCATCAAGTGATGTCTTCCTAAGAAAGTGCCCTATCGATGTGATTCTTGGATCATTTCTCAGTTTTCTATACAGCTCCCACTCTTTTTGACGAGCTGGGTTGGTGGCAAGGAGGTTCTTTAACCGCTCTTTTGCATCGACAACCATCGTTCGAAATTTGTAGCAATATATGATTCTCCCGTGCTGCCCCATCCGCTCACATGCGTAAAAAACGGGCCCTCTCGATGTCAATTTCACAAAGAGAGCGATAAGACAAAAGACGGGCAACCCTAACGCTAACACACAGATGCTAAAAAGGACATCAAAGCCTCTTTTCACATGGAAACGTAGAGTGGATCGCCGGTATGATAGCGATTTAATATCCTGCACGACATTACTCATTTGGCTGGGCATTATCAGAATTTATAGTATTCCCGACAACATTTTTTTTATATGTAGTTTTGGGCTATTTTTTTGGAAACCACGGGACTATAAGACTTGTTTTCTTAATATATTCTTGATAAACGTCCCCATACCTATCAATCAAATCTTCTTCTTCAGGAGGTATCCCCGTTACGAAAATAATAAGTACAGCTTGTATCAGGGGAGCTATAAAAGCAATATAGCCATAGTGATGAGATAGCGTCGCAAAAAATGCGAGACTCAACCAAATATTTATCTCAAAAAAGTAATTAGGATGGCGTGCATACCTCCATATTCCACCGACATACAGGATGCCATCATGCTCTCTTGCGCGTCTATATTGCGCGAGCTCATATTCGACAGCCGATTCAGCGATAAAACTAACAACAAACCATGCAATTGCTATGTAATCGAGAGAGGTAAGACCTGTTGTTATCCCATTGTATATCAATAGTGGAGGAATCATTAATACGAGGGCAACAACCGCTTGAAGGAAGAAAAGAAGTGAAAATTTCCATCCCTTCAATGCTTTCCAGTTCCTTGCTACGATCAAATACCGGGGGTCAATATTTCCATGAGACATTCGAGTAATCAAAAAAATGGTTATCCGCACACTCCAAAGAAGTGTAAGAATAACAACGACGATTTGTCGAACCCCAATCGTTTTCGTAAAGACAAACAAAGCGAGTGATGCACATCCGATAGAGAAGCTCCATCCAACGTCTGCAACAGCCGGATTTTTCTCGAGTAAATAGATCACCCACATGAGTGTCATCAACCCGAAAACCACATAAAATGCTATCAAGAAATCACTAAAAAACATACATTCACCACGATGTCATCAAGGTATAAATTTCTTTGATAACATGCAAGTAATTCCCGGTGATCCACCTTCTGTCACAAGCAATCTTTTTCAAAAAACAAAAAACACATGATTCATATCACTCATCAAGGTATGCATATCTCTTCTTGCGTTCGAAAAAAAAATTTTGTATGACAAAAAATTATGACTAATAAAAAGAGTGTTTACGAATCTATTGTTCTTTCGTCTGCCTCCGCCGCAACACTGATCGGGATCAGTGTAATTTTTGGCTGGTATATCGATAACAGGGTCTTACTGCAAATTTTTCCAAACTTTGCCCCCATGAGATACAACCCGGCTCTCTGTGTCGTAGTACTCGGCATTGGAATACTCTGTGCCTTGTATAACCAAAGGATAATAGCTGCAATTGCAGGTATTTTCGCTTTCCTTTTCGGTTTCCTAACTATGGTAGAGTATGGCCTCGACATCTCTCTCGGAATTGATGAGATTTTTTTCAAACAGACCTATTCATTAAAGACTAAATGGCCAGGAAGAATGGCACCAAACGCTGCAGTCGATTTATGCTTTATGGGCGTTTGTCTTTTTATCATGACAATTAAAAGGCTTAGGATTCGATTTATCCTTGTAAAATCGCTTGCTGGGATCCTACTTGCATTCAACCTCCTTGCTATCCTGGGATATATTCTATCGATAGAACTTGCATATGATTGGACAAATGGCCTCTCAAATTTTGCATTTAATGCTGCAATTGCATTTACACTCCTTTCACTTGCGTTTTACTTCTTTTCCTCATCGATTATTCAGACAAGACTCAATGGTATTACTGACAATATTGTCCTCAGTTATTTAGTACTCATTCTTCTCGTTGGTTCTTGGATCTATCTTCAAGGCAAATACAATTCTGAATATGATCCTTTATTTCAAAATATTAATTTTATTTTCCAAGTCCTCCTCTTCATCATTCCACTGCCTATTATCTCACTTTTAGCAAGCGAATTAATCAACATCTATAACGAACTCTCTCTTACAAAACTCATCTCCTCGATCAGAAGTGAAGCGCTCATTTCAGTTTCTACTGATGGTAAAATCACATACTGGTCAGATGAAGCAAAAGAGCTCTTTAAAACGCAAGAGAACAACCCAACAAGCCAAAATATTCGACAATTCCTACCTGAAATCTCTCTTAATGAGGTCCTTGACAGCGGGTCTGTTCTGACCTACTCAGCAGTAACAGCATCATCTAGGCACTTCACCGCCGAAGTCTCTCTTTGCCCCGTGAAAGACTATCATGGAATCACCACTTCGTTTGGGATATATGTTTCTGACATTACAGAAAGAATCGAGCTTGAAAAAGCCAAAGAACGAATTGCTGCAATGAAGTCTCAGTTTATTGCAACGGTTGCTCATGAAATTCGCACCCCTATTACTACTGTTCATACAGGCGTTTCTTCAATTAAACCGGTCGTTGATCAATCAGGAACAGATGAGCAAAAATCTATCCTCGATTCTATTTCAAACAATACCGAAAAACTCATCGATATTGTGCATGATATCTTAGATTTTCAAATGCTTGATTACGGCAAGACTACTCTCAATGTTGAGAAGATAGACATCCAAGCATTTTTGGAAACCACCCGAACCAAAATCATTGAGAAATTTAACGAAAAACATTTGGAATTGAAAATCGAAGTAAAAGACAATATTTCGTACATAAAGGGAGATAAAGAAAAGCTAGACATCGTTTTTTATCAACTCCTTCACAATGCACAGAAGTATACACGCGAAGGTGGTGCAACGCTAATAGTAGATCAAGATGATTCCCATATCATCATCACAATTTCTGATACAGGAGTAGGCCTCCATTCGAATGATTTTGAAAAAGCTCTCGCACCCTTTGGTCAAACAGACACCAAAGGCATTGATACAGGTCTTGGGCTTGGGCTTACTATCTGTAAAGAAATCATTGAGATGCATAAAGGGCAAATGCTTTTACAAGAATCACAAAATCAAGGTACTACACTGTTGATTAAGCTCCCAAAGGACTAGATGTGATTGAAGAAGAGCTTGACCAAATTGCCACTACACTCCTTGAAAAAAAAACGGCTCCGACATACGCAAAAAAAGTCCTGTCCCTTGTGGTTTTTTTATTTTTCACTGCAAGCACAGTTCTCGTATTCTTTATCTGTAAATTCTACATCGAGAAAGAAAATAAATACGTGTTTACAGGTAAGACGAAAGAAATCGAATTCAATATTGAATCGAAACTTAGTGAGTATACCCACTTTCTCTACAACACTCGTGGATTCTTCTACAGCTCCGAGGAGGTTACTGAAAACGAATGGCATACATATCTTGAAGCACAGGATGCACAAACAAAATTTTCTGTCCTTGAACTTATGGGGTATGCTCAGAGAGTAGAAAAAAACAAAATGAGTTCATTTTTGGCCCAGAATAATATAACTTTACACCCCTCACAAGTGTTCCACATAAACTACCCTCTTACTTATATTTTTCCGGGATCTAAACGCTCTCTAAAGGGATGGAATTTATCATCGAATACATTGTGGCAAAGCACTATCGATACAGCTGTTGTGAGTAATGAACTTGCATCAACAGGAGTAATACCATTTGATTTTTCACAGGGGAGAAAAGAAGGAATCTGCTTGTTTCTTCCTGTCTTTCCATCATTTAAACTTAGTTCTGTAAAAAAAAATCCAGTCGGGCTCCTTTTTGCAGCGCTCGATTTGCAACAGATTTTGGAAGAATCAATCATAAAAGAGACAAGGAAAAAGTCTCAAATATATGTTTCCCTCAAAGAAGAATCATCTAACACCTCTATAAAAATCAATTATGAGACCCTTCCTGATTCGCCCAGATACACCGATACACAGCAATTTTCTTTTGGCGGTAAAGAATGGAAACTTACTTTTTACAGCGGTGAAAAATACACTGCATCCACTTTTTCCTCTCTTGCCCCTTATTTTTTAGGACTCAGTGTTTTTCTACTTGGTCTCCTTCTTTCTGGGCTCATCTATAGCGTCTTAAAAACATCTGAAAAAGCAGTGGAAATTGCAAACCTTCTTAAAGAGCGGTTTACCTATGCAACAAAGGCCGCACATATTGGTGTGTGGACGTGGGATTTCAATGAAAAAACGTTCAAAGTTGATAGCCAAATGCAGACCTATTTTGGCCTGAGCCAGGAAAAGAACGTGCTTGGAGAAGAGGAATGGATTGCGCTCCTTTCTGAGAAAAACAAAGGCGAAATCCGAGCTATGAGAGAGATCCCCGCTCCTTCAGAAGAGCTCCACTTTGTTCAACATCTAGTAATAGGTAACCAAGAGAGGTACCTTCGATCTGCTGGAGGAACACTGAATGATTCGAGCGGCAACGTTACGGGGATCACTGGTATCTCTTGGGATATAACGAAGGAATATGAGTCCTCGATTGCAAAAAGTGAGTTTGTTTCGTTTGTCGCACACGAGCTTAAAAACCCCCTTTCAACAATCAAATGGTCAACTGAGCTTGTATTAGAAGAAGTCAAAGGGATGCCTGAACAGGTTCAGGAATTTCCCCGCATGACCCTGCGAAATGTACACAGAATGGTTGCGCTTGTGAATACCCTACTCAACATTTCAAGATTGGAGCTTAATACCCTCGCGATTACACCTGAAAAGATTGAGCTTCGCCCCTTCCTCAATGAATGTGCAAGCTTGGCAGACCAGCTTGTACAAGAGCGCAAACTCTCGTTTAACCTCTATATTGAAAACATCCCTGAATTTTACGAGGCAGATCCTGTACTCATGCATATCCTTATGCGCAATGTGATTTCCAATGCTGCTAAATATTCAGCAGAGGGAGGTATGTTTTCCTTTTTTGCTAGAACGGCAAAAGAGGGAGAAGATGTGGATGGAAAAATTCTAGAAAGCGATGCCGTTCTTTTCGGTACAGAAAATAGCGGCGAAGGGATCTCCGCCGGTGAGGCACCGTTTGTTTTTGCTAAGAACTATCGGGCTAAATCAACCACGAGAGCTGAAGGACATGGACTTGGGCTCTATCTCTCCAAACTCATTATCGACGCTGTAGGCGGGGAAATATGGTTCCATTCGGATCCAGGTAAAAAGATACGCTTTTATATCATGCTTCCCCTCACCGGCATGAAAAAGGTTGAAGGAAGCAAAAAGGCGTCGCTTAGCCAATAATGGCTTACGGTGTAGTACCGGTTAGCGGAATCCGTCGTACAGTGCGTCCTATTTTTTCCATCTCTTTTTGGAGATCAACGGTTCTGATACTCAAATCACGATACGTTCTATAATACATGATACCGCTTGCCAGGTCTTTTACACACGACCATTGAGTATAGTCATAACTCTTTTTCCCTCTCTCTCTTACTAAGCCAAATGGGATATCAACAGTATTGATCAGGTGAAGCGCTCCATTGACAAGTGCGTTTGGATCCGCCCCAAACATCAAAAAGTGACTAAAAAAAGCTATCCGCACAAAGCGAGATGGAGGTGTCCAGTCTCCTGGAATTCCCATCATCCCAGTTCCTTGTCCTGTTGGACTAAGAACAACGTCTCCAAAATGCATTGGTTCTGCATTCACTGGGCTTAAATTGATATAGTTACGAAGGTTTTTTATTTGCCATTGGAAATCAGGAGCGTTAGTCAAAACACCCACTGAGTTCGGTGATATCTCCATTTTTCCATCGATAAATTCGACAACAATACTGTTTCCAGAACGGTCATGAATAGCAAAATGAAGTGGCGGCACCATTCCAATTTCTTTTGCAACCATTGGCTCGATCTCTATTTCCATTAGCCCCTGGCGAACTTCATCACATGTTGCAAATGAACTCAAAATCCAATTGCCCATATCGAGCAATGAAATCCTTTCTTTTCTACCTGATGGCCCAAGCGTTGGATATTTAGTACTTGGAAACCATAAAGCTCCAAACGAAAGACCGGCTTCATTCATCCCATCTACGAGTGATGCGGCACCTAATGCTCCCATTCCCATGAATGCATATTTAGCAACCCAACTCGTCCCTACTTGATTATCACCTAAGCGACTAATGAACCGGTTACCCTTGGGAAAGACCAGCATTTCGCTACTGACATTCGCTTCGAATTCCATAGTCCGACCAACGACGTAATGTCTATTTTCTCCAATGAGAAAATCACAACAACTAAATACAAATGAATGACAGCAAAGAAAAAAAAGTAGTAAACGCATATCCAAAACCTTGTTTTGGAATCACATTAGGGAGATACTATTTTTTTGACAATTGGAATTCAGAAGGATCGACAAACCGCCACTTTCCCGGAGGCAGATCGCCAAGATTGAGCGAGCCAACACGAACACGTTTTAATGAACTGACTTCGAGACCAACGAGTTCACACATTCTTCGGAGCTGTCTTTTTTTTCCTTCTTTCAAAACAAAGCGAAGCACACCTTCCCCTTTTTGATCGACAACCGCCCTTTTCAAAGGTTTGCCATCTAGAAATAACCCCTCTCTCAAAAGGGATAATTTTTCCCGAGTAAGATCACCGCTATATCGAACAATGTATTCCTTTTCAACGGTTGATAGTGGCCCAATTACATGCTTTGCGATCCGGCCATCTTGTGTCAGGATCAAAAGCCCTTTCGAATTTACATCAAGTCGACCGACAACGTTTAATTGTCCTAAAGGATGCTTATATGACTTTTTATCCCATTGATTTGATTGAGTAATGAGCTCAGATGCCTCGATATACCCTTTCTCTGGTAGATTAGAAACAATCCCGAGTGGCTTATTTAACATGATCGTCACTTGTTCTGAACGACTTCCTCGAATTTCAAGTCGATCTTCCCGAGTTGCTTTAACCCCTTGCTCCGTAACGGGCTTCCCATTGAGAAACACTTGCCCCTCTTCAATCAGCTTTTCAGCCTCACGACGAGAACACACACCCCGTTCTGAAAGTAGTTTAGTAATACGAATCAGTTCCATATCCAAAAAGTATACATCGTTTATGAGTTCGAATCTAGTTTATCCTGTAGCTCCGCCACCTGATGCCGCACCCTTTTTGGCTGCCGCTTCTTTCTTCACTCCGGGAACAACGCTCAGTATGCTCGGCGCATGTGGAAGCGTAGCAAGTTCTGCAATAGTCATACCAGAATTTATCCCCAAATCACCAGCTCCAGCAACAAGTCGATGTTGTCCAACAAGAGCCACTTTCCTATGAGTCCCTTCTGTCCCATGATCCATAATGATGACGGACCAAAACTCTGCGTCATCTCCTTCCATAGAAAACATCGCAGTTTTTGGAGAGTATGCCAAAGTATCGCCTCCAACATTATGAGAGTATACTTCTCTTTTCTCGAGTTTCCCGAAAGGCATAGGGCCATGATCACTTTCTTTCGGTCCAACTCCACCCGCATCAAAAATGCCCATAAATGGAAATTTCTTCTTATCGGTGTGTACTGGATCTGTAACTTCATTGTTCACAATGTGGTGGGAAAAGAAATTTACCTCATCTCCACCTGGTCTGTATTGTGGAAGGCCGATATCTGTCACATCAGCAAAAATCTTTACGGCTGAAACTCCATTCTCAAAAAGAACCCTTCGTACACTCAGAGGTAATTGACTACGCATGTCGCTCGGCAGACGAATACTAACCTTTGAATACGACGGATAGACCACATTACCATCATCTCGAACTTCGTAAAAACCGAACATATATGGACTGGTAGATCCATACCCAATACATTTTGGGATCGCATGGTCACCAGTGGCAATGGAGTCACCGTTTGCTTTAAAAGTAAACTTGCTATCAGGTGCACCTTTTCTTTCGCCAAATGTTGCATGAAGCATAGATTTACGAGCGCGATACGCATCACCCCAGTCTTCGTCACCAAACACCATCCGGAGTGTTGTTTTTAAATGTTCTCTATTTTCGTCGCTTGCACCAAGGTGGTTCCACGCCCAATTGGGATCACCCTCCGGTCTTCCACTCACCTCCCAAAAAAGACGTAAAATAGTCCCTTTTATACTCGGCATATGATCTTCTACGTGATCAATAATCATTCGCATATGTTCGGTATCAAAGTCGTTCTCAATCGCATGTTGAAGGAGTGCTGGAGGATTCAACACAAGTTGAGATGCTTTGACAAGGGCTACCCGCTCATCTTTCATATGGCTTTCTGACCAGCCCCATCCAGCATCAGCAGGCTTTGCAATAGTATAGAGGAGGTGCTTAACGAGACCAGGCATTGGAGCTGCATTAACAGCTGCTAAATAATCGGCATTGGTCTTCTCATCAGTATTACTATCCGTTACATAGGTGCTTAAGAGATGATAAAAAGGGTGTGTGTCGCCACCTTCTCTTCTGAATTCCTCAAGACGATCTAAATCAGTCTTCACCAGGTGGAATACCCCTTCCATGCGAATGCCGCTACCAGCTGCCGCTGCCATAATTCTCCTCAATAAAAATATTTATACACTATTATAGCATACCCCTACCATAGAGCCCAATCTTTAAAAAAGATTTATCCCCTAAATGAATGGGCTATGAACGCATATCGTAGACAGCGAAAATCCCCTGAAATGTCGCAGTTACTACACCATTACAGGTGATCTTGGAATCCACCACAATTTTTCCACTGCCCTTCTGTGAGTACACCTTCTCAAACCGATCCCACGCCTCGTTTGAAGGGGTGTATGCAACTGCTTGAAAATCGCCCGTCGTTGGTTTTAAGAATTTCATTTTGCTGTCCATTATCACAATCTCTGGTCGACTTTCTTGCTGATACGTATAGATAAGACTCCATGCAGAAAGCGTTGCAACAGACTGGAGACTCCCTCCAAAGACCGTTTTTTTATGGTTAATATTTTTTTGGAAATCAGCGGAAAGCACCAGTTTCCCTGATTCAATAGAAACCACACCAATCCCTAAATCTTGAGTGATAGGAATATGTGTATACAAATATTTTTTTAGCACATCTTTTTCCATACTGGTAACTAAAATTTATCTTGGTTAATTTTTCAAAACAAAAAACTTTAATACTGCTCAACCTCTACATGAATACTACCAGCATGATATAATGATTCAGGCTGGAGTGCAAACGGTAACTTTGGGAGAGTGTTGTGGGAGTAAATCCGCTACAAGCTGATGTCGTTATTACAGGTGGTGGTCCAGTTGGTCTCTGGACCGCAATTCAGACAAAGCTTCGTACAGGAAAAAACGTTGTTGTTCTTGAAAAATACATGCAGTATCAACGCTCAAACATCTATCTTAACGTCGACCCATCTTCTCTCACTGGAATTCCTGAAGACATAGAACTCAAAGAAATCACAGAAGGCTGGAGTAAAAAACGAGTCGCTATTTCAAAAATGGAGGATGCACTCGCCAAAAAAGCAACAAAGCTCGGTATTAAAATCTTACGAGGATTCAATGCAAACCCTAAAGAACTTCCTACAATTTTCCCTCACGCACACGTATTTATTGGTGCAGATGGAGCCAGGAGCGTGACACGAAAAGAACTTTTCAACGATGAAATGCAATTTCGCACCCCACATCAATACATTGCTCAAATCAAATATACCGTTCAAGATTCACCGGATGAAGCTGCTGGTAGCTCGTATCAGAAACTCGACTCATTTATCTCAAATTGGAAAGTAACAACTATCCTTAATCGATTTGTAAATCCGACGATCAAGCGAAAACCAGATGGTTCAGTTGAAGTGACTCTTCAAATATTTATCGGGAAAAACACCTATGATAGAATCAAAGGCCATACCTTCAAAGCCCCTGCTGATGTTTTAACACAATTTGATTCTTTTCCAGGAACCCTGCAGCGAGTTCTCAGAGATTGGTATGGTGCGCATAAAGAGCTCAATATCAGTCCACTACAAGAAGGCTCAAGACCAAAGCTTGTTTCCTTTGCGCTTAATTCATATGCAGCGAAATACATGCATACAACAGATGAAAAAGGCAGACACTGGGCACTTGTTGGTGATGCTGCAGCTGGTTTTCCATTCTTCCGTTCCTTAAATAATGGCCTCCTTTTGGGTACAAACCTCTCACAATCGATAGAGAAGAGCATCAAAGCACGTGAAAGTGGGCTCGACCATACAGCGCCACTCAAAGGATATGAAACCTATGCACAGTATCGAGTGTCATTGGAATATTTCACTGCATGCATAAAAAACTTTTTTATTAGAATCTACCAATCATGGATCGACTTGAACAGTACAACGTGCTTAAAAAGCCTGTATGTTAAACCACACGAGCTCAGAGACATTGAGAATAGAGGGAATCAATTACTTCAAATTCATCAATAACCTAATAATTGATCATGATTTAGGAGGGATAATGGCATCACCTATACAATCAGGATCACTACCCCAAGCTACGCCGGGGATTAACGAGCATGTGAAGAAATTACAAGAAATAATTTCAACTTTCTATCTATAGCACTTACACACAAAAAAAAGGGTTTGCCCAGTTTTTAAGAGGAAAAAGACCCTCTTTCATATTCCATTTTTCTTTAAGCAATGGTATAATATTACAAAGTTCAAGGAGAAATTATGGCTGCAGCAGCTAGTGGCGGTGGAAACATCCCCGCGACAACGAGTCAAGTATTGGGGACACCAAAAGTTGACCACAGATTCTCCATTCCTGAAGAAGCAGCACGTAGGATTGTTGAAGTTGCAAAAGACCACCTTTTAGATCGACTACTTGCCGGAAGTGGTGGTGGAGATGCTAGCGGCACAGAAATAGAAAGAGCGGAATACCCACTTGATGATAGTAATCATCTACACAGGCAATTATGCACGACTACGAGAGAAGCTCTCCTAACGCGTATGAAGCTTCTACGCGAAAATACCGAAAAGGCCACTTCAGAAGGGGATCTTGAACACATAATTAAAGAGTTAAAAAATCACTGCGGTAAAGAACACATTGATGCCCTTGTAGAATCCATTACCACGACAAAAAGGGATGGCGAACAGAAAGACTATCTTCTTGCGCTACTAGACGTACTAATCAACCCAAAAAAATATATTGCTCACCTTCATGAAGTTTCGCCAAAAAAAGCGCAAATGACACAAGCACTTATTTGGCTCGACTTTTTTGAACCTGGTATTAAAGACTCCTCTCTATCTGAATATGAGACTCGGATTTTTCCTGGAGGAACTCCAAAAGGTGTTGATTTTCATCAATACCTAGACCTCCCACTTCCCGAATTATTCGATATTCTCCAGTGCACCATCAAGAAAAGGGAACATCAAAAAAAATGGAAAGCCGCCCTAGAAACTATGCGAAGATCCAAGCAAGCTCCAGATTTTGAAGAGATGTGTAAAAAAGGCCTTCCTCCAAGGTCAGAATGGGATGCCATCAAAGTAGAAAAAAATGCTCAAAAGGCCAAAATTTTCTACCATGACCGGTATTTTCCAGGTAAATACACCCTTATGGAGAAGGGCTTTTCTCCTCATCGAACACCCCTTTTAGTTGAGTACGAATGGACACATGTGAAGGGGTATCCAGATCTTATTACTAACACGTATTTCCTACCCTTAGAAACGGCCACCGAAGCCGCACTACAATTGAATGCTGAACATCGTATTCACATAGATACAGCTGAATCTCAAGAGGAGTTTGCAGGAGTACTTAAGCATCATTGTATGAAAAAAGATACCTACCCTTTCGGAGTACTTGCCAAACTAGATCCCAGGGGTCATGTAACACCCTTCATCTTCTTACCGAAACCTACCGGCAAATTTCAAGTTGCGATTTTAGGTTCCGCCGAAGCGTATGAACAAGTTGAACTTGATGGGATTGCACCACATCTGAAATACATCGCTGCAGTCTACAAAATACGAGGTGTTTCAAGACAAGCTGATGCCAAATCATGTTACATAGACGGATTAGAAATCCTAAAGAACGTTTTACTCGAAATCAAAGAGAACAAATCGTTCTCCTTTGAAGATTTTAAAAAGGCCTCTTTTTCTCCAAGAATACCGGGGGCCTCAAAAATTCCATTTTCCAGCATTCGTCAACCTCTCCGATGGCAACCATTTGCGCAGGTTATTTCAGCGATGGACGATCGAGATGACCCTGACGCACTTGCCATGAGAAATGGATATTTAATACCAGCTACTGTGCAAAAAAAATATTCGCCTGGTGGATTCGAAGAAACCATACGAAAAATTATCTGTATTGGGCTAGCTGTTCGTTCGATTCAGGTTGGGTGCGCAACAACGGCTGGTAACGGCATAGTAATACTCTAGACTATCTTCTGCTTCATAAATGCTTGGATAATTTTCATCTCTTCGGAAGCCTTCTCCTTTTGATACGAAAGAGAAGCTCCCTCACAGAGTTTATACATATCTACAGAAATATCATAGAGCACCTTCGCGCGACCTGGGCATTCGACATTATGAATGAGAAAATTCAAAATACGTAAACTGTGTAAAAGAACAGGTGGATGTGGAGATGCTTTCTGAAGGATTGTATCAAAAACACCATGGACAAAACAGGCAAAATCATACTCTTTCGAATAGATCCGCATTTCTCCCTTATCATCAACGTGACGACCAGTTGGGAATACCAGGTTAATCAACTGGTTACAAACAGAACCAACATAATTCACACAATTGAGTGCAGTTGCCTGATCAAACCCTCCTTGAGAAAGGGTCTTTCGAAGGATTTCAAGTAAATCTTCAATGTGAAACTCAAGGTCTGAGATGCCGAGCCTCTTCGAATCAATACTAAAGCACCCTTGAACCTGTTCATACTCCTTCTCTGAAAGAGTATTTCCTGTAATAGAGCAAAGGATTGATCCCGAAAAAACATACTCTCCAGGTCGAAGAGGAACTACTCCCTGAATATCCAACTTTTTAAAGAGTTCAACAAGTGTACAAAAGTCAATGAGTTGGACGTATCCACTCTTCTTCGCAACAACAGTACTACCCTCTTCTAATTCAACGGTATCCTGCTGCACCATTTCCTCATCCTTAACACTGGTTGAATCGAGATGATCCATCCGATCCATAGCCCCCTCAATTTCACGAACAATCATCTTAATCACATAATCTGGTTCAAGAATGCTGATAAAATGATTAAAAAAAATCGGAGTTGAATACACCGTCAATAAGAACAATACAAAAGCAAAAGCAACAGAAATTCCAAGAAACAACCCGGAGGTAAAATGGCTATACCATACAAGGAGTACGACAAAATAAAGAACCGAGGATAGTACCAGACCAAAGTAAAACTTTGGGGGAAGCACATATCGATAAATCTGAATTACCTTCGCCGAGAATTGCGATGATGCCCGAATAAGCATCGAAAAAATCATTGGGAGCAGAATCCCAAAAATAACGACTAGCGCTCCGAGAAGAGAGCTAATCGTCGCAGCAAGACCTCTTGAATTGAGGTGTTCTAAAAGTGTGCTTGAAAAGATAGCCCCGTTCAGGTCCTCTCGAGAAAACAGCACTACAAAGACTGCCATGGATGACAATCCCATGAGCGCAGGAATTAACCAAAAACTTTTCCGAAAATACTCCCGAATTCGTCCAAACAGATGCACAATAACGACCCTCCCTTCTCTTCTCCTCAATACAAAAACCAAATAATAATAACCATAGTATTATAATAAATACTTTACTATCGGTTTAGTTTTAATGAATGTACTGGCATACTATTAACTAAAATAAGAGGAATGTCATGACAATTGCAGCTGCCGGAGCGGGAACCGATCGCCTCGCAAGCACTCAACCTATTGAAAACAAAGAATTTAACGATATCACATGGAGAGTCTCTGCTACAAAAGCTCAAGACAAGGCCTTGCCCATTCTTCAACCAGAAGCACCGGATGACAGCTGGGATACCGATTTTGATGCGCCCGAAGGTGTCGAATTGGAAAATGCGAATGGCGCAGTCGCAATGGAGTGGGAAAAATACGACAGAGAAACCTCCCTTGACCTCTCAACACCAGCAAAAATTCTAGCGTTCCTAAATACATATATAGAAGCAATTGAAAGCGGAAGTACTACCGATGAGTCATTAGACGAAATTGAAGAGACTTGCATACAAGAGATAGGAGAAAATTTCCTTTGGCTGTTAGACAAAGTTGAGGATTCTATTATATTACAACCCGTTTCAGGTAGCGAAAGATCTAGATTTGTACTGCACACACTAAAACTACTAAAAAACCCCAATGACCTTGTTGATTTTCTATGGAGAACCAAAGCGAAAACTCCTGTCTTGCACTTCTTTCTCGACTGGATGAATAAGGTATCTCCCGGGATTAAAGAGCTCGCAATAAAATTATATGGGGAAAGTGATATCCCTGAAGCTTCGCTAGTTCTTGTTCGATTTCTTAACGAAACTCGATTTCTTGACTGTATGAAAATCGCCATACGTTCAATTGAAAACGATACAAAAACGGCAAAACAGTTGGCAATAATGCGCTCAATAAAACGAGCTGATGACTTTGAAGCACTTTGTAGCGAAGGTATACCAGTATACACTGAAGATCATGCCCCATGGCTGGAAACAGACTCAAATAATCAGGGCGGCATCTTTAATTTTAAAGATAACAGATACTTTCCCGGCAAATTTCGAGCATTAAAAGAAGGATATCGTTCTACAGATCCTGTATCTATTGACGCACTTTGGAAATCTCCTCCGAGCGCACCTGACTTTCTTTCAAAATATTATCGACCAACACTCCTAACGCTTGCTATTGCGGCCGTACAACTCAAAGAAGAGCAAGGCGTCGATATCGTTACTGCCGAATCACCATCAGCCTTCCAAGATAGAGTTAAAGGGTATATCGAAGAAAAAAGAGATACTCCTTTAGCTATCCTTGCGGTACTTGATGAAAGAAGTCATGCTACTCCACTTATTTTTCTACCAAAGCCTGGTGATAAGTATGAAGTGGCAATTCTTGGTTCTGTAACAGGATATTGGAAAAAAGAAGTTCAGCATATTGCTCCTTTCCTCGATTCGATAGAAGCTGTTTACATCACAAACACAGTAAGACAAGCAGACGGTCAATCGTGTTACTCAGATGCATTTGAAATCCTCAAAAACATTTCACTCGAAATGAAGAATGCAAAACCATTTTCCTTTGAAGACTTCAAATGGACCAAATTTTCTCCTCAATTACCAACGCCTACTTCAGTTCCATTTTATACCATTAAGCAACCACTGAGATGGCAACCATTTGCGCAGGTTATTTCAGCAATGGACGAGCGTGATGACGCTACAGCCCTTACAATAAGAAATGGCTATTTAGTTTCAGCAGACCTTACAAAAAAATTTACAGTGTCCATAGCTGGAAAAGAACTAAGTTCCCATGAGACTCAAAAAAAGGTGGTTTGCGTAGGACTTGCTGTTCGAGCGATTCAGATGATTAATGCAGCTACAACAGCTCCACTGAGCAGTAGACAAATCGTGCCAGCCGTGGCCGCTACCGGTGGCGGCAACAAAGACTAACGACCCTCAATAGAACACTTGAAGTTGCTAATCCAGACCAGAGCACGGCAGCGGCATTTATGTGATTGAGGGCAATCGATGTCCATAATGATGCTCTCAAATAAAAATAATCCTACAGACATGCGATAGTGCAAGCCGCTGATGCTGAAGCACTTGCCTCAGTTTCACTAAAGTGAAATCGGAGTAACGATTCCCATTTCTCATTCAGCCTAGCTATTTCCATAGGAAAATGTTCATGGCAAAAAGCTGGAGAGTAGCCGCTCTTGTGAAGCTCTCTTGATGTTGGTCGCATAGAAAAATGACTTGGCCTGTGGACAACGGGTTTAGTTGGGAGTTCATCTACAACTGAAAACTTCATACCTCCATCAACGACGACAAACTCAAAACTATTTTTTACAATAGAACGGAAATCATTAAAGAGAGCTTCTGCTGTAGTCTCTAATGATCGTGGATATTTGCCCGTTGCAACAAGCCAATGAAACATCATCTGAGAATATGCAGTGAAAATCTGTTGCTCATACACCGTTTGCGGGGCAGTGATTGCTTGTCGGAGTTGATTTTCTATCATTATTTTTCTATGTGAGGCCATCATAGAGTCGTGTTTACCATTATAGATCAAAAAACCGTTTTCATATCTGGGAATACCCCCCTGGCACACAACAACACCCCGCTCATCCAGACTCTCAACGGTTCGTTTATCAAACAACTGAGCTCTTTTTATCGACCCAAGACTAAGATCCGCAAGGACAGCATATTGCGTTTTTCGATTCGTTGATAGCACAGAATCAATGATGATTTCTTTTGCTAGATCGATTTGAAAATACAAAGGCAATTCCGTACTAAACACTTTATGATTGTCTGAAATATCACTGAGAAGGCGCAAGTCTCTCCAAACAAATGGTGATGTTCCGTCTTCTATTCCCAACGCGGCATTAAGTTTTTCGGTGACGGCCCTAGTTGTTGCATCAGAAACAGCGATTCCATCATACCAGAGAAAAACTTGTGTTCCTGGATTTTTTTTCGCCCATTCCGAAATTGGATAAACAAACCTAGTCGAAAAGTCTGCTTCTTTCTCTGCCTCGGTATCCCCAATTCCAAAAAGGCGTGTGTGATCATCTGGAAGACAATCTTTATTCCACCAGAGAAAGTTAATCGTATAATCACGTGGAGAAATAGTCCGATCTGATGGGAGATAGATGTGAGGATTACCGTTTACTTTTGCAATATTTTCAATTTCTTTTTGAGTGTCTTTATCAACCGTTTCAAAAAGTGTTTGCTCTCTTTTTGTAAAAGCATATCCAAAACCTGCAGCAAAAAATAGCCTGAATTTAGAATCAAAATCAGTATCTAGACACGCTTCCTTGAGAAGCGTAGCATAGAATACCGCAGGCACCCCTGCAGATAAAAACTTCGTGAGATTTTCGTCTCGGTGTTCATAAAATGTTTTAAAGGCCTCTGGACACCACTCAAAAAATTTAGTATAGTGCGCATGTTTTTTTCTGCGAATCATTGGTTCAGCAAGAATTTCATGCAGGAGCTTTCGTTGCATTTCAGAAGAAGGAGGAGTGACTTTACGGGAAACACAGGATTGAAGAACTCCGAGGGCTGCAGTTGAAGGCCATTGTGAAAGTTCTGAAATTCCGGATGCCCCGGGCTTAACTGCATTTCTCACGAACTCATTTAAATGTTTACTTGGCCCAGAAAATATTTTTGACAAAGAATGTTGTGAATGTCGACAAAAAGCCAAAAGAACGTCTTGAGACGAAAGGGCTGTAGATACATAACATTCAGGTGGAGCATCCTTCTCTTTAACAAAAGGGATCAGCATGTCGATATGCGGGGCAAAAAACAGAGCTACCTCACCATAACCTTCCATAAAAACTGAAGGAAGAGGAAAGGTTGATGTTACGCTAACATCACCGTTGGAACGTATAAAAACCTCAGCATTCACATCAAAAAGCTCAGAATCAAATCTGCGAATGAGGATTGTCTCTTTAAAATAGACCGCATGCTCCTCCGGATAAACCGTTGATATAATTTTTTTGATGCCATCGGGATATGTGCGCGATTGAATTGTGGGAGAGATGTCTCTACAAGACTCTGGCTTTAAAGTGACCACCCATAAACTTGACAAGTAACAATTGTAAACGAGCTTCGAATTCAAACTTTTGATAACTTCGAGAGAGCGCTTCCATTTCAGTGGATTAGAAATGACAAGCTGGACGGGTCGCATCGTTTCCGAAATAACATTTGACACTCTTATAACTAAATCTTTGTATTCACTTTGGGTAGCCAAACATATAACTTTTGGTCCATCAACATATGATGGTAGGGACACTGTTAGATGATCTACCGATGAAAGCGCTTTAAATCCTACTGCCATATATTTATCTCAGCCTGAAAATAGCGGGTTATTCTACCATATCTATTATTTTAGCTGTAGATTCCCCTACAATTTTTGAATATTTTTTGAATAGAGCTTTTTCACTCTTCGTGCTATTCAATGAATTTTGCGGCCTCTCTTCATGAAGTATTATCTCTACAAGAGGCTTCTAACCTACAGTAATACCGCTAAAAACCGTATATACTATGTTGATCCCTACCTAAAGGATGGCTACGGGAAGAGATTATCGAGCGAATAAATACACCTCACATACTATTCATCCGCAGCAGTACAGCTTGCAGCAGCCGATGCACCTGCTTCAGCTCCGCTTTGTCGTAACCGGAGAAGCGGTTCCCATTTCTTATTCAATGAAACTAATGATTCAGAATAATATTGTTCACAAAAAGCCGGAGAATAGCCTGTTCTTGGAAGATCTTCACTAGAGAGCATTCTAGAAAAATGACTTGGTCTATGAACGACCGGTTTCATTGGAATCTCTTTTCTGGCTTGGTAACTACCACCATCGAGCTCAAACGAATAGACATTCTTGACGGCAGAGGCAAAAATTTTATAATAGCACGCGGCTGCTCTCTCATACCGACCTCGATATTTGCCAGCTTTAACAAGCCAATGAAAAAGCAACTGCGAATACGAAGAGAAAATTTGTTGCTCAAAAATCTCTTTGGGGAAAAAATATGCATACGAAATTTGGTTCTCTACCATCACTATTCTATGGGAATCCATCATAGGATGCATGCGATCATACATTAGAAAGCCATTCTCATACCCGTGCTCGCCGCCTTGAGTGATAACGACACCTAGCTTATCTAAATATCCGACTGTTTTTTTATCAAAAAGATGAACTCTTTCCATAGCACCGATACTCAAATCAGTAACGACAACGTACTTAGGTTCTTCATATTTTTTGTACACGGAGTTAATAATCATTTCTTTCGCAAGATCGATTCTAAAATAAAGCGGCAGCGTATGGCGAAATACCTTGTGCGCATTAGACCTATTCCCAGTCCCAACAACACGAGTAGTATTTATCAGGGTCACAAGATTTCTCCAAATAAATGGAGCGTCTTTGCAAGAACCTCCCCAGGCCTCAACGAGCTGTTGTTTGACTTTCTCAACAACCTCACATGGAACATTAGTTCCATAGTACCAGATATGTATTCGAGTTCCTGGATTTTTCTTTGCCCATTCTGTAATTGGATGAATGAATCGAATCGCAAAATCTGCTTTCTTTTCTTCTTCAGTAGCTCCTTTGCCAAAGAGTCGCGCTTCCTCTGAACCAACTTTGTATTCATTAAACCAGAGAAGATTGATTGTGTAGTCTTGTGGAGAGATGGTTCGATCAGCAGGCAGGTAGACGTGTGGGTTCCCATTGACTTTCGCAATTTCCCCGATTGTTTCACGAGTACCATCATCGAGCATTTTGAAAAACACTTGTTCTTCATCGGTAAAATCATATCCGAGAGCGGCAGCACAAAACAGACGGAATTGAGGATCACTGTCAGCATCTCTGTACGCATCTTCAATGAGGGTTGAATACAGCGTTGCAGGAACCCCTGAACAAAGCAGCGTTGTGAGTAGTTCCTCCCGATCTGCATCGTACGCCTTAACCGATTCTGGACACCATCTAAAAAAAGCAGTAAAAAATTGAGTGTCAAAAAAACGAACTGTATATTCGCTTAATACACTCTTTAGAAGCCTTCGTTGGACATCTGGAGGAGGTGATGCAATCTTATTTTCAATGAAAAATTGCATAACCATCCCAGCCCCTTTGGGCGTCCACTGAAGTAGCGGAAAGATGCTATCTGCATTAGGGGTTTTTGCCAATTCAATTAATGCAGGAAGATATTTTCTTTGCGTAGATAATATTTCATCAAAAGAGGAATGCCGATCAGCTTTTTCACAAAATACTAACAATGCTCTTACTGGGGATATTTCAGAAAGTGAGTAGGTATAAGAACCTTTCCCATCAGGAATTTTGTCTAGGACAACCAGCTCATCAATATGCTCAGCATGAAAAAGAGCAATTTCTCCATGTCCCTCAACCTTAACAGAGGGAAGGCATCCGCCCTTTACTATCACTTTGCCATTAGGCTCAACCACTAAGCGCCTTATACACCCATCAGCTCGATCTATTCGAATGCTCCTATCTGGACGGGAGACCATCTTCTCAAGAGGTTCGGTCTTCGAAACAATCGCGACAGCGCCATTATGATAGTTGTGGCGTTCAAGAGTAGCAGAAATTTCTGTGATTGTTTCAGGGCGCGGAGTGATACGCCATTTCGCCCTACTCGTAAAATCATAAGAAAGAAACGGGGTCATTTTCCGGAGGCTCTCGACAGTCCCTTTCCATTCAGAGGGTCGGTCAAGAACAGTAATCCAAACGGAATCCATTCTTGAAAAAACAGTCTTTGCTAAAACTGCAACAAGTGTATCACATCCACCAGAAGAATTGAGATCGATAACTTGAAAATTTTCAGGGAACCCCTGAAGAGGAGCCTCGATACGTACTGAAAAAATTGGTGGCACTGCTGCCATTTTTAGTCCTTTTGTTTTGACTAATCACTACCCTCAATAATCAGCCTGTGATTTTAATTTCCGTACTTTTATAACAGTTTTTTACTTTTTTAACCAACTTTTATAATAACTATTACTATAAAGAGTTTATCCAAGTGAATCCCCCTTTTTCATCATGTCTCATTCAGAAATGTGCCACCAGTGTGCCAAAACTATTGCCTCAAATAAGTCCTTGAATTTTTTATCTTGCGAAATAACCTCCCCCTTCTTAGCCTGCTCTTCAGTTCAGGAGGCATTATGCGCCGGATTTTAATTTGTTTTTTAATCTTCAAACTCTCTGCCCAGGAAACAACAACCCTTACAGATAATAAGAGTCTTCTCATTGCAAAAGAGAAAGAAGACAATATTCTACAAAAAGAAATACGAGATGGAGCTAATAATACCTATGCCAAACAATGCTTCGAATACAACAGCGATGGGAAATTAACATCAGTTCGATCCTCGCTCATTCGAAATGACACCCATATTCAAGAGATAACCAAAGATTTTACCTACTTTGAAAATCAAAGAACGCTCATTCGATCACAAGGCACGGCTGAAGAAGAAAAAACCCACTATTACTACGATTCAAAAAACAACGTACGTAAAAAAATACTCCCGAATGGAATAGAGCTCTATTATGAATACGATGGAGATTACCTTGTCAAATTTCATTCCTCGGATGGAACGCTCGAGCAATATTTTAACTACGATCAAGCCGGCAATCTGATTTACTGCAACGATATCTACAACCATGTAGAAATTAAGCGCACATATGAAGATAACAATCTCATTGAAGAGCAAATCAACAACTTTCCTCCGATCAGATACAGCTATCAAAAAGACCTGCTTTCCGATATTACTTTCCCGTCAATAGGAAGCATTCACTATGTATATGAAGAAGACAACCTAAAAGAAGTCCAACGAATAGCCCCCGACGGGAACATCTCTTATTCTCATTGCTATGCAGAATACGATGGAGATACGCCCTCTATAGAACACCTTCCTTTTGCAATAGGGACTATACAAAAGCGTATACTTAAAAAACGAAAAATCATCATATCCGGTAATCCCTGGTATCCGGAAAAAATCACCCATTCATCAAAACATCATGTCTACTCCTATCAAATTGGAAAACAAAAAATACGTTTTCCAACAGACAAACTCGGTCAACTTATTGACGGGTATAGGCTCGACTCACTCCATAACCCGATACATGCAAAAGTCAATTCCTTAAACCAAGTACTTGAATGTGGCAGCTGCAAATATAATTACTCAAAAAATGGCAATGTCATATCTAAAGAAAAAGACGGTCACCTTGCCACCTTTACGTATGATGCCCTAGATAGACTCATCACGGTCGATACAGGCTCTGTAAAGTACAATTACTTTTACGATGCACTCGGACGACGCATTTTCAAAACTTCATCTACCGGCGAAAAGTACATCTCCTTCTATTATGACAATGATGAGCTAGCCCTTTTTTCACAGCAAGGTCCCGAATACGTTTTTGTCCCTGGTCTTCAAAGGGCTATCCAAACAAAAGCCATAGCCTTCGAGATACAAAGCAAGCCATACATCCCCATTTACGACCTCTTCGGTAACATCAAAAAACTCATCGACCCAATAACTAGACACGTAGAGTCTATTCCCGTAACGCCCTTTGGAGAAAATGCCCAAGCACCTATCCCTTGGGCTTATGCATCAAGACATCTCGATACAGAAACCGGCCTCATCTATTTTGGAGCACGCTACTATGACCCGGATATGCGTCGATTTCTCACCAGAGACCCCCTTGAACTCTTCACCGAAGACAACCCATATGCCTATGTCCAAGGTAATCCAATCGCACTCTTTGATAAAAATGGAAGAGCCGCATTTGCGGTACCTCTTTTTTCCTTTGTCTATGGAGCCGGCACGGCAGCACTTTCCACTGCTGTTCTTCCAGCAGCAGCACTCCTAGGAACATTCTATTGCGGCTATCTCATTTATGAAAACCAACAAGCTATAGGAAGAGCTGCACAAAATACAGGCCAAGCCATCTCCAATTTTTGTCGAGGTAAGCCAAAAAGCTATACGGCTCATCCCGACAATACTACCTCCACCCTCTACCCCGATGGCTACTGGGAATATGCATACACTAATGACAAAACGGACAAAAATATTCCATCAACACTCCATCGCGGAAAAAAGAAAGGCGAAGTAGATGACTCACTCTCAACTGATCCACTTAATGACCCTAACTATGAAGATATGAGCCATCCAAACGCAAGGGAAAAAGGGCACTACCAATTCAGAGACAAAAACACAGGTGAAATAGTACATCACGATAGGGGGAAGTCGGGTGAAACGGGACATGAAGGTCACGACCACTACCATCGTCCTAACCCTAATTCCACCGGTAACCATGACAAGTATCTAGATGCAAAAGGCAATCCAGTTCCCAAAGGAAGCGAACCCTCTCATCTTTATCCGCAGGAATGGATATGGTGGAACTAATCGAATTAGGAAATGAAATTATGAATTTGCAGAAATACACTTCTTTTTTCCATGACGGATCAATTAATTCAATAAACCACATTGACAATGAAATAATTATTTCTATGGAAAGTGCAGAAATGGATGAAGATGACATAACTGATGATATCAAGCTCTCAAGAGATGATAGGATACGAGGGCAATTACATATAGAAGGAGCCAAGAGTATACGAGAAAACAATCAACCTTATACCGATATTCTCAAAATGAAATATGAAGACGCAGAAATCTTTCACTTTGAAGTTGATCAAAATAAAGTCGAATTGCAGATCAAATGGTGTTCCTTTCCGCCAAAACCATGTATAGAAGACTTTTCTACGATAGAAATTGAAGCCAAAAATATTTGGTGGGAAAATATTCCCAATTTCGAAGGGCTGCACCCTTAATTCAATATCCGGCAGATCGATTATGAGATACTTTTGATAACTAGGAATTATAGCGAATGTTTAAGAAGGTTTATGAGTTTTCGTTTGAATGTAATGCTTTACCAAAAACAGTATGGGAATTTTATATGAATCCGGAGAATTGGCCTTCCTGGAACGAACGATTTGATTCTTTTTCCATTACAGATGAATTAAAGTCTGGAACAAAAATTTTCGGCAAGGTACGTGGTCGAAAAAAATCAGTACTGATTCTTGCAACAGATGTAAAACCATTTTCAGAGTTTAGATACTGTATCAGAGGTTTGGGCACAACTGTTGAATCTTTAACTCAATTTTGTGAAATCAATTCAGGGACAACAACTGTAACTTGTACGGTCTATATCCATAGCATTTTTTTTCCGTTTATAAGGAGAAAATTTGAAGAGTCTTTAATTCAGGCAAATGCTCATTGTAAAAGTGCCGTCACATCTGCAGTTTCGGATTCTCTTTCTCGACGTAACACATAGTTACTTTTTAGTAAGTAGATTTGCCCGATAATTACATAAGCCACAGTGGAAATTTGTAGACTATACTGACCGATGGAAAATGCGCTAAAGTTATAAAAAAATAATATTATTTGAGCTCCAATAAGAGAGAGCGATATAACTCGCAACAATGCGATATTTTTTATACGTCTATGAGTGATAACTCTTTGGCATAAAAGACTCACAAGCATCACAACACTTGCTGTCGCCGTCATAAGCATGATCTTCTCTATTTGAAGTGGGAATAATTGGAAAGTATAGAGAAGTATACCAGGATAAAAAAATCTTCTGAAATTTCGAAGAAGAAAACTGAGTTCATCAAGTGTTTTTCGTCTTTTTCTCGAAAAAAAATAGATAGCAGGAAGCACAAATATCCCAATTATGGAAAATATAAATAAGACAATTGATTCATCACTCATAATTAATTCCTTTATCTATCCCTATGAAGGACCCTCTGAATTCATTCCATTGCCCGAACCCAATTTCTCTTTTTCAATGGGAAGCTCTTCAGCCTTTATTGAAGTTTGCAATATCATTTGAATAAATTCATTTAGAATTTTAAGGGGCGGCCACCGACCCCATGAAGCAATTCTGTTCGATTTTTCGGAATTTTTATCTGAAGATTGGCGAGAGCGCGACGAAGGACAACTTTGTAAAGTTATTCAAGGAGTGGTATCGTCAAGATTTGAAAAAAAACGGGAAGGGTAACGAATTGATGAAATGGGGGCGGTGTGACTCGAACACACGAAGACCGAAGTCGAGGGATTTACAGTCCCTTGCAATTGCCACTATGCGACACCCCCGAAAAGGGATTTGCTGGAGAAAGGACTTGAACCCTCAACCGTCCGATTACAAGTCGGGCGCTCTACCAATTGAGCTACTCCAGCAAATTCGGGCATAGTTATAGCAAACGCAAAGTTTTGCGACAACTATTTTTAATCGGTTTTTTCCTCATTACTTATTGGCTTACCTACGGAGACTTTCCCTTTGAGCGATTTTGCAGTGTGAGGTGTGTCTACGTTCGGCATAACCGTCTTCTGAAAGAGGTTTGCAACGCCTTTGTTCTGAGACAAAGCGGAAATTTTTGCTATTGTTGAATTCGCTTTTGGGTCCTGTTTGAGAACAGTCGCCTGCTTTCTTTGCAGGAAGCTTTTATTCATGCAGCATTTTTTGTATTTCTTACCTGACCCGCATGGGCATGGGTCATTTCGTCCAGTATTTTCCATAGGGATTGAAGTATAGGAGATTTTAGGGTATATTAAAACCCAAAAAAAATGAATACACTCCCAATTGCGACCCCACCATGGACTGCTCTCGGCCGAAAGTTAGAGAGCATGTGCAGAAAAGGGCTTTACGATTTTTCTCTGCTCGATGGTGTCGAGCACCTCGGAATCGCCCTCAGCGGAGGGAAGGATAGTCTTGCCCTGCTGTTTTTGTTAAAGGCAATTATGGGGAGAGGGTTCCCAAATATCCCGATTACCGCATTCCACGTGACTGGAGCCTTTTCTTGCGGAGCTTCCGTTCACCTCCCCTTTATTAAAGGAATTTGCAAAGAGATGGGAGTGGAGCTGATTATACGAGAGGTAGAGCAAAACAGAGATACACTTGAGTGCTATAGTTGCTCTCGAGCGAGGCGGAAAGCGATTTTCGATGCAGCCAAAGAAGTGGGGTGTACAACTGTGGCTTTTGGGCACCATAAAGATGACGCCGTACAAACTTTTTTAATGAATATGCTTCATAAAGGTGAGTTCGCTGGAAATTTACCGAAGGTTGCTATGAAAGATTATGGTGTAACGATAATCCGTCCTCTGATATATCTTTCAGAGAAAGAAATCGTCGAGTTCGCCAAGATGTACGGGTTCACACGAGTAACATGCCAATGCCCGGTTGGTCAGAATTCTCTTCGAAAACAAACTAAAGAGATGCTTGCAGAAATGACAAAGCTCTATCCCAATGCGCTCAATAATCTAGCTTCTATTGCACAAACTCATGGGCTTAAGAAAGCGCTTGTTCCGACGAAAAAAGCGTGAGGTACTATGCCATTTGATGAAATTCTATCTATAAGTTTTTATTGTGCTATTCTCTTTGGAATCGGTTTCATTTCTTTGAAGAAAGAGATGTCTTCGAATGACTACCTGATTGGTGGTCGCTCGATGAACTACTGGCTCACAGCCTTAGCTGCACACGCGAGTGACATGAGCAGCTGGTTATTCATGGCTTTTCCGATGCAAATTTATTTGTATGGAATGTTTGATGCCTGGAGTGCGATTGGCCTTACGGTCTTTATGTATTTGAACTGGCAATTTGTTGCACCAAAAGTACGAACGCTCACGGAGAAATATAACAGCCTTACCTTTTCTTCCTTTTTTGAGAGCAGGTTTAATGATAAGAGCGGGGTTATCCGTATCTTTACCGCGATAATGTCGCTGTGTTTCTTTACTGTGTATATTTCGGCAGGTCTTGTTGGGCTTGGACTGGTTGTGAACTCTCTCTTTAATGTCGATTATTACATAGCGATCACCGTTGGGGTTTTTGTGGTCATCCCCTACCTGTTTATTGGCGGGTATAGAACCCTTGCTTATATCGACCTTTTTCAAGGAATGTTCCTCCTTGTTGTGATTGTAGGTGTTCCGCTATACGCCCTTCATGAGATTGGTGGTTTCAATGTGATGATTGAGGGTATTAAACAAAAAGACTTGAGCCTTTCTTTATTCCCTGCATTTGATGGGAAGACCTTTTTAGGTATTTTGAATTTGTTTGCTGGATGGGGTATCGGATATTTTGGACAGCCACACATTGTGACAAAGTTTATGGGTATTTCAGATGTAAAGAATATCCCAAAAGCGAAGTATGTCGGAATTACCTGGCAGATTATTGCACTCACAGCTGCAACCCTCGTCGGTCTTGTTGGAATTGCTTTCTTTCCAAAAGGGCTTGCAGACCCACAGCTCATTTTTGTGCGAATGGTTCGAGAGCTTTTTAACCCAATGCTTTCTGCTTTCGTTCTCTGCGCTGGACTTGCTGCGACTATTTCTACAATGGACTCTCAGATTTTAGTTCTTGCATCGAGCTTAACGGAAGACTTTTATAAGCGAGTGTTCCGGAAAGGCGCCTCTTCAAAAGAGCTCCTGTGGACCTCCCGAACGTTTGTTATGATTGTTTCTGCAATTGCGTATGTGATTGCATTTTTAAACCAAAGCACTATTTATGACCTGGTACTTTATGCTTGGTCTGGCCTTGGTGCATCTTTCGGACCACTTCTCTTATTCAGTCTTTATTCTAAGCGTGTTAATAAGTTTGGAGCATGGGCAGGTATTTTGGTTGGCGGAACGACAGCAGCAACCTGGAATTTTTTATCAACGCCTTTTGACCCACTGCTGCCTGGGTTTGTTTTTAGTTGTATTGCAATTTGGCTCTTTTCTTTTATCAAACCAAAAGGGCATGTTCTTCAAGATATCGAAAGAGAGGTTACGGCATGAAAAAGCCAGTTCTATTGATTGTTAATGACGATGGATATAATGCACCAGGAATCAAAGAGCTCTACGATGCCGTAAAGGACATCGGAGAGGTGTATGTTGTTGCCCCAGCCACTGAACAATCTGGGAAAGCGTTAGGATTCACTTTTACACACCCTCTCGAGGTTTTACCTGCTGAAGGTTTTGAAACACCTGCATGGAAGGTGTCAGGCACTCCTGCAGACTGCGTTAAAATTGCTTTGAGCGTACTGAATATTACCCCAGACCTTATTCTTTCAGGAATTAATCATGGTTCAAATGCCGGACGAAACGCATATTACAGCGGGACGGTTGGTGGAGTGATCGAAGGTGCACTACGCGGAATTCCCGGTATCGCTTTTTCTTTTGAGCATATGTGCAATCAAAGCTTTCACGACATGAAGATGTTTATCCCCCCAATTATTGAGCACACGCTCCAACATACGCTCCCAACACATACGTTTTTTAACGTAACGTTCCCTCACCATCCACATTCGGAGATTAAAGGGGTTCGGATTGCTACCCAAGGGATGAGTTATGTTCTTGAAAATCCATCGAAAGATGAAACCGGAAAGTATATGCTCGGAGGCAAATGGAGTCATTTTGACGAACATGAAGAGAGTGACATTTCTCTTCTAAGGCAAGGGTTCATCACGATGGCACCAATTTCAATGAAGACATGGACTGACCATGAAACTTTTTCTCGCCATAAAGAACTTATTACAGGATTGGACTTGGGTGTAGCCCAGACAGAAGCCCCGTAGTTATTTAGCGATTTCATCGAGTAGGAAAAGTGCCTCTCTCTGGTACTTTTCCACCGTAGATCTTCCCCCTTCTATTTCGTAGATACGCTTCATTTCTTCTTTGAGTGCTTTTGAAACAGGGAGTTCTCTTTGGATAATTTCTTCGTTGGTCGTTTTGTAGTATTCGTTGGCCCGTTTTATGAGCGCAACGAGGTCATACGATAGGGAGCGGATTTTCGGCCCCTTTTCAACTAGATCTTCTTGCGTTTCCACCGTTCTAAAAAGTTTTAGTAGCTCTTTTTGGATGTACACCGATTCATTGGCAAATTCTTCTGGGGATGCTGGGGCGCATGAAAAGAGAAAAAGAGAGAGAAGAAGTAGGTAAAGTGCTCGCATACAAACCTCGTTTATGGTGTCAAAATCCATTCTGAAGGGGTTTTGAAAAAATTTCACGTTAAATGAGCAAAATTCTTGAGATTAATTTTTGCTTCAAGTATCTTAGTGCCATCTTTTGCGGGCGTATAGCTCAGTTGGTAGAGCACCTGTCTTACACACAGGCGGTCATAGGTTCGAATCCTGTTGCGCCCATTGGTACACACACCGCAGTTCCGTGTATTTCATGGATTTGAGAAGAGTGTGTTGTGCGGGAGTAGTTCAATTGGTTAGAGCACCAGCCTGTCACGCTGGAAGTTGCGGGTTCGAGTCCCGTCTCCCGCGTTTACTTTTCCTCTTCGGTTAAGTAAAAACGCGACCCTTCTTGACTTATTTTCAAATAATACACATTGTTATTCCGAACCGAAGCATGAGGTAGTATGTCAGCAGCGCCTACAGGAAAGAGAACAGCCTCGCAACTTATTATATCGTTTCTTTTTACAGCGATTGGAGCTTTTCTCGCAGCAGCTTCTATCCAGATTTTCTTACTTCCGAATATGTTGATTGACGGAGGCATCATTGGTGTTTCCATGATTTTGACGCGCCTTTTTGGTGAAGCATACTTCTCCCTCTTTTATATCGTGCTTACGCTTCCATTTCTTTATCTTTCCTACCGATTTATTCGGAGAACGTTTGTACTTCAAATGGCAGTCGCCGTTGTTATTTTCTCAGTCTTTTTGACCGTTCTAGAAAGTGCACCGAGTTTTACGGGTGATCCCCTAGAGATTATCGTGATTGGTGGTGCTATTTTAGGTATTGGAGCAGGACTGATTATTCGCTTTGGCGGATGTCTCGACGGAACAGAGATCTTAGCTATTATCATCAATAAGAAATATGGCTTCACTGTTGGACAGGTCATTTTGTTCATCAATATCTTTATCTTTGCAGCATACGGAATGCTTTTTTATGATTGGCATATCGCGCTGCAGTCACTCATGACGTACGTTGTTGCGTTCAAAATGATGGATATTGTGATTGTTGGTCTCGACGAGCTAAAGTCTGTGATGATTATCTCGAATAAAACAGAAGACCTCGCTCAAGTTATTATGAACAAACTCGGACTCGGGCTGACTGTTATGTATGGCCGCGGCGGATATAGTGGCGATCCTCGAGAGATTTTATTTGTCATTGTTGAGCGTCTTGACCTCGCTGATTTGAAAGAAATCGTTTTGCGAACAGACCCAAGTGCGTTTATATCTGTTCAGAACCTTCATGAAGTTGTATACGGAAAGCCTGAGCAAATAGCGAAGAAGTCGACTCGCAGAAAACGTCGCGCTACATGAGAAAACTCCTCCTCATTCCCCTGCTTTTTTTGTGCATTGCCCTGAAAGCTGAAACGTATATTACGCATATGCAGTATTTCCTTGGCAAAGATGGAAAGCCATGTTCGTTAGGTCGAATGGGAGACCAAGTGATTGCGTATGCAAAAGCGAAATGGTTTGCTCATAAGTACCACCTTCCCTACCTCTATAAGCCGTTTCCATATTCAGAGTTTTTTGCTTTACACACCGATGAACTCTCCTATGATGATATTCCAAATTACAAGAGGTTAAAGGTTCGGCTGTTCCAGGATTCGACACTGCAGAGTAAGAAAGAGGATAACGTCTGCTATGCAGTCGATTATTTGTACGCTTCCCCAGAATGGGAATGGAGCTCGGATGTAGGCCTTTGGACCGATGCAATGAATGAAAAGGAGTATTTACGCGAGCTGCGCGCGATGCTTACTCCAAACATCGATATCCCTGAGCTTGTTAAGCCGGAAGGAAAGAGGACGGTTGCAGTACATATCCGCAAAGGGTCTTATTTTGATAACGATGGGTTTTTCTCTGAGCAGGAGTTTATTATCCTGCCTGATGAAGAACCTGAGACTCTTCGACTCGTTTCAAGTTTTATGGATGTGGGTGAACCGTATAAATTTCCACCAAATCAGTATTATATCGACCAGATCAAAAGGCTCTCTGCACGGTTTTCGCACGCTCCCCTCCATGTTGTCCTCTTTACTGATTATCACACACCTGAAGAATTGCTTTCAGTGCTTCGAAAGAATGTGAATCTTGAAAACATTACCTACGGCATTGCATCAGAGGTTACTTTTGAAAAGTTAGGAACTGCCCGAGCTCCTGGTATTGAGTGTACTTTGAAAGACTTGATGCTTATGACTCAATGTGATTGCCTGATTCGCTCAGGCTCAAATTATGCACAGGTAGCCCATCTTCTAGGCGAGTATGAAGTTGTCTATTTTCCAAGAGATGCCGCATGGTACGGTAACCGCCTTACGTACGCTCGAATCGGATGTGTTGAATAAGGTCTAAAGTAGGCCGAAAACATGTGTAGCACTCCTTCCCTTCTTTTGCTAAAATTGGCTTGCGAAATAACCCCCCATTCTCTACATTTGTCCTAAAAATTATCACAATTTGAGGGTAGCCATGACATCGCAAGCCAAAGAACTTATTTTTGAAGAACAGGCTCGGCAAAAACTCGCTGAGGGCATCGATAAACTCGCAGACACCGTGGGTGTAACTTTAGGACCTTTGGGTCGAAATGTTGGATTGGAGTCTAGCTACGGAGCTCCCCAGATTACGACTGATGGAAATAGCATCGTTCGCGATATTTCTTTCAAAGACCAGTATACCAATATGGGTGCTTCTATGGGACAAGAGGTCGCGAGCAAAATTAAAGAGAATAGCGGAGATGGTACAACAACAGGTATCATCCTGCTCCGCGCACTTGTGAAGAATGGTGTTAAGAATATCGCTTCCGGAACATCTCCGATCCTACTTAAACGAGGGATTGATAAAGCGACAGAAATGCTGCTTAAAAATATCGATATACTCTCACAGCCTATTTCTGATGACGCACAAACAGAGAATATTGCAACGGTTTCTGCATCTGGTAATGCTGTTATCGGGAAAACAATTGCTGAAGCGTTTAAAAGAGTTGGAACAGCTGGTGTCATCACCATTGAAGAAGGAAAGTCAACTGAGACTGAAGTAGAAGTTGTTGAAGGGATGCAATTCGACAGAGGCTATACCTCTCCTTATTTCTGTACGAACACAGAGAATATGAGTGTTGAGCTCAACACTCCAAAGATTTTGATTACCGATAAGAAAATTGCTTCGGTTCAGGAAATTCTGCCAATTCTTCAGACAGCTGCCTCTTCAGGACAAGAACTTCTAATCATTGCTGAAGATATCGATGGAGATCCTCTTTCAACACTCGTTGTCAATAAACTTCGTGGATCGCTTAAGGTGTGTGCGGTAAAAGCTCCAGGTTTTGGAGACCGCAGAAAGGCAATGCTCCAAGATATCGCTGTTTTAACTGGCGCAACAGTTGTTTCAGAAGAGACTGGCATGTTGCTAAAAGATGCTACTCCTGAGGTTCTTGGTTCTGCAGAAAAAGTTGAGATCACGAAGGATTCAACGGTTGTTATCGGCGGAGAAGGCTCAAGTGAGGCTGTACGTGCCCGAATTAATCAACTCCAAGCTGAAATTGAAAGCGCTGGAAGCGAGTACGACAAAGAGAAGCTTGTTGAGCGTAAAGCAAAGCTTGCAGGCGGTGTTGCCGTTATCCGTGTTGGAGCTCCAACAGAAGCTGAAATGAAGCGCAATAAGCAAATTTACGAAGATGCATTGAATTCAACAAGAGCTGCACTAGAGAGTGGTTATGTTCCTGGAGGTGGTGTTGCACTTCTCAGAGCACGTGATGGATTGTCATTTGAACACCTCTCTAAAGAGGAAGCAGTGGGCGCATCAATTCTTTTGAAAGCGTGTGAGGCTCCATTCAGACAAATCGTTGAGAACTCTGGATGTGACAGCTCTGTGTTCCTGGAGGAAGTGTTAACAGGTGGTGCAAACACCGGATTTAACGCACTCACAGGGAAAACAGAAGACCTCCTCAAAGCAAATGTAATTGATCCTGCGAAGGTTGTGAAGAACAGCTTGATTTATTCTACATCTGTCGCTGGTGTTGTGCTTATTTCTGAAGCACTGATTGGTGATGCACCAGATGACGAAGAATAGGATCGCAATAATTCCGGCAAAAGGGGTGGGCGATGCCCTCCTCTTTTCCATTTTGGCTAATAATGCAAAAAAAAGTGGCGCAAGAGTGACGATCTTTCACCGCTTTGCTGATGAGCTGCGCCCAATTCTCAATGAAGAGTTCTCTGTTTTACCAGAGCTACCTGAAAGAGAACTCGAAGGAACGTTGTCAGAATTCACAGTGACATATTTTCAAAATGATCATTCTGCCCTCGCGTATAAATTACACAGCTTGCGGAAGAATGAACTTGGAGATATCCGTTTTATCCTCCCAAAACCCTCTCCACTCTACAAAAACCAGGACATCGAATTAAACCCACTGAAGACTATGGTTGAAAATTTGTGCGATGCGAGTTTTCAACTTTTTGGAAGAACTGGAATTTCTAACGGGTCTCCCCTCTTCCAGACTTGGAATGGTCAATCAAGTCGGCTTGTCTATCTCCATCCTTTTAGCGGAAGTCCATTGAAAAACTGGACTCTCGCTCGATATATTGAACTCGCAAAGAGACTGGAGAAAAAAGGGTTTTCTCCCGTTTTTTTATGCAAAGAAGAGGATGCTGAAAAGCTACAGACTCCGTTTTCTCATGTGATTTGTGGTTCGCTACAAGAGCTAGCCTCTCTTTTGAGAAATGCTCATGCATTCGTCGGAAATGATTCTGGCCCCGGTCACCTCGCTTCTTTGATTGGCGTCCCAACGATCACAGTCGGGGGAAATAGCCACCAATTGAAGCTGTGGAAACCCGGTTGGGCAAAAAATATTCTCTGCACACCTCATTTACCACTTCCAAATTTTAAGGGAATTGGTTTGACAGTTCGAGACCATTACTGGCAATATTTCGTTTCTGTTCAGAGGATTGTGCAAGCGGTTGGATCACTATGAGAAAAGCAGCAGTTGTATGTGCTAAGGGTATTGGCGATGGGCTTATGATGATGGTCGCATCACATAGGCTAAAGCATGCCAACTATTCAGTTACAACCTACCATAATAAGCTTTCGGAACTCAGCGGATGGTTTCCGGATCACGGATTTGCCTCTTTACCGCCCCTTGAAGAGCTTAAAGCGACTTTTCTGCCATATTCTCTGATTATTCTTGAGAATGACAATACAGAGAAAGCAAAGTGCCTTATCGACCTGTATAAAAAGGGAATCCTGCGGAATCTGTCAGTATTCTATCCAACATATGAACCAGGTAAACATGTTGCATTAACCTCTTGGGACCGAGTGTTTAATAGCACAAAGAGTATGGTGACCAATATCTCCGTTGCCATCTCTTCACTTTTGCAGTCTCGTGAAATCTCAACGAATAACGGCATTATCCCTCCCGACACGCTCACACACCGGAAACACCTCCACCGAATCGTCATTCATCCCACAAGTAGTAAGAAAGAAGATATGTGGAAAAAGGAAAGCTTTCTACAGATTGCAAATTCTCTTAAAGCTAGAGGGTTTGAAGTTGTATTTTCAGTAAGCCCCATAGAACGCCCTGAGTGGCTCGAGGTTGAAGAGATGGGCTTTGAGCTCCCCTACTTCACCAAACTGGATTCGATGGCAGGATATATCTATGAATCAGGTTACGTTATTGGGAATGACTCGGTTGTGGGTCATTTAGCATCCAACCTACAAATCCCAACGATTGTGATATCTGATTGCTATAAAAGAATGCGCCTCTGGCGTCCAGGATGGCTTCGTGGAGCAGTCATTACACCGTCACGTTTAATTCCTAATTTCAAGGGCGCCCGCCTGAGAGAGAAGTACTGGAAAGACTTCATATCTACAAGACGAATTTTTTCCGCACTGCGGAAGAATTTTCGTCGAGATAACCTCATGCTCTAGAGAAAATACCCTGTAGCGTTACATTTTGTTTATTTACAAGGCTGTTCATTTCTTGCTATAGAAAGGGAATGGAATATTTGTTGTTGTTCGCACTCGCAATCGTTATCTCTGCTGTTTTTTCAACGAATCTTACGCGTCATGCTGCAAGCGCTGTCCATTTTTTCATAAAATATGGCTTTAAACAAGGCATATTGTCATTTGCCATACTTTCACTCACTGAAGCTGTGATAGCAACCGTATCTGCTCTCGTTCTTTTTCTTTGTATCCTTGCTCACCTCCATCCAAAAAGCGCAGGATTATTCGGTGCTGGCATCCTTTTTTTACTCATCATTGTGCAGTATAAAAAACCCAAAGTTGTGGAGGATCCAGAAACATTACCATCCACGTTTTCCTCTATGGGAAAACACTATTTCGATGAGCTGAAAAACGCACCAGCTCGATACCTTGGATATTTTGCATTATTTGCAACAATTGCTCCATTTTCTAGTGTAAGTTCACCATTTCTTCTTTTTATGATTCCTCCCGGAATTTTTGTGGGAAGTTTTCTTTTTTGGTGTGGATTTCAAACATATATCTATTTTCATCCTGAATTGCTTCTCAGAAGAAAATTAAATACGATGCAAAACACATCACTTTATTTATTAATTTCCTTCATTTTATTTGGTATTTTTAACGTTTTTTAAAAAAATAATTTGAACAATTAATACAAACGTTTTAAATTAATAATAAGGGTTGGCATGCCCACACCCTAAAAGTAGACACTTCTACCCCTAAGGGGAGGAAAGACTACTCTAATAAAAAACCCCCGTAAGGGGGAGTGCGAGGAAGAGATGAAACGGTCACCACATAGTATTAAACACGGCAGGAAAAAGGCTGTAAGACGAGCTCAGTCTAAAGAGCCTGTTCTTCAAGAAGAGAAAAAGGTCACACCTAAGCAACGTAAAGACTTAGAAAAAAAGAAATTTCTCACTACAGAAAAGAAGCTTAGGGAAAAAAAGTCCCACCTAAAAGGCCATAAATCAAAACGAACATCTCCAAAGGAAGTTACTTTCGAAACAGAACCCGAGCACATTCATAAGGAAGGGGAGTACTGGATTAGAAGAACCCAGCGTCAAGTCTTAGACAAGGTCGCTCGGTTAACTAAAAGGCTTCTTCGTGGGACCAAAAGGTTCATGAAGAAATTTAAAAAGAAGTAATTTTCGATGACTCAATGGGGGTGTCATGAAAATCCTAGATAAACATCTCAATGAGATAAAAAAATGCGTGGCGAAGCTTAACAAACACGTTAAGAGTATTCATTCTCACGCGAAGAAAGCTTTACAAAAAGCAAAAACAGCTAAAAAACGTCCTGTTCGACGAAAAAAGGCTGCTAAGAAAGCGGTTAGAAGAAAAACTGCTAGAAAAACCGTTAGACGTAAAACTGCTAGAAAAACAACTCGTAGAAAAGTTGCGAAACGAGCAGCGCCACGTCGTAAGTTGTCGAGACCTCGAAAAAAAACTGTTCGAGCTCGAAGAACTACTCGAAGACGAGCTCGCGCATAAATGCAGTAATGCTTTTATTGCAGAGAATAGTCTGAGAAAAGTACACTTGGGGAAATAACGTTCCCCTGGTGTACTTTTTATTATGAAACGACGGATCGCCCATATTTCCGATCTTCATTTTGGAAAACTTTCCTTTGGCCTAACCCAGCTTTTTAGCAAACGCTGGATAGGAATGATGAACCTTCTTCTTTCTCGACGAAAACACTACCTTAATTCACGCCCTACTACCCTCTTTGATGCCTTTGAGGCTCACGGGATAACAGACGTTATTCTTGCCGGTGATTTGACAACCACTTCCTTCGTGAAAGAATACGATATGGCAAAACGTTTCGTCGATACACTCAGTGAAATGAATATCAAAACGTATGTGATTCCCGGTAACCACGACCATTATACGAGAAGAAGTTTCCGCCAAAAACTGTTCTACAACTATTTTCCAGACAAATATGACGAAAACTGCCCTTTTTCACTCCGAAAAGATGGCATCACCTTCTTTCATTTTGAACAAGATTGGTACATTGTTCTCATGGATACTGCTATCGCAACGTCCTTTTATCATTCAATAGGCTATTACTCAAAATTAGTAGAAGACAATTTAAAAAAAGCACTTACATCTCTACCAGATTCTGCTCGGGTAATCCTTGTGAATCACTTCCCCTTCTTTCAGCACGAAAGCCCTCGAAGACGGCTAAAGCGAGGAGGAGAGCTACAATCACTTATTCGAAGAGAGCCAAAAATCCATATGTATCTCCATGGACACACACACCGCCACACCCTTGCCGATCTTAGAGAAAATGGTCTTCCTCTCGTCATGGATAGCGGTAGCGCGTCCCACAAGTCACATGGGACCTGGAATCTCCTTGAATTGTCTGCACATCAATGTATGGTTCAGGTATACTCATACGACAAAAACGCAAACCACGAGTGGAAAGCGACGCATCAGAAACTCTACACCTGGTAGTTCATGACCGAGACGAAATGGTATAAAGATGGCCTTCTTTTTAAGTGCACGGGCTGCGGTAAATGCTGCACCGGCGCTCCCGGCTATGTTTGGCTGACTGATGAGGACATCACTCGCCTAGCCTCTCATCTCAAACTCCCTGAAAAAGAATTTTTAGAACGGTTTTGCGTCTTTACCAAAGGCAAATACTCTCTCCGTGATCTCCCACCTCACTATGATTGTATTTTTTTAAGAGGTGGAAAAGCGTGTTCCGTCTATGAAGCTCGACCAAAACAGTGTCGAAAGTTCCCTTGGTGGAAAGACAATATTCGAAGTCAACAAGACTGGGATAATGCTAGCAAATACTGCGAAGGTATTAATCACCCAGAAGGTGACGTATTCTCTCAAGAAGAAATTGAACAATTTTTACCGAATGAGTATCCTCCCTAAAAGCAGTTTTCAAAAAGGGAGACAGTCATGCAGGATGAAATTGAGCGTTGGAAAAAACCGCCTTTTGACGAACAAACAAAAGCAGAAATTGAACGCTTAGAAAAGGAAAATCCCGATGAGCTCCGCGATTGTTTTTCTCATAAACTCGCCTTCGGAACCGGAGGTATCAGAGGCCTGATGGGTGTCGGAATCGCCCGATTGAATGCCTACACGATTCAAGTAGCAACACAAGGTCTTGCCAATTACATTCAAAAAAACGGCACCAAAAAAAATCCATCCGTGTTCATTAGTCACGATAGTAGAAACCGTTCTCGTGAATTTGCTGTAGCTGCAGCACAGGTCCTCGCTGGAAACGGCATCAAAGCAATTCTCACCAAGGAATTACGCCCAACTCCTTTTGTCTCTTTTGGCTGTCGAGCGAACGATTGCCAAGCTGGAATCATGATTACTGCATCGCATAACCCTCCTGAATATAATGGGTATAAGGTGTACTGGGAGGATGGCGCTCAAGTCACAGCCCCTCATGATGCAGGAATTGTTGAAGAAGTAGGAAAGCTTACTATCGATGATGTGAAGGTAGCTGAGGAAACCGATCCCCTTATAACACTTGCTCCCGACTCTCTTGATCAGGAGTACCTTAAAGCTATACGACCTCAGGCGCTCCACGAGAAAGAGAACCAAACGCACGGAAAGGACTTAACGATCGTCTACACTCCCCTTCATGGTTGTGGCGGCACATTAACGCCTCGAGCGCTTGCAGATTGGGGATTCACTACGGTTGTCCCGGTGAAAGAGCAGATTGCCCCAGATGGAAGTTTCCCTACGACTAAAACGCCAAATCCCGAAGACCACGCAGCGCTTACTCTTGGTGTGGAAACATTAAAACGGGAGAACGGTGATATTTTACTTGCAACAGATCCCGATGCAGATCGCTTAGCATGTGTTGTGAACCACAACGGTGAAATACGGTACCTGACCGGTAACCAAACCGCTGCAATCATCCTCGAACATCGGCTTCGAACACTGAAGGATCAGAAAAAACTCCCACAGAATGGAGCTGTTGTTTCTACGATTGTTTCTACGAGATTGCTTGAATTCATCAGTAATTCCTACCACATGGACTACTTCGATGTATTGACCGGTTTTAAATACATCGGCGGAAAGATTCGAGAGTGGGAAACGAGCTCGAACCACTACGACTTCCTTTTCGGCGCTGAAGAATCGATCGGATACCTCATTGGAACACATTCTCGTGACAAAGATGCTATTGTTTCTGCATGCGTACTCTCAGAGATCGCCCTTGATGCAAAGAGACAAAATAGGACGCTTATTGATTGTTTAACTGCTATTTATGAAAAGTATGGTGTTTTTTACGAAATGCAGAAAGTGATCGCTTTCCCACCATCAGCCAACACGATGGACGCGATGAATGAACAAGTCGATACACTACGTAAGGAGGGATTGCAAAAACTTGGCTCATATTCTGTAATGGAAACAACGGACTATGCCGGTGAGAATACTGGCCTTCCTAAGTCTAATGTACTCAGGCACAAATTTAACAATAATGCGACGCTGTTGATTCGCCCCTCTGGAACAGAACCGAAAATTAAAATTTATGGTCAGATTCAAGGTGCAAAAAACAGTTCTATAGAACATACATCGCAGGTACTAGAAGCAACTATTTCTGAAATGGCAGAACTGATTGCTAAGCGACTTTCTTAGGATATGATTATTTTCTATCGGGATATTTAACGCGCAAATGGCGTGTCACTGAAAGCGTTTTAATGATGGTTCGCTTAACCATTTGTAGTTCTTCGAAGGTAAGCTGACATTCGTCAAACTGCCCTTCCTCAGCTTTATCTGCAACCAGCCTTTCAACCAGCTCTTCAATAGTCTCTTCATTGACCTCTTCGAGCGAACGAGATGCTGCTTCAATCGTATCCGCAATCATAATTATCGCAGATTCTTTTGTCTTTGGCTTGGGTCCTGGATATCTAAACTGCAGTTCATCAACAGCATCGACGTCACCACCCATTTGTTCAACCTGTTTACAGTAGAAATAGTAAACAAGTGTTGTTCCGTGGTGTTGAAGAATGATGTCGATAAAGTTTTGTGGAAGGCCGTGCTTTCTCGCAAGCGCCTCCCCTTCCGTTACGTGTGCAATGATTACTTGCGTCGATTCTACTGGAGTCAGCAGCTGATGTATGTTGAAACCACCCATCTGGTTTTCTGTGAAATAATGAGGGTTAAAAAGCTTTCCTATATCGTGATAGAGCGTAGCCACTCGGCAGAAAAGCCCATTCGCATTAATTGATAGTGCTGCAGCTTCAGCAATACTTCCAACGACGAGGCTGTGTTGGTAGGTTCCCGGCGCTTCGATTGAAAGCCTACGAAGGAGCTCATTATTCGGGTCCATGTACTCCATAAGCGTAATATCTGTCATTACGCCGAAGAGAGACTCAAGTATTGGTAGGAGACCAACGACTAATATTGCGGTAAGCAGTAAAAATAAAAAGCTACTGGCAATATCGTCAGTAATTCCGCTAGCCCATACAAGGTTCTGTCCAAATAGGAATACAAAAAAGACGGGGAGGATTGAGATCCAAACCTTTCCGCAAACAGCAAATACCTCTTTCCTTTTGCGGAGTGTTCTTGCAACTAATATGGTTATTATTGCAGCGAATAGATTAACGATAAGCACTTTATTATGGTCTACGGCAAGAGCCAATACCATAACAACGGTGAGCACAGTTGATGAAAAGAGGGCGATCTCCGATCCAAGAAGAACACAGAGGAGGATTGCAGCAAAAGGAATAATTATTGGATACCTGATCGATTCGACTATGATATTTGTATTCACAATGAGGAAATACTCTATCAACTTACCCAAAACAAGGGTCAAAATAATGATGGTAGCAAAGAGGGCAAGTTTTTGGGCTGAATAGAAAAATTCTCGATGGTACACCCTGAAATAAAGTCCACCTACACACATGATAATCCCTGCATACAAGAGACTACCAAGGATGGTGAGTGGAGAAAGCAGGTTTCTATTTTCTGCGATCGCTTTTTTCATTGCTTGGAGTTTTGCGACATGAGACTCGCTCACATCTTCTCCTTTATTGACGATCTGGGTCCCTGCCTGCACTCGAGAATATTTTTGGGGTATTACTTCTTCGATAGCTGTGCGAATATGTTTCTGTGCCGTGGTGTCATTGATAAAATCCCATTTCTTTTCATGGAAGTAGGTTGTAATAAAGTCTGATGCACCCGGTGTAATCTTCTTTTTTACCATTAGCCGGTCTTTGGCTTCAGTCCAAAAACGATCTGGCAAATAGATTGACCCATTACTCCCTGTCTGAACGATAAAGTAGTGCTCTGTCGACAATTTCAGTGATTCGATTTTTTTGAGTGTTCTTCTATCAGTAAACCGAGCTGACATGAGAAAATGCTGTAGTTCATCGGCACCTAAATACATTTCTTCAAAGGTAACAGAGGGAAGCTCTCTTCTCCATGAATCGTTATGGATAAGCATATCCTCAAAGTCATAGCGAGCTTGTTTAATTTTTCGGGGGGCAAACATGTAGATGGGGCCGACATCTTTGAGCGCTTGTTGTAAAAGGACTACCGTCCCATCGCGATCAGGAAATTCGAAGTCGACTTCGGCAACAACGTAATTTTTTGCTTGTGTATTGAGTTGCAGGAATTCGATCCGCACTTCTCGCAAATGAATGAAAAGTGTGAACGAAATAAGTAACACGAGCGCAATGAGCATCCTAATCCCGAGTTGTTCCTCGCGCAGATACTGCCGCCAACGAGAAATTTCTCTTGGATTCTCCTTTTCCTCAGACAACTGAGAGCTCCTTTTTCGGGCAAATTCCCAAAACAATACCTCGAAAGAATATCATACCACTGGTATTTATTTACATACCCATTTTTGAAAATTCTTCACAGGAAAAATTCAAATGGTGTACCCTATTCCTTATGACGTCATATCAAGTACTTTCCAGAAAATACCGCCCTCAGACCTTTGACGAGGTGGTTGAACAGGCCGCGGTGGTCACTACACTTCGCAATGCAATTCTTCAAAATCGCGTCTCGAATGCCTACTTATTTTGCGGATGCCGAGGAACTGGAAAGACCACGCTGGCTCGACTTTTTGCCAAAGCGATCAACTGTGAAGACAGAAAAGCGAACGGAGAGCCGTGCAATGCCTGCTCCTCCTGCAAAGAGATTGCCAGTGGACACAGCCTTGACGTTCTTGAAATAGATGGTGCATCAAACCGAGGGATTGATGATATCCGGGAATTGAACGAAAATGCGTTCTATGCTCCCACTAAAGGTCGATGCAAAATCTATATTATTGACGAAGTACATATGCTTACGAAGGAGGCCTTCAATGCGCTCCTTAAAACGCTCGAAGAACCCCCAGCTAATGTAAAATTTTTCTTTGCGACCACTGAGCCGCATAAGGTTTTAGCAACCATTGTGTCTCGGTGTCAGCGATTCGATTTACGCAGACTCTCAATTCCTTCGATCGTATCCAAGCTCCAACGAATTATTACAGACCAGGTCGGTGAGGTCGAAGAGGAAGCTTTAGCACTCATTGCAAAACAAGCCGATGGAAGTATGCGAGACGCAGAGTCCCTTTTGGACCAAGCTATCTGCTCTCTCTCCTACCCTATCACCTACCAGGCAACTTCTGAGATGCTCGGCATCGCCTCAAGAGAATTTCTCTTCCAGATCGATCAAGCCTTTCAGCAGGGAAATATTGCGGCTGCCTTTACAGTTTCTCATGAGGTATATGAGGGAGGTAAAGACATTCCCCACTTTATCGAAGGTCTTGCAGAGCACTACCGAACTATTTTGATGCTGAAGCTCGGCGTTCCTCATACACTCACCGCCGCACAAAAAACGGCGTACGAGCATGCAGCCACACTCTATTCTAAGCAGCAGTGCTTGGCAATACTTGAACACCTTTCTGGACCGATCCAAGAGGTAACGAAATTCCCATGGAAACAGATCCATCTGGAAATGATCCTTCTCAATATCCTCCGTTCGAAGAATAGTATCGCAATCGATACGCTCATCGACCGATTGGAAAAAATGAAGAGTGGCATTGAACCACAACCGGTTCAGGAAGCTCCAAAAATGGAGCCGCCTGTAGTTACCCCGCCTTCACCGGCGATTGCCTCACCTGTACCAGTTGTCTCAGTTCGAGAATCTGAAGTTATTGAGCTTCCAAAAGCCTCACCAGCACCAGAGCCGAAAACTGCGCCTGCTGAGAAACTTTCTCTCTCTGAGCATCAGAAACATGAGCGACTTCTCCGCTTTACTTCTGTCGAGCTCAATGGAATTGTAAAAAAATAATTTTTATCTTTCTCCTTCTTCCTGTAGTTGATTCCAATTCAAGGTTCTATTATAATTTTAGGCAATAATCTATGAGGTAATGACATGGGAAGCGGCTTCTCTAAAATGAAAAAACAAGCAAAACTTTTAGAAAAACAGTTCGCGGAAGCTCAAGAGCAGCTGAAAAGCACCCAAGTTGAAGGCGAAGCTGGTGGTGGTCTCGTTAAACTTACCCTTAATGGAGAAAAAAAACTTCTTAACATTTCTATCAATCCTGAGTGTGTCGATAAAGATGACGTAGAAGGACTTCAAGATCTTATTGTGGCAGCCTATGAGAATGCTGCTGAGAAGCTCGACGAGAACCAGCCTGATATGGCAGGTGGACTTCCAGCGGGCCTACCGTTCGGCTTCTAACAATAGCTCTACTTTATTTCCTTAATGATTCGTGCGTATAAAATAAATTATTCGCACTTTTTTTTGCCTGAAAGACTCGATTTATTGTGAGAGGAGCTCTTCAAGCTGAGGAGCGCTTGAGAGACGAATCGCTTTGGAAGCAAGTTCCCGCGCCTCTGCGTAGTTACATTTTTCTACTTCTTGCTTGATTGTACAGACGAGACGAGGAGAGCAAGAGAAGTAGGTTATTCCAAGACCGATAAGCAACTGTGTATACCTTGGCTCAGACGCCAATTCACCACAGAGGCTTACTGGAATTCCTTTCTTAGCCCCAGCTTTGACAATCATATCGAGAGAGCGAAGAAGCGCTGGATGAACCGCACCATATAAAGAATTAACATTCTTATTTCCCCTATCTATACCAAGGGTATACTGTATAAGGTCGTTGGAACCAATGGATAGAAAGTCAACCTCATCAGCAATTTCCTCGCACAGGAAAACAGCAGAGGGAAGTTCAATCATCGCTCCATAGAGGATTGATTGAGGACGCATCTCTCCAGGAATTTTTTCTAGTTCTTCCATTGTGATTTCTTTTACCGTGACCATTTCTGAAGGATCAGCGATCAAAGGAAACAAAAGACGAAGCGTCTTATGTGCACTTGCCTTCAACATTGCGCTAAGTTGAGTACGGAAAAACACCTCTTCCGAAAGGAGGTATCGAATGGCCCGAAGACCGAGCGCTGGGTTTTGTTCATCAACCTGTTTGTGAAGGTGCGGTGCTTTTTTGTCAGAGCCAAAATCGAATACACGGAAAACAATTGGACGTGGGTCGAAGAGATCATAGATTTTTTCATATTCTCGTTGTTGCATTTCACCAGAAAGAGACGAAATCTCTTTTCCGA
>Ga0070728_10000472_pt1 | contig 81068 bp, 69 predicted proteins | sample tdDd471_FD_66723 | JGI IMG/M metagenome (GOLD analysis project Ga0070728, IMG submission 66723) | Marine sediment microbial communities from the Atlantic coast under amendment with organic carbon and nitrate - tdDd47.1 | ecosystem: Environmental > Aquatic > Marine > Coastal > Sediment | place... | reverse complement strand
TTGCTTCGGCACTGAGGGCTTCCTCGACGGTATACCCCGACATCTGAAAACATGATGGGGAAATATAAACAATCTTACCATTTTGATTTGTCCTGTATCTGAGATCCGGAACATTTTCTACAAGAATGCGATACTTTTCTTCACTATCGCGGAAAGCTGTTTCCATATGTTTTCTTTCCTGAATTTCAAATTGGAGTTTTTTCATATATAAGAAAATAAGGACGATGATAGCAAGAGCACCAATGACTATAGCTGAGAAAAACCAGTTCGATTTCCAGAAGGGAGGAATGACCTTTATGTTGAGAGAATAACCTGCATCATTCCAGACACCGTCATTATTGGAACCCTTTATTCTTAATGTGTAATTTCCACCTTCAAGACCGGAATACCTCCCGGCTGGTGCATTCTCACTGTAAAACCAATCATTATCGCGACCGACCAGCATATATGCAAATCGGTTTTTTTCCGGATGAGTATAGTTCAATACTGCAAATTGGAATTCAAAAAAATTCTGTTTCCAGCTTAAAGTCACATCTTTTAGCTTGTCAGGAGACACATTCACGTTGTCCTGACTGTTTCCCATGGTGAATTCTGTTAAGAATACCGGAGGAACTGTTGTATTTTTATTCAGTTGGTCGGGATAAAAGTTGTTTACTCCGAATTCTCCGCTGAACCACATTTCTCCATCTGAGGACTTGAAACTTCTTCTGAAATTATTATCCAGAAACCCATCGCTTTTAGAGTAAACATCTATGACGGATCTGCTTTTTAAATTGAATTTCACAAGGCCATTATCGATTGTTCCAATCCAGAGATTGCCTGTAGAATCTTCCTGGATGGTTTGATTAATCCCTACAACAGGGAATCCAGTATCGATATTGTAATGCCTGAATACTTTTTTCTTCCTGTCGAAAAGATCCATCCCATTTGTGAATCCACCAACCCATATATCTTCATTTGAATCAATAAACACAGTGGAAACCTGATTGAATCCAATAGAATCTCCGTCGTCGGGATTATGAACAAATCGCGTGATTTCCTCACTTTTTTTGCTTAAGATACACAGGCCTTCTGATGTCGATATCCACAAATAACCTTTCCCGTCATCAACAACCGACCATACAGATCCGGCAGTTATGGTATTTTCATCATTTGGATCATTGACATAGTGAGTGAATAGTCCTGTACGTGTATCAAATCTATCTAGTCCCGATGAGAGTGCTAACCAGAGAATATTGGATTCTGCTTCATCTTTAATTACGGATCCTCCCGTTGAGGTCGACCGATTTATGCTGTTGGGGTTTTCAGGATCATTTCTAAAATGCTGAACCGTTTTTCCTGTCTCAGTATTGAAAAGGGTCAATAGACCACGGTTGCTCAAAAGCCATATTTTCTCTTTATCCTCCCAGCATAATGCTGTCGTAAAAGGTCCCAGGAATGGATCGATCTCACTGTAAACATAATGGGTATACTTATTCGTTTTGCGGTCGTATACATTGAGAGCACCTTCAACAGATATCCATATCTTATTTGCAGAATCTTCCGTTATGACCAGAACTTGAGAATTGGACAGACTGTTCGGGTTTGAAGGCTGATGTTTATGGCTACCGATATTTCTGCTGAATTTATCATATTTGTCAAATACACCATCAAGGGTATGAACAATCCAGAAGATTCCCGATTCATAGTCTTCATAAACAGTACTGACAAAATTGGAACTGATAGCATAAGGACTATCGGGATCGGCAGAATACCTGATAAATTGATTATTCTCTTCATCAAACATATCCAGACCTGAAATCCCGGAATCTTTGTGAGTTACCCAGATTCTATCAGAGGAATCTTTGTAGAGATAATAAATCTTATTATCTCCGAGACTATTCTCTTCTTCAGGATTGAACTGATAATGGTTAAAGGAATTATCTGATACACTCAGAACGGAGATCCCATTATCTTCTGTACCGATCCAAATATTACCATCTCCATCCTCGCAAAGGGACAAGATACTATTACTCGCCAAACTGCTTTTGTCGCCCTTAATTGAACTAAAGTGCGTCCATTGATTTAATTCCTCATCAAATCTGTTCAGCCCGGAAGCTGCTGTACCAATCCATATAATCCCCTTGCTATCCATGATAACAGAGGTAACATTATTATCACTTAAACTATTTGAATTTTCCCGATCGTGAAAAAAGTGAGTGAATCTACCGGAGTTCTTATCGTAAATATCTAATCCGTTTACAGTTCCAATCAGGATCCTGTTTCTGTTGTCGGCAAATAATCTCTGGGGGGAAGACACACCGGAATAATTACTTGATAAACTGTTCAGATCCTCCGGATCGTGCATATACTGAGTGAACTTAAGAGTTCTTTTATCCAGTTTATTTAATCCGTTTTCCTTTGTCAGTATCCAGAGATCACCATCCAGGTCCATAACTATAGATTGGGTCGCAGGGCCGGAAATGGAATTCTCTTCTGTTCGAAAATATCTTATTTCGTAACCATCGTATCTTGCTATTCCTCCATAATAGCAGAACCATAGGAAACCATCGAGATCGCGGATCATATTGCCTTCAATCTGATTGGGTAGATTCGTGAGACCTATTTCAAATTTCAATTTGTTTTCGGGATGAAGTGTTATGGAAATTAAAGAGAAAAAGATCAAAATCATGATCAGTTTAATTGAAACGAAACTAATTTTTACTGGCAATATTTTCCCTCTGGTCAGATTTCTCTGTGCTAACCTACAACTAATTATATTGTAGGAACAAATGGATGACAAAATAAAAGTTATAATAGAAGCTCAAACACCCGTTAAAGGAATATTCCCAAAACAACACTTTAGTGTCTAATCCATCATTTGTTTTTGTGCTTATACTATATTTATAATAATAAGGACTGTTGGGAGATTATATATGAAAGCTGTTGTGTATACAGAATACGGGGCACCGGAAGTTTTAAAACTTCGTGAAGTTGAAAAGCCTGTTCCGGGAAATAATGAAATTTTGGTAAAAGTTTTGGCATCGTCCGTTACATCGGGGGTATCATTCATTCGAAAAGGAGAACATCCCGATTCAAGGTTGTTTACTCTCATTTTACGATTATTTCTGGGCCTATCAAAACCGAGAAAAACAGTGCTTGGATATGAAGTAGCCGGAACTGTGGAATCTACCGGCAGAGATGTGAAGTCTTTCAAAACCGGTGATCATATTTTCGGGACAACAACGGGATTGAAACAGGGAGCATATGCAGAGTATGTATGTTTACCGGAACATTGGAAGTCCGGTGTTGTCGCTAAAAAGCCAGAGAATCTTTCCTTTGAAGAAGCAGCAGCAATCCCCGTAGGCGCTATGACAGCATTGTATACATTGAGGAAGGCCAACATTGCTGAAGGACAGAGAATCCTCGTTTACGGAGCATCGGGCAGTGTCGGTACCTATGTTGTACAACTGGCAAGTTATTTTGGTGCTGAAGTTACGGGAGTTTGCAGTACAACGAATCTTGATATGGTCCAATCCATTGGGGCTCATAAAGTTATAGATTACACCAAAGAAGATTTTACTAAAAACGGCGAGATCTATGATGTTATTTTTGATGCGGTCGGAAAGCATTCGAAAGCACGATGCAAGGGGTCCCTGAAGAATAAGGGATTCTATCTTTCCACCAATACACCGACAAAAGAACTGACTGACAACCTGATTTATCTTAAAGGCTTAGTGGAAAAAGGGATTATCAAACCGGTGATCGACCAATCATTTCCCCTGGAACAAACTGCTGAAGCGCACAGATATGTCGATGGCGGGCATAAAAAAGGTAATGTTGTAATTAGGGTTGAACAGTAGATTTCAGTTGACAAAACAGGTGGCGGCGTAAAAAAGTGTGATGTATAATGAACCTGTGTCTGTCCCTGTTTTAGCTACGAAATTCTTTATTCCGCCTCTTCGATCTAAAACCATTCTCCGGTCCCGTCTTATGGATCAGCTGAATAGGGGACTCGAGTGTAAACTGATTCTTATTTCTGCATCGGCAGGTTTTGGAAAAACAACTGTTGTCAGTGAATGGGTCTCCAGGTGCCGACAGCCTGTCGTATGGTTATCACTCGACGAAGAGCATAGTGAATCTATGCGTTTTCTGACTTATTTTATCACCGCTTTACAGGATGTAAGCAAAGATATTGGTTCTGACCTAATTCTGGAAATTCAAAGCCCCCAGTCACCTTCTTTGGATCTGATACTGTCAAAACTAATGAATGAAATAGTGGCCATTAATGATGATTTTGTATTTATCCTCGATGATTATCATGTTACCGATTCTATAGAAATTGATAAAATTCTCATCTTTTTGTTAAAGAACATGCCCGTTCAAATGCATCTTGTTCTCATCACCAGAGAAGATCCGCATCTGCCTTTGGCGAGACTGAGGGCTCGTGGTGAAATGGTGGAAATCAGAGCTGCAGATTTGCGATTCACATCATCAGAAGCTACGGATTTTCTCAATCAGATGATGAATCTCAATTTGACGGAAAGTGATATTACCGCATTGGAAACCCGAACAGAAGGTTGGATAGCAGGTCTTCAATTAGCGGCTATATCAATGCAGGGGCAGAAAAAATCCTCAGATTTCATAGAGTCATTTACAGGAAGCCATCATTACATTCTCGATTATCTTATTGAAGAAGTCCTGCATCAGCAATCCGGAGATACCCAGTCATTTTTGATCCGGACATCTATGTTAGACCGTATGTGCGGTTCTCTTTGCGATTCAATTTTGCAGAACCCTGAGGCTGAAGGACAGAAAACATTAGAAAAACTGGAACAGTTGAACATGTTTATCATCCCCTTGGATAATGAACGTCACTGGTACAGATATCACCACCTTTTTGCAGAGCTTTTGAGACAGAGATTACAACAGAGTAAAATGGAAACAGTGAAACTGCATGTACGAGCCAGCCAATGGTATGAAGATCATGACCTCTATATTGAGGCATTTAAGCATTCTGCATCAGCAGGAGATTTGGACAGGACAATCAGGCTGCTCGAGGGGAACGGGATCCCCCGTCATTCGCGAACTACAGTTCTTTTGATCCTGAACTGGCTTCAGTCTCTACCTGAAGAGATCATGAATGGCAGGCCATTATTGTGGATAACCTATGGTTCGGTCTTATTGGGTACTGGCATAATTACCGGTGTTGAGGAAAAGCTTCTCGCTGCGGAAAAAGCTATCGGATCTGTAATTCCAGACAGCAAAACAGATGAAACAACAAAAGATTTGATCGGCCGAATAGCTTCGACCAGGGCGATTTTAGCAGTGACTAAATACGATGCAGAGGTCATTTATGCCCAATCGGTAAGAGCACTGAAATACCTTCATGTTGACAATATGGCTTCGCGGACAACGTCCACCTGGACTCTTGCTCAGGCATATGAACAGAAGGGAGATCTGTTAAATGCGGCAAAGTCTTATAAAGAAGCTATTTCAATCGGATTGACATCGGGAAATTATCTATTTGCAATCTTATCCGAAGCTGGCCTTGGAGATCTTCTGGAAGCTGAAAACAGACTTCACAAGGCTTCCCAAATTTATCAGCAGGTACTGCAGCAGGTCGGAAAGCAACCCCTGCCGGTTCTCTGCGATGTATACCTCGGGCTGGCAAGGATTCACTATCAGTGGAATGATCTGGAAAGGGCCCGTGAATATAGTGATATGAACATACATCTCTCAAGAAAATTTGAAAATGGAATAGATAGATTCATACTTGCCGATCTTTTTGCTGTCCGCTTAAAAATCGCCTCTGATGATCTGGACAATGCATCAGCATTATTAAAATCTATAGCCAATACTGTACACCATGATAACTTCAAACACCGGATCCCTGTTCTTGCTGCAATGCAGGTAGAATTAAAGATTAAACAAAGGGATCTGATATCAGCAGCTGAAATTGCAAAAAAACATGATTTGTCCATTAGCAGAGTTAAGGTTCTGCTTCAACAGAGCAAGCCATCGGAAGCTTTGAAAATACTTGACCCTTTGTTTCTCAATATGGAAGAGGAGAAACGAGAATTTAAAAAGCTGAATATTATGATCCTTCAGATTCTCGCCCTCTATGGTAAGGGAGAGAAGAAAAAAGCCTTTCATCTTCTGGAGAAAGTTCTCAGAATTACAGAACCGGAAAACTTTGTCAGGATTTATATCGATGAAGGACAATCTATGTTCAGGATATTATCTGAAGCAAAAGCCCGCGGAATGATGCCGGAATATTTAAATAGAATAGTCTCTCTCTTTAATGTGGAACAAGATCAGGGTGTCAATCAGCCGTTGATAGAATCCCTGAGTCAGCGGGAACTCGAAGTTCTCGATCTTCTCTCCCTCGGATTATCCAACAAAGAAATCTGCGATAAACTCTTCCTCGCTCTGGATACTGTCAAAGGGCACAACCGGAGAATCTACAGTAAACTAGGTGTGAAAACCAGAACTATGGCAATCAGTAGAGCCAGATCCCTGAACATCCTCAACTGAAAAACAACACTTTAGTGTCTAACCATCTGATATTTCCCGGTATATCTTTCTTATATCAAGGAGAGATTTTATGAAAAATATACGAAGATGGGGCGCCATAGCTGCCTTATACGAAGGGATTGCATACATCATAGGGATGTTGTTTTTTCTATTGCTTCTAGACTATACAGGGATAACAGATCCCGTTACAAAAATTGCTCTTTTTATAGAAAACCAAACCATTATTTATGTACTGAACCTGATAATATATGTTTTTTTTGGTGTTTTTATGGTTATTCTGTCACTGGCGCTTTTTGATCGATTAAAAGAAGGGTCGCAGATGCTTGTACAGATTGCAACAGCCTTCGGACTTATCTGGGCGGCAATAGTCATTGCCAGTGGCATGGTCTTTAATTTGGGGATGGATACAGTTATCGGTCTCTATGCGCAGAATACCGAACAGGCTGGAACTGTCTGGCTGGCAATTGAATCTGTTGCAGATGGGATTGGCGGAGGTAATGAGATTGTCGGCGGTATATGGATTCTGCTTATCAGTATCGCGGCTCTTCAGGTAAAAAAGTTCCCAAAAGCATTGAATATAATCGGATTAATTGTTGGTATTTCCGGAATACTTTCCACTATTCCTCCTCTCGGGGAAGTGGCGGGAATGATTTTTGGAATGATTCAGATCATTTGGTTTATATGGCTTGGAATCCATGAATTATCAGATAAGAGTTAAAGGCCATCTCCATGTCCGATGGTCTGACTGGTTTGAAGGAATGACTATTGTTCTGGAGGAGAATGAAGAAACCGTGATAACCGGTGAAGTGAGCGATCAGGCTGCCTTGCACGGTTTACTGAAACAGATCAGGGATTTAGGTATGCCGCTGATTGCGGTTAATCCCATATAAATAATTGAGTGGAGGATACTAGTATGGACTTGAAAAGGAAAGTATCAATAACATTTGGAATTCTGTTAATCTCTGGAATAATATTTGGAATATTAAGTTCAGTTCCTGCATTGGAGAAGCAGAATTATCTAAGTGTATTATCATCGATCAAGCTGCAAGTTTTGATGGCGGCATTTTTTCAATTTGCTATGGCTGTTGTATATGTGTACATCGCTGTTTTATTATTCCCGGTGCTGAAACAATATAATGAAAGAATAGCCCTTGGTTATTTTGCCTTTAGAATTATTGGTGCCATGTTTCTTTTTATTGGCATAGTTTCTCTACTGTTATTGCTGTTCATCAGTCAGAGTTTTGCATCAGCCGGTCAACCGGATCCATCACATTTTCAAACGATAGGTCAACTGCTTAGAGCCGGAAGGGATTGGATGAATCATGTTGCCATGATCCTGCCCTGGAGTATCGGAGGAATGTTACTGTATTATGGTTTTCTCAGAATGAGAATTGTTCCCCTCTGGTTATCCATATGGGGGCTGACCGGTTCTATTTTGACTCTGCTCGCGACTTGCATGTTGATGTTTGATTTGATACAAATAGTAACACCTGTTTATTTTATACTTCTTATTCCGACTGCTGTTTTTGAGTTGGTTCTGGCTGTATATATGATAATAAAAAGGTAGACGGAACTCACTATGGGAGAAAATATGCTTTCAGAAAATGAAGAATTAAAGAGGGATATCACAACAGCTTTTTCAAAGGTTTCCAATGTATATGATTCGGGTAAAAACAAGTTTTTTTCCGATATTGGTAAAATATCAGCTGAAAAGATGAATATTGCCCAGGGATCAACAGTACTTGATATAGCGACGGGGCGAGGTGCTTTTCTTTATCGGGCTTATGATCATTCAGCTCCTTCGGGCAAAGTCATAGGTATTGATTTGGCTCAGGGCATGATAGACTCTACAACAGAAGAAATAAAAGAAAAAGGGCTGGATATTGAACTGCTTCTTATGGATGCGGAAGCTCTTGATTTTGAAGATAATTCTTTTGATTATGTATTCTGCGGTTTTGCAATTTTCTTTTTTCCCAATCTGGAAAGGGCTTTATCGGAAATATACCGCGTATTAAAACCCAACGGGAAATTCGGAGTTTCAACATTTAATGCCGATCCTGTTTCTGATGAAGAGTGGTTTGTTGACATAATAAAAAAACACCTGAAAAGAGAAAACCATGAGGAAGAACAAGAGGATAAAAAAACATCACCTGTTTTCGATACGATTGAAGGAATGCGGAATATATTCAAAGGCGCTGGTTTCAATCATATAGAAGTTTCCAATGAAAATCTGGAATACTATTATACTGAAGATGAATGGTGGGATGAATTGTTCACTCATGGCGGAATCAGGACAATGGATAAATTTACATCGGAAAAACTGGAACTTTTCAAAGCAGATGTTTATGCAAAATTGAGAGAGCTAAAGACTGCTAAAGGTATTCTCAGAACTATTTCCGTTTTATTCACATACGGGATCAAGTGAGAATAGTGTGCTGATTACATCTCATCAATAGCGGTAAGTCTTTCTGGCGATATTGCTTTTGTTCCGCCGATCAGTTCTCCCATATATGTCATCCGGGCTGATGCTTCCAGAACTTCTATTCTGTCGTATGCCTGAAAGAGGCTGTTTCCAATAGTGATAACTCCATGGTTTTCCATAAGAACAACTCTTGTTTTTTCATCTGAAAAAGCATCGCTGACAATTTGAGCGAGGTCTTTAGTTCCCATTAGCGCATAAGGAGCAAAAACCGGTTCACCCAGCATAAAACGGGCTTCTGCCAGTAAATCAGTTCTCAGTTTTTTATCTATAGCTGTAAACAGGCTTGCATGGATGGGATGAGCATGAACAATCGCATTTATGTCAGGTCTTTTTTTGAAAATTTCGAGATGCATATCTGTTTCAATACTGGTTTTCAGCTGTGGTGTAAGATTTTCTCCACTCAGTTTTACAACTGCGATTGTCTCACTTTTCAAATTGCCTTTGTCCAGTGCTGAAGGTGTAATCAATATTGTATCATTATCAACTCTGAGGCTGATATTGCCTCCGGAACAAGTCGTCAGATTTCTATTGTACAATCGCTCCATAATTTGTGCTGTTTCATTTTTCTCTTTTTCATAACTCATAGGGAACAATAAACAGGAAGCCTGCAACTGTCAACACAAGTTGATTTCAATATCATTTAAGTACACATGCAGCTCATTTTGCGTTAATATGGTTCAATCAATCACAGTTTTGAGGAGAACCCCATGCAGATTCATATTATCGAACCTTTGGCGATTTCACAGGATAAAAAAAGAGAGCTGACAGAATTATTCAATCAGAATGGACATGAAGCGAAGTTTTTCTCAGACCGCAATGAAAATCCCCGGGAGATCATTAATAGATCACACAAAGCAGACATTGTCGTATTCGGGAATCTGCCTTTTCCAGAAGAGTGTGTTAATGCTCTTCCCGATCTCAAAATGGTTGCTGTCGCTTTTACTGGTGTCGATCATGTCGCAGTACAGGCTTGCAGGAATAGGGGCATTGCTGTTTGTAACGCTTCCGGTTATTCGACTATCAATGTTGCGGAGCTGACTATCGGATTGATGATAGATGTGCTTAGAAATGTGACAAGACTCGATCCGGTTACAAGAAATGGCGGGACAAAAGAGGGATTTGTCGGTTTTGATCTTTCCGGTAAAACTGTTGGTATAATCGGTACGGGGGCAATAGGTCAGAGAGTTGCCAGCTTACTGAAAGGTTTTGATTGCACGATTCTGGGATATAACAAAGGACGGCAACCGGCTGATGATTCTCTGGGAATACTATACACATCTATGGAAGAATTGCTGATGAAAAGTGATATAGTTACTCTCCATTGCCCTCTTAATAAAATGACAAGAGGGTTGCTCGGTGAAGAGGAATTCTCGCTTATGAAAAACTCGGCGTATATTATTAATTGTGCCAGAGGACCTATTGTAAATACTGAAGCTCTGGTCTCAGCTTTAAAAAATGGAGATATAGCCGGAGCTGGAATTGATGTTTTTGATTCCGAACCACCTCTGGATTTAGAGAATCGACTCTTGAAAATGGAGAATACAGTTGTAACGCCACACATTGCTTTTGCAACTAAAGAAGCATTTATTAGAAGGGCGGATATAGTTGCGGATAATATTCTGAGTTGGATAGATGGCAGTGGGAAAAATGTAATAGTTTGATTTAGTAATTCAAATATAGAAGTCTATGACTGAACCAATAAAACTTAATTGTGATTGATCAATCTGTTGTGCGACATTCATTTTAATCAGTTTCTCGGCTAAGTCTTTCTCCAGCGGCTGTGCGCTTTTAAGGAGTTGTTCTAATTGTAAATTATTAAACTGTATAGGATTATTTTCAATTTCCATATTTTTATATTCGGTCAGAAGTCCCATAAAATCAAGAGGAACATTAATCTGTATCTGAATGGCAAGACAATATCGATGGCAGAAAATTGTAATTGACATATATACATGACTTGAGAAATAAATATCAACTCGTAATTATTTTGATTTTTAATTATGTTCTTCTTTATACTTAGATAAAGAGGTTCTAAAATGAAACAGAGAGGTTCTATTCAGACCAAATTGCTATTGTTCTTTGCAATAATTTTTATAATTTCAATAAGTGTTATCACAATCATAAATAACTATATCGCCCGTGAGTCAATAAAAACCAGACTTTTTCAATCAGAGATCCCGGCTATCGTAGATACGGTAATCGCTGAAGTCGATGATAAAATTATGAAAACGGTATCGGGTATATCCGTAATGGCTGAAGATCCATTTATTCAGGAATGGATCCTTGAAGGTGAGCCTGAGTCTCAATTGCCCAAAATTTTAGAACGCCTGCAAAAAAATATTGAACGATTCAATACAATGGGCAGTAATATCGTTGTCTGGAAAAGCGGCAATTACCACGATTATAATCAAAGCGGGTATAATCCCAAAAAGATACAGGATACAGACACATGGTTCCCGGCATTTAAAGAAAGTGGTCTTAAATCTAATATAAACGCCTATGTCAACCATGAATTATTTGGAGAAGTAGCCTTTATAAATGTCAGAATAGATTACAAAGGTGATTTCCTGGGCCTTGCATCTGTGTCCCTCAGTCTTACTGATTTTGTTAATACAATTGTGAACAAGACCATAGGGAAAGAAGGCAGCACTTTTATGGTGGACCCCGAAGGTATTTTACAACTGCATGAAATTAAAGAGCTTATCGGAAAAGAAAATATCAGTAAATCCATTGGATATGCAGAACATTTCAGCTCTATCACCGGTAGTGAATCAACGTCTTTTCAATATAAGAACAATGAGGGAAATATCATATTTGTAAATACCCGCTATGTGCCTGAATTGGGATGGTATCTTGTTATGGAGGCAAGCCAGAATGAACTTTTCAGAGAAATGAACAGGGCAATTATAAGTTCTGTCGTCGCAGCAATTGTTTTTATTCTATTAGGTGGCCTGGTTTTCTATTTCATCATAAAGAGGGCACTGAATCCCCTGAAGGATCTTCAGGTTTTGACATCCAATGTGGCATCGGGAAAATTAGGTGATGAGATCTCTATCCGCAGTAAAGATGAAATCGGTATTCTGACTAATGAAATAAATCTGATGAGCAAGAAATTGTCGGATATTGTCAATAACGTCCTTGCTTCGACAATCCATGTCAGCAGTGGAAGCAAACAGTTAAATTCATCAGCAGAACAGATTGCAACAGGTGCAAGTCAGCAGGCTGCTGCGGTTGAAGAGCTTTCTGCATCGATAGAAGAAATGAAATCGAATATTGATCAAAATGCAGAAACTTCAACAAAAACGGAAAAAATTGCCCTGAAAGCCAAAATCGGAGCTGAAGAGAGCAGTAAAGTAATTGATGAAACTATAAAAGCTACAAATATAATTACAGAAAAAATCTCAATTATTGATGAAATTGCCCGTCAGACAAACCTGCTGGCACTCAATGCTGCTATTGAAGCAGCAAGAGCGGGAGATGCGGGAAAAGGATTTGCCGTAGTTGCTTCAGAGGTGAGAAAGTTAGCCGAAAGAAGCCAGGGCGCTGCTGCTGATATTATGACACTCTCTCAAAATACCAGTGACATATCTCAAAAAGCTGTGCAGATGCTTTCAGTTTTATTACCGGATATAGAGGAAACCGCTGAGTTAATACAGGAAATCAGTGCAGCCACGAATGAACAGGCTATAGGAGCTGATCAAATTAATACAGCTATATCCAAATTGGATGAAGTCGTATCCCTCAATGCTGCCTCTTCTGAAGAACTGGCATCAACGGCTTTTAGTTTTGATGAACAGGTAGAGATGTTAAACAGTAATATGGAGTTCTTTGAGCTTAAGAAGAATAAAAAACCAGATATTCCAGATGATAGATCAAAGCAGCAATAACGGTTGTAGATAATCAGGATTTTAAAGAATTTTAAAATGTTTAATAAAAAACAAAATATCTTTACTTCTCAGAGCTTTTATTACAAAATATAGTTCTGAGAGGTCCATATGATTCGCACTGCAGATATTGGTGATTCATCGGAAATTGCACATGTCATAACCGAAACCTGGAAAACCGCTTATGTCGGTATCATACATGAAGAATATCCTCATAAGATGGAAGTTAATTTCTTTAAGAAGATCATAGAAAAAAATATCACTTTTGAGCGGGAAATCATTTACGTTTATGAAATTGATAAACAGATTGTAGGATTCATTTCCGGTAGAAAGATTGATATATCTTCTTTTGAGGTTATCGGTTTTTATGTATTGCCAGCACACCAGGGGAAAGGTTTGGGCCAGACCTTGTTTAACAAAATCAGAGAACATTCAAAATCAATAAACTGCAGTCTCATAAGATTGAAAACCCTCCATGGGGCAAGAAATAATTCATTTTATGAAAAAAACGGACTTCAAAATAAAAAAAATATTGCACTTGAGCTCGATGGGAACGTCTATGATGGAATTGAATACTATTTAGATAATTGATGATATTCTTTTATGCTATACTCAACCGAGGAGTTTTTATTGAAAGAATATGAATATATTACATCAGACAGCGAACTTGTTAAATTTAAAAAATATCTCCAAATAGAAAATATTGAGATTCTCTCAATGGATTTTGAAGGTGAATACTTTCTTCATCAATATGGCGAAGAACTCTGTCTCATTCAGATTTTCGATGGAAGAAAATATTTTTTAATTGATCCGAAAAATATCAGCCCCAATGAGCTGAAAAACCTGCTGGAAAATAGAAATATTACAAAAATTTTTTATGATGCCAGTTCAGATAAATCTCTGGTTTTCAAAAAATATAATATTAATATGAATTCTATACTGGATCTGATGGACTTTGTTCAAATCCTCGGTTTCCAGAAAAGGGGCCTGGGATCTGTTTTAAAAGAAATATTGAATATAGAAGTCTCTAATAAAAATAAGTATCAGAAGTACAACTGGACTAAAAGACCGATACAGAAAGATGCCCTTGAATATGCCTTGGGAGATGTAGAGCATCTTTTCAATTTAAAAGACGCTTTGATGAAGCTGATTATTGATCGGGAGCTATATGAATCACTGATCCTCAGGATTGTGCAGAAGGATCCTGTCGTAAAAATCCATGCTCTACCGGGACTGAAGCGCAAGAGACGATACAAAGATTTGAAAAAAGGTTCAAAAGCCGAATTCGATAAGATTTATGACGTTCGTGAGGAATATGCAAAAAAACTGAACTGGCCCCCCAATAATGTGATTACCAATGATAATATTTTTCAATTGGCAGAGAATAAAGTGAGAATAGATCAGGGGATTGTTCATTTTAAAGTTCCCGGAAAATACAGATCTGAAATTATCAGGAAGATAGATAATAAAAAGGAAAGCTGAAGATGATACAAAGTCAGACTTTGAAAATAGCCGGTGCAGAAAAACTGGAGTTTGATGAAAGCGCGATTGTTGTGTGGGGACTTCCCACATCGGCAGGTGGAGGTACGGGTCGACTCGGTGCTGAAAACGGTCCCGATGAAATTCGCAAAGCCTCTCAAGGCTGGAACACATTGAGGACCTCTGATGGTTATCAATATAAAAACTCCCATAGGATAATTGATCTGGGGAATCTCTCCCTCAATGGTCTATCCGGGCTGGACCTGGTGTCCCGCATAGAGAGAAATTGTCCCGATGTCGGCTGGAGTCAATTCCTTATGACACTCGGAGGTGATCACTCTGTTTCATATCCTGTTATCAAATCTATTTTTGAGAAGACCGGGGAAACCCCGGGATTGATATATTTCGATGCCCACCCCGATACTGTTGATCAAGTTGACGGAAATATCTATTCCCATGCAGCAGTGCTTCGCCGTTTGATTGATGAAAACCTGGTGGATCGGGAGCGCACGCTTTTAATTGGAATCCGGGTTCCCGAAGCAGAAGAAATTGAGTATATAGCCAATAAGAATCTGAAAGTTATCACCCCTTTTGATATAATGGAGAAAGGGATCGCTTATGTCTGGAATGAAATTCAGAAACTGATAAACGGTTCTCCCCTGTATATGTCTCTCGATCTCGACGTATTGAATGCCGGAGAAGTTCCGGGAGTTGAGAATCCCGAACCGGGCGGACTGAGCAGCAGAGAACTCTTATACCTCATTGAAAAATTAGCGCCTTATCTATCCTCCTGCGATATTGTAGAGCTCTCTGGAGATACTGATCCCGCCGGGATCACCGCAAAGACTGCAGCCCGCCTGGCTATAGATATTATGGGATATAAATTGAAATCAATGCAGTAAAGTTGCTATTTCTCCAGAGCACATATTATAATTGAAAATAATATGAAGTTTCATTCCAATAAGATATTAGATTATCTCCTATATATTAAACCCTCAGAGAAAAGCATTCCCTTTATCAGTAGAATCAGATTGGCAGTACTCTATTGTGTGATTATAGTCAGCATAATCGCAGGAACTTTTAATTTTTTTATTTCACTTTATACTGATGGATTAATCACTATCTTATTTATTTTACTCTTTATACTAATTGAACTTTTCAGTCTCATATATTTCCTTGTCAAAAGAGATCTTCCCAAAGCTCAGATTTTTGTATCCATAGGGTTGATTATCATGCTTACACAGACAATTGTTGATGCCGGTGGATATTATGGCTTGGGAGCTCTCTATTTTATGGCCTGTTTTTCTGTACTTTATCTATTGGTTGATTTCAAAACGGGTATGATTATTCCTTTGTATTTTTTTATAGGGATGACCATACGATTGTTAATCGGGAATTTCAGCAGTGGATCAATTTACAATAATGAGATAGTTGTAAGACGTGTAATTATGGTCTTTGCTGTTGGAAGTTCCCTGGGAATGATTTCCAGCATAAGCCTGGAACTTTTTATCAGACAACTATCATCGATGGCTTTCCTGAATCCCATAACGAATCTTCCCAATCGTTACAAATTGGATAATTTTCTGAAAGATCTGGCTGTAAAATCAATTAAGGGAGATGCAAGCTTTTCACTCATAGGAATAAAAATCCTGAATTTTAACAGGTTGAGAGGAAATCTGGGTAATGAACAAGGAGATATCATAATTTCCGAAATAGCTGATCGGTTGTCATCTGCTATAAAAGAGGATGAAATCGTAGCTCATTGGAGCCATGCTATTTTTATGGTTGTTATCAATACCAGTTCATATACAGAATTGCAGAAAATCCTTGATCTGATCCATGACAAAATAAAAAGACCTTTTACTATTGAGAACGGGCAATCATACATACAGACTGTTTCCGCGGTAACCCGTTATCCTGAAGATACAGGCAAACCGGATAAACTTATTGAAAATGTTCTGACATTGCTCGACCGTCAACAGATGAGACCTGGCGATGTCTTTTTCTATAACAAAAAGTACCTGGAGAAGGAACAGTCCCGGTTTAAAATGATAGAAGCACTCAATCACGCGGATATGAATCGTGATTTTCATCTTGTTTTTCAGCCTAAGATCCGGTTGTCCGATAAAAAATGCATTGGAGCAGAGATTCTCCTTCGGTGGAATTGCCGTAATATTGGAATAATCCCTCCCAATGTCTTTATTCCATTAGCTGAAGATATTGGTATAATCAGAAAAATTACAGAGTGGGTTGTCAGAAAAGCATTTGAAGATATTTACCATATAAACACTTTAAAAAACCTATCAGAGATTAATCTCATGCATGCTATCAATCTTTCTATTGTCGATTTGAAAAACTCAAAATGCGTAGAGATCCTGAAATTACATTTAGAGGAATTCGAATGTTCACCAGAGTTGATAGAGCTGGAAATTACCGAATCCCAGGTTCTCGATGATGATCCTCAAATTCAGACGAATCTTCAGAAAATCAGGGAATTGGGATTTTCCATTGCTATTGATGATTTCGGAACCGGATATTCCAGTTTGAGCTATCTGCACAAACTGCACGTACACAACCTTAAGATTGATAAAAGTTTTATAGATTTAATTGACAGTGGTGGTAAAAATACAGAAACATCTATAATTGATGCGATTATATCTATGGGTACATCTTTAAATCTTGAGCTTACCGCTGAAGGTGTTGAAACAAAGGAACAACTCGAATACCTCGAGGAAATGGGGTGTCATACTGTTCAGGGATGGTATTTTTCAAGAGAGCTGACTATTGATAAATACATAGAATTTGTTGTGAAAAACAATGATCCTGATAATTCTGGATTTGATGAAAATGACGTAGTATAATAATGGGGAACCCGCTAACTGCCGGACGCACGGGCCGGCGATCATCCTTATTACTGTCGGGCATATGGACCGACTGCTCAATATAAATAACGGAGGATGTACATGGAAATCAAGTACACAGAGGGATTAGTCTTTTTTACGGATATTTCGAGATTTACGCGTCTTGTCAAAGACATGGAACTTGGGGATCTTGCAGAGTTTGTGCTCAAATTCGCTGAAATCACAAGGCGCCACATAGAGGGTGCTGATGGTATCGTCGTCAAATATATAGGTGATTCGGCTTTGGGATATTTTGATAAGAATAATGTAGATGCAGGGATCAGTGCCCTTCTTGCTATGCAGAGAGAAATGGAAGAGGACTTTTTTGTGAAAGGCAAAAAAACAGGGCTGAGAATAGGAGCTCATTATGGCTCTTTTGCATCTTTGGTCCTCCCTCCCATCGAGAAGCCCGATATTATTGGTGAAACAGTCAATGTAGCAGCGATGATCGGCAGTGGGGGGCAGTCTAAACATAGATCTAAACTTATAATTTCACCCGAGGCATTCAGGAAGCTGAGCCCGGAAAGCCGGAAGAGGTTTCATAAATATACTGAACCTATAGTTTATCTCGCTTAGAGAAAGAAATAATAATTCAGTGGTGCGCTTATCGGGTTCGTGCACCACGTCACAATATCGAATTGATCAAATTTGAAATAAACAAATTTCTTCCCTATTCTTTAAGTTGTATAAGGGAGGACTTTTATGAAAATCTGTACTTTCCCCAACTGCGCCTATCTCTCAGAAACATCCCGTATGATTGCTATTTATAAAGAATTGCAGTTGAGAAACATCGATGTAATTATGGCTACTCACGGCGGACCTTATGAATGGCTTTTTGAAGAAGAGGGGATTCCCTACAAACTGGTTGATCCTTTTTTTACATCTGAAAGAGCCCGGGATTTTGTGGCAACCAATACCGGTGAAAAAGGCTTGAGTGAGTTCTATACGCCTGATGAGCTTTCAGAACATGTAAAAATTGAAATTGATTTTTTTAAAAAAGAAGAAATCACTAAAATACTAACAGGTTTTACCTTATCCTGTGCCATTTCTGCGAGAGCCATGAATATCCCTTACTTTGTTACCCATCTGGGTTCCTTTGTTCCCCCTGTATTTGAGAGGAAAATGCTGATTCCAACTCTTATCACGGACTCGAAAATATTCAATATCATTCCCCGTTCGTGGCTGGTTAATATGATAAACGGATTGATGTACAAATCCTCTATGGCTACAAAATCATTTAACAAGGTAGCCGATGAATATAATGTCAGACCTTTTCACAGCATGCAGGAGATAATGATGGGAGATACGGTCATAGTGACCGATGTCCCGGAGATTCTGACAATAAGCAGAGAGGATCTGGAGAATTGGACACCTTCATCAAAAAACAGGAAGTACTACTCATACGACTACAAACTGAGATATGGTGGAGCGATTTTTGCCAGATTATTTGGAGATATTCCCGAAAATGTCAAAGAATTTCTCAAAAGTGATCTTCCGAAGATATATGTCGCTCTGACTTCCGGCCGGTCGGAGGTTCTCCAGAGGGTTTATGAAGCGGTTAAAGAGTTGCCTGCTAAAGTCATTATCTGCAGCACTCTGCATCAATTCAGGGAAAAGTCCGATGAGAATATTCTAGTCGTCGATCATCTTCCATCGCACAAAGTCATGCCTCTTGTCGATGTCGCAATTATACACGGAGGACAGGGAAGTGTTCAGACTTCTATAAACAGCGGTACTCCGATCATTGGGATTCCCCTTCATGTGGAACAGGGGTTGAATATAGCCATGGTCGAACGGCATGGAGCGGGAATCATGCAGATAAAACACCGTATTGATCCACAGCATATCAAAGATAAAATCATCAAAATCCTCAGTGATAAAAGTTATAAAGAGAATATGGTGAAACTGTCTAGTTTTCAGCAGAAAGTCGATGGTGTTAAAAGAGCAGCAGATATACTGTGTGAAGAATAGTTACTGACTAATCAATAGTGTTTCTATATTATAAGTAAGAACCGGGAGGTTTCAAATGAATAATATAGTTGGTTTTGCAATCGGATCCTATACAGAAAAGCTGCCTCATGTTCCCGGTGCCTGTGGAAAGGGGATTGTTGTGGCCTTGTTTAATGAAGAAACGGGAGGCATTGAAAAACAATACACTATTGAGGGGATGAACAATCCTTCATATTTGACCTGGGACAATACTAATCAGTTTTTATATGCCATGACTGAGAGTTCTGAAGGTGAAGGGGAAATCCAGAGTTTTTCTTTAGATTCTGACAATGTATTCACACTGAAAGATAATCAGACAGGTCCCGGGAGAGCCGGTTGTCATCTGAACACATCTGATAGTGGTGATCGAATATTTGCAGCTTCTTATGTTGATGGATGTCTAAAAGGGTATCCCGTCAGTAACGGAGAGATTGGAAAACCTTTGTTTAATTATTCCTATAGCGGTAGCGGCCCCAACATTGATAGGCAAACATCTCCTCATGCTCATCAAGTCGTTTTCAGTCCCGACAATAAATATCTCTATGTCTGTGATCTGGGCAGTGATAAAATCTGGAAACATGGTTTGGACAGAAAAGAATCGCTTTGTGTACCGGCGTTAGAGTTGCCCCGAGGATATGGCCCCCGTCATCTGGCATTTGATCCTCTGGGGAAATATGCCTATATCCTTTGTGAATTGATACCGAAACTGATTGTAGCTTCTGTAGATGGCAGTGACGGATCTTTGACAATGACAGAGGAACTGTTAACAGTTAATGAATCCTCTGCAGAGATCGCGGCTCCTGCAGCTGTAAAGGTGCACCCGTCAGGAAACACGGTTGCCCTGTCAAACCGTTTTGATGATACTATCGCGGTTTTCAAAATAAATAGAAATACTGCTGGAAAAAATGTCTCACTGGAGTTTTTATCGAGATTTTCATCTATGGGAAAAACTCCAAGAGATATAACCTTCAGTCCTTCGGGACGATGGCTTCTCATTGCCAATCAGGACTCTGATGATGTTCAGGTTAAGTCTTTTAATTCACAATCGGGATATCCCGAAGAAAAGTGGGCGCCGAAGATGATTACGGGAACTCCTGTCTGCCTGACTTTTACTACATTATAAATAAAAATAGATTGGGAAATTCAAGTCTTTGATATATATATTGTAGATTATTATCAAATATTCTTTTAATATTCACTGGTAAGTTTAAAAATATATGTTAAAAATAAAAGGTTTATAAATATGAAAAAGTCGCTTTTGATTCCCGTTTTATTTTTATTCTCAGCAGCATTGCTTCCGGCAACCGATTGGGCTTCGATTATAAAGCAGGTGGGACCGGGAGTCGCAAAAGTAAATCTGACCGATGCAAATGGTGCCGTAATCAGTCAGGGCACAGGCTTTGCAACAACCAAATCAGATGGCAGCGAAGTCCTGGTTACAAATGCTCATGTTGCCAGAGATGCGAAATATGATGAAACAGTTTCAATTTCTGTACTTTTCCTCTTCGACGATTCCTCTGAGAAGGTCTATACCGGTAAGATTGACCAGATTGATTTTTATCTTGATCTTTGCACAATTATATTAAACGAACCGGCTCCCTATATTCTAAATCTCAATGAAGATTCTGAATCTTCACTTATGTCGGAAATAGCTGTAGTCGGTTATCCTCTCGGCAGAAATTTCAAAGCGACGCCGGGTTTTATTCAGGCTTTTCAGACAATTGAAAAAATGGGCACGATGCTGGATCTCAGCTCGGTTCTTGCGCCGGGTAATTCGGGAGGGCCCGTAGTGGATTCTCTGGGAAATGTTATCGGTGTTGCTACTGCGGTGATCCCCGGTTACAATTTCAACCTCGCATTGCCTATCGCCAATCTGAATACATTCCTCAAAGGTGAGTCCAATCAGATTGCTCTGACTATTAAGACAGATCCTGCAGAAGCCAGAATTTTTGTCGATGGCGATTATAAAGGGGAAACACCTTTTACATTGGATCTGTACAACAAGGAGTACCAGTTGCGTCTTGAAAAAGATGGATACACTGTTGTTGAAAATCCAATCGGACCATGGCCTGGAAACCGGCCTCAGGATTACAATCATTCTCTTCAGAAAAAAGTAATTCAGAATCCCCTGATTTCAATAGTTACTGTTCCCGAAGGAGCAGAAGTATTTATCAATAATCGGTTTATTGGTGAATCTCCTGTGTCATTGAATATGACAGAAGGGCGGATAATGCGTATCAGAGTCAAGAAAAGGCGATACGATGAAAGTTCTGAAATTTATACAGTGACAGCAGAAAACGAGCAGACAATAAATATCACATTACAAAAATAGAAATATTCATTTGAAAAAAATGATTAAAGAATAAAAAATGGAGCTAAAATGAAAAAAACGCTAATGAGAACTCTGGTGTTGGTATCACTGGTATTATTTGCCACAGGGTGTACGACAGTATCATACTCTGCAGGTAGAAGTTATGTCGGTTTTGCAACTGATGGTGTTAAAAGTGTACAGCAGACTAAGAAAACTTCCTTTTCCGATGATGCATTATACAGCACTTATGATGATGAGTTTGTCTATGATGAAGATGGGAATGTGATCAAGCATATTCAGACTCAATATTTCGACAATGGTGCTAAATACGATGAATACGTAGTTGTTTACCAGAAAATCGGTGGTAACATACTTCCTGAATCTGTAGCAATAAACGGTGTTGTGTATATGGAAGTTGAGTACGATATCCTTTCTGCAGATCATGAAGGGAAAATTAAAGAAGCTTCCTCCACTCCTGAAATCGCTCAGAATTTCAGAAACTACATCTTATTTGTAAACCAGAATATAAACTGGAATATTGACATCGAAAATTTTGATGTGCCTTTCCGTTCAGATGGAAAATTTGTTTCTACGGAAGAGTCTCTTTCTTTCTACACAGGTCTTTCAATGGATAAGGTTCTTACTCTCGGTTATGATAACATTGTTATCAAACGATTTTATCACTCTCCGTCAAAGTACAGAGCGGGATACAATCTCAGTGTAGATTCCCTATCATCAGAAATGGAAGAGATCATCGATGACGAGAGCAGAAATACAACATTCACTTTTGAGTGGGATGTCGTTGCCGGAGAAATCGTGCAGAAAGGGATGACTCTGAAAGAAAACATGCGTGGAGATTACCTGGAGTTCTTTATTGAAAGAGATTACGATAATTCGGGAAGACGTATTTCTGAAATATGGAACGTAATTGATTCAGAAAGTAAATCAGGTGAACCTGTAATGCTTTTCGAGCAGAAATTAAATTACTGATAATTGAATATATTACCCGTCATCAAGTTTCTGATGGCGGGTTTTTTACATTTTCTATTCCGGAGGGTGGTTTCTAACCTCTGTTTTTGTTTTCATGCCAATTTCTATTGCATTGGCACCATAGAGCTTTTCAAATGCAATTTCTCCGACAATGGGGAAATAACTGATTATTCCTTTTTTGGCTTTTAAAGAAATTACCAGTGACATGACAATATAGATGATATTTAACAGAACTGTGATTGCCAGAAAAGTCAGCAGATAAACTATTGACTGCCTTTCGATAAACTCCGTCTTAATATAATTTACCAGCATATATATTCCATAAACGGCAAATGCCGTATTCACAATCGTTATGGGGATCTGGGCCAGAAATGATTGGTAGGCATGGAAAGAGACATATCTCGATCGTTTCTTGTAATAAGAATAATAAATTGCCGAAGAGATAATCTCTACAAATGGCAATGGGAAATAAGCTCCTGCGAACATCATAATATAGGCGCCGAAACCATTCTCTCTATCCTTGTAACTGATTTCGTCGGGTTGGGGGAATTTTATTACATCACTCATGAATTAAAACTATACCTGTTTTTGTTCTTTTTCAATGTTTTAGTTTTTTTATAATATTCCATATCCGACTATTGACAATAGCTATTTAGAGGAATATAACGGTAAATAAGAGTAAATGCGTTAATTTGGAGGAATATGTGGATGATGTTATGACGCTAAGTGAAGTGTCAAAGTATTTGAAATTGTCTGAAAAAACTCTTTTGAAGATGATTAGAAATAAAGAGATTCCCGGTGCTAAAATTGCCAATCAATGGCGATTTTCCAGAGCTATGATCGATGACTGGCTGCGGAGCCAGATGGAAGTTCTCCCCAAAAACGATTTATCGAGATTAATTGAAAAGGAATATGATTACATTCCCCTGTCGAGATTGTTTGATGAGAAAGCTATGATCATGGATCTCGAATCTGATAATAAAATTGGTGTACTTACGGAACTTGCCCGGATATCGCTGGACAATCATTTTATCTCCGACAAAGAGTATCTCATCTACAAGCTGATTGAACGGGAGGATCTTACATCGACTGCAATTGGAAATGGAATAGCTTTGCCCCATTTGCGCAAACCTTCGAGCCAGGTGATCAATGAACCGAAAATAGTCATTGGGATTTCCCGGAAGGGGATCGACTACAACTCTTTTGACGGTCATCCAACTCACCTGTTTTTTCTGATTTTATCAGATAGTGAAGTTGTTCATCTGAGGATCCTCTCAAAATTATCAAGAGTGTTAAGAGACCGGGAAGCTCTGGAAAAGATTAAGAGTTTTACCAAAAAAGAAGAATTTTTAAGATTTTTTATAGAAGTTGAAAAAGAAAATTTCAGTGGAGGGAATTTATGATTGATTCATTCAGATCCGATTGCATCCAGATTGGAACAGATGCAAAAAATAAAAATGATATTATACGAGAGATTAGCAAGCTGGCGGAAAAATCGGAAATATTGAAAAACATCTCCCCGTCAAGAATTGAAGAAGCACTCCTTGCCCGGGAGGAATTGATCTCAACAGGGTTAACAAATGGAATAGCCATTCCCCATTGTTCATTTGATGATATTGATGAGTTTGTTGTGGGTCTGCTTATCGTAAAGAAAGGGATCGATTTTGAATCCATAGACGGCAGCAGAACCAATCTCATATTTTTTATCATCGGTCCTCAGAACGCCAGAAATAAACATATCAGAATTCTGTCATCCATATCCAAATTGTCAAAAGATAAGGATATGCTGAAAGTCCTCGGCGATTCCGATTCAGAATCAGAAGTCGGCAGTTTATTGAAGAGGTCTGAGGAAAAAGATATTGTCCTTCAGAAAGTAGAGAAATCACAGTTTGTGCTCCATGTGCAGAATGAAGAGCTCTTTTTTGATGTTCTGGAGATTCTCTCCTCTGAAGTTGACGGTTCCGTATCTGTTATTGATGCTTCAACAGCCGGTAGTTATCTTCATCGTCTGCCCTTGTTCTCCACTTTCTGGAATGAGAAAACAAACCATTTCAGCAAAATGATCGTTGCTGTTATCGACAGGAAATTACTCAATGACACGATCCGCCGTATCAATATGGTCCTGCCTGAAGATGGCAAGGGGATCATGATCACTGTTAATGATATTGTGTATTTTGACGGGTCTATTGACTTTTAACAGGAGAGGAATATATGAATTTTCTAATAAATATGCAGGAAAGTATTGCATCAGCACATCTGCAGCCTCTTCTTATTATCGGGATGATGATCGCTTTCGGCTTTTATATGGGAAAGTCTATGAAATTTATCAAACTTCCATCAATAATCGGATTTATGATAATAGGAGTTTTACTCGGACCTTCATTATTCAATATTCTCGATGAAGATTTTCAGCATAAATTGAGCTTTATCACAGATATCGCATTGAGTTTTGTGGCTGTCAGTATCGGGATCGAACTGAGCTTCTCAACTCTGAAAAAACAGGGAGCGGGAATTATCCTTGTAATATTCACCGAATCATTTCTGGCTTTTATCCTGGTGACCAGTTTATTGTATCTTCTGACAAAAGATCTGCCTTTATCCCTTATTTTCGGAGCTATTGCCCCGGCCAGTGCACCGGCAGGTACTGTTGCCATTATACAGGAATTCAAAGCGAAGGGACCTCTGACAAAAGCCCTATATTCTGTAGTCGGGTTTGATGATGGCCTGGGAATCATTATTTTCGGATTTGCCGCCGCCATAGCGAAATCACTGCTGGGACAGGAAATGGGTATTGAATCGGGAAGTTTGTTTTCATTGCTGGCTACCCCTATGAAAGAAGTTTTATTCAGCATACTCGTTGGAGCCGGAGTTGCCCTTATCTTTGTTTTGCTAGCCAGAAAACTTAAGAATGGCCGTGATATTTTTATTTTAATTTTCGCAACAATTCTCGCTTCAGCCGGAATCTGCCATATGCTGCATCTATCAATCATCCTGACAAATATGATTGTCGGTATTGTCATTGTAAATACTCAGCCAAAGAGCCTTGTTGAAAAGATCCATAATGAATTATCTGAGTTCATGCCTCTACTCTTTGTCATGTTCTTTATTCTCGCCGGGGCCAATCTGCATGTCGCTGCATTGCCTTCGCTTGGTGTTATTGGAATTGTATACATATTGGGAAGAACAGCAGGACTGATGACAGGAGCGACTCTAGGAGCCTCTCTTGGTAAATTATCACCAAATATCAGAAAATATCTGGGAATGGGTATCCTTTCTCAAGCGGGAGTTGCCATCGGATTATCATTGATCGTAAAAAGTGAATTTGCGGAATTCGGAACTCATGGTGCACTTATCGGGAATACGGTTATTACAACTGTAACGGCGACATGTATATTCTTTGAAATCATAGGGCCTATCCTGACCAAAATCGGGTTGGAAAAATCTGGCGAAATAAAGGTTACTCAATAGGGGAAGATAGAAACGCAGAAACCGAACTGAGTATGTTCTGAAGATATTCTGATCGTACTTTATAGTATTTCGCACTGTATTGCCTGCGTTCACTTAATACTCCCGCCATACTCAACTGCTGCAAGTGGCGGGAGACTGCAGACTGGCTGAAATTCAGATCGCTCATAATGTCTTTGGAACATGTCTCTTTCTGTTCTGCTATGTATTTCAGTATTTTCAGCCGGTTCGAATCTGCGAGCACCCCCAATTTTAACGAAAGTTCATCAATATTTCCAAGTTGCTCGTTTAACTTTCTATACTTATATGCAGAAGGATCAAAAAAAATGCAGAGCCTGTCATCAGATAGGATTTTTGTATAATTCCCTTTCAGGTGGAGTGACGGTACAAAGCTGATTTTTGAACCGCAGTTCAAAAGATAATCCAGTTTTTTCTTCGGTAAATCGTGGCCGGTCATATAAGTTATGATTCTCTCTCTTGGCAGTTGATTCAATATCTGAAAATTAAAAGAATCACAGAACGATTGAAGCTCAGTTTTTGTATCTTCCCAGTTTTGTTCAAAATACTTATCCCAGAGGTCGATAATCAACGATGTTATTCTTTTCTGCATCTTTTCCGGTTCTATTATCAGTTTATATGCTTCTTTTTCAGTTTCAATATTGAAATCAGTATCATTAAATCCTTCAGATAAAAAAGACAGATAGTTTTCAGAGGATTTCAAAACTTCGTCTCTGATTTCACTATAGGCATAATCACTGTACTTTCCGTTATTCTTATTGTGCTTCTCCACGTAGGCTTTCAAAATCTTTGATTGCAGATGAAGAGGATCACAGGTTTCAAGGAATTCAATATAAGAATCAAAATCGGGAAAACTGTTTTCGGGGATTACACCATGGTAGAGACCGAAAAATATGAGATCGATCTCTTTTTTTTCTTCTAGGGACAGTGAATTCAATATGTGTTCAATCCATGAATCCGCGCCGTTGGCAAATGAATCGGAAAAGGATAACATCAACATGCTGTTCAGGTTATTCAGAGCGGGACATATTGAGATTCCAAATCTTGATGTGTTTGTTATAAAATCATCTGCCGGCAAATATCAACTCCCTATTTTTTCCAGTATCCCTTTTATATATTCATTTTCAGGATCCAATTCAAGTGCTTTACTGTAATTAATCCGGGCATTCTTTTTATCGTTCATGTTCATGTAACACTCTCCAAGGCTGTCATAGGAGTTGCTGGATTCGGGATAGGCTTCCACATAGAGTTTGAACATTTTCAGAGCATCTTTCTGCCTATCTCTGAATAAAAGATTATAACCGATCATAGTCATATCAGTCTCATTGCACGAATAGTCTTCCGATTTAGAATTTTCTCTGTAAAAACTAATCGCTGCCGGGATATCACCTTTTTCGATATATTCAGTCATGGGGTACATGATTGATATTTTGCCGGGATTCTCTGATCGGGATATATAATTTGAAATTATATCGATCCACAACGGGGCAAGTCTTTCACCATCAGACAATTTGCCTTTCAATTCATTGAATTTATCCGATCCCAGAATCTGTTCTTTTGTTTCACCGCTATTGAGTGATTTCCTGATAAATCCATAAGATTCTTCGAGCAATTGAACATATTCTGTAAAACTTTTGAGATCCATATCCGGTCCGTGGCCGGCTATTATTTTTTCCACCTGGGAGAATGTTTTTATTATCCATTTGTAGGTGTTTATCAGTCCGTCTATATCTCCACCGTTGTTTATATCTATAAATGGAAAAGATTTTGAAAAGAGTATATCGCCCATGATAAGGGTTCTATATTCTTCAATATAAATAATCATGTCTCCATTTGTATGGGAAGGGGGAAGGGGGATTACATCAATTTTTTTATCATCGAGAAATAGAGTCATATCCTTGCTGATTGTGATATCGCCGACACCTTTCTCAATATAACCGGACAGATTATAGAATTTCCCTCTGATTCTATCTCTTGCATGATCGTGGCAGATGACAGTTGAATCGAAAAGATGATTGGCGCCGGTGTGATCTGAATGATGATGGGTATTGATTATGATTTTTACCTGATTATTGCTTATTTCCCTTAGGGCTTTATGCAATTCTTCTGATGTTGGAGGATATCCGCTATCGATGAGAATATTGTGATTCTTACCACTCAATAAAATCACATTGACGTCGTTATTGGCATTTTCAACAGTAAACTTACTGATAAATTCATTAATTTCTGTTTTTGTAATACTCATATATTTCTCCTTTTAATCAATAACCCGGATAAACGGGTAATTTAAATATATACCTCCCGGCGAAGACTGTCAAATTTATATTGATGCATTTTCCGGGGCCTTAGGTTATTCTGTTATACCATGAAGACAATTGATCAGATAAACGAAAAAATAAGCTCGGGGAAAGCTGTGGTTTTAACAGCTGAAGAGGTTATTGGTTATGTGGACAAGAAGGGAATTGAAAAGGCGGCAAAAGAGGTCGACGTGGTTACTACGGCCACATTTGGTCCTATGTGTTCTTCGGGCTGCTTTCTGAACTTCGGACACAGCAAACCTAAAATGCGAATAACTGAAGCCTGGCTCGATGATGTCAGTGCTTATGCGGGAATCGCTGCTGTCGATCTTTTCCTTGGCGCTACCCAGCTTCGCGCCAATGACCCGGCCAACCTCGACTACCCGGGAGATTTCCGTTTCGGCGGCGGCCACGTGATGGAGAAACTCATAGCCGGAGAAGAAGTTCAACTTTTTGCCCTTTCCTATGGAACAGATGATTATCCCCGGAAGGAACTGCGTACAAAAATTACAATTGATGATCTGAACCAGGCCACTATGGTCAATCCCCGCAACTGTTATCAGAACTACAATGTGGCGATAAATGCATCGAACCGGCCTATACATACTTATCTTGGATATTTGAAACCGAACATGAAAAACTGCGGTTATTCCAGTGCGGGACAACTCTCTCCACTGCTCAATGATCCATTTTACAGAACGATCGGCGTGGGAACCAGAGTCTGGCTTGCCGGAGCTCAGGGTCATGTTTATTCCGAGGGAACTCAACATTCTCCAACTTGTGACAGGGGAGTAATGGGAGTTCCTTCAGAAGGTGCGGGAACACTGGCTCTGACGGGAGATATGAAGAAAATGAAACCCGAATTCGTCAGGGGAGTCAGTCTGAAAGGTTATGGCATCTCACTGTCTGTAGGAGTTGGTATTCCCATCCCCGTTCTCGATGAAGAAATGCTGCTTCAGACGACTATTCGCGATAGGGATATTATGGCTCAGGTCATCGATTATTCAAAAGATTATCCCGAAAGGAATGGAAAAATTCTCGGGTCTGTCAGCTATGAAGAACTGAAGTCCGGTTTCATCAATCTAAATGGAAAAAAAGTGGAAGCTGGTGGCCTCTCATCTTATGCCGGTGCGAGGAAAATCGCCGGTATTCTAAAAGAGGAGATCCGATCGGGAGAATTTCTGCTCACATCTCCTATCGCTCCTTTGCCCGTGGAGCAATCGATGAAAGCAATGAAGGAGATTGATTGATGAGTGATAATCAGAATGTCAATACAAAAAAGCTCATGTTGTATTTTCCCGAATGCGAGACTGAGAAACCCATAGTTTATCACCTGGTAAAAGATTATGATCTTATGATCAATATTTATCGCGCAAGGGTTACTCCCGATGAAGAGGGATACCTCGTTCTCGATGTAACAGGGCAAAATGAAAATATCTCCGAAGGAATTGAATTCCTCAAATCACTGAATATTCAGATCAATGAGACTGTTAAAGGGTTAACCTGGGATGAAAACAAATGTGTCCAGTGCGGCAGTTGCGTTCCCCATTGCCCCACGGAAGCTCTTTCAATCCCCGATAGAAACTTGATGGAAATGGTTTTCAATTCAAATGAATGCATAGAATGCCTGAGCTGTATCAAAGTCTGTCCATTCGGAGCGGTTGCCTCCATTTTCTAAGGATTAGCATGAAAAGACCAGCCACAAGGGAGTTTCACTATAAAGAAGCTCATTTTCATATAGTTACAGACAGTTGGGATGCTGTTACAAACTGTATTCTCAAAGAAAGGCTGAATCTTGAAGCGTTTATAGAAAGCAGCAAGGATTTTCAGACTTCACTTGTTCCACTCGGAATCTCTGTTTCCGGTAACCAGCCGGAATCTGTACAGCGGATGCTATCGGCATCTATAAAAACAGGGCTTGGGCCTATGGCTGCTGTGGCTGGAACCATGGCACAGTTGGCCGCTGAAGCTTCGGCAGCTGCCGGCTCCAAAGAAACAATTGTTGAAAATGGAGGAGATCTCTATCTCGATTGTAGTGAAGAAGTGGTCATTGGTCTCTTTACTGGTAAAAATCTGCATTTCAAGGACCTGGCCTTAAAGATCTCCCCGGAGTTCATGCCTATTGCCCTATGTACATCATCGGGGCGCATGGGACATTCTCTCAGCTACGGAGACTGTGATATTGTTACGGTATTTTCTAAAGACGCATCTCTGGCTGATGCCGCGGCGACTCTCGGGTGCAATTCTGTCAGTAACAGAGTTGATATAGAACCTGTATTGAACAGGCTGATTGAAATTGAGGGTATAACTGGTGTATTGATAATCAGAGATGATCAGTTCGGTGCAATCGGTGTGATACCGGAACTTGTTAAAAATCTCGATCGCCATATCAAAAGTAAAGTTTCCCGCGATGAGTTTTCAAATTTTCCTGAACTCTGACTCTTGATTAATATATTCTACATGTGTAATATGTAAATAAGTCACATGTTGAGTATGAAAGAGGAGTTGATATGAATATCCTGATTATTAATGGAAGTCCCAGAGGCAAAAACAGTAATAGCCAGAAGATCTGCGATACATTTATTGCCGGAATGAATAAGGGAAGGACGGATTTGTCCATTGAAAGACTATTCTTAAAGGAAAGCAACCTGCAAACCTGTACCGGTTGTTATCGATGCTGGTCTCAGGAAGAGCCTCTTTGTATTTTAAAAGATGATATGAAAGAGATGCTCGATAAATATATCCGTGCAGACCTGGTTTTCTGGGTGACTCCTCTATATCATTATACAATCACCAGTTTGATGAAGCGGTTTATTGAAAGAACCCTGCCTCTCAACTCTCCTCTACAGGTAAGGAAGGGTGAACATTTTCATCATCCCGGTCATCATAAGAATCTGGAAACTCAAAAACATATTCTGGTCAGTGCCTGTGGTTTTCCCGAACACGGCAATTTTCATTTTATGAAAGATTATATGAGTGATATCTGTCATGGAAATCTTGTGGAGACCATCTTCTGTGGTATGACTGAATTGTTTAGGCAGAAAGAACTGGAAAAGGGGCTTGCCTGGTATTTTGACGCCCTTTTAAAAGCCGGACGTGAATATGCCATAACCGGTTCCATCGGCATGGAAACCAAAGAGATCCTGGAGAAGGATCTTGTCACCAAAGATCTCTTTGTTCAGATGACAAACATGCACTGGCGGGAACAGGGAAATATGGATCATTTAAAATACGAAGTTACTTCAACTGATAGGGATAATCTGACTTTACCGGAGAATCGCCGGGGCAGGGGATATGCCTTTCTGGAGAATATGAAAGACAGTTTTAATAAAGGGAATAACTTGAAGCTGAAGGGCAATATCGAGTTTCGTTTTAATGATCTGGAAGAAAGCGCATTCTTCGCCATCGATGGTGATGATATAGAATTAACAGCGGGACCTGCCGATGGGTTTGTTCTGAAAATCATTACTGATTATACCAACTGGTTGAAAGTCTCAACAGGTGAAGTGGACGGAGCTGCTGCTCTGATGCAGGGGTTGTACAGAATTGAGGGAGATATGTCTATTCTCATGAAGATGGGAACTTTGTTTTCTACAGAAAAAAAAGCAGGGGATATTCAAAAAACTTTTTACGGGATAGGCGGATATAAATGGATGACAATCGCCTTTATCCCATGGATAATATCGTGGATTACCGTTGAACATTTCAATATTATCGGCTCTGCCGTGCCGCTGTTTTTATCGCTTCTTATACTGGTTTTGAAAAAGAAACAGAATGGGGTGACCTATTTTGAGCAGATGAACGGTCTGTATTTTCTTTGTCTTACTGTTTTTGCTTTTGTTTATCCGAAAGAGATTATGGAATACGGAACTTACATAAATCTTATCTCCATGGCGGCAATCTGGGGATTTTCAGTCTTCGGTAAATTTTCACTGACGGCGGATTATTCAATTTTTGATCAGGAAGGTGATTTATCAGAAAATGTTATCTTCCACAGAACAAACGAAATCATAACCTTATTCTGGACAGGCATTTATGTTTTTCAGGCAGTTTTGAACGGGCTTATGGATCATTTTTCAGTCGGTCTTTACTCTCCCCTGATCTATTTATTAGTGATTGCCGGTTTTAAATTTACAGGATTCTTCTCAAAATGGTACCCTGAATATATTATGAAAAGACCTCTGGAGTAATTATGTCTCTTAAACACGGATTATTGGGATTGCTCGATGAAAAATCGATGACAGGATATGAGCTGAAAAAGCTTTTTAATGAATCTCTAAATTTTTTCTGGTTTGCTCAGACCAGTCAGATTTATCGCGATCTGGGAGAACTTGAGAAAAAGGGATTTCTCGAATCCAGAATCGAAGAGCAGTCTGGAAAACCGGATAAACGCTTATACACTATTACCGGCAAAGGGCGTGAAGAGTTTCTATCATGGCTCAATGATTGCGATTTCAGCCCTTCTCTCAAATTTCGCGATTCGGTTCTGATCAAGATATTCTTTGGTTCCAAAGGGGATCCATTGAAGATCATAGAAGGCTTGGAGGAATACATTTTATTAAATGAAGAGCATCTTATCTCTTATAAAAGAGCCCGCCAGATTATGGATAAATATGGAGCAATGAGTGAGGAACTCAACAAAAGCAGGACTTTTTGGAAAATGACTGTATCGAGAGGAACCATAGTTTCGAGAGGAAATATTGAATGGGCAAGGGAATGCATTGACATACTAAATGATATTTCTTCTGATTCTTCCCTGTAAAATAGTTATACTGTTATTGTGAACTTAAAAATTGGAAAGCCAACAGATACAGCCAATGTCTCAGGCAGCAAATCTTCGGGAAAAATGAAGCACAAATCACCAGTGGTAAACAAAAAGATTTTCACTCCCCCGGGACAGGTTAAAACAGAAATCTATAAGGAGCTGGAACTTCTCGGAAAAACATTGAAACTGCCGTCTCTTGCAAAGATAAAAGGCCTCGATAAAATATTACCTCCATTGAATGAGATCGTGAGCTTATTGGGTCAATCTTCGCTTGATCCATTTGATGGCGATGTTCTGCTTATGGAAAAATTTATAACATCATGGATCAAAAAATACGGTGGATTATTACCGGAGATTCAAAAAAAAGAATTGAATGTTGTGAAAAATCTGCTTGGTTCCAGAAGATTGGAAGAGAGCGATGACAATAAAATTATTTTCGGAAATGGCTCTGAAGCTCAAGAAGACCGTATCCGTTGGAAAGTTGATTTTCACAGAGAAAAGGAATCAGCTGATACCTCCGCTGAAGATGAAAAAGTTTTTTGTGTACTTAACCTTTTCTGTATCAATCTGGGGGATATCAAAGTGTCTTTACAAGGTGAGAAAGAACAATTGAGATGTATTTTCTTTTCAGACAGAAAAGGCTCAAGACAGATAATCAGAAAGTCCTTACCTCAATTTCGCGATCATCTCATAAAAGCCCGGTTGAAAGTTCCCTTTTTCAGGATCAGCAGAAAAAAGAAAACCACCACAGCAATTACAGAAAAATCAGTGAAGAGGGTTCGTTTGTGGGGATGAGAAAAGGGGCAGTCGCCCTCAGTTGGAATTCTGAAAAAGATGACGCTCCGAGACTGATCGCAGCTGGTAAAGGACCTTTAGCCGATAAAATCCTGGCTCTGGCTGAAAAGGCGGATATTCCCATCATGGAGAAAGAGCCTCTTGTCGAAGCTCTTCTCGATCTTCAGCCCGGTACTGTTGTTCCCCCGGAATTATTCCGCATTACAGCAGAAGTGTATATATTTCTGATGAATCTCGATAAGGATTCATACTCTGAAAGATTCCGATAGAAAATCAACTAAATCTTTTAATTCCTCTTCCATGGAAATTCCCTGTTCCTCTTCCATCAGCTGTTTTCTCAAGCTGAGTTTTTCCACATAACTGTTCATTACATTTAATACCATATGGGCCGTTCTTCGCGGATCCCTTTTCCCCTCGAATAGAGGAGCTTTTATTGATCCGTCTTCAATGGCGGAGGCAAAAACTGAAATAAAGATATGGAGAACACGGCTGTTAGCGGCAAAATACTTCTCCAGGTGGGGTGAATCGGGATATTCTTTATCAAAGAGTGTATTGAACTGTGCGTCGAGGACATGGTATTCGTGAAAATCCCGGAATGTTTTCAGATAAACATGGAGCAGTCTGCTCATTCGCTCAAATCCCGATCCCTCTCTCTTTTCCGTTTCAAGGAGAAAATCGGCAAAACTATTGCTGATTTTTGTCATAATAATCAGAATAATTTCGCCCTTATTTTTGAAATAGAGATAAATGGCACCATTAGTCAGCTCGCAGGCATTGGCAATGTCACTTATAGTAGTCTTAGGGAAACCCTTTTCTATAAATAACTTTTCCGATGCTTCGAGAATTTCTTTTTCCCTCAATTCTCTCAGTTGAGCTTTTTCTCTTTCAATACGGTCTTTGCTGGCCAGTTCAGGACTCCTCAGTTTCTGATGTATCCTCAAGTATTTTCAAAGTTGATTTTTCATCATATTTTAAAAAGAGAAACAATCCAATAACCAGGAAGACCATCGCTACATAAGTTGTTATTCTTATACCCAATTCTGTAGGAGCTCCCCCGCTTTCTCCACCCATATGACTTATGAGAGGAAAAATCAGCAGTGTGACAGAAGCACCCATTTTGCTCATAAATGTTCTGGCTCCGAAATAAACAGCGGCTTTGTAGTTTCCTGTCCTCCGTCCGTCGGCTTCGGCGATATCCGCTACTATGGCATTGGGAAGTATTCCGAATATGGCCAGAGGCAGAGCAGCAATAATAACGGCGATAAACGCCTGCGCTTTGATCGATAGGGGGATTAATCCCCAGAAAGACAGGAAGAGCCAGCTGAATATAAATAGTGAGAAGCCGATTGCAAGAAGGTTCTTTTTCCCGATTTTTCTGGCGAGAAGACTCACCGGTACATAAAAGACAAAACTGAGGAGGAACATTACGAGCATTAAAGTGGATGCCATCTCTTTTGGTAACTTCAGAAGCTGCATGATGTAGAAGCTGATTCCGGTCTGGATAAATGTCAGAGCCAGAAAATATGTCAGATCGGACAATGTGAAAAAGAGGAAATCTTTGTTTTTAAATGCCGTGATTACAGAAGTGAACGAACCTTCTTCGGAAGAGTGAGTTTCGCAGTACCGACGTTCATCGATAAATAAAACAGGCAGATACATCAGTACAAGAGCAATGAATGCAAATATTCCTATCACTAATTGAAAGGATTTTACCGAGCTTATTCCGGCATTTTCCATCATTCCCTGAAGCATATAAGCGCTGTTTCCAATCATGAATCCCAGAGCCCATGTAACGGAAATCATTGTACTCAGCTCCAGCCTTTCATTGGGAGTATGTCCCAGTTCACTGAGAAGGGCGAAAAATGGAGTCACATACATAGTCATAAAAAGGTAAAACAGGAATGTGAATACAAATAGCCACAGTGTGTTGAACAATGATGAAACTGAAGAAGGCGGAAGGAAAATCAGGAGTGAGATCAGGGCAAAGGGAAAAGCTCCAATGGCCATATAAATCCGTCTGCGTCCGAATTTTGATTTATTCCTGTCGGAAAATCCGGCGATCAGGGGGTCGGTTATTCCGTCAAAGACTCTGCTTAAAGCTGCGATTATTCCCAGCACTGCCGCTGAACCGATATAAACAGGAAACATACGTCCCCCATCTGCCTGGCTGTTTGAATCGTAAAAATAGTAGAGAAGATTCATTACTCCGAATGATCCCAGTGACCAGCCCAGCTGACCCAGCGCATATATTATTTTTTTCCCCATTGGTAGTTTTTCTACTCTGGTGTTCATATTATTTATCTCCTTGATTGAGCCACTGGATCACATGTTCTTTGACAAGATCCTTTTCTTCTCCTGAGACCAGGACGTGAGGGCTGTTTTTCAAAATTACTTTTTTCACTTCACAATCATGAAGTCCTCTTTCAATAACATCTCCTGCAGAAAGAGGTACAGAACCGTCTTTTTCCGAAAGAACTATCAGTGTGGGACAACTGACTTTATGCAGTCCTTTTTTAGCCACTCTCATCAATTTGTTGAGATTGGCCAGTTGTTTGGTCAGATTGACACTCCAGTATTCATTTCCGAGAACTATAATACCTTCACTGTCGTTTTTTTCCGGTGACCATTTCTTGGGTATCTTTTTTACTACTAAACTGAGAAGGGGAGTGTAATAGAATATTTTGTCATGTACGGCCATAGCTGGAGCTAATAAGGCAATTCTCTCAGGTTTCAGTCTTGAAGCGAGAATCAGTGATAGAACCGCTCCCATAGAGAGGCCGACAATCGAAACTGAGGCACACTGCGCTTGCAGATCGTAATAGGCATTTTGCACGTGGTTCAACCAGTCTTTCCATCCTGTTTTCAGAAAATCATTTCTATTTGTACCGTGACCGGGAAGCCTGGGGAGCGAAACTGTATAACCTTCGTCGTTCAGAGCATATGCCAGTTCATAATATTCTCCCGGATAACCGGTAAATCCGTGAATGATGAGAACTGCCTTCTGATTCTCTCCTTTGAGATACTGAGGAAGGGCTTCTTTGATTACTTTTGTTTCGGTCAATATCGAACCTCACTATTTAATGTTTATTCAACTAAACAACGTTTAGTTGAATAAACAATTATTATCATGAGATCGGTTATCTGTCAAATTTTTAAAAAAACACGAGTATAAAGCAGGTTTCTGGATAATTCTGAGATTCTCTTCTAGAATATATTAATATGGAAATACTCGATCGGACGAAGGAATCTCTGAAAAAACAGGTTCCCGCGGGAACTATTCTGATTCTTCAGGGGGACACAAATAAGGCTTTCAACATACTTCATTCAGGTCTTGCAGAAGTTCTTACCAACGGGGAAACATCCACGGGGGCATCTCCCGAGGACATTTTAGGTGGCAGTCTCAGAGTCGGTCTGATTAAAGGAGAATCTCCTTTCGGAATTATGGGAATTATGGATAGAAAAAATGCCTTTAACTTTTCCATACGCACAGTCACTGATTCTATAATCACTGTCAGACCAATGAAATCAGAAGATATTGTTACAAAAATACAATCTGATATGCCTCTCAATTTAAGAGTTCTCAGGGCTTTAATCGTCAGAATCGAATCTACCTTTTACCTCTTTAATAATTATAAATATCTATGGCATAAGTATGCTTCTATTGCAGACTCAATTGCTCTGGGGGCAAAATATTCCGGTACTCTGAATGGTATTCAAGAGATCAGCCGGGATCATTCGACACTTGAGGAATATTCTTCCCATTTAAAAGCAGCTGCTGAAAAGGCTCATATTCCAGCTCCGGATTTATGGGATTACAATCTGTTTCTCGGCAGGATTCAGGACAGTCTCAAATTATACGATGATCACGATAAGTTGATAATTGAAGATTTACTCGATTATAAGCAGTTTTTATTCATAAAACGTTTGATTCGGAAAAAAGATGAAATACTAGTGTCAATTTTTAAACAGGACGAACCTACGAATCAGTATATTTTTGAATTTTTCGGTCAGATCCTTGAATCTATGCTGAAAATAAACGGTAACCTGGTAAAAGAAATTGATAACCTGATTATTAAGCTTTTTTCCGATGGCGGCTGGGTCGACCGGATTATTACAGAAAATGATACAGAAAATGAACAGATTGGTAATTTTGTCCATTTCCTTGCAAAGTTCAGCTGGCGTTGCCGGAAAGATACAATCAATCTCCTGGGAAAGGATCTCCTCGATTATAAAGAATATGCATTATTGAAGAAATTTAAAGATCTGAATCTCTCTCTGGAGAAAGGGAAAGATACTCTTAAAGAGAAGAGTGGAGCTAAGAGCAACCGTCTTGCGAAATACAAAGGGCTGCTGAGCAAATTACTGGCATTTTCTGATCTCCCCAAAAGTTTCAAAGATGAATTCACGGTGCTTTTAGAAAAATTGAAAAAGGAGAATGATAAATTCAGTTCCGATCCGAAAGTGGAAGAACTCAGAACAAAACTGGGAGAAAAATACTGGGAACTTTACGAAGTCTGTTTTCTGAAAATTATAGATTCCGACCTGAAGGGTTTTATTCCCGGAATTATGCTTCATTTCGGTATAGTAGATGAAACATTGGTAACAGAGGATGAACTGCTGCTCATTGATGATTTTTATACGAGAAACCTCTATTCTGACGATTCTGTTCCTGTTATGACTCTTCCCTATTATCTGGAGAAGATATACAGATCGGAAGTAAATCCCTCATTGACGGAAATGGGTGATGTTTTCAGGACTGTTCTCATCAATCAGAAAAAGATGACAAAAGGGCAGCGGGACAAACAGTATATTTATGAGGATACAGCCGAAGACCGGGTCCGATATGAAATTCGCAAAGTGTCCATGGACCTCAATGGTATGCTTTTTGGCAACCGTCGAAGAGCTCTGCCTTTTCTCTGCAGCGAAATGTTTAATGGCAATATGAAGAGATTTTTCATGGAACCCGAAAGAATTGTATTGAAGATTGAGAAATTCAGGAAACGTGATTTTTCAATTTTTTACAGAGAAGTTCTACTCAAGCATAGCCTGGGGACAGATTTTATTCAAAAAGAAGTACCTCCCGATTTTATACTCTACCCTTGTGCGGGTTCGAGAATGATAATGTGGCAGGAGATTGACGGGACAAAAAAAGATTCTCCGGGACGCTTTTTTCTTCCCCTCTATTATTCTGAGAAATTAGATGAAAACCTACTGTATCAGCTCGCTTCTTATCGCTGGGAACTGCAGAAAACCATTGCCGGATTCAAATGGACTGATCCCGTAGATGGTGGAATGGTTGGAGCGTATTATGATTACATTCAATTTTACAAGAAGAATCCGAATATCTCTTCAGAGGCAAAAAAGAGACTCGAGGAGTTTATAAAAAAAAGTAAGTCCGATAAAGATTGCTTTTCCAAAGATTATATAACCTGGCTGATGTTTGAATACGAGGGCAAAATCCGTTTCAATAATGCCGCCAGGGATATTTTTTACCGTTTCTGCCCATTCTCCAACAGTGTTCGCGCCCTGTTATCGGGGAAACCTCTCTATAGCGCTCTGGATACCAGATACCAGAACAGGAAACAGAAAGAGATTCTCAAAGTCAAATCGAGGTATAAGAAATTTGAGAAGAGCAATAAACCGGTTCCCGTTGAGTTAAAAAAATATTTAAACTATTTGGATATGTAAATATTTGACCTCTCACGCTGCTATTACTATATTTTAAAAATGGAAAAAACCACATTCACTCAGGTTCTCGAAGAAATGTCAGGGAAAGTAGCCCTTTTTGAATCATCACTGGAAGTCGATCGATTTCTGAAAGATGCAATTTCTTTGCTTATGGCTCAGGTTGATGCCTCTCTGGGAGCTGTTTTTGTATATGACGATTCTGCACAGGAACTGATATTCAGTGTCGGTTATGATAAAAATGACTTCTGGGACAGGATGAGATGTGGTGATAAAGAGGCCCCTAAAAGATTTTCTCTCGATGGAAATGAAGTAGGGCGGGCATTTACTGAAGGGACTGTTAGATTTTTATCCTACGATGAAAACAGTAACCATCCTTTCCTGTCAAAAATTCTGATACCAATTCTTCACGGCCCTGATAAAGTCGGTGTATTCATGATGGCTCATACGGGGAAAAACAGTTTTAATTCCATAGACCAGGCTGACCTTATGCAGGCCGTTTCTCTGCTTGGCGATATGCTTTCAGAAGCAATGGTGCTGATCAATCATGAGATGTGCTGCACTCTGCCTAGGGTTATGAAAGGGATGAAAACCTCAAAAGGGGTTGTTGAGGGACGGGCTCTTCCCGTTTGGGCGGATATTGAAACTGTTGCCGAACACCTTTCCCCTCCCGGTTCTATCGAAGTGGAATCAGCTTTATTTGACAGAGCACTCAGTGATTCAATTAAACAGCTTGAGGATCTTCAGGACTCAGCCGCTTCTGATGACAGGGAAATGGTGGCTCTGATTTTTACAGCCCAGATGTATATGCTCAAAGATCAAAGTCTCGTTGGTAAAATGAAGACACTTATCAACAAGGGAGAACCGGCTTCCGGAGCAGTCCAGGCCATTATAAAGGAGTATGCAGATCGTTTTTCCTCAATGACTGAAGTCCGTCTGGCGGAGAAAGCTCAAGATGTCCGCGATCTGGGATTCAGGCTGATTACCAATATGGGCAAGCCCCGAGATGAAGGATTCTCCTATAGTGGCCAGATTGTAATATCCCGGCATATTTATCCCTCTGATCTATATCGCCTCGCAGTGGAAAAAGTGGCAGGCCTGGTTCTTCAGGGAACAGGAGTCACCGCTCATATCTCCATATTGGCACAATCTCTCAATCTTCCGGTACTGATAACTGATGACAAATCCCTTTTGACTATTCCCGAAGGAACTCAACTCCTTCTCGATGCCGGAGAGGGGACTCTCTATATAAACCCCGATGAAAAAACCAGAAAATCAATTTTGGCGAAAGTGAGAAAATCCGGTCAGAAAAGGAATGTCTATACACTGAAAGGACAGACTGTGGACGGGATTGAGATCAATGTCGCTGCCAATATCAATATTCTCAAAGATGCAAAAGAAGCAGTCAGACAGGGAGCTGAGGGGATCGGTCTGTACAGAAGCGAGTTTCCCTTTATACTCAAAAATGATTTTCTCTCAGAAGAACAGCAGTACAGAATCTACCGTTCAATTGTTCTCAGCCAACCCGGCAAACCGGTGATACTCAGAACTGCTGATATCGGCGGGGATAAATTGTTACAGGGGCGTAGTGAAGCTGAATCAAATCCTTTTCTGGGAGTCAGAGGAATCCGATTTTCTCTTGCAAACATAGAGATGTTCCGCGATCAGATCAGGGCGATGCTCAGGGCTGGAAAAGATGCCGATCTGGGCATTATGCTGCCGATGGTATCCGATGTGGACGAAGTGATTCAGGCTAAAGAGGAAATTGAGTTGTGTCTTGAGCAATTATCCCGGAGAAATGTGCCTCATAACGCCCATCCCAGAATCGGAGCTATGGTTGAACTCCCATCAGCGGCTATGTCTGTGATCGAACTGGCCGGGGAAACTGATTTTCTCTCCATAGGCACAAATGACCTGACTATGTACCTTCTGGCTGTGGACCGCACAAATGAGAATCTAAGCCATCTTTACCGCAGCCATCACCCCACTGTATTGAGAGTGCTTTCCACTATTGCCGAAGAGGCCGGAGACAAAAGATGTGAATTATCAGTATGTGGCAATGTCGCCGCCGATCCGATGCTGATACCTTTCTTTATAGGTCTCGGAATAAGAAAGCTGAGTGTATCGCCTTTTCAGGTGGAACCGGTAAAACAGCAGATCAACCGTTTTTCACTGAAAGAAGCGGAAAAAATAACAAAAGAACTACTGGCCATTAAAAGAGTGAAAAAGATGGAAGAATATATTGAGGTTTTTAATAAAAAATATCCCGCCATCTGATGATAGCGGGATAAATAATCTGATTATGGATGAACTCCATAATTGGTAGCTGCATCTACATCGGCTTGAGAGTATGCCGTCCATTGAGAAAGATCAAAAACTGAACTTCCAGTATCAATGTCTGCATTTCTCATCATTCCCATATTCTGTGCAAAATAAGCAGAATCTCCTGGAACACCGATAATATCGAGAATTATATCTATTCCAGCATCGTATGTACCGCTGTGATCAATATCCTGTACCAGGGCGATTGCATCGTTTCCATTAAAATTAGTTGCGCCGCTGGCGAAGGAACTGGCTCCATCGAGTTTGTCTTTTATCACATCTACAGCACTGCCGTGATACGCTCCATATACCAGTCCGGGAATCAGGCTTGTTCCGTTTGGAAAGTTATTTACTGATCCTGTAGATAGAGTATTTGAGTTTGATGCCAGAATCATAAAAACATTGGATATGCCATCGGCTGTCTGCAGTATGATCTCTTCGGTTCCGCTATTGAAAATTTCCAGGAATTTATTGTTCGATGCCCCTTCGCCGTAATCGGAAAAGAATAATCCTGTTAATCCTGAAGGAGGAGCTCCGCCTGCAGTTAGCAATTCAACGAGAACAGGTGCAGATGACAAGTTGCCCAGTGCATCTTCAGCAGCGACATAGATGTCGTACTGAGTATCAAGTGTCAGACCAGTCAGGCCTACAGCAAGTTCAAGTCCGGCACTGACTGCAGTTGTGTTTGCACTTTTCAATTCTTCTGATGTGGGGGCAGGGCTGCCGTCAGCAAGTACAGAGTAGAAAACAGAGGCGTCTTCATTTGTCATAAAAACAAGTTCTGCAGCGGTTTCACCAATATTGATCAGTGAAGGGTAACCGGACATCCACGCGGGAGCGCTGCTGTCGCCATTGTTTTCGATATAGAAACTGGAAAGTATCGGATCGTGATCCGTATGGCGTTCCTGGCTGCTGTATTCAGAATATCTGTGAACTATGTCCACATAAGGTTCGGCGCTGAACAGACCGGAAGAAACCAGGATATGATCGAGTTGCTGGCTGTTCCCGTTGTAGATGTATGAATATTGCTCAGTTTCATCTATCAGTTCCTCAGTCAGGTTGTACAGTACTCCGCCTTTCAGTGTTTCAAGAGGATTGGAGAACTGGAAATCATTGAGATCTCCGGCAACGATTATTTTGGCATCGGACTGAACAGCGAGAATGCTGTCAACAAAGTCATTGATGGCTGCCGCCTGAGTCATTCTCTCTGGTTCAGATCCCAGAATCGGTGGCTGGTTGGCACCGTATAGTGCATTATCACCACCTTTTGAGTTGAAGTGGTTTGCAATAACGAATATATTTTCCCCATTAAAGTTAAACTTTCCGATAAGCGGTCGCCGGCTTCCTGCGAAGGAGTCCACGCTGATTCTTCCCGGGCTGAGGTTTATGTCTGCGACACCACCATTGTTTACTACCTGTGTATCGGTAACTGCGTCACCATTTCCTATATCTTCAAAAGTAACTCTTGCGCTATTGAATAGGAATCCCACACGGATATTCGCACCGGGCCATCCCCCTTCGCTATTGTTGAGAGGAGCTATTTCTCTGAAATCGTACTGACCTGGGCCTCCGGCTGCTGAAATGGCACTTATCAGTTCGCCATAGTTGGCTGCCGCTGTGACCACGCCATTGTTTTCCGAGTAGCTGTCATCAGTCATCTCTGCGATTGCAATTATATCGGGGCTGTTCAGGCCGGATACGATAGTTTGTGCCATATCGGCAACTTTTTCCTGAATCTCGGCGGATGTCATATCTTCATCATCTCTCGGATAATTTTCCATATTGAATGCCGCAACAGTCAATCTGCTTTCAGACCCTGTAATCAGAGATTCTTCACGCATTAGATTTCCACTGATAAGTTCAGGTAGAACTGTTGGCAGAACAATGAATTTCCCATATGAATAACCAACGACACCTTGTACGGGGCCATTGAATCGATCTCCTGTATTCGCTACCATTGCCGATAGTCCGAGGATATAAGAATCCGTATCGATGAGAATGCGGTTGGGATTGTAGTTGGTCTCTATAATGCTGACTCCGCCCCGATCTGTTATTCTTTCTGCAAGAGCATTGGCTCCGTTATCAGCCAAAACGGGAACTTCACCGTATTTGTCTCCACCGACAACAACGGCATCGTTTATCTGAACAAGCATATTTTCTATACTTTCATAAAAGTCTATTCCATCTTCTTCGGGATCGAATACACTGGTGTACACATCTCCCGTCGCATCGTTGCAGATTATGGAATTGGGAAGAATTCTTCCGCCGTTTCCAAGAATTACCGGTGCCGGTAGGGGATATCCAGTCTGTAGAGTTGCTGTGATTGTGGGATAAGTGATTTCAGTTATTTTAAGATCAGCATTGTATCCATGCTCTTTCACAGTTCCGTCAACAAGAACCAGATCTCCAACCTCGACAGCCGGTGCTGAATTCATGTAGACAAGCATACCTTCTGAAGTAGCAATATCGCTGTCTGCAACAGGACTCTGCATCCAGAATCCCTTTCCATCTTTAGCTGTTACCACACCGATAAGATCGGTTATGGCACTGCCGGAGAGAGGAGAAGTATGGGAGGCTCCCTGGACATCATGAATCTGAGTGAAGGCGGATATGTCGAGAGTTGTAAAATTGACACCGCTCATATTTGAATAAAGAGACAGAGCTGACTCAGATGGATTGAAGATCAATCCGTTGCTGTCGGGAGTTAATGTATAATCTCCTCCGGGTATATCATCAAAAGAATAAGAACCATTGGAATCACTCGTTGCAGTGTACAGCTGATCACCTGAAAGAGTCAGGACAACATCAGCTACAGGGGAGACTCCATCGGATATAATTCCCGAAAGTGAGTAGTTTTCAACAACATCGGTAATGTGAAAAGTCTCTCCAGTTGATCCGGCTCTCATTCCATCAGCAGTGAATGCTGTCACATTGAGATTATAGATTCCTGCGGAAAGCCCGCTGATTACAGTTGTATCGCCTGTAGTGAAACTCTCACCATTTAAATACCACACATAGAGTAGGTTTTCAGATTCTTCAGGAGCTGTAGCAGAGACTTCCATTGATCCATTTTCATGGAGAACGGGAATGACTCCGTTAATGAAGACTTCAATAGGATCTCCCATTTCCTGAGTAATGTTGACATCTATTGTACCTCCCGGTTTATTGATTTCGTAGAAATCAAAAACACCTTCAGTAAGGGCATCTTTAACAATGCGTACGATTTCAACAGTTCCAATTGTGCTGATATTATTGTCCATCAGTTTCAAGGAAAGAGTGTAGTACCCTGTTGCAGCTGAGTCTGTGGAAAATACAGCTGAATTGTCGTTTATTGTAAATGCGGGAAATACCTCCAGACCTGTTGATGGTATGAGGGTCGCATCAATTGTGGGGATTTCAATGTCTCCGGCAGTCCAGTTTACTGCCAGGTTAAGAGATCCGAATCCGTCATAAGGCTTAACAACTACTGTCACTTCTGAGATTTCTCCTGTGTGAACTGCAGTCGTTCCGCATCCTGATCCTATACCGAATCCATCTTCATTTTCACCATAGACCTCTATCGTCCATGTTCCGAATGCAAGTCCTTCAATTTCTATAAAAGTACCTGTAGTCGTTTCAGTAAAACCTGCACCATCGGGACCTGAACCGATAATGGTGTATCGGGCGATATCCATACTAACGTTGGGCAATAGTGATCGCGATACATTTTCACCAAGGGAAATGTACAGAGATCCTTCATTTTCCGAAGGTGTAATTACGGACAGATTGTTACAAGCCGTCATAAAAAGAAGGACGGAGAGAACACCAATTAACACTTTTTTAATTTTCACTTAAAAACTCCTTATTTTTTTTAAGTATTACATTTAAATTTTTAAAAATTAATTAAACATTTAATGTAACTAGTTACAATTCAGAGTAAATGCCATGTTCATATTTATCAAGAGAAAAATGAATATTTCTGTTCTTGACTATCTACCTACTAGTAGGTAGACTGAATCCAGATAATATTATGATATCGAGAACAACAAAATCTTTGATTATAAAAAAAGCAACGGAACTCATTCTCTCCTACGGGTATCAGGGATTCAGCTACAATGATATTGCAACGGCAATGAACATCAGGAAGTCCAGTATCCACTATCACTTTCCAGCAAAAGAGGATCTTGGAATTGCCTTTATCGGCAAATTCAGCAGGTTGTTCAGTCTGTGGTGTAAGAGACTGGGCAATATTTCCAATCAACAGAAATTAATTGAATTCTGCAAAATGTACGGAGATATATCAAAAGGCGGTGAGAGGATCTGTCCTATCGGCATGGTTGCTGCCGAGTACCACAATATGCCTGATAAAATCCAGGAGAAAGCGCAGCTGCTGATACTGCAGGTTGAAGAGTGGCTGGAATCTCTTATTTCTGACGGAATAAATAAAAATGAGTTTAAAAATGATCTCAACCCGAAAGAGATTTCAAGGCACATAATCAATGCAATGTCGGGAGCGCTGAAAATGGCGAGAATCTTCAAAGACCTCGATAGAATTACTAAAGCTCAGAAAACACTAATAGAACAGATATTCTTATCTGAATAAAAAGGGGAATAATTTGACTTTTCAATCTAAGGCTAGAGTTACAGCACTGGGTGCATATGTACCTGAAAAAGTTCTGACCAATCAGGAACTGGAAAAAATGGTCGATACCAATGATGAATGGATTGTGCAGAGAACGGGAATTACAGAAAGGCGAATAACAGGAGAAGGTGAATACACTTCTGATCTGGCCTGCAAAGCTATTGAAGATCTGGTAGATAGATTTTCTGTGAACCTCGATGATGTCGACCTTGTTATAGCTGCTACAATTACACCTGATTATGTAACCCCCAGCGTATCAGCTGTCATTCACGGTAAATTAAACTTATCATCATCTGCAGGAGTTCTGGATCTGAATTCAGCTTGTGCGGGATTTGTATATGCTTTACAGGTTGCAAACGCTATGATCACTGCAGGGCAGAGTAAAAAGGTTCTGGTCGTATCCAGTGAAGTCCTTTCAAAAATAACAGACTACACAGACAGGAATACCTGTATTTTATTTGGAGATGGTGCCGGTGCTGCACTTGTAGAATACGATGGTGAAAATCCCGGTTTTCTCGGGTCTTATTACGGCTCGGAAGGGAAATCTGGAGATAAACTTTTCTGTACAGGTCTATCAGATCAATTCGGATCAAAAAAGGTGGAACCGAAGAACTTTCTCTATCAGGATGGAAGGGCTGTTTACACATTTGTCATACGAACCGTTCCTTCGAGCATGAAAAAAATGCTCGAACAGTCACGTATGACTTCTGATGATATCGATTGGTTTGTTCCCCATAGTGCGAACCTCAGAATGGTTCATTCTATCTGCGGAACACTCGGTTTTAAAAAAGAACAGGCTCTGACCAGTCTTGAGTATTTCGGAAATACCAGCTCAGCCACAATCCCTCTGGCATTATGGCTGGCTCTAAAAGAGGATAAAATCAAAAAGGGCGATAAACTGGCTCTTTACGGATTCGGTGGAGGTCTTACTCACGCCGGTGTTATTCTCGAGTGGTAACCGGTTCTTTTCCGAAAGGTTGGCTCAATCTTATAATAAAGGGTGTTACAGTAAAATCGGCAATGAGGGCTGAAAGCATGGCGATGACCATATAGATCCCCATATTTACCATACTGTGTACGGCTGATGTTGTAAAAGCTGAGAATGTTGCACAGAGAATGATATTGGCCAGAATAAGAGCTTTTCCCACTTTGATAAAAGAATTCTTAATGGACTTCTCATAACTTCCCGTTCTTGAGAAGTCCAGTTTAACATGATTTATGAAGTGGATGGTATCGTCAACAGCCAATCCCATTACCATAGGCGCAATAGTCATTGTAACGAATTCAAGGGGTTCACCCATAAAACCCATTAGCCCTCCGGTTACTATAACCGGGGTTATGTTGGGTATCATAGCTATCAGACCGAGTTTTATGTTCCTGAAAACAATCATCATCATTATCGATATGACTATCAGTGCGGAAATAACTGATTGTATTAATCCCTGAGTTATATACTGATTCATTATACTGATCTGAATCATGCCTCCGGTCAGAAGGTAATCGAAACCGGGATATTCCTCTCGGGGAAATAATCTATTAATTTCATCGTTGACTTTATCAATATGGGTTTTCGTTTTCAAAGTAGAGACATCATAGATTTCTACAAGGATTCTCAGCGTTTTATTTTCTTCGTCAATCCATGAATCCATGGAGCCTTCAGTCATCCTCTTCGCGTAAGTTACAAGGCCTCTGATTTTGGAATCTTTTCCAGGGATGGTATAATACTCGTCATTCCCCCGGTTTCTCAGCATGTTCACTTCTTTGATCACGCTGTTGACAGAAGTCGTTCTTTTAACGAAATCATCGGCGTTAATCATTTCTATCAGTTCTTCGACTTTCTGCAGAACATCTTTTGTGAGAGCATTGTTTTCTTCGGGAAACTGCAGCGCTATGCTGTAGGCGTTAGTGGCACCGATACTGGAATCTGTAATATAATTCTGATCTATTGCGTGCTGCAGTTTTTCACCCATCATCTGCCTGGTGTTGAGATCCACTTTAAGTTTGGTTATACCTATGGTGGAAACAGCGATTATGAGTACAAAACCAATTGTAAGATTCTTACCATTTCTCATTACAATATCGCTGAATTTACCAATAATTTTTTCGATTCTGTCGATTCCGTCATTGCTATCGATTATGTCTTTGGTCTTTTCCTTCAGCTTGGGGTTGTCGTATCCGATCGCCATCAGAGCCGAGAAAAATAACATAGCCATTATATACACAACGGTTATGCTTACGGCTGAAACAAGTCCCACCCACTGTATTGCTTTTATCGGAACCAGCACAAAGGACAAGAGGGCGAATATGGTCGTAAAGGCGGTGAACATAATCGGCCATCCCGTTTCTTTAATGGCATAAACTACTGAATTCTTTCTCTCTCCTGTCAGTAAGAGGTTTCTTTTAAAAAAATTGAAAATGTGTATTGTGTATCCGATCGAAACCGCTATGGTGAGCAAAATGGGAATGAGCATAAATGTCGTGTCTATAGTCATCTTGTACCAGCCCATAACTCCGAAGACACTGGTTATAGAGATTCCGATGACCAATATGGAACCGATGATCCCCGGTACAGAACGGATGATTATTATTATCAGGACAAATGCGATCAATGCAGCCAGTCCGATGACTTTTATCAGATCGCTAAGCATTTCAGTGCTTTTTCTGTACTCGAGAACAGGAATTCCCGTAGCCAGTATCGAATGGCCTTGAGCCTGATACTTTTCTACGATATCCATCACCATCTGTCCGACTACATATGAAGGTTCGTGTTCTTCATCTAGCCATTCTTCTTCTGATGGGTATGTATTCAAACTGCACAGTATCCAGGCCTGTTTGTAATCTTCCGAATACAATTTGCCGCGAACGCTTACCCGTTTATCGAGATTCGCTTTGAGTTTTTCCAGTGACTCTTTATCAATCTCTTTTGAAAAGCTGAATATAGAAGAAACACTGTCAATCAGTGAAATTTCCTCTTTTAGATCAGAGCTGATCGACTTCAGCAATTCCATAGACTCCATGGAGAAAACATCTTCGGATTCGACAATAATTCCGATAAAATCACTATTACCGAATATGGAATCGAACTCGTTCTGGTCCTGTATAACAATATCATCTTCGAGAAAGAGGTTTTTTATAGATACAGTGGTTTTGAGATCTTTTAAACCGATTGAAGCAATTACTCCAACTACCAGTATGGATACTATTAAAATCCAGTGAAAACGAACAATGAGACTTCCTGTATTTTTAAAGACACGTTCAACTGTTGGAGATTTTTCCCGTAAAGACATAAAATATATTCCTGGTTCTGCTTATTTGTATTGAAAAGATTTCTGTTTGAAATACTTTTTGTACTGCTTATCCGCAAAGCGGATACGGGCTTTCTGATAGAGATTTAAGTAACTCAATTTCTCACCCATTTTCATTTTATCAATTGTTTTGAACAAAGGGAGTATTCTGTGTCTGCTTTTCTTTCCTCTACCACTGTGCAGAAAGAGTGTGGGAGTCAGGGAGGCATCTTTAATTCTTACAATTTCATCACCATTTTTATCTATTCCCTTTTCCAGGTTGATACCGGCAATCTGTCCCATATTCTGGGAAACCCATGGCAAAGCCTGCATAGTCATTCCGTTGAGAGAGTAAAAACAGAGAGTATCTCTTCCGTCTTTTGTTCTGTACCATTCTGAGGGATTGAGAATGTGAGGGTGATGGCCGATTATCACGTCGATTCCATCTTCAAGCAGGGCGTGTCCTCTCTCTACGATTCTGACTGGAGGATAATATTCAAATTCCACACCCCAGTGCAGAGATGCTATGATGATGTCAGCTCCCTCGTCTCTGGCTTTTTGTATATGAGAATGTATAAGGGAAGGATCGTAATCATCGGGATCGAGAGCATTAAATCTGATAAGATTTGTTCCGTATCGGCAATCAGCTTCCAGGGGAATACCATTTGTTGAGAATGTATAGGCCAGAAATGCAATCTTTATTCCCTTTTTTTCGATTATCGGGAAGTTGTTCATATCTTCTTTCGAACTATTGGCTCCTACGTGAAGAATCCCTTTTCCATCGAGATAACGACGCGTAGACTGTATCCCTTCGCATAGTGAGTCGTTGATGTGGTTATTGGCTAAGGCCATGATATCGAATTTTCCAAACCTGTCATCTTCAATCATGACTTCAGCTTCGCTTTCTTTCATCGAAAAGCGAATGATCTTATCTATGGGCCATTTTTCATTTACGGCAAATTCCATATTCCCGAAAGTGATGTCTGAGGAAAATAAATCCTGTCCCACTTCTTCCCAGAGAGCACTGTGATCACCCCGGCTGATCTCTGTCCGGATCATGACATCACCTACAGCGTTAATCGATAATTCTTCGGATTCTTTCAGAATTTCTCTGTTTTCAGGTGCGACATTGTCTCTGAAATAATTTTCAAGGTTGGAACCCCTTGCAGCTCTCTTTACAGGGCGTAAAAACTTATTGGCATAATAGAGATGCATCCAGGGCATTCTGCAATGGCTCAAATCACTTTCTGTGGGAAGAGGCTTTTTCTGGGGGTTAAAGACATATATAATAATTAATAAGAAAGGCACAAATATCAAATAAAGCATAATTTTTTTTCCTCGTACTAGAATATTCTTATCTTTTGATGATGTCAAAGAGAAACAGGAATAATTCAATATAATTGAATAAAATTGTTGAGCTCTCCTTTAATGCCAATTATATTAGAGACTGCATGCAAAGAAGGAAATTATATTGAAAATCGAGAACTGTGAAGCTGTTATATTTGATCTTGACGGCACCTTGTACAATAAAAAAAGAATAGCCCTGAACATGATGATTAAACTCTGGAAGACCATACCTGTTTTACAGAAAGCCAATAGAGCCAGAAAGGAGTTCAAAGGTCGAGACTTTCACACTGGAGAAGAGTTTCATCATTCTTTTTATGCAAATATTGCAGAAGATCACGTTCTTCCAGAGAAATCTGTTGAAATCTGGTACCAGAAAACATTTTATCCTGTATTTATCAATACTCTAAAGAGGAAATATAAAGCCCGAAAAGATATAAACAAATTTCTTAAAGAACTGTCAGAGAAAATGCCCCTTGCCGTTCTTTCTGATTATGCTTTCGTAAAAGAGAGGCTCCGTGCCCTGGATATTTCCGACGAGATTTTTACAGTTATTGCCAGCAGTGAGGAATTCGGTGTTCTGAAACCCTCTTCCCGGCCTTTGTTGAATATGGCCGAAGAACTAGGTGTATCGCCAAAAAAGGTGCTTGTTGTCGGAGATAGAGCTGATACCGATGGAGAGGCCGCCCAATTGGCGGGTATGATGTTTTATCAGATAAGTGAATCCCGAAGCTGGATCGATTTCTGTGCAGAGATGTTAAATTATATTAAATTGAGAGGAAACAATGGCTAGATGGTATCAGAATATTTTCTGGAGATTACTCAAAATGTTTTATATCCCCGGACTGAGAAAGAAATACAATATTGAGGCTGTTTTTCACGATCGGGAACCGAAACCACCTTTTATACTTATGGCCAACCACTCTCATAAGAGTGATCCCTATATGGTTGGCGGTTATATGAAACACACTGTAAATTATATGGCTAATATTGATGGCGTCTCTGATTTTCAGAGAAAAATGGCAGACATGGTCGGTGCTTATGGGAAAAAGAAAGGAGCTCCCGACTTCAAAGCAATGAAACACACAATAGAACTGATTAAAGGCGGTCATGCTGTTGGAATTTTCCCGGAAGGTGACAGAAGCTGGGATGGTGAAACGGCTGAATTTATACCCGGTTCGGTTTCTTTGGCGAAGAAGTACAAGATCCCCATAAGGGTCGCCAGCCTCCACGGGAATTACCTTTCTTTTCCCCGATGGGCGGATAATCCCCGGAAAGGAAAAGTTCATATAGATTTCTACACTATTTCCAAAGATGAAGTCATCGCAACGGATGCTGCAGTTCTGGAAACAAAAATAAAATCGATTCTCCAACACGACGATATTAAATCTGAAGAAAATAGAGGCATTGTATTTGAAGGCGAAGGTTTTGCCGAAGGGATACAGCGTCTTTTATGGATATGTCCCGAGTGTAAGAAGCAGGATACCCTGGAGGGGATTGGAAATAATATTCACTGTTCTTCCTGCGATAGACAGTGGACTTTAGATGGCTCTCTCAAAATTGCTCCAACAGGAATTCAGGGGAATGATTTAAAGGATTGGACAGTCTGGCAGAAAAGTGAACTTAAAAAGATCTGTGATGAAAGAAATAAAAAAATACTAACTGAAACAAAGAGTATAATTCTTTCGGAGGTCATTGATCGGGAAATGGCGAGTCCCTGTACTGGAGATTTAAAGCTCTTTCATGACAGAATAGAATTTCACAGTGAAGAAAGAGAAACGCTGGTACTCAACCTGGATCTGGTAACCCACTATATAGATAACTTCAATAAGGTTTTTGAATTTGATTATGATGCCAAGCGCTATCGGGCACTCTTCGATGGAAAGAATGCATCAAAATGGATTTATTGTATGGATTATCTAAAAGAAGGAAAGTAGAAAAAAAAGCTCCTGCAGGCATCTCTGCTTCCAGGAGTTTTTAACTTTACAGTGAAACGGAATCGACTGTTTCCCTATCTATGTACTCTGATAGTTTCTCGTTATTTTCATTTCTTGAAATCTGTTCCAGTTTTTCTCCGAAATCTTTCCACTGGTACCAGTGTTCCGGACTTTCTTTTATAGATTCTTCAAGAACCTCGAGAGCTGCTTTACCAACTGATCTCTTATCAGACTGATCTGTGATCAAAGTCGTTAATTTCATATTGTATCTTTTATTGCCCATTCTCTGCATGAGTGCTGTTGCAACGGAAGCTCCCGATCTCTTTCTCAATATTTCCAGTGTCTTATCACCATCCATTGCATGACCGAAAAATGATACAGGATATTGTTTTGACGTTCTCCACGCATCAAATTCATCACATTCCGTGATGAGGATACGGCCCTGTTTCAGAGCATTGACAGCAGTGAAAAAGACATTGCCTTCGTCGAGATCCACCAGATGCAGATCCATTGTCTCAGCTCTTTCGACAAGAGACTTTTTCAATCGTTCTGTCTGAAAACGGAGAATCATTGTAACGGGATATCCTCTGGCGGCAAGTGCACCGGGAAGGGCTTCTACAGCTCCATAATGGGCTGTGACAAGAATGATTCCCTGACCATTGTCCAGACAGGCTTTGAACTCATCTTCACCGGATAGTGAAATCCTGTTTATGAAAAATTTCATCAGTTGAGGGAAATTGGAATAGGCTATGAAAAGTTTTTCGTGATAGTGATCGATAATACCCCGGAAAGTCTTAGTGTAAAGGATTTTCAGTGTTCTTGGTGTATACTCTTTTCCGAAAATATATTTTAGAGTCCCTTTGATAAGACTCTGCTCTTTTTTTCTAAATCCGTAATATATTCGCCCTAAGAATCTCAAGTACACTCTCGATGTATGAAATGGCAGGAATCTGAATATTAATACATTCATCTTCGCCTGAAGAAATTTACTTAGATTCAAAGTGAAATTCCATGGAGATTTTTTTCCTGGAAACATTAGTCCTACCTTACAATAATAAATAACTAAAAATCGAATTATAGAAAAAACATCTCTTAAGAGCAACCCTGATGATATATAAAAGAGAATAGTTTTCAAATCTAATATTTAGTAAATTATACAATATCAACCTTTTAAAAACCTATTTTTTCTGATTTTTATAACAAAAATCATTTGAAATGGCTTTCCTCTTGAATGAAAACAGCTGTGAGTATAATCTTTGTTCACAATGGGAACAAAGCTATTAAATAAGAACATTTTTTTTCTTCTCCTACTCCTCAGCATCTTCTCTTCATGCGCAACAGTGGAAATAGTACCTTTCCCCGATGAGAATATTATCCGGGTTGCTGCTGTTGGAGATAGCATTACTTATGGAAAATATATTGATGACCGGGCGAAAAATGCATATCCGGCACTACTTGAAGACAAACTGGGACTGCTTTGGGATGTTCGGAATTTCGGTGTCAGCGGCGCGACACTGCTGAAATCGGGGAATAAACCATACTGGAAAATGGCACAATTGACAGATGCATATAATTATCAACCAGAGCTGGTTATTATCAAATTGGGAACGAATGATTCCAAAGGGGTAAACTGGTTTTATAAAGATCAGTTTATTGCTGATTACATTGAATTCATCACATCATTTCAGAATTTATTGAGCAGACCGAAAGTTTTCATCTGTTATCCTGTTCCCGCTTATGCAGACAGATTGGGTATTAGAGATGCTATTATAAGAGAGGAAATCCTCCCTTTAATCGATTTAGTTGCTGAAAAAACCGGTGTTCATATAATTGACTTGTATACAGCCTTGAGTGATAAGAAAGAGATGTTCCCCGATAGCATACACCCCGATGCAGAAGGTGCAAAACTGATTGCTGAAATAATATATCAGGAGATCAGATGATTGCAGATCAATCGGTACCGGATAGGCAAACATGGATAAGCTGGAACGGAAACCTTCAGCATCAATACAGCAATCTTTACTTTCCTTCATCGGAAGAGGAAATAATTAATATTCTCAAAAAGAATGACTCGAAAATAAGAGTTTTCGGTGAAAGGAAGTCTTCAGCAGATATTGCAGCCGGGACAGAGACCCTTATCTCTCTGGCAAGATATGGAGAATTCTTATCAATAGATAGAGACCAGAAGCAGATAACCGTTCAGAGCGGAATCAGCCTGAAAGTATTTCTGGAAAAGATTGAAGAACTCAAGTGGGCAATTCCCTGTCTCCCCGACATCGATGAGATTTCCCTCGGCGGAGCTCTGTCGACAGGAACTCATGGAACCGGCCGAGATGGGCATCTTCTTTCAGAATATGTTGTTTCGATGAGAGTTTTGAATCATTCGGGAAATCCAGTTGAAATAGATCAGAAGAATCCCCTTATGGAAGCATATCGACTATCACTGGGACTGTTGGGGATCATTTCTACTGTTACCTTTCAATGTGTCTCTATTTACAATCTACAGATTGAAGAGAGGCCCGTACATGATGATTACTGGCTGGAGAATTATGAGGAATTAGTAAAAGATCATGATTTTACACGTATTCTCTGGCTTCCTCACACAAACCACGGGTATCTGATTACCGGTGATAGATGCAATGAACAGACAGTCGACAATACTAAAAAAAGTCCCTGGTGGCATAAATACAGGAGAACAGTTTCAGCGCTACTCTATAAATATACGACAGCTTATCCCTTTCTGACTGTACCGGCCAATAAAATTATTTACAGACTCTTTTTCAGGGCTGATGTCAGGCATAGAGGAACTCTTTATGGAGCTACAGTAACCAAATCCAGAGGTTCTACACTTGAACTGGCAGAATGGACTGTCTCTCTTGAAAAATTCAAAGAAATATTCCCTGAGTTAAAAGCAGTTCTCAACAATAGATCAAATAGGGCTTACGCTCATATTCCCATGGATATCCGATTTATCCGATCGGATAAAACATGGCTGAGTTATGCTTATGATCAGGATACTGTGACTGTGGGATGTGTATCGAGGCATGCTGCCGGCGCGGATCAATATGAGGCATTTTCAATAATTGAAGAAATTTTCCTGAAAAACGGAGGACGCCCGCATTATGCAAAAAGATTTAAATCGGGTAGGGAAGAATTATCCAGTCTTTACCCCCGATGGGGAGATTTCTTATCTCTCAGAAGAAAAGAGGATCCCTCAGGACGGTTTTTAAATGATTTTCTCAAAGAACTTTTTTTATGATTCTTTTTTCATATCCCGTTTATGAGAGTACATATTATCATCAGCCTCAATTTGCAGATTTTCAAAAGAGGTCTCGGAATTGTGGTATCGCGTCGCCATTCCCCAGGCTGTAGAGGGGATAATAACATCCTCTTCAGAAGCGGGGATTTCACTGATTTTCATTTTAGCTTCCATCGTTGCAATAGCGTCTTTCACATAATCAACAGTTTTTCCAATGATAATAATCATAAACTCATCACCACCGAGACGGATCAGAATGTCTTCCCTTTCAAAACTGTCCTTTAAAATTAATCCGAATTTACTGAGCAGTAAATCTCCTGTGCTGTGCCCCCACTTATCATTTGTTAATTTCAGATTATTCAAATCGCAGACGATAACAGTCTGGGGATATTTCCATTTGTTAATAAAAGGCTCAACTTTGTGGTATAGATAATGTCTGTTGTAAGCCTGTGTCATAGGATCCCGATACATCAGCTCTTCTCTTTCCCGGAGTTTTTCTGTAGTTTGTTTACTGTTGACTAAAGCTCTTGCCTGTCTGTGAGCAAAGATAATCAGTGCAATTAAAATAAGTATGAGCAATGTGATGAGGGAAAGTTGAAACACGATTTGATCTCTGTCACTGGAGAAAGGAATTTCATTGAATCCTTCATTGAAAACGGTTTCCAGATCAATAGCATCCATGGCTTTATTCATTATGCTCATAAGTTCCGGTTTACTTTTTGAAACACCGAAGTACAAGAATGAATCGGCGCTGGTCAGCCCTTTTTCAGTGAGTTCAAACATATCCCATTCATTGATAAAATATTTCATTACTGATGGGTTCTCAATCATATAATCAGCTTTGCCCTTCAATATGAGTTCCATTGACTCTTTCAGACTTTGGGTTTTTATAATTTCTGCATTAATTGAGTTCGTTACAAGCAGCTCTTCATGATAGTAACCTTCAACAATAGCGACAGAATAATTTTCAAGTTCATATATATCCTGAATTGCCGGGCTGTGCAGCTGGCCATAAATGTTATCTCTTTCACTGCTGAATGAACTGGTATAGTAAAAGTCATTTAACCTGTCCGATGTTTTAGCAAGATTCATAATATCTATTTTACCAGTTTTTACATCTTCATAGAGAGTATTGAATTCTTCTTTTACGGGAATGAATTCTATATCTGTCAGTAAAGATATTTCTTTCAAAATGGCTGCACTGATTCCTTTGAATTCATTATTTTCCAGATAATCAAAGGGCAGATATCCCTCAGTAACACCATATAGAGCCGATCTGTTTTCCAATATCCATTTTATTTCTTCATTACTCAGTTCCAGTACTTTGTAATTGTAGAGATACTTGATTTCCCGAACCTTCGTCTCGATTACAGAATTATATTTTTTTATGAATTTGTTTAATATTGATGCCAATAGAGGATTTTTTACATTTACGGACAAAGTCATATCTGAAGTAAAATTATTCAGTATTTTCACTTCCTTCAGCTTTGGAAATTCTTTGAGATAATCATGTACAATTATACCTCCAGTGGTGATAAATGCATCAATCTCTTCATCTTCAATCGCAGCAAGAGCGTTGTTCTGATCATCATAAATTTTCTGGTGATAGCTGATGCTCTTATAGTATTCAGGGAAAAGAGACATAATAATATCTCCATCGATAAATCCGACATCTCTATTTTCAAGATCACCGACTACAAAAATACCGCTACCATGGTTACTTAAAAGAGAGTAGGGAATTTTGTACAGAGCTTCAGAGAAAAGCATAGTTTTCTTTCTCTCTTCAGTTTCATTGGCTCCGAAGAGGATGTCTATTTCTCCGGTCTGGAGCCCGTTAAATGCCTCTCCCCATTTTTTAGTCGTATCAGCTCTGACCTGCAATTTAAGTGAATCGCTCAGCAGATCTGCGAGCTCAAGGATAAATCCGTATTTTTTATCATTTAGACTAAAATATTCCATTCCCGCATTTGGATCAAATCCAAGGTAGAGAGGAATATGCCGGTATTCATTGAGCCAGTCATTTTCTTCTTTGCTGAGCCAGTCAATTGAATGTCCTGCTGTTAATATAAAGAAATACAGAAAGATTAATAATATTGAATACTTTTTCAGTTCTCATACCCCGTCAATATTTAATTATAGGGTTCATTATACCAAAATTTTCAAAAAAAAGAATCACTATTACAAATACAGAGCAATTCTTCACATCTATACTAATTTATCAACTGAATCTTCCGATAAAAAGTTATAGGAACTGGAATTATTTATACATAGAGGGCATTTCCAATTGGTTGATATTACTTCTCTTTCAGCAGAATTGTATTCTCGTGAAACTGATTCGTATTTTGAAACTTCAAAATCAGAGTTGGGTAAAGAAGTCTCTAAAAAGGATTATATCAACCGAATCAACTATGCCAATTTTGAAAACATACCTTTAATCGTACTATTCAAACATAAAATATTCGGCAGAACTCTTTCTCTTCAGGCCTTACCCGATCCATATATAGACAATAATCTCGATTTAACCTGGTTTCAATGTATTCCTGAAAATGAAGATCTATCACAGTTTAACTGTGAAAAAATACTCATCCCGAATTTTGGTCAATACCTTGTCGTAAGTGCTGAGGAGTATCTAATCACATCAGATGGAATTTCTCTTACTCTTCCCGATTCAGCCTACGAATTGACTAATAGAAAAAGACTGAGAGAAGATGCAACAGATATTGAGGCTACTATTATTCAAAACGGCAGCTTGTTTGAAGGTTGTCTCAAAGATTTTAATAGTGATGGTTTTCTTGTTCTGATAAATAAAAAACGCAATGATAACCTGAAACTGCTCAATAGAGATGAAACTTTGTCAGTTCTGATGAAAAAAGGGGATTCATTATTGTTTTCCGGAATCTGCCATGTTGTTCTCAAAAGGGATATTAACGGAAATATTGAATTTGTACTTGTTCCCATAAATAGTAATTTCAAACGGTTTCGGGCGAAGGAATATCGCGGTGAGCGCTATACACTGCGCTCTCCCCTTCATGTTTCATTTATTCATCCCCTTTCCGGAAAATTAAATCAGTTGAAAGTGAGTGATCTTTCGGGATCGGGGTTTTCTCTTATGGAAAACCAGGATAATGCCTTTTTATTTGCCGGCCTTGTGATACCTGAAATCCGGTTTCTATTGCCGGGCAACAATTATCTCAGTTGCAGAGCACAGGTGATTTACAGTAACCGCGAAGAGGAATCGGATCAGGTGACTTGCGGATTGGTCATTCTCGACATGAATCCACTGCAGTATTCCCGCCTTCTGGATTTCATTCACCATGACCTCGATGACAGGGCAAATGTCTGTAATGATGTAGATATGAGGGCTCTATGGGGTTTCTTTTTTGAATCCGGTTTTATATATCCCCAGAAATATAAATACATAACCAGAAATAAAGAAAAAATTAAAGAACTGTACAGGAAGTTATACACAGAGCAGCCTGCTATTGCCCGCCATTTTATTTATCAGAAAGAAAATCATATTCAGGGACATATGTCGATGATCCGTTCATATGAGAATTCCTGGTTGCTTCATCACCATGCAGCGAGTACTATCAGCAGCCAGAATAGCGGACTTCACGTACTGAACCAGGTCGGGAGCTTTACAAATAACTCTCACCGGATAGCCAGTATGCATATGAATTATCTTATGTGTTATTTCCGAAAAGAGAATAAATTTCCGAACAGAGTCTTTGGTGGACTGGCGGATAAAATAAATGAAAAAAAGAAATGCTCACTCGATGATTGGGGATATTACCATTTTGACAAAGAGCGGGAAGTTGCTGAAATTGATGAGAGTGAATGGTCAGTTTCATTAGTCACCCCCGGTGAACTGAAAGACCTCAAGTGCCTCTATGAGTACCAGTCGGGAGGACTAATGCTCCAGGCTTTAAACATAGAAGAGGGTTATTTTGAAGAAAATACAATTGTTGATGAGTATATTGATTCGGGTTTTTCCCGTGATATTCGCTTATACTCTCTGAAAAGAGATCAGAGCACATGTGCAATGATTATGATTGATCAGTCCGAAGCTGGTCTGAATATGTCTGATTTAACAAATTCATTTAAAATTTTTATTACAGATCCCGCCTCGCTCACAAAAAATATTCTCGATTCGGTGTTGATGAAATTCAGTGAAGTTTTTTCTGATGAAAACCGGATCCCTGTACTGATATATCCTCATAGCCAGGCATTGGAAATTAATATACCCATAGAGAAAATATATACATTATGGGTTCTCAACATGGAAGCCACAGATTCTTACTTCCATTATTTGAAAAAACTTTTGAGAAATATAAGGCATTAGGAATAATATATGTATAAAGTCGAAAATGTTAAAAAGCCATACAATAGCAGGATTATCAACAGTTATGCCAATCTGATTAAATTGAGATATTCCTATATCGATCTGGACAATCTATTTACCTATGCCGGTATGGAGCCTTATCAGGTAGCGGACCCCGGACACTGGTTCAGCCAGAAACAGGTGGATCTTTTTTATGAAAAACTTGTTCAATTGACCGGGAAACGCTCAATTGCCAGAGAAGCAGGACGCTTTTTTTCATCTTCAACAAATGAGGGGAATCTGATAACGGAAATATTCCTGAATATACTCGATCCTTTTGCTGCATTTAAAAAAGTGGAGAAGCTATCAAAGAATTTTACTAAATATACAAATTATTCCACGAGAAAGTTATCTAATAATTCTGTAGAAGTCTCATTCAATGTAGAGCATTTTATTTCAGAGAAACCCTATCAGTGTGAAAACAGGACCGGAATGATGGAAGCTGTTCCCATTTTAGTGGGATTGAAGAATATCAATGTAGAACATCCGGAATGCCTTTTTCATGGGGGAGACTGCTGCCGTTATATTATCAAATGGGAAGATTCTCTTTCTAAATTACTGAAAAAAATATATGGTTTTTTTATTCTCGGTCTGATTCCCGTTAACATTGCACTAGCCTATTTCAGACCGGATATCCCCTTTCAATATCCAATCATAATATCCGGCGCCTTATTCAGCTTATTGGGTATAATCAGTAAAAATGTCGAGATCAAGGAGCTGAAAAAGAAAACCCAGTCATTCCAAAGCACTACGGATAATTTTTTCCATCAGATTGATGTTAATTACAACAATTCTGTTGTTGCCCGGGAAGTAAGTGAAGTAGTCAACAAAGAGATGTCCATTGAAGACACTCTCGATGGAACTATCACAGCTATTCAGGATCTGCTCGAATTTGATAGAGGATTGATCCTTCTGGCCAATAAAGATAAGACAAAACTGAAATTTGAAAGCGGATATGGTTATAAACGGGGATTTCAGGAGATGCTTAATACAACTGATTTCAGTTTAACCAACCCTCATTCCAAAGGTGTCTTCGTCGTTTGTTTTAAAGAACAGAAACCCTTTCTTATCAATAATGTTGAAGATATCAAAAATGACCTCAGCCTGCGCAGCATTGCTTTTACGAAAAGCATTGGTGCAAAATCATTTATTTGCTGCCCGATTATCTGCGACGATGAATCACTTGGAATACTCTCAGTTGATAATCTGCACTCACAAAGACCTCTTCTTCAGAGTGACATAAGTCTCCTTATGGGCATTGCTTCAATTGTAGGAGTGGGAATTAAAAAATTCCAGTTACTGAAAGGCCGTGAAACACAGCTTCAGTCAATAATTGAAGTCTTGGCTTCAAGCATCGATGCGAGGGACCCTCTGACTGCAGGACATTCTGAAAAAGTAGCAGAATATTCCGATGAGATTTGTAAAAGAATGGGATTGTCTAAAAAATACAGAGATATGATTAACATCGCATCTCTCCTGCACGACTATGGAAAAATCGGAGTTCCCGACAGCATACTGAAAAAGAACGGAAGGCTGACAGCGGAAGAATTCGATATTATTAAAACTCATGTAGTGAAAACCAGAACCATTCTCAACAGGATTCATTTTGACGGCGATTTATCGGAAATTCCCGATATTGCGGGATCTCATCACGAACAGATAGACGGCGGTGGATATCCCTTGGGTTTGAAAGGGAATCAGATCCCTCTGGGAGCAAAGATTATTGCAGTGGCGGACTTTTTTGAAGCGATAACTTCGAGAAGACATTATAGAAGCCCCATGAGTCTGGATCTCGCTATAAAAACTCTTCGAGCTGAGTCCGGCTGGCATCTCGATCCCGAAGTTGTAGGTGTATTCTGCGAGTATATTGAAGAGCAGAAAGAAAACTATGTCGACTTCACGCCTCTGCAGCAGATCAAAGGTGTGTAGGTAAAGCGCCTGGAGTCAGAGATAAACTCTTTGCATTCATTTGAAAATTCTTCGAATCCCCCATCATACTCGGGGAATTCATAATTCGAATTGGCGAGACCGACGGTTATTTTCTTAAACCAGTTGTACCGGTCGGTTTCATTTAACTCACCAAAAAAAAGGTGATGCGTCTCCACTTTAACATCTATTTCCTTTAAATCCAGATCATACATATGGGTATAGAGTCGCCGGCCGGCGTAAGGGTCGAAATCAGAGTGTTCCACGAGAGATTTCATACTTTCAGATATTGCTTTTTCCAGTCTCGGAGTATGCCCGCAATGGTTCAGACTGTTATGATCCAGATCGATAAGGCAAAGGATTCCTCCAGGCGCGAGCATTTCGGTGAAACTGCGGATCAGCTGGAATTGCTTTTCCCTGTGATACTCCAGAAGAAACCTGACCCATATAAAATCAAATTTTCCCAGATCATCGAGGGGGTTGTATATATTCCTCTCAACGAATGTAAGACTTTCCGAACCGTATGTCTGCCGCGCGTAATCCAGTCTGTCTCTGGATAAGTCTATGCCAACGACCTCACCGCTTTCTCCGGTAATTCTCTTGAGAAATGAACTGGTTCTTCCGCTGCCGCATCCGATGTCCGCCACTCTCATCCCTTCCCTGAGACCTGCCCAGCGAGATTGAATCTCTACAGCATCAAATCCGGTTTTGCGTTCCAGTCTTTCTATCTCATCGTGGCTTTCCATTAAGTAACTCATGGGAAGAATTCCTTTTTTCTATGTAAATATATTGGGATACTTTCGGAATATAATAGCATAATTTTTTTATTTGAAGTGTCAAAAAATGTCGGTTTGATATTTTATTTCCTCTTTTTTTCTGCGCAGGGGACACATAATAAAGTTTCGGGAACAGCTTTCAGTCTTCCGAAGGGGATCTCTTTATTACAGCGGATACAAATCCCGTAAGACCCCTGTTCCATACGCCTGGCAGCATTGTGCAGTTTCTCGAGCCTGAGTTTTACATTGACATGCCTGGCTTCATTGACACTTTTCTCACCAATCGCCTCCATCCGGGTCAACCGGCCGATTGCCACATTTGGCTCAATCGGCTGAGTCGCCTCTTCAAGATAGCTATCGCTATCATCGAGTTCGGAAATGGAATGCCCTATCAGTTGTTTCAGTTCATCGAATTCTATTTCTGTCATATTCATATCATAACACATTTGCACAGTTACACATCAAAGTAATCGAGCATAAACTGATACATATCTGTCAGGCTTTTACATGTGGAAAATCTCTTCCGCATGTTCTCATTTCGGGAAATAAGCAATCCGGGAACAGGATTATAAGTATGGCCGCCGGTAGTCAGGTCTTCTGCATTTCCGTGATCGCTGACTACTAAAATCGATTCTTCCGATAAATCCATATTCTCTACAATGGAGCTTACAAAACCATTGAGGATATCTATGCAGCCATTCACTTCGGTAAACTTTTTTTTGTGTCCGTAATAATCGGTCATAAAATACTCAAAGAAGACAAAATCAAAATCATCCATAATGGGTCTGATCCTTTTTCCCGCTTCTTCCGGTGAAATGATATCGATGTCATATCCTCTTTTTCTGATCAGTTCATTCGTAATATCAGCGAAGACGGCCTTTCCCTCTTCATAGTCTTTGACCATTCTGAAATCAGCCTGAGAAGCTTCAATTGTCAAAGTGGAGACGGGGAAGCGATTTTTGATCGCTTCTCGTCTATCTTCAAAGAATTTCTCTGAGTACATATTGGCTGATGTGACGGAAATACCTTTTTCCATTAGAGCTTTCATAATGCTTTTCTCAAGTATCACTTCAACGAGTTCCTCATTGGGAAAGGCAGGGAGGTGATAACCGAGCTGTTCAGCAGCATTGACTCCCGTAAAAATTGTAGTCTGCCCGGTGGCGGATTGCGGCTCTCCCTTTATATTCAGTGTCGCGTCGAGCGGACACAATAGAGACTGAGAAAACTCTCTGCTTCCATCGAACAATTGCAGGCCGAAACCATCGGTTTCTTTTTCAAAAAGCCGGCTGACAGGATTTTCAGGTAATTTTTCAGCTAAACCTATACCGTCTATAAATAATATCAGAAGTTTACTCATCGCTTTGTTCTGATCAATCCTGTGATAATGAGTATCTGCGCCGTAAAATACAAACCTATATTGAACACAGTGGAGTACGGTATGGGTGTAAGAAATTTATTTATAGCAATGACAGTATCTGAAAACATAAATACCAGTGCGCCGATTCTGATATACCAGGAATAATCTTTCATTAAAAAAGCTGATATCGTCATAATGCTGATTACGGCGAGATAAGCCATAACCGGTATTAAAAAATCCTGTGAAATATCTTTGAGAAAATACCCGACAATAATGGTGTAAAGAACTATTGCAACTAAGTAGGGCAATTGTTTTTTATCAAATTTACTGTTCATCAGAAAAATGATGATATAAAACACATGGCCTGTCAGAAAAGTGACCAAAGCCAGCTGGAAATTTCTGCTTCTATCTAGATCGAGCAGAACATCTCCTATCATGCAGAAGATCAATGCAAGAAAAATGAGGAATCTTCGAGTTCCTTTAACCTCCAGGGCGACAAGAGTCCCCAGACAGAGTAGGGGAACTAATTTTAATAGATAACTGAATCGGTAGGGATGAACTCCAGGCAGTAATGCCACGAACAATAGAGCTGAGAATATACTCAGTATAAAAAGTAGTTTTTTAAATATAGAATTTTTGTTGATGTTTTCAATACGCATATGGCTCACCTCTATTTTCTAATAGTAATCTCTATCTATAAACGTCGCCATCAATTTTATGTAGTCGTAAAATATTAATTGCTTTCAGACATGCGGGAAGTTATAATTAGTCCGGGGTATATAAATGCATGAAATCATAGAAAATATTTTAGGTTTAAGTGAAGAGAACCGTATGGTATATCTGGATATCATTTATGAGGATAGGATTATCAGGGATCAATTCCATAGTTTTCTAAAAGGAGCAGATGAAGAAAGTCGAAATAGTTTCGTAGACTCTAATACAGGCAGTTATACTGAGCGGCTGAAAGGATGGATTGATAATGCTGTTTCTCCCGATAATGAGGATCTCAGAATTATTGATGATAAACTGAAGACACTGTTCGGGGAAATTGAACCGAGAAAGGCATTGATGAAAAAGAATTCCAAACTTGCAAAGGAGAAAACTCTGGAATACCGCAATGTAATGAAGGCGGGATTGAAGTTCCTTTCCAATCATTTAACTGATCAGGACCTGGATCTTGAAAAACCGGAGCTGACAAAGAAAATTACAGAATCCGACGATATAGTTTCTCTACCTGCACCAGACAGAGCAGTAGTGATAAACAGTAATATTTTTGAATGTATTGAAAATCGGAAAAGCCGAAGAAAATTCTTAAAAGATGAAGTGTCATTAAATGAGTTATCCTATCTTCTCTGGGCTACACAGGGAGTGAGGAAAACCTTTAAACATAGGATTCATTCTTTGCGAACTGTCCCATCAGGCGGTGCCAGACATCCTTTTGAAACATATATCGCAGTTAATTCTGTTACAGGTCTTAAACCGGGGTTGTACCGATACCAGCCTTTTGAACATGAATTGGTATATCTCTATACTCCTGATAACATGGTTGAAAAGCTTAAGGAAGGTTCATTGGGTCAGTCTTTTGCAGGAAATTGTGCCCTCTCATTTATCTGGACAGCCATTCCATATAGAACAGAATGGCGTTATTCCGTTGAAAGTAAAAAAATTATCCTCCAGGATTCAGGGCATCTTTGTCAGAATCTCTATCTGGCCTGTGAATCGATAAACTGTGGTACATGTGCCATAGGTGCATATGATCAGGATCTTATGGACTCTTTTCTCAAAGTCGATGGAGTTGATGAATTTACCATTTATATATCTCCTGTAGGAAAATACTCTTAAGTTTATTCCTCTTCTATATCCCAGCTGATGGGAGGTTCATCTTCAATTCCAGCTCTGGCAGTTCCTTTTTCATTGATCAAATAGGCAAAACGGTCTGACAGCGATTCTGATTGAGATTGAACTATATTGAAGAATCGGACTGTATTTTCAGAGTCATTCAGCTTGTGATAGGTTTTTGCCAAAGCCAGATTTAACATCGCTGAATCGGGTTTTAGATTTTTTGCCTCTTCGAAAATATCCAATGCCCTTTCAAAGTCTTTTCTGTAATAATAGAGGTTTCCCAGATTCATATATGGTGAAATGTAATTGGCATTTTCTTTTATCAGTTTTTGAAAAATATTTTCAGCTACATCAAAATTCTGAAATCGCCCGTGCAGTATTGCCAGTTTATTATTCAGCTGTCTTTTTCTTCTATTACTGCTCCTGTTTATTTCCAAATTCAGATTTTCTACACTGGAATCGTATAAACTGCCGATCAGAGAATCTATGGACTGCTCAAAGAGGGGAGCGATTTGTTCCCTATTCGGCTCTACCACTATCAGGTTGCTTTCCGATAGAGGAAGGGGAGGGAATGTGGCTCTCTGATTTTTAACGGGAACAAAATCAATTTCCCCGGGTTTATTGCTGTTGATAATTGACGAGGCATTTCTCCATGCTTCGAAAAATCCTTCGGACAAGACTGTTGATTCTACAGGGATCCATACTGTTCCACTGTGTTCTATTATTGTGAAGTCCTCTGTTTCAAACATCCATTTATTCGCTATGGGTTCCTCTGTATCAAAAGCCAGAAATACATGTCCCGGTGATGTCATTATTGATGTAGCTATACCGGAAGATTCAAGTAGTGATGTGAGCAATGCCGTAGTATCATCACAATCTCCCGATTGAATATTGAGGGTTGTCCTGGGATACCGTACCGTATCTACATGCTGCTCTTTTCCCATAATCAGGGAAAAGGGAGAATCGGGATCTTCTACGTAGGTGATTCCGTATGTTCCGAGAGCATCGCATATCCGGGCAGCTTTTACCATTTTGTCGGGAAGCCCTGTGTTGTCGAGCTCTACATCGAGTACTCTATGGGAAAAAGCAGAGACGATACCTTCATTTGGCATAATAAATGCGGCCAGTTTTGCTGTGTTATCCCATGAAAGGGCTGTTCGTCTGTAAAGTGTCGCCCCTGTAGTTTTGACAGAATTCTGCAGAATCCCCTCAATCTCATACATTACATTTACCTGTGCAAGAACGGGAAGATCTTCTTCTATGTTGAATGCTTTGTCATTGAGCAGTATTTTTAAGTCAATTACCACCTCCTGGCCGGGAGCCAGAGAAGAAATGATTTCAGATTCCTGTGGATAATCGATAAACTGCCGGAGATTCAATTCTGCTCTGATACTGCTGACCTCAACATCGAGATCATTTCTAATGGTCACCTTTCCAATGGGATTATCCTGATAATAGTGGATTAAGGATGGGAAAATATTCTCTATTTTTACGGAAGCTATTGTCAGTGGTTTCTGTTGAGTGCCTGGAATTGCGGATTCTCTGTTATATGTATCTTTGAATCTGTTCAGATCTCTTATCACAGTGCTGTTTCCAGGATTCAGGCTGAGGATCTTTTCATAGAGCTGAACCGTTCTGCTGAATTGTTCTCTCGCCGATTCGGGGCCGAGTTTTTTGATAATATCGAATGTTTCCAGTTTTAGAAGTTCAACCTGACCGAGTAGAGAATTCAGTTCAATTTCCAACAGCATTTCATTGGCACGATCATCAAAAGGATTCAGGTTTACAATCTCTTCAAGCCACATTTTGGTCAGAACCCAGGCCTGCTCTTCGTAATAGTAATTTACTTTGTCCCAAATAGGTTCTAATGATTCGGGATTTGAGTCTATAGACTTGTTGAGAGTCATTATTTCTTTTTGATTTATATCACTATTGCCGTGATCAGGCTCATAGAATTTCAGAAGCCTGCTGGCGGCGTAATCAGCCATATAGATTAAACCCCGATCGGAATCAACAGCCAGGTTGATCGGTGTTGCAGGAAAACTCTCATACTCTCTGAACTGATAACCATCGATCTGCCACAGAAGTATCCCTTCGGGATCAAATTTGTAGAGTTTCCCGTTGTAGTATAAGAGAAATGCACCGTTGTCATAGACTGCCATTGACATGGGAGTGATCATTTCTCCCTTCAATCCAACAGGCATCAGGGAGTTGATAAATGTTCCATCATCTGAATAAATTTTCATTCTCTGTTCAATAGGATCAAAAATCCATAAATTCCCCTCAGGTCCCGCAGCCATGGCGTTTATATAGGTATATGGACCTAATCCCAGGTCCAGGTTCGCTCTGCGGGTTCCGTCAACACGGACGAATTTTCTGTTCACAATATTGTAGAGAACCATCACACCGTTATTGAGTACAGCCATCGGTCCGTTGACCTCAATTCCCGCACGTATTCTTTGAGTTCTCGATACACCGTCTATGGATTTGAATACTTCCCGTCCATTTGTGGGTTTCATATAAACCGTTCCTCCGGGAGTGACGGAAATACCAAAAATAAATATGCCGCTGGTCTGATTGATCAGGTCGCCGCCTAATTGAGAGATAACATTAAAACTGCTATCCAGTTCGAAACAATAGGAACCCATGCCGAGAATCAGGTTGCCATTATCTTTAACGGCTACTGCCGAGGCGGTATTATATCCTGAAAATCCCGGAGAACCAGCTTCAATAATATAACGGGAAGGAATCTCTTCGATAAACTCGGGTAATGACTGATTGTAAGAAATCTTTTCATGGTTCATATCAGCCCATAATTTAAAAATGACTTCCGACAGGTATATGACAGACTTAGATGTGACTTCCCCCATCAATGTCTGACTCAGAGCCTCTCCACTTGATATCCTGGTAAATGTTAAAACCATGACGGGATTCTCTTCTTCCAGTACAGCCATTAACTCAAGTTTGTAATCAGCAGGGGGGGATTGAATTTTTTTCATTTTTACAGAGATATATTTATCATAAATTCTGGAGGATCGTGCCGCGCTGGAGATCAGTAAATTTCTTATCAATTCATTATTATCTGTTGTATCCGGCGAAATCATCTGGATCTCTAAAGAGATACTGTCAACTGCAAATAGAGAACCGGTCCCGAATATCAGGATTATGGCAATGATTATTCTTTTCATAATACTATTATACATTATTAGACTTTTCTATGGAAATTGTTCACTAGATGAATATACTAAAAATAGAAGGGCAAATTTGAATAATAACCACAATACAGATATAACTCTCAATCCCGATATATTCAGGGAAGAATATTACCGTGAAATCTTTGATTGTATAAGTGACGCAATCTTTGTCATGAGCACTTTGTCCGGAAAAATAATCGATGTGAATAATTCCATGCTGAGAATGTACGGATATAAGAAGAAAGAAGTTATCGGTTTCACCATTGGAAAATTCAGCTCAGGGAATTCACCATACAGGCAGGAAGACGCACTTTTTTTTATAGAAAAAGCACAGGTAAACGGACCTCAGGTATTTGAGTGGGAAGCGAAAAGAGAGAATGGAACTCTATTCTGGGTGGAAGTCAATCTCAGGTATTCGCTAATGGAAAATGGCGATAAACTCATAGCTGTTGTCAGAGATATTACAGAAAGAAAAAAGAATCAGGATAGGAAGATACAAAATGAGAAGCTGATGTCTGTGGGGGGATTAGCCGCAGGAATTGCTCATGAGATAAATAATCCACTTGCGGGAATGATGCAGATAGCCAATGTTATGGCGAACCGTCTCTGTACACAATCATTGAACTCTTCAAGCAGCTTGAAAGCAGCTGAAGAATCGGGAACCACTATAGACGCTATTGAGAAATATATGAGTAAAAGAGATATCCCCGAAATGATAGATCAAATAAACAACTCCGGCCAAAGAGTGGCGTCTATTGTGAATAATATTCTGAGTTATTCCTATAAAGTGGACAGTATTTCAACCCATTTTGATATAACAGATTTGTTAGATAAAACAGTCGAGCTTGTCCGTCTTAATGAAGATCTGGCTAAAGAGTATAACCTTAAAACACTGCAGATTAAAAAAGAGTATGAACCGAATTTGAAACTCCTGTTGTGTAATGGAAAGAAATTACAACAGGCTTTCCTGAATATATTCATCAATGGTATTCAGGCAATGGGCGATGCTCAAACGAAGCAACCTCAGTTCACGATAAAAGTGAATTATTCACAAGATAAAGAATCCCTTGAAATTATCATTTCAGATAATGGTCCCGGAGTTGAGCAAGAGATACGAAATCGAATTTTTGAACCGTTTTATTCAACGAAAACGGTTGGTTCCGGACTGGGATTGGGGTTGAGCACTGCTTATTTTATAATCAAAGAAAATCACAATGGAATGCTAAGACTTTTACCTGGAACCAAAGGGGCAGAATTCTTTATAACACTTCCTCTTTGATTTTAATTACAAGGAATTGATCCCTCAGAATCCTTCCAGAAAACGCGTTGAGTATTTCAGAGTTTTAACGGGACAGATATCGACGCAGTGGCCACAACCTACACAGGAATTATTGAGAACCGGTTGCTTCATAATGGCGCAACTACTTATCTCAATATCCATAGGGCAGGCTGTATCACATTTTCTGCAGTTGATGCAGTCAGACTTATCAGTGACGATTTTCTGACCGGCTATTTTTGAAACATAGCCCAAAACTGTTCCAAGAGGGCAATAATTGCAGTATCCCCGGCCGGTTAATACTATCCAGAGGAACATGGCCATCAGAAGTTCGAGAGATAGATATTTCACAACTTCTACAGTAGCCATTAGTGAAAGTATAGAATCTCCATAATTGAAAATATAAGAACTGAACCAGAATAGAGTGAAAAATATACTCATAATCAGAAAGATCCACTTAGCGTAAATAAATACTTTTCCATGGTTTCTTTTTTTTCTTTTCCCGATAATGGGGAAAGCTGGAGAAAATGTCTCAGATATAAATCCGTTAAAAAGACATATTGTAGAACACTGCCATCTTCTTCCCATCAAGAGTGTTCCAGAATAAATTACAATTGCAGTTAATCCGTAAAAAATCAAAACAGCACTTATACCGGCAGATCCCCAAAGAGGAATATGGCTCTGATAAAAACCTGACTGTTCATTCATCAATTGCAAAGCCGTTGAAGACCATGGTATGGGCATGGAGAAGAAATACAAATCTCCATTCTGCAATATAATCGGGCCGATTATATGTACGACAAAAGCGGCTAATATAAAACCGGTTAAGTTCCTTCTGCGCATGGAGGATTTTGTTTTAAAAGTACGTAAAGTCAGTATAGAACCTATGATTATGAGAATTGTCTTGAATTGATTTTCATAAAAATGCCATATTTTCAGAATAGTTTTCTGTACTTCTTCTGAAGATCCCGGTGCCAGTCCATAATTTAATCCTGCAATTATCAGACAGAACAATATATAAATAATCAGAAGATATTTGAGTAGGATAACTTCCCAGATCACTTTTTTAGATATTCTGCTACTCAATTTCAAGATCCTTATATACTATTGGAATATTCAATTGTATTTCACCACCATCATTATTGGAGAACTGAATAGTTCCACCAAGATGGGACGTTAATGTCCTGATCAGTTTCAATCCCAAACCACTTTCGGGAAATTCATCAGGAAAGCCAGGTCCGTTGTCTTTTATTTTCAGTATATAATATCCTTTTAATTCAGATAATTGTACATATAGTCGGGGTTTTTTTTGTTTGTGAAATGCATATTTTACAGTATTCGTTACAATTTCATTTACGATTAATCCTAGAGATGTCAGCTTCCCGCTTTCCAGGTAGAGAGGCGTTTCCGGTACGATCAGATTAAAATTAACATCAATTTTATTATATCCATTGAGAAGACTTCGGATTAACTCATTGAGATATTCTCGAATATCCAGCATATCGATAGAATCCTGAGTGAAAAGCAGATCCTGAACCATTGCTATTGAGATAATTCTCTGAGTGAGTTTCTGCAGTTCCTCCTGCTGCTTTTTGGATCTTATTCGATTTGCCTGTAACTGAATGATGCTTTTTATAAGATTTAGATTGTTCTTAACTCTGTGGTTTATTTCATGTAAAAGAATCTCTTTTTCCCGAACTGTTTTTTCCAGTGCTATTTCGCTGATTCTCCTCCGGTTTATCTCTTTTTTCATAAGATTGAAGAAATCAATACCATATCCGAGCATAGCACCAATAAATATTCCGGCAATTTCTGCAATTGGTATATTCAGAGGTAAATGTTCTAAATGTCCGGTAAGGTAAAATAGTAGATAATTTAATGGCAAAGCTAATATTCCGGCTAATAATCCGCCTTTGAATCCGAAAGAAAAGGCAAAGGTGAGCAATGGCAGTATAATCAGATAATTTCCTGCTACAAGTAAACTTTCACTCCACAAAACGTTTGGCAGTACATACAATATCAGTGAGGCAAAAATGCTGTAATATTTATATTTTACATAAAGGAATTCGTGAACTTTGATAACTTTGTGGTCTGAAATAAAATAATATTTTTTTCGGTTTGATTCCATCCTATTGGATATGGTACACTTTAAAACTAATTTAAGAAAGTATTAATCAAAAAACTGAGGAGGCCGCATCTGATGATTAAACCAATAATTCTGGTTGTAGAAGATGAGGCGCTTGCCGGTATGGAGCTTCAGGAAAGTCTTCAGAAGGCTGGTTATCAAGTTCCCGATGTCATTAACAATAGCGATATGATTATGTCTGCTATTGTTAAATACAAACCGGATCTGGTTATAATGGATATTAATTTAAACAGTTTTACAGATGGAGTTTCTGCAGTACAGAGAATGAAAATCCTGGGAGAAACTCCAGTAATGTATCTCACTGCATATAAAGATGAAAGTATAAAATCCCGGGCTATGAGTACTGACCCTAAAGATTATCTGATAAAACCTGTAAGTGAAAAAGTCTTAATAGAAGCAGTTGAAAAGGCTTTAATCTGATGAATATTCTGTTCAATGAAATTTATCATTGAACAGAATAGCAATTATTTCTTTTTCTCTATTGGTATCCAGATTTCAAAAGGTATCTCTTCTGATTCTTCTTCCATGGGCGGATATATTTCCAATTCCGGACCTTCAGCGTGTAGATAATCAGTCGCTGGAAACCACTCAGAGAATATCCTTTTCCAAACTGATTGAATTGAGTCAGGCATTTTGCCGCATCCGGGAAAGACAGCCCAAGTCAATGGTGGGATCACTCTCTTATCCAGACTTTTCAAGTCTGTACTCTTAGATGGTTCCATACCTATCATATAATTGAGTCTTTCTTCCTTTTCATTGAAATCCATACAGGCCCCAACATATGAACCCTTTAATAGACCGGATACATTCTTATTTTTTTCGATTTCTTTAAATTTTTTATTATTGTTAATTTCCTGCCAGAATTTTGGAATCTCAATATAATTCTGTCCATTTACTGTTGAAATCTGTCGAATTTCTCCTGCAATTTCAAATCCTTTAACATCTCTGATTTCATAGTCCATACTATGTGCTCCCTTAATTGATATATTGAAGGTCAGTGGTGGATAGGCTTTAAGTTTTACTCCCGGTTCCCGGGATTTCGCAGGAGTAAAACCATACATTTTACTGAAAGCTCTTGTAAAAGAAGCCTGGGATTCATAACCGTATTTTATTGCAGTATCAAGTATCCCTTTTCCCTGTTGTATTTCTCCGGCTGACAAAGTCAGTCGTCTCCTTCGAATGTAATCGGCAACTGTCATATCACATATAATTGCGAACATTCTCTGAAAGTGGAAATGACTGGTATTTGCTTCATTTGCAATATCTTTAATATCCATTTTTTCAGTAAGATTATTTTCGATATAGTTAATTGAGTTATTCAATCGCTCTATCCAATTCACTTGTTCCTCCTGATAATAAAATATACCAGTTATGCATGTCTATTTTGATCTTTTGTGCTCTCTGTAATCAAATGTTAAGTAAATCTCAATATTTATGATAATATATCAATTATGAAAAAAATAAGAGTAAAAACCATTAAAACAAAACTCGGAGAGCTGATTATGGGTGAATTTGATAATCAATTGTGTCTCTTCGATTGGAAATATAGAAAGATGAGAAACCAGATTGATAGTAGAATCCTTTCTGGCCTCAATGCTGAATTTGTAGAAGAGAATTGTTCTATATTTTCTGCATTGGAAGGACAATTTGAAGAATATATGAATAAAAAAAGAAAAGAATTTGATATTCCCATGATTACTATAGGAACAGAATTTCAGAAAAAGGTCTGGAATACTCTTAAAACTATACCCTATGGAAAAACCGAGTCTTATCTGGGACTTTCTAAAAGACTGGATAATCCTAAAGCGGTGAGAGCCGTTGCTTCTGCCAACGGAGCCAATGCCATCTCCATACTTATCCCCTGTCATAGAATAATCGGTAGCAATGGTTCCTTAGGAGGTTATGCTGGCGGATTACCGACGAAGCAGAAATTACTCGACCTGGAAAGCCAGATGTATTTTGATTGGGATTAGATTAAATTTTTCTTTTTCTGTACAATATCACCTATGGCTTCACAAAGAGGATTACACAAAAAACTAAATATAATTTACAGTGGAGAGGGTATTCTCGGTTTTCTGACGGCAATGCTTATTTTCGGAGTGGCAACAGGGATGTTCGCCGGTGTTCTGAATAATTTTCTCCACGATATACTCGGCATAAGCCGGGCGGGGCGGGGAATCATCGAGTTTCCCCGAGAGCTTCCCGGATTACTACTATTTCTCATAATCGGTCTCCTCTATCGCTTTTCAGAATTAAGGGTGATGTATTTCTCTCTCATCGTCTCCTTTCTCGGTCTCCTGGGGCTTGGGCTCTTCGGCATGAATGTCGGTCCTGCAGTTATTCTTATCATTCTCTGGAGTACCGGAGAGCATATGCTTATGCCTATTAAGAATTCCATCGCCATGCATATGGCGCATCCCGGTAAAGAGGGATTGGCTATGGGAGCTGTCGGCAGTGTCGGCAATATAGGCCAGCTTGCCGGTTATTATGTCGTTCCTCTTATTTTTATACTCTATCGAAAGTTTTTTTCCGGATCTGCAGAATCAGTGCCCTACAGATTTACCTATCTCTTCGGTGCGGCAATACTGCTCTTTGGAATAATCCTCACATCGAGAATGAAAAACAAAGATGAACATGTAAAAAGACAGAAGATCGTATTGAAAAAGAAATTTACCAGGTATTATATACTGGAGATGTTTTTCGGAGCCAGAAAGCAGGTGTTTATAACATTTGCTCCATTCGTCCTCATCATCAACTATGGGGTCAGGACAGAATATATAGCTTTCCTGTACGGCTTATGGTCACTGGGAAATATATTTCTCAATCCGCTGCTGGGGCGACTCATGGATAGAGTGGGATATAAGATTATACTCGTTGTCGATACTGTCATTCTGTTCTTCCTGTGTCTGGTCTATGGATTTTCTCATAATATTTTCTCTCAGGACATTGCCTTTATTGTTGTCTCTATAGCTTTTGTTCTCGATGCCATGCTGTTTATGGCGGGAATGGCCAGGGCGAAGTATGTACAGACGCTGGCAGATTCCAAAGAGGAAGTGACGACGACTTTGTCAGCGGGAATATCTATTAATCATTTGATCAGCATTATTATCGCCATTGGCGGGGGACTTCTTTGGGAATCCCTTGGGATTGAAGTTCTGTTTTCCATGGCGGCATTGTTCGGGCTGGGGTCTTTTGTTTTTTCGTTGTTTCTGCCTGGTGAAAAAAGAGAGCTTGTTACTGATTAAAGTTACCATGAGAAAAATAATAAAACGAAATAAATTAATAGAGGTGGAAGATTTCCAAAAGACTTAAAATCATTAAGAAAGTCTCATGGATGTATTAAAATACACAACGGCACGGAGTTCTTATATGAGTTATCTTGCATTTATTATTGAAAGTACCTGATCGTGAATGCTTTTGGATTCTTGGTAGAACTCATTAACTTTTAAAGAAGAAATTGAGCCATAAGGCATTAACCCTAAATCAGACGGATATCTCGCATCTATATATGTTTCATTAATCTCTTCCAATATTTGCATTTCAATTTGTATCGATACATGATTTCGAACTGTACCGTATAATTTTAATAAATTGTGAATTTTGGGAATTGATCCAGTCTTCAAAACAATTATTGCTTTAAAAGCCTTTTCAACACATTGATGTGAATGAAATGCGACAATATTAGTTAATTCTATTTCATCCAATAATTTTTCTATTGTAAGCAGATCTTTTTCTGCAAATTTAAGCCATTCCTCAGCTAACTTTTTCATAAATAACCTTACCGTTATCAGTTAATTCAGACATAAATGGCTTATTATTCTCTTGGAGGAGGAAAAATTCTTTTTTTGTATATACCAATAAATCAATAGGAACTTCAAAGCTCAGATCTAGTATAGCATTTCGTACTAATATTTTATTTGCAAGTTTTTCATCATAACTCTGCGGTATATTGTCTTTATTGATAATGACAGCAATATCTATATCGCTGTTCTCATTATATGTTTCTTGAGCTACTGAGCCAAAGATAATTATCTTATATGGATCGAGCTGCTTTAGAGAATCAATAATTGCCGGTATGTAACTCTTAAGTTCTTCCATATAGTTCATTATACAGGGTTCATTGTTTAAAGCAAATAAGATAATACAAAAATGGACTTTATATATATAAAGCGCTACTCCTGATGAAAATGAACATGGATCATTATCCCATGGTGTATTTTTATTCATCCGAGTCATTATTGTGGATTAAAATTAAATGAATTTGAGAATATTTTGACAATATTAAGTAGTATGGCTAAAAGTATGGCAATTTATATGTATGACCTTTGAATGGAATATCTATTAATCATTTAATCAGCATTATTATTGCCATTGGCGGTGGTCTTTTATGGGAATCTCTGGGAATTGAGATCCTCTTTTCCATGGCGGCACTTTTCGGTCTGGGATCTTTTGTGTTTTCGTTGTTTCTGCCAGATGAGAAGAAACTCGTTGCCGAGATAAATTGACTCACATCATATAGTTTACAGCACGCTAGGGGTTTGAGATTCTCAATTTTTTCTTTCGTAGAATGTTTTACCGACTCTTTCTATATGTTCAATCAGATCCGGATTGTCAATTTGATCGTATATAGAAAGATCTATGTTATAAGGTAAAAGTAACTCTTCAATTTTCTCATCAATATTGTAGATTGTTTTTAAAGAGAGATTCTTTCCAAAGACTGTCAGGTCAATATCTGACCCCTCTCTGAAATCCCCTTTCGCTCTGGAGCCGTATAGAACCACTTTTTCAATGTCCTGTTGATCATTAAATATGGATTTGAGTTGTCTGACTGTTTCATCCTTTAAGCCGTACATCTATCAGACTTTTTCCGATTCGACGATCAGCTTATGGGCAAGGTCTTCGAATGCGTTGTAATAGTCACGGACAACTGCTTGAAGAATCTCTTCTGCGGTCTTTTCATTGTAAGAATGACTGGTTTTCTGACGGCTTTTTATGGTTTCCATAAGGATTTCGCCATTGGATACGAGATTTCTGCTAAATGCCATTCTGAAGGCATCCCGGCTTCCCTGAATCCCCGTTTCACCTTGTTCTGAATAGAAATCCTTTACAGTGTTCCAGGCTAATTCGTAAGTATACTCAAAACTCTGAATCAATCCCTGCTTTTCCAGTTTATTCAGTTCTCTGGTTTTTGCAGTATCAACAGCCTCTTTTAAACTCGCCAGAGCTTTTCTGAAATTGCCAAGACGTTGAATCCACCGGATGTCTTCCATTGAGTAATCTCCTTCTTTTTTCGATATCATACTCCAAATAAGGGGCTTTGTCTTGATAAGAACACAATCAATATAAGTCACAATGCAAAAGAAGTTTATTATTTTTCCAGATAAGATGAGAAGAAACTTGTCACTGAGGTAAATTAAGTCTATAAATTAAGATATCTTTTTTAATTCGGGATCAATTAGTTCCTAAAACATACCAATATGGCGAGAAAGAATCTTCAACTATCTTAGTGGTTAAATCCAGAAATAGAGAATAATCATTTTCGGTATGAGCATTATCCAAGGCTTCATAATATCGTAACCGCATTTCTACTGGCCAGACTACTGGAGGGAATCCATCTTTCATCAATTCCAGATTCATTAATAGGCGAGCTGTTCTGCCATTTCCATTAATAAATGGATGGATCTTAACAAAATCTACATGAACCCTTGCAGCTCTTTCAATTGGATGAAGTACCTTAGCTTTTACTTTATACCATTCTATTAAGTTGTTCATATCTGATATTAGATTAATATGGTCAGGCAGTGTATGTTTGGTTCCAGAGATGATCACATTGCTATTTCTATAAACACCTGCATTTTTTTCATCAATGTTTTTCAAGATCAGTTGATGAATAGATTTAATCTGCCATTCAGTAAGATTTTCTTTTTTTTGTACTAATCCTTCAACAAAATATATTGCTTCTCTATGATTGATTGCCTCAAAGTGTTCTCTCATGGTTTTTCCACCAATTGTGATACCCTCAAGAGCGACTTTTGTTTCTTTTAATGTTAAAGTATTACCTTCAATTGCATTGGAATTATAAGTCCAGCGAAGTACCAGGTCTTCGTGAAGATTATTAATGATTTCTTTTTCTAATGGTCTGTATGAGTCAAGTTTCTGTTTAAGTTGATCTAGCTGATTAAAGTTTATCATTAAATCTACTCCAATATGCATATATGTTTATTTAGACAACTCAACAACAACATAAAAAGATTTCTTTTTACACCGCAATACTAACGAACAAAGAGCTTCAGCTCTCTATTATATTATATACCCATAATTTTTTCTCTTTATCTTCCGGGAGAGAAAAAAGAGATACTCCCAGCTAGCTAATCGCTTCAGAAGCCTTTTTAATATCGTTCAGATCTTTTAAAAGGGCTTTTTTCGTAGCAGAGACGAACATCCAGCCCGTCAGGGCAGTTACCAGTTTGGCTTTAAATGTGGTCAGCTCAGCATCAAAAGTCATAGTCAATACAGTAGAATCATCATCTTTTGACAGAATATGGTTGGTTGTGTATATTGCTCCATGACTCTCGGCCCTAACAGTATAGTATTCATTTTCTACAGAATCGGTGATCCACATCACTTCTGTGGCGGTCTGCCCCAGAAAATTTCTGGTTTCTCTCCATTTCAATCCTACAAATTCCTTTTCCGGTTTGTTCAGGATCTCGACTTTTTCAATCCCTTCTATATGTTTGTCACAGTTCTCTATATCTGTGATAATCTTCCAGACATTTTCTTTTGTTGCTTTTATATTTACACTTAATTTCATATTCATTAGTTAGGTGCTCCTTACTGTAAAGAATAGTAAGGTTTTATAAAAAGGTCTAATTAATTTTTATCTCGGGAAATAGCTTTTTTATTATCCTCAATCTATAATGAAAAAATGCTATACGATGTAATCATTATTGGCGCCGGAGTCGTCGGCGGTGCCATTGCCAGAGAATTAAGCCGGTATAAGCTCTCAGTTCTCGCGCTCGAAAAAGAGGTCGATGTCTCATGCGGAGTCTCTAAAGCCAATACTGGAATCATCCATTCGCCCAGTCTGGTTAAAAAAGGGACAAAAAAGGCGGAATACACAATCGGCGGAAGTCAGATGTTTAATGATTTAAGCAGAGAACTCGGAGTCCGGGTTCAATGGCCGGGCGCTCTTATTTTAGCCTATTCTCAGGAGGACAGGGCTGTACTCGAATCATATAAAACACAGGGTGAGGAGACGAGAAGTCTCTTTTCCGCCGGTGATGGAGCTTACAGGTTTATTGAAAAAGAAGAACTCCTGAAACTGGAACCATCTATCAGTGGTAATGTAATCTGTGCGCTACTTGTTCCCGATGCGGGCAGAATCATTCCCTACGAACTGACTATTGCACTCTGGGAGAATGCCATTGAAAATGGTGTAGAACTGAAACTTAAAGAGAGAGTTCATTCTGTTGACAAAAATAGTAACTGGAGTATTAAAACTGATAAAGGTGAGTATAAGGCTCGGTATGTTATTAACTCAGCCGGTCACGGGAGCAACGAAATAGGCCTTCTGGCCGGTTTTGAAGATTCTCATATAGAAAAAGTAAAGGGACAGTATCTTATATACAATCGGAACAGGAACTTTGATGTAAACCATATTCTTTTCCAGGTTCCCGAAAAGGGTGCAGGTAAAGCGGGGAAGGGGATTCTGGTCTGCAAAACTGTATACGGGAATCTTATGATCGGACCCGATGCGCAATGGGTTGATGAGGCTCTTGATAACGGAACAGATCTCGAGACTTTAATTGAAGTTCTAAACGGTGCCCG
>Ga0070728_10000452_pt1 | contig 82784 bp, 71 predicted proteins | sample tdDd471_FD_66723 | JGI IMG/M metagenome (GOLD analysis project Ga0070728, IMG submission 66723) | Marine sediment microbial communities from the Atlantic coast under amendment with organic carbon and nitrate - tdDd47.1 | ecosystem: Environmental > Aquatic > Marine > Coastal > Sediment | place... | reverse complement strand
TTTTTCTATTGTGCTCTGCACTTCCTGACCTGGCTGATTCTCGATCAAAGCCTCGATGCAGACGCAATTGTCGAAGACATCTTCGAACGGCCGTTTATTACCATTGGCACAGCGGCGTTGCTATTGCTTATTCCGCTCGCCATCACTTCAACCGCGGGTTGGCGCAGACGCCTCGGACCACGCTGGCAACAGCTGCATTGGCTGATCTACCCGACAGCCATTTTGATCTGCTGGCATTACTACTGGCAGGTCAAACTCGATACCGTTGACGCACTGGTCTACACGCTGATCTGTGCCGCGCTGCTCGGCTACCGAATCTACAAGCGCCGCGCCAAAAAACGGACACAAAAAAGCCGGACCTCATAACGAGGCCCGGCTTTTGTTTGTCGCAGAAGCGGAAGACTACAGGTTGTAGCCACGCTCCTCGTGCAGAACGATGTCGAGACCTTCGGTCTCCTCTTCTTCGTTCACACGCAAACCAACCAGCACGTCGACGATTTTCAGCAACACAAAGCTGATCACGCCGCACCACACAATGGTAGCGCCGATACCGATCATCTGAGTCACGAACTGCTGTCCGGCAGTGACACCTTCGTCCAGACCGAGCCCGCCGAGTGAATCAGACAGGAAGGCCAGCATGATCAGGCCGAGGATGCCGCCGACACCATGCACCGGCATTACGTCGAGAGAGTCGTCGATTTCGAGTTTGCGCTTCAGGAACATTGTCGCCCAGAAGCAGACGATACCGGCACTCAGACCGATCACAATTGCGCCTGTCGGACCGACAAAACCGGACGCCGGGGTAATGGTGCCAAGACCGGCAACCATACCGGTCACGATGCCCAGCACGCTCGGCTTACCGAAACGAATCCACTCCATTGCCATCCAGGCCAGACAACCGCCTGCGGCGCCCAAATGAGTCACCAGCATCGCCATGCCTGCAGCGCCATCGGCCGCCAGAGCAGAACCGGCATTGAAGCCGAACCAACCTACCCACAGCATGCCGGCACCTGTAACAGTCATCGGCAGATTGTGCGGCGGCATCGGCGTGGTCGGAAAGCCGCGGCGATTGCCCAACACAACAGCAGCAACCAAAGCAGCAACACCGGCATTAATATGCACCACTGCACCACCCGCGAAATCACGGAAGCCCATTTCAGCGAGCCAGCCACCGCCCCATACCCAGTAGCACACCGGCACATACACCAGCAGCAACCAGGCCATACTGAAGATCAGCATGGCGGAGAAACGCATACGCTCCGCGAAACCACCGATGACCAGCGCCGGCGTAATAATCGCGAAAGTCATCTGGAACATAATGAAGACAGTTTCAGGATAAGACCCGCTGAGTGATTCAGTGGTCAAACCGTTCAGCATGATCCGGTCGAAGCCGCCGACCCAACCGCTCGAGCCTTCGGTGAGCGCCAGACTGTAACCGGCGATCACCCAGACCATGGACGCAGCAGCTGCAATCGCAAAACACTGCATTAATACCGACAGTACGTTCTTGGCACGCACCAGACCGGCGTAGAACAGCGCCAGACCCGGCAAGGTCATAAAGAGCACTAACGCCGTGGCGGTCAGCATCCAGGCCGTATCGCCGGTATCCATGCCTTCCGCAGAAGCTGCCAGCGGCAATAACAAGGCCGCGGGGACCAGAAGTTGTCGCATTACCTTCTTCATTGCTGCCTCCCGTTACAGTGCGCTGTCGCCGGATTCACCGGTACGGATACGCAGCACCTGATCAACAGGCGTCACAAAGATTTTGCCGTCACCGACCTTGCCGGTGCGGGCTGCATTGGTAATGGCCTCAATCGCCTGCTCGACCATGTCGTCAGCAACAGCGATTTCGATTTTGGATTTCGGCAGGAAGTCGACAACATACTCCGCACCACGATACAGCTCGGTGTGTCCGCGCTGCCGGCCGAAGCCCTTCACCTCGGTCACGGTCATGCCGCTGACGCCGACTTCAGACAGTGCGTTGCGCACATCGTCCAGTCGGAACGGCTTGATAATTGCAGTAACAAGTTTCATTCAGGCCCCCATTTCTTGGCTTTCTGTCATTTACGGGTGTGCTGCACCCGCCAGAGTCCGCAGGTCGCACCAATACTGTGCGGTATTCTAGCTGAATACTCTGCAACGGCGAATCTGACACAGCTGCCGCACCATATGAGGGCATACGTGCCGCCGGCCGGTGATAGTGGCGAACGCTCCGGCACAGCTTTAGAATCGCAGCTCCCGCAATAGCCGCAGGCGGCAATGCACCGCCGGAACACTAAAAAAATGGCAAGAAAATCAATCGATCTGCTGTATAGCACCCCGGATGAGTGGACTCAGTCTGCGCTCGACAACTTCGATCTGTTTCTGGCAGACCACGCCAATTGCGAACGTAAAGCCAGTGCGCTGGCGATGAGCTTCGTGGTGCGTTATCCGGACAAACTGGAAATCATTCCGCAGTTGATCGATCTGGCGAAGGAAGAATTGGAGCATTTCGAAGAAACCTATCAGGTGATGCAGGAACGCGGTCTGCAGCTAATCAAGGACATTCCTGACCCCTATGTGAATGAATTGCTGGGGCATGCCCGCCACGGCCGCGAAGAGCGGTTTATCGACAGGATGCTGATTGCATCAGTGGTCGAACAACGCGGGGCGGAACGCTTCGGCATGATCGCCAAAGCGCACCCGGAAAAGGAGATCCGCGAGTTCTACGAGCGCCTCTACAAAGGCGAGCTAAAACACGCGCACGTATTTGTGCACATGTTGCTGAAGTACGTTGACGAAGACACCGTGTACAAACGCCTTGCCGAAATCAATGCCATGGAAGCAGAGATAGTGCAGCGGCTCGAGTACCGCGGCACACTGCACTAACAAAAGTCTGCAGGGCTAAGCAGCAGGCTTTTTCAGTCCCAGCGATTTCATCCGGTCGGTCAGCGTTGTCGGACGCATACCCAAAAGCTCGGCCGCGCCACCCGGCCCTGACACCCGCCAGTTTGTGTAGTCGAGAGCCTTGCGGACATTCTGCTTGGTACGCTCTTTCATCTCGGCATCGGTCACGAAATCCTGCACGCCGGGTGTTTTAGGAATCACCCGTTTCTCATGCAGCGCAGGTATAGCGGAGCCCTGCGGCAGATCCAGCTTCAAGGTGCCCGGCGGCGACAGAATCAATGCGCGCTCAATAACGTTCTTCAACTCACGCACGTTACCCGGCCAGTCATAGCGCAACATCGCGTCGACCTGCGCATTGGTGAGCTGCGGGGGCTCACGACCAAACTCGCGACAGATAGAGTCGATAAAGTGCACAGCAATCTGGATGACGTCGTCATCGCGCTTGCGCAGTGGCGGTACATCAATAGGCAACACGCCCAAGCGGTAGTACAGATCCTCGCGAAAGCGCCCGGCCTCAACTTCTTTTTCCAGATCACGGTTGGTCGCTGCAATGACCCGCACGTCGACACTGCGGGTTATATCTTCACCCACCCGTTCGAACTCACGCTCCTGCAGCACGCGCAGCAACTTACCCTGCAAAGCCAGCGGAATCTCGCCGACCTCGTCAAGAAAGATGGTGCCACCGTCAGCCAACTGGAAACGGCCGACACGGTCTTTGTATGCACCGGTAAACGCGCCTTTCACATGGCCGAAGAATTCACTCTCGAATAACTCGGCAGGGATAGAAGCACAGTTCACCTTGACCAGTTGCGCATCGGCACGACGACTACGCGCATGAATGGCATGAGCTACAAGCTCCTTACCGGTGCCGGTTTCGCCGACGATCAGGACGTTGGCAGGGGTGTCTGCCACTGCCTCAATGCGGGCCAGCATGGTGCCCAGCGCCGGACTCTGGCCGATGATACGACCGAAGTTCATAGATACCTGCACCTCTTCGCGCAGGTAGTCACGCTCTGTTTCTAGCTCATCCTTAAGCCGGGCGATTTCGCCATAGGCTTCACGCAGCTTCGCTTCGTTGCGATTGCGTTCGGTCATGTCCTTACTGGCCACCAGCACGCTGAGCACATTGCCCAGCTGGTCGAGCTCGGTACTGGCCGACATCAGCACATCCATCACATCGCCGGCCTGGGTCATCATCTGCCGCGGAACATTCTTTGAGTCGCCCTGATTGATGAGATTCTGCAGGCCATCGCCAAGCACCGACTCCTGACTTTCGTGCGACATGAAATCGGTGATTGGTCTGCCAATCACATCTTCCCGCTCGTAACCCATCTTCTCGAGCCAGTGATCACTAACGTCTTTGATGTTGCCTTCACCGTCGATGGTGTGAAGCATCGCCGGAGTAGCGTGATACAGATCACGGTAACGCCGCTCGGCGCGCGAGCGGTTCGCCATCTCCACGAACAGGAAGATAGAGTAGATATTGTTCTTGTTGTCCTTGTGCGAAGTTGCACGGGTCAGCAGCTCCATAATGCTGCCGTCTTTACGCTGGAACTCGACCACCGCCAGATCGAGGTGCCCGGTACGGCGATACTGAGGCAAATGCTCTTTTGCCAGAGTTTCAGCAGTCTCAGAGGTAGCAATGTCCTCCGGCCGCTTGCCGACCATCTCCTCACGGCTGTAACCCAGGCGGGTCACCCATTCGTCGCTCACATCAACAAAACGGCCGGTTTTGTCGAACACAGCTGCAATAACCGGCAGGTTCCGGAACAGGCGCTGATGCTTCTTCAGATGGCTATACGGTTCCAACTTGTCATCAGAGGTATTCATGCCCGTATTTTACACGATATTTCGTAACTATGGTTACGTGTTTCCGTTATTTACGATATTTCGTAACAATAGAAGATCTGTAAGTTATTGATTTTATTAGATGCAAAAGTTGGCACGGTTCATGCAATAAGAGGGATGTCCGGAGATGGTCTCCGGAATCATCAAAATACAAAACAGGAAAACGAAGATGAAATCTCAGGCAAACAGAACCGGCATCAACATACTGGCGTTCATAGTCATCGTATGTGCAGTACTGGCCGGCGCTGCCTGTGAATCAAGCAGCCGCCCGGTCGCTAATACGATCGCTGTGGCGCCTGTAGAAGAAGTCTCCGTATCAGGCCGCGAAGCTCTCGGTCGCTCGTTCCGGGTACACGCTGATGCTGCTGCACTGGCAACCCGTAATGAAGTAACCGTAGATCTGGCTATTCGCCTTCATACAGATAAGCGAATGCAACTGGCATCTACAGAAACGGATAAACGAGGCTAACGCTCTCGACGATTATTGAACCAAACGTCAGTCGCGCTGAGCTTAGTCTCCTCCTCCCCCACAACAAGCGCGACTGACAAATGGGGAGCGGCACTCGCTGCTCCTGCGCTCCTCGCCCCCACCGAGCGACGCAAACAAAAACCCGCCCTTCAGGATGAAGGGCGGGTTTTTTCTTTTAATGCTTAGGCGTTCCGGAGGCGCTCTTAAAGCTGGTCGATCAAAGACTCCGGCTCGAGATTCTTCGCCAGAAAGTCCAACGTCTTCTGCCAGGCATCCTCGGCAGCCTCAGCGTCGTAGGACATGCCACTGGGATTCGCAAACGCATGTTTGGCGTCTTCATAAACGTAAATATTGGCAGGCTTGCCCAGCTCCGTCAGCCCGCTGCGGAAAGCCTCGACACTCTCACGGGGAACAATCGGGTCATTGCCGGCAAACAGCCCGAGAATAGGCATATTCAGCGTCTTCAGCTGCTCCTTGTCAGTTACCAGACTGCCGTAGTAGATCACTGATGCATCGATGTCATCCGGCAGCAGCAGCGCGGTACGCAATGACCACTGACCACCCAGACACCAGCCTATGACACCAACCTTGGGCGCGTTGGCCGCATCGGCCAGATAGCGATAAGCCGCCTCAAGATTAGCCAGTCCTTCATCCCGGTTAGAGGTCAGATTCTGCATCAGCTTCATCGCCTCCTTAGGGGTTTCGGCTACCTGTTCGCCGTAGAGATCGACAGCCAGCGTGATATAACCTTCCGCCGCCAGGCGTTCAGCAGTATCGCGAATGTTGTCGTTTAAACCCCACCATTCATGAATAACGATAAGTGCCGGCAGCGAACCGGTGGCATCCGCAGGCACCGACAGATAACCGTGCAAATTGCGGTCACCCGACTCGCCGTAGGCAATGCGACTGGTAATCACTTCACGCTTCGGTGCTGTAGAAGCAACCGGCGTCGGCTCCGGCACATCATTCGCATGGGTCTCAGCAGTTGCCTGCAGATTGGCGTCAGTCTCTGCACTTAGCCCTGCATCTGACTGCGGTGCCTGCTCACACGCAACCGCAAAACACACTGCAAATACAAGAATGCTGATTTTCAGAAATTTACTCATGAGTCATGCCCCAACTCTTGATGCCCCGGTATCGGGCTTCACGCGAACCGGCTTAACCGGCCCGAATAACCAAATCGGAAAACGAAAAAAGGTGACCGAAGTCACCTTTATATCGCAGCCGGAGCTGTTCCGAAAGTGCACGCATCACAGCAGCACCACCGGTTTATGCCATTTCTTTAACGCATGCGGCTCTGAATCTTCTTCAGCATGTCATTGCCCGGATTCAGTTTCGAATACGGCAGCTGGTTCATCGGAGTTTCTGCAGAACCGGCCAGATCATGCATATCCGGCTGAGTTTCATCGATGTACAGAAGACCGGTAGTAATCTCACCGGCAGACTGACGGTCGCGCAGATAAGCAGCAGCTGCAGCCTTGTCGGTAGCGTCATACTGATTGTCGACCTTACGAAGGATGATGCGGCTGCCGTCATGCATTTCAACAGGCATTGCCTCACCTTCGTTGTACTTGGCCTTAATTTCCTCGGCAGGCGGCACAAAGTCGGCCTGAATTGCTTTATGGAAATGCTGACGGGTGTACTCGTAACTCTTCGTCGAACCGGCGTGGTCGTTGAAGGTCACGCAAGGAGAAATCACGTCGATCATGCCGAAGCCGTTGTGCTTCAGGCCAGCTTTGATCAGCGGTACGAGCTGCTCTTTATCGCCTGAGAAACTCCGGGCTACGAAAGTAGCACCCAGAGTCAGGGCAGCCTGACACGGATCGATTGGTGGCTGCAGGTTCTCTTCGCCTTTTTTGGCTTTCGAACCAACGTCGGCAGACGCAGAGAACTGACCCTTGGTGAGGCCATACACACCGTTGTTCTCAACGAGGTACAGCATGTTCACGTTACGACGGATCGCATGAGCGAACTGACCGAAGCCAATCGACAGCGAGTCACCGTCACCTGAAACACCGATGTAATAAAGGTCACGGTTGGCAGCATTAGCACCCGTTGCCACAGAAGGCATACGGCCATGGCAGGAGTTAAAGCCGTGGGAAGCGCCCAGGAAGTAAGCCGGGGTCTTCGAAGAACAACCGATACCTGACAGCTTGGCAAAGCCGTGTGGCGGAATGCTCAGTTCATGAGCCGCCTGCACCAGAGCACCGGTGATTGAGTCGTGGCCGCAACCGGCACACAGAGTAGACATACCGCCTTCGTAATCACGAACGGTCAGACCCAGATCATTTTTGGGCAGAGCGGGATGGCGTACAGAAGGTTTCTTTATAAAGCTCATGCTGCTTCACCTCGTGCGAGGTCCTGATTAATCGCATCTACAACAAAGTCGGCGGTCATCGGCAGGCCGTTGTAATGAAGAACTGCACACAGTTTCTCGTCAGCCACTACCGCTTCGAGACGTAGCAGGCTCTTCAGCTGTGCATCGCGGTTCTGCTCGACGACATAGATACGGTCATGTGAATCGAGGAAGTTCTGCACATCGTCGTTGAACGGGAATGCACGAACGCGCAGGTAATCGGTGGCAACGCCTTCGGCGGCCAGAATATCCTGCGCTTCACGAACTGCATGATCACAACTACCGATAGACAGAATACCGATCTTGTTGCCTTCGCCACGGATAATCGGCTTGGGCACCAAATCTTTAGCAGTTTCCCATTTCACCAGCAGGCGATCGACAACTTCCTGATACTCGCCGGCATCTTCGGTGTACGCGCCATACATGTTGTGACCTGAACCGCGGGTGAAGTAAGCACCTTTCGGATGCGTACCCGGCAGCGTGCGGGCCGCAATGCCGTCACCATCAACATCGAGATAACGGTGGAATGCTTCCATGCCTTCGAGATCGTCTTTAGACAGTACCTTGCCGCGATCCGGCTGATACGCGTCGTCCCAATCCAGCTCCGGACACATCCAGTCGTTCATACCGATGTCGAGATCGGTGAGGACCATAATCGGAGTCTGTAGACGCTCGGCCAGATCGAAGGATTGGGCACCGAGGTAGAAACACTCTTCAGGATCCGCAGGGAATACGCAGACGTGGCGGGTATCACCATGCGAAGCGTAGGCAGACGGCAAAATGTCTGACTGCTGCGTACGGGTCGGCATACCGGTTGAAGGACCGCAACGCTGAACGTTAAACAGTACTGCCGGGATTTCGGTGAAGTAACCGTAGCCGAGGAACTCGCTCATCAGCGAGACACCGGGACCGGAAGTAGAAGTAAATGAACGTGCGCCATTCCAGCCGGCGCCCAGCACCATACCGATAGCAGCCAGCTCATCTTCGGCCTGCACGATGGTGAAGTTGTTCTTGCCGGTCTCTTCGTCCTTGCGGGTCATGTCGCAGAACTTCTTGTAACCCTCAATCAGTGAGGTAGACGGCGTAATCGGGTACCAGGCACACACGGTAGCACCGGCGTAAACCGCACCCAGACCGGCAGCAGTGTTGCCATCGAGCATGATGTCGGTGCCTTTGCCTTCGCGTTCGATCGCTTTAGCGGTATACGGCAGCGGGCATTCGAAATGTTCTTTCGCGTAGTTGTAACCCATGTCGATAGCCAGCTGGTTGGCATCAAGCAGATTGGCTTTCTTCGCAAAGGTTTCGTTCAGCAGACCACGAATAATATCCAGGTCGATGTCGAGCAGTGCTGCAACCACACCCACGTACACCACGTTCTTCATCAGAATGCGGGCACGAGCGACCGGGAAGTTCTCGTTACACATGCGTGACAGCGGCACACCGATGATGGTGATGTCTTCACGGTTCAGCAGCTTGTGACGCGGCCAGGTTGAGTCATAAATAAGAATGCCGCCCGGCGCCACTTCCTGCAGGTCGTGCGCATAGGTTTCAGCATTCATCGCGATCATTACATCAACGCTGCCTGAACGGGCCAGATAACCCTTCTCGCTGACACGGATTTCGTACCAGGTCGGCAGGCCCTGAATGTTTGACGGGAAGTAGTTTTTGCCGACTACCGGGATACCCAGGCGGAACAAAGACTTCATCAGCAGGCCGTTAGCACTGGCTGAACCCGTACCGTTCACGTTCGCGATTTTAATCGTGAAGTTATTCGTTGTTGGATTAGTACTCATAACGTACTCATTTGCTTGCGCCCTGTCGGTGCGCTTAACCAATATTTAAAACTTAAAAACTCCCGACCCGGCCCAAGGGGACCCGGTTCGAAAGCTATCTCAACTACTATTTCAAGCAACGACCCTCTCTTTACAGAGCGAGTCGTCTAAAAAACTCAGGCTACGTCCTGCTTCACGAAGTCAGCGCCAGCCTCATTAATGGCGTGCGGCTTCTCAAGCGTGAACTTCTGCATATCCCAGGCCGCAGTCGGGCAACGTTCTGCACACAGACCGCAATGTACGCAAAGGTCTTCGTCTTTAACCATGACGCGACCGGTTTGCGGCAGCACATCTGAAACCATCAGATCCTGCTCGGGGTTAATAGTCGGTGCACTCAGGCGACCGCGCAGCTCTTCTTCTTCGCCATTCGGCGCGATGGTCAGACAGTCGACCGGACATACGTCTACGCAGGCATCGCATTCGATACACAGCTTCTCGGTGAATACAGTCTGAATATCGCAGTTCAGGCAACGCTCAACCTCTTCGGCGGCCTGCTCTGCAGTGAAGCCCAGCTCCACTTCAATATTGAGCTTCTGGAAACGCTCTTTCAGGGAGACGTGCGGCACCAGTAAACGATCCTGACCGTCGAAGTCGTTGCTGTAGCTCCACTCGTGGATACCCATCTTGGCACTATCCAGCGTCATGCCCTTCGGCATGCGCTCGGCAACAGAATCGCCCTGACAATGTTTATGAATTGAGATGGCAGCCTGATGACCGTGCTCAACAGCCCAGATGATGTTCAGCGGACCGAAGGCGGCATCACCGCCAAAGAACACACCCTTGCGGGTAGATTCATGAGTGACTTTATCGACAACAGGTACTTCCCACTTGTCGAACTCAATACCGAGATCACGCTCAACCCAGGGGAATGCGTTGTCCTGACCAATGGCCAGAATAACGTCGTCACAAGGATAAGTAGTTTCGCCAACAATACGGGTATCGGTAATACGACCGTTTTCATCAACGTCGTATTCCATTTCCTCGAAGGTCATGCCGGTCAGTTTGCCGTCTTCAATGACAAACTCTTTCGGTGAACGGTTGATGACGATTTCGACGTTTTCTTCTTCAGCATCGTCCAGCTCCCAGGCTGATGCTTTGAAGAACGCGCGGGGTTTACGCGCCATTACTTTCACGTTGTCGGCGCCAAGGCGCAGCGACGTGCGGCAGCAGTCCATCGCGGTGTTACCAACACCGATAATCAGGACGTTTTTGCCAATGTTTTCAATGTGATCAAAGGCTACAGATTCGAGCCATTGGATACCGATATGGATATTCGCGTCAGCCTCTTCACGGCCGGGAATATTGAGGTTCTTACCTTTAGGAGCACCGGTGCCGACGAATACTGCATCGTAGTTTTCGTCCAGCAGTTCTTTCATGCTGTCGATCGGATGGTTGCACTTCAGGTCTACGCCACGCTCAACAATCTGGTCGATCTCATCGTTCAGCACTTCCACCGGCAGACGGAAAGAAGGAATGTTTGAACGCATCAAACCGCCGGGCACATCCAGCGCTTCAAAAATAGTCAGGTCATAGCCCAGTGGCAGCAGGTCGTTAGCAACAGTCAGGGAAGCCGGACCGGCACCGATCATTGCTACTTTCTTACCTTTACCCGGACCGTTTGCATCTACCGGCGCCAGACGATCACGAATGTCATCTTTGTTATCAGCAGCAACACGCTTCAAACGACAAATTGCTACCGGCTCTTCTTCACCACCTTCGAGACGACCGCGACGACACGCAGGTTCACAAGGGCGGTCACAAACACGGCCAAGCACACCGGGGAAAACATTCGATTTGCGGTTCAGCATATATGCATCGCTGAAACGCCCCTGAGCAATCAGGCGAATGTATCCGGGCACGTCTGTATGCGCGGGACAACCCCACTGGCAATCGACGACTTTGTGGTAGTAATTCGGATCAGAAGTATCTGTAGGGCGCATGGCTAAGGCTACCGACTGGTAAGGCTTTGAAATACGTTAATAAAAAACCGCTCGGAACGACCGTTTTTTCGGGGTTTTCGGGCGTGGTTACTGACTCTAAGAGCACCTGAGGCGAGGCATTATACCTATCTAAGTGACAATTAAAATCCACGCACAAACCGAAGTAAATCAGGCTCTCTGCACGGCGATTCCACCCCCGTCAGGAAGGGCCCAGATTGCCCCTCATCGGCGACCGAAAAACCCCTTAAATCACGTTGTTACGCAGCGCGGCAAGTCAGAGGCGAAGCCTGAAAGCCTTGCAAACAAAGGCTTGCCTGCCACCGGCACCCTTCACCCATAGCAATATGTTAAATGCCGGCTCCGCCAAAGCCTGACCTATGCATCAGCACACCGGCGTTACCACACGAGTCTGCGCCAACCCGTGAAAAGGTGACAAAACTATTAAAAATGCGCAAAAACAGGTGTTGCCGGAGGGGTTTGCGAACGGTTTCTGACCCGGGCGAACCAGAACTTAGGGCTCTGTAACCAAAACCAGAGAAGGTTCAGGAGAAGGTCAGGCGCTGGCCACCCGCTCCGGTCAGGATCTTCCCGTTGCGATAGACGATCTCCCCGTTCACCAGGGACATAGCAACAGTAGAGCGGAAGCGTGTGCCTTCAAACGGCGACCAACCACACTTGTACAGAATCTGTTCGCGGCTGACTTCGGTAATGCGATTCATATCTACAAGCACCAGATCGGCAATATAGCCTTCGCGAATGTAGCCGCGTTCTTTCAGTCCGAAAATATTCGCAACCGCATGGCTCGTTTTATGCGCTACCAACTCAATTCCGAAACGCCCGTCATGAACGTGCTCCAGTGCCAACTGCAAAGCATGCTGGACCAGCGGCAAACCGGCGGGCGCTTTGAAGTAGGTATCGTTCTTTTCTTCAAGCGTATGCGGCGCATGATCGGTTGCAATAACATCAATACGACCATCCACCAGCGCTTTCAGAATGGCCTCCTTATCGGCTGCCATCTTGATCGCCGGATTACATTTGATCTGCGTACCGAGGGACGTGTAGTAACTGTCATCCAGATACATGTGATGCACGCAGGCTTCCGCGGTAATGCGCTTCTCGGTTTCAGAACCCTTGGAAAACAAACCCAGCTCTTTCGCTGTCGTGATGTGCAGTACATGCAGACGGGTGCCGTGAGTGCGGGCCAGTTCCACCGCTTTTGAAGAAGACTTGTAGCAGGCCTCTACCGAACGAATATTCGGATGCTCGGTCATCGGCACGTCTTCGCCGTACTGCTCTCGCGCCGCAGCCTCATTATCCTGAATCGTCGGCGTGTCTTCACAATGGGTGGCGACCAGCACCGGTGAGTCGGCAAAGATCCGCTCCAGCGCAGTGTCGTCGTCGACCAGCATGTCGCCGGTAGACGCGCCCATGAAGACTTTGACACCGCAGGCCTGACCGGGCTGCAGCGCACGAATCGCATCGATGTTGTTGTTGGTGGCGCCAAGATAGAACGCAAAATTGGCGTGCGAACGTCCTGCCGCCCTCTGATATTTCTTCTCGAGTTCATCGAGCGTTACGGTCAGCGGATCGACATTGGGCATTTCCATGAAACTGGTAATGCCACCGGCAACCGCCGCTGCAGACTCCGTAGCAATATCACCCTTATGAGTTAAACCGGGCTCACGGAAGTGCACCTGATCATCAATCATGCCCGGCAGCAGATGACGGCCATCGGCATCAATCACACGGTCATTCTCGCCCGCAGCAATTGAGTCGCCGAGCAACTCAATACGCCCGTTGCTAATCAGAACATCCTGCTCGCGCGTTTGTCCTTCGTTAACAACGTTGGCGTTCTTGATCAGTATTTTTGCCACTCGCTAGACCCCCTCCCGCCACTAGTAAAAGACAAATCAGACGAATCAGAACCCAAATCAGGCAAAGTTATCGGTTGCCTTTACCAGTTCATGCACTGTGCCCGGCTCAAACGACGAGTGCCCGGCATCCGGCACGATGACGAAACCGGCCTCCGGCCACGCCTTGTGCAAGTCCCAGGCAGTTTGCATCGGACACACCAAATCATAACGCCCCTGCACGATAACAGCGGGAATATGCCGTATCCGGTCCAGATTATTGAACAGCTGATTCGGGTCTTCGAAGAAGCCGTTATTCACAAAGTAATGCGCTTCCACCCTTGCCAGCGCCAGCGCGAACTCATCCGCCCGGAACTGGGTGACACCGGCGTCGGCCATTTCCAGATTGCTGGTCACTCCTTCCCACAGCGACCAGGCGCGTGCGGCTTCCATGCGCTTCTGCTCATCAGGACCAGTCAGCATCTCGTGATAACAGGCCATCAGGTCATCGCGGCGGTCTTCGGGCACGGGCGCTAAAAACTGCTCCCAGTGATCGGGAAACACATGACCGGCTCCGCCCTGATAGAACCACCGCAGCTCTTGTTCACGCAGCATAAAGATGCCACGCAAGACCAGTTCAGTTACCCGCTCCGGATGAGTCTGGGCATAGGCCAACGCAAGAGTGCTGCCCCAGGAGCCGCCGAACACCTGCCATTTCTCAATCTCGAGAAACTTGCGCAACCGTTCGATATCTTCAACCAGATCCCAGGTGGTGTTGTCTTCGAGATTGGCGTGGGGACGGCTCTTGCCGGCACCGCGCTGATCAAACAGCACGACGCGATAACGGGCCGGATCAAAGAAACGGCGGGCAGCAGCGTTGATACCTGCGCCCGGCCCGCCGTGCAGAAACACGACCGGCTTTCCCTGCGGATTGCCACATTCCTCGTAGTACAACTCATGTACCGGCGAGACCCGCAAATAGCCACTGTTGTAGGGGCTGGCCGGTGGATACAGTCCTTTACGCATACTGTTCATAATATCCCTGAACTAAACGCCGACCATACTATCCAAACGTCAATTGGTTGCGGCGGGCGAAACGAGTCACAACCATAACCGTTAAGCCGCTACTATTGAACACAGTTGAACGTAATCGCGCTATAAGCAGCACTCAGGCAGAACTGTCTGAACAGAACCCTCAGGAATACCGTAAGCCTATGTTTTCGACCATCCGACACACCATTCATTTCTTCGCTATTGCCACCCTGCTTCCCCTGCTGGTGAGCACCGCCAATGCCGAAGATCTTGTCCCCTATCAGGAGTTCACACTCGACAACGGTCTGACGGTCATCATTCACGAAGACAGTAAAGCGCCGATTGTGGCGTTCAATATCTGGTATCACGTCGGCTCCAAAAACGAAGTGCCCGGAAAGACGGGTTTTGCGCATCTGTTTGAGCACCTGATGTTTCAGGGCTCGGAAAACTACGACGGCGAGTACCTGCAAACGCTGGAGAATCTGGGTGCCAGCGACTTAAACGGTACCACCTGGTTTGACCGCACCAACTACTACGAAACCGTGCCGAAAGGTGCGCTGGACCGCGTGCTGTTTCTCGAGTCCGACCGCATGGGACACCTGCTGGGCGTTATCGATCAGGCCAAACTGGACGAGCAGCGCGGCGTCGTACAGAACGAAAAACGCCAGAGCGATAACCAGCCGTACAACAAAGTGTACGAGCCGCTGCTCAAGCAAGTTTTTACCGGTGCGCATCCCTACTCGTGGGAAACGATTGGCTCCATGGAAGACCTGAACGCCGCCACACTTGAGGATGTGCAGGCCTGGTTCAAACAGTACTACGGCCCGAACAACGCGGTGATCGCAATCGCCGGCGATGTGAACACGGAAGAAGTGCTGGAGAAAGTGAAACTGTATTTCGGTGATATTCCTCCGGGCCCGCCGGTAGACCAGATGGCGGAATGGACACCGATGCATAAGGTCGACCGCCGCGAGATCATGCAGGACCGCGTATCGCAGCCGCGCATTTATATGGCATGGTCGGCACCGGCCTGGAAATCGCCGGAAGCCAACTACGTCGGTATGGCTACCGACATCCTGGGCGGCGACAAAAACTCACGCCTGTATCAGCGACTGGTGCGCGAGGAACAACTGGCCACCGACGTTACCTTCGGCGTTAACTTCTGGGAAATCGCCGGTCTGGTTTATTTGCAGATCTCACCCCAGCCCGGTGTTGAACTCGCAACGCTGGAAGCTATCGCCCGCGAAGAAATTGAAAACTTCATTAAGAAAGGACCTACAGCAAAAGAGCTGAAGCGCATCAAAGCCCAGCATCGCTCATCTTTCATTCAGAGCATCGAAAACATCGGCGGCGGCAGTGGTAAATCGGCACTACTCGCGCGCAACAAAATCTACGGCGGCACTCCGGACTTCTACAAAACCACCAACCGCCTGATCGCCGATGCATCACTCGCCGATGTGAAAGCTGCTGCCGGTAAATGGCTGGGTCAGGGCGTCTACATTGCCGAGGTGCACCCGATACCGAAACAGTCGGCTGCAGAAAACGGTTACGACCGCTCTGTGCCGCCGCCTGTAGGTGCGTTTGAACAGGTCGACTTTCCAGGTTTTGAGCGCCGTGTACTCGACAACGGACTGACGCTGATTGTGGCCAACCGCACTGCAGTTCCTTCAGTGAACATGGCGCTGTTGTTCGATGCGGGCTATGCCGCTGATCAGTTCGGCAAGCCGGGCACGGCAACGATGGCCATGTCGGTACTCGATGAAGGAACCCGCCGCCGCAGTTCCGAGCAGATCGCAGAAGAACTCGCCTTGTTAGGCAGCTCGCTGTCGGCCAGCGCCAACCTCGACAACGTAACGGTCAGCCTGAACTCGCTGACCGAAACGCTGGACGATTCGCTCGACCTGTTTGCCGATGTCGTGCTTAACCCCGTCTTCCCCGAAGACGAAATTGAACGTATTCGCAGTCAGTATCTGGCTGTCATCCAGCAGGAGAAAACCCGTCCGACCGGCATGGCGCTGCGGGTAGTACCGAAACTGCTGTATGGCGAAGGCCATGCCTACAGTCAGCCGCTATCCGGTAACGGTACCGAAGAATCGATCAAGTCGATCGCCCGTGAAGATCTGGTCGCTTATCACGACACCTGGTTTGCTCCGAATAACGCCACGCTGATTGTCGTTGGCGATACCACGATGGACGACATCGCTCCGCGCATCGAGAAACTCTTCCGCAACTGGAAAACAAAAGATACGCCGCAGAAAAACATCGGTGCTGTCGACAACCGTGCAACACCGGAGCTATTCATTATCGATAAGCCGGGTGCGGCGCAGTCGATCATTTTTGCTGCCCGTCTGATCCCGTCCAAGGCTGATTCAGACGAAATCGCAGTAGAGTCGATGAACAACGTCCTCGGCGGCCTATCGTCTTCACGCATCAATATGAACCTGCGTGAGGACAAACACTGGTCATATGGCTCCCGCAGCCTGATTCTGGAAACGCAGGCGCAGCGTCCGTTCCTGATCTACGCACCTGTGCAGACCGACAAAACAAAAGAATCTGTGCAGGAACTGCTCAAGGAGCTGAACGGCATTACCGGTGACAACCCTGTTACCGAAGACGAACTGTCGCACCTGAAGAACACCATTATTCAGTCTATTCCGGGCGGCTGGGAGACCGGTGCCGCAGTATTGGGCGACATCGCGCAGCTTGTGCGTTTCGGCCTGCCGGATGATTACTGGGACAAATACACACCGGCTCTGGAGAATCTCGGCCTTACCGAAATTGCGGCTGCCGCCGATTCGGTAGTTAAACCCGGCGAACTGGTGTGGGTGATCGTCGGCGACAGAGCGGTCATTGAGGAAGGCTTGAGCGAATTAGACCTCGGAAAGGTGCGAATTCTCGACAGCGATGGCACTCTTATAGATTGAGTAAGTCTTATCGAGCTGATTGATTCGGGGTTGTCGTGACAGCAAGTAAGCAACCGGCATACAGATGGGCGATTGCCGCATCGGCCTTCGCCATCTATTTCTTCACCAACGGCATGGCCATCTTTGTACCGCAGAACCTGTTTCCGCGGTTGATGGAGGAATTTGCCGTTACGGCAGGCGAAGTCAGCCGGGTCACGTTTGTCACGCTGCTGTTCAGCGCCTTCCTTGCGCCCGTTGCCGGCATACTGATCGACAAGCTCGGTGTGGTGCGCATTATTCGTGCCGGTCTGATTGTCATGCTGGTCTGCTTCAGCGCCTACCCCTTCGTAAAGAGCATCGAGCAGCTCTACATCATTCATGCATTTCTCGCACTCGGACTGGTTTGTTCCGGTCTGATGTCGAATGTCGTGCTGCTGACGGGTTGGTTTACCAAAGGTCGCGGCTCGGTAGTCGGGCTGTTGGCTTCCGGTTCCAGTCTGGCCGGCGCCGCCCTGCCACTGATGATCGCACCGCTGGTGCTGTCGCCAGATTTTGGCTGGCGCTGGGGCTTTGGCAGCCTGACCGTGGCGTTCCTGCTGTTCGCCTTTCTGCCGGGGTTTCTGGTCGTCCGCAAACCGCCGCAGGCGGACACATCCGGGGACGGTCAAAGCGCAGCGCCTGTTGACGGCATCTCGCTGAACCAGGCCGTCAGACACATCACCCTCTGGGCGCTGGCAGTCGGTTCCTGCTGTCTGTGGTTCTGCATACAGGCGATGAACAGTCAGGTCAGCATTTTCTTCGAACAGGAAGCTGCGTTAAGCCCTGCGCGGGCCACGGTGCTGTTCTCGGTTATTTTCTGGTTCAGCTTCTTCGGCAAGTTTTTATTCGGTGCCGTCAGTGACCTGATGCCAAAACGCCGGGTCATGCTGATTTCGGCCGGCATCCTGTTTGCCGGCTGCCTCCTGTTGTTCGATTTCAGCGGTGAGGAACTCTCCCTCACCCGTAACGTGACACAACTGACCGCGTTCGCTGCTGTCTTTGGCCTTGGCTTCGGCGGCAGCTTCACGATGATTCAACTGGTCGCTGTCGAGAGCTTCGGTGCCAGAGCCCTGGGCAAAATCCTCGGCATCATTGTGTTTATCGACTCATTAGGCGCGGCCGCCGGCACCATTCTTACGGGTCAGCTGCGTACCCAGACCGGCGACTATGTCGCACCGTTCCTGATGGTGACAGTGGTAGCACTGATCGCGGTTGTTGCGGTTACACTGATCAAACCTTTGCAATCCGGCACACCTGAAACCGGCAGATCTGAATCAAATACTGCGCAATGATCATTGCCGACAATCTGAGCAAACAGTTCGGTAGCCTGACCGCTGTCGACGGGCTGTCGTTTACCGCCCGGCCCGGCGAGATTATTGGCCTCCTCGGCCCGAACGGAGCCGGCAAATCGACTACTATGCGCATGCTCACCGGCTTTCTGCGTCCGGACTCAGGCGATGCACAAATTGGCGGACATTCAATTAACGAAGCGCCGGTAAAAGCCAAACAAACCTTCGGCTATCTGCCTGAAGGCGCACCGGCTTACGGCGAGATGACGCCGCTCGGGTTCCTGCAGTTTGTTGCAGACATCCGCAAACCTGATGCAGGTACGAAGACCGCCGTCGACAAAGCGCTGTCAGTACTCGACCTGCATAGTGTTGCACGCCAGCCGATAGACACGCTGTCGAAAGGTTATAAACGCCGCGTCGGACTGGCGCAGGCCATTCTGCATGAACCTGCGGTGCTGATACTTGATGAACCGACGGACGGACTCGACCCGAACCAGAAGCATCAGGTGCGCTCACTGATCAGAGAGCTGTCGGAAGACCGCACGATCGTCGTTTCAACGCACTTGTTGGAAGAAGTCAGTACGGTCTGCACCCGTGCACTGATTATCGATCACGGCAAGCTAAAGGCAGATGCGACTCCGGCTGAACTGGCAGCACGTTCGCGATACCACAACGCCGTCAGCGTTCGTTTCCGGGAGCCGGAGCAACTTGCCCGCTACGCTACAGAATTACAAAACCTTGAAGGCGTCGCGACCGTCGAATCGGATGGCCCGGTGCTCACCGCCATACCTTCCGGCAACACCCATCTGCTTGGTGCGGTAAACGATCTGGCTGAGCAGAGTAACTGGCCGGTTAGTGAGATTCGACTGGAAGCCGGCCGGCTCGATGACGTGTTCCGCACCATTACGACCGGTGACGTACAGTGAGCCCTCTCAATAGCAATACAGCAGTAGTTATGAAGCGCGAGTTGCAGTCGTACTTCGCCACACCACTTGCGTACATCTTTATCGTCACCTTTCTGGTTCTGTCCGGCTTATTCACCTTCTATCCGGGTAACTTTTTTGAACGGGAGCAGGCCGACCTGCAACCTTTCTTCATGTTTCACCCCTGGCTGTACCTGTTCCTTATCCCCGCCATCTCAATGCGTCTGTGGGCTGAGGAACGCCGCAGTGGCAGCATCGAACTGCTGCTCACACTGCCGCTGTCGGCAGCCGAAGCCGTCGCCGGCAAGTTCCTGGCGGCCTGGTTGTTTGCGGGACTCGCACTCAGTCTGACTCTGCCGATGTGGTTAACCGTGAATTATCTTGGCGAGCCGGATAACGGCGCGATAGCCACGGGCTATCTGGCCAGTTGGCTGCTGGCCGGAGGCTTTCTTGCCGTATGCACCTGCGTATCGGCGGCTAACCGCAATCCCGTTCCGGCATTCATTCTGAGTGTCGTAGTCTGCCTGCTGTTGCTGCTCAGCGGTTTGCCGCTGGTGCTCGATAGCGTGAACAGCTGGGCGCCGTTATGGCTGACCGATGCTATCGCCAACTTAAGTTTTCTGTCGCACTTCCAGTCGCTCAGTCGCGGGGTGATTGATCTGCGCGACCTGCTGTACTTTGTCTTCCTGATTGGCCTGGGTCTTTACAGCAACGTCGTGATTCTCGACCTGAAGAAGGCGGCCTGACGATGAGCGATAGCGCAAACAACAGAAAAATAATCGACCGCAGTGGGCTGCTGACACTTGCCGTGATCTTTGTTGCCGGCCTCGCTGCGATCAATCTCCTGCCACCGACTTTGCAGCTGGATCTGACAGAAGACCGTCTGTATACGCTGAGCGAAGAAACCTTTAGCGTGCTGAACGCTATCGATGAGCCGGTAACCCTGACTCTGTACTTCTCGGATCAGGAAAGTGCCGCACTGCCGGGACTGCGGAGCTATGCCGCCCGGGTGCGGGACATGCTGAAACGATTCAGCATCGCTGCCGACGGACAGCTGGAGATCCGGTTTATTGACCCGCTGCCGTTCACGGACGCTGAAGATGAAGCCGCTGCCTACGGACTGGAAACCATCAGCATGGGCGCTGCCGACCGCGTGTACTTCGGTATAAGCGGTGTGAATGCAGCGGACGATTTAGAAGTAATCAGCTTTCTCGACCCGACGCGTGACGCATTTCTGGAATACGATCTGGCAAGCCTTGTCTACCGGCTGAGCAGCATGAGCGGCGCAGACAGGCCATTGATCGGACTGCTCGGTGCACTGGCTATAGAAGGTGGCGCTGACCGGCAGCTAGGCGTCATTAACCCGCCACTAGCTGTTTATACCGCACTCACCGAACTGTTCCGGGTACAGCGTCTTGCCGATGACGTTACAAACATCAGCGCCGACTTTGACGCCCTGATGATCCTGCAGCCCGGAGCCATGAACGAAGCGACACAGCTTGCGGTAGAGCAGTATCTGTTTGCAGGCGGCAAGGCGCTCATCCTCATCGACCCGCTCACAGAGACCTACGATAGCTCAGCTTTCCCTTTGCTCGAAGCGTACGGTGTGTCGATGTCTGAGGCGGTGATACTCGACTACAAATACGGCCTGCGAATCGATGCGGGCAACGGCGAGCTCATCAACTTTGCGGCCATCCCCGGTCTCCGCGACGATGCGCTCAATAGTAAGGATCCGGCCACCGCCAACTTGCAGAGCATCAATCTCGGCTACGCCGGGGAACTGCAACTCAGCGAAGACAGCGTCCTGACGATGACACCCCTGCTCACCAGCAGTGCCGAAACCGCTCTGCTGCCTGCCGGCAACACCAACCTGCTGCAGAATCCGCAGAGTTTAATGAGCTATTCCGGAGAACAGCGCAACAGGGTGCTTGCGATGCGCCTCAGCGGCTCGCCCGCAACAGCTTTTCCCGATACCGCAGCACTGCAGCGCCCGGTCCGGCCACTGCAACTGGTTGTGGTGGCAGACACAGACCTCCTGAACGACCGCTACTGGATACAAAACGGCACAGCCGTATTCGCCAACAACGGCGATTTTGTTGTGAATCTGGTCGATGACATGACTGCGGGCAGTGCACTCACGGGCATGCGTGGTCGCGGTACCTTTAACCGCCCCTTCTCACGACTGGATGACATGCGCAGAGAAACACAGGCACGCATGAGTCAGGCAGAAGAGCAGATCCGCGTAGAGTTGATGCAAACGGAACAGCGCCTTGATCAACTGCAGGCACAGAACGACGGGATGTCCGGCAAAACAAGCGCAGCAGCCGAAGCAGAAATAAGTCGCTATATCGAAGAGCGTCTGCGGCTGCGCCGCGAGCTGCGTCAGGTCAGACGCGCATTCGACAAGGAACTCGATACGCTGAACACCCGCCTGAAGTTCATAAATATCGGAATGATGCCGATACTGATCACTGCACTGGCCATTGCCACTGCATTCCTGCGGAGACGCCGCCAATGAGCACACGAATTCTGGTAGCACTGGTTTCGATGGCAGTCGTATTACTGGTTTTGATCAGTCGCGTCGACGCGCCCGACTCTGAGCCGGTGGTAAGTGACGCCCCGCTGCTGGCCAGTCTGAACGTCGCTGAAATAGAGCGCATCGATATTACCGCCGGTAACAACCGCCATGTCGTATCGCTTGTGCAATCAGACAGCAGCTGGACCAACGAACAAAGTGGCTACCCCGCAAACAAAACCGCGGTCGACCAACTTCTGAATACACTTAGTACTGCGCAAAAAACCGAAGCGAAGACACAGCTACCTGAGAAGTACCCGTTGCTGGGTGTAGCGGACATCTCAAACCCCGACGCCGGCGGCCTGGAATTTCGCATCAATGACGGCGAAGTCATAATCATCGCCGGCTACCTAAACGACGACGGTCAGTATGTCCGGTTGAGTAATTCGCCGCAGAGCTGGCTGATCGATGCGCAATTCCCGGACGGGCGCGACACTACCGATTGGCTGAACACCTTGCTACTCGACATCCCGGCGGCGCGCATACAACGGGTTCGCATCGTCAGACCCGATAACCGCGAGCCGCTGGCACTAAGCAAAGACTCTCCGGAACAACTGGTATTCCAAACCAGTGACGGCTCGAGAAGTGCAGCAGGCAGTGCTTTGGCGGCACTGCGTTTTGCCTCGGTCAGAAAGGAGCTAAGCAGCAACACGCCGGTAAGCTCGGCAGAATTTGTCACCTTCGACGGACTGGTAGTTAACACCCGGACCACCGAACATGCAGACGGTTTGCTAACCACCTTCAGCGCCGCCTTTTCAGAGGAGCAAAACAGAACCTTCGCTGCAGAAGCTGCCGCAGCAGCTGTGCAGGCAGAAGCGGCACAAATTAACGAGCGTCTGGGTGGCTGGGCCTACACTCTGGATGCCCGGAAAAACGCTCTGCTGACAGGCGATTAACCGACTGTCGGGGAACCGCATCAACACTCCAAATACCGGCTTTCAGAGCAGCGGTTCTGAATTTATTGCGGCTTCACAAAGCGCAGCGTAAAGCGGTCACTCTCACCCACAGCAAGATACTTCTCGCGGTCCTGCTCGCCCAGCTTCAGACGCGGCGGCAAGGTCCATACGCCTTCCGGCCAGTCTTTCGTATCTGCAGGGTTCGCATTCACTTCAGACTTCGCGTCCAGTACAAAACCGGCACGTTCAGCCAGCTCGATCATGTAAGCCTCGGTAACGTAGCCTGATTTGGCTTTCGGATCCTGCTCTGTACCTGCCGGACCACGATGCTCAACCACGCCGAACACGCCACCGGGTTTCAAAGCGTCAAAGATCGCGGTCATCACCTGATCCTGCATGCCGAACGCCATCCAGTTGTGAACACTGCGGAACGACACCACCAGATCAGCGCTACCCGCCGGTGCGATCTCAGTCTTTGCAGGTGGCTGCAATACTGTCATCTGCACCTTGCCATACAGCTCCGGACGCGAGTCCAGCAGCCCCTGATATTTCGCCAGCGCTTTGCGCAGCATCGGAATCTCGGAATCGGGATCGAAGTGAGCGGCATAGAACTGTCCCTGCTCATTCACGGCTGGCGCAATCACCTTGGTGTACCAGCCACCACCCGGCCAGATTTCGACAACGGTTGAATCAGGCTGCAAGCCGAAAAAGGCCAGTGTCTCTGCCGGGTTACGATACTGATCACGGGCACGTTCATCATCGCTGCGCTGATCGCCTGCCAACACCGGCGCCAACCACGCTGAATCAGCTACTTGTTCGCCATCGTCGGTAGCAGGGGCACAAGCACCTAAAGCAAAAAGGGACACCGCAGCGGCTGCGGCCAATAGAGAAGACGACAACAGAGAAGATGATTGGGTTCTGAACATTAGCTTTCTCCGGCACAAATAGTTTCTGCACCAACATTTGAATATGAAGAAGAAATATCACACCCGCAGGAAGCGGAGGGAAAAGCCGGAATCAGTGACCGGAATGCAGACGCGGCACGCCGGACAGTTCAACAATCTGGCATTCGTCACCATGGCGCTGGAAGCGGAATTCCGAAAACTCGTTGGGTTTGTCGAGAGCAAAGCCTGCCAGCAGCGTGAGCTCGCCGGTACGGCCTGCAGTGTCAGCGTTGGTCGTAGCGTCACAGCGAACGTAAAACGCCTCTTCATCGAGCTCGCCGGCCAGTCGGCCTTCTTTGCGCAACTCGGAAAGGAACTCGCGAACCTGTTGAGCGATTTCCGCCCAAAGCTCGGGACTGCTTTCCTCACCCGCTACCCAGGTAGTGCTTTTGCGGATACTGCCGACAACAAAGAGACCTTCGCGACGCGTAGTCAGCGTTTTCCAGTGCCCGGTCAAACCGCCATCCACAGCACTGGTCACGTTGCCGCAGAATTTCATCTGCAGGCGCGTCGCCGGCATCAGCGTATTGATGCCCATCCGTGCCAGAAACGAAGACTGGTCTTCAGTCAGATCAATCGCAGGCTGATAACGCCCGCGAATCATCACCGACTTGTTATCGTGACCTAATTTTTCCCGGCCATCCTGCACGGGACCACTGCCTGCAACCAGTGCGCCTGCTATCGCACCCATCGCCGAGACAATGATGCGCTCGCCCGTTTCGGAACGCGTCCGCAACAGGGGGAAGTAAGTCATCATGTTGCTGGTGTGGAAGCGACCTTCGCCATGATCGCGCATGACGTCGGTGGCCGTCTTCCAATGAGACGGCGGGTCAACCACTAACAGTGCCTGTCGCGCCTGACAGTAGCGCTCGGCAGCCAGAGTTGCCACAGGTCCGAGCTCGGTATCTTCGGAGCCGGGCAGCAAGCACAGTAAATCGAGATCAGGCAGGGCATTCAGTGCGAATAAACCGGTTGAGGTGCTTTCCGAACCGATAATGTCGTAGTCATCCGGCACCGAACTGGAGGGCCAATCGATGACACAATCCTGATAGCCGACCACTTTCACAGCATCACCACTTACCGTGGCATCCGGACGCTGTTCCGGCAGCGTTAACGGCTGCTGCACCAATGTCGACTGCAGCAGCGCATGACCGATAAAGCGCTCATGACCTTTGTCGAGCGACACCATGCGATAGATTTCCTGCTCCTCGACCAGAGGCTCGGAAGCAGAACGCAGTCGCTGAACCACCAGATTGAAACAATCGGGGTCGTGAGCAGAAACGCCGTCGTAATCAACAGAAGCGCGCAGACATTCGAGCGGGCCGGGGTTCAGCGCCTTAAGAACCAGCGAACCTGCAGGGCCGGGCAACTCAATGTAGTTACAGCGGGTCGAACCGGTAACACGCACCACCCAGACACTTTCGCCGCCGTTGGCAAAAAATTGACGAATGAGATGCTCGAGACGACTCTGGCAGCCGGGCGCTGCATAAATGCGGCGATACTGATCGTATCCGTTGATTTGAATCGGGCGGTTAACAGGGCCGCGGGGCGCGGGGCCGACAAATGCGGTGACAGATTTCCGGTGCACGGGAATCGCTTGATCCCGCGACAAACCTTCAACGACAAAAACCCCTGTGTTGGTCAGGTCCGACAAAGCCCGGCAAATCCCTCTGAAGTTATGGCCTCACCACTTAAGTGGTGGCTGTTCGGGGAAAAATTATAACAACAAGTAACTTAAGGTGTTGAAAAATTTACAGGCGATTTACCAACCGCAACGGGGTGTTTTGCCTTTGGCAACTGCCTCGTTGTACAAAACCAATGCTTCGGGCATCTGGCGAATCAAATCGCTGGTGCGGGTATCCGGTGAAGGGTGGGTAGACAGAAACTCCGGCGGTGCGCCGCCATTCTCTGCAGCCATGTTTTTCCACAACTGCACACTGGCACGCGGGTCGAAGCCGGCAGCTGCCATGTAATCAAGCCCTACCAGATCCGCCTCACTCTCCTGTCCGCGACCAAACGGCATTAACAAACCAAATTGCGCGGCGCCTTCCAGAATAGTTTGCGTGTTCTGCTGACCGAGACCAGTCTGATCGCCCACAATAATCGACGTTGCCGCAATCGCTCCGCCGGTCATCTGTGCACGATTAATACGCTCGATGGTGTGGTCTTCGGTGACGTGGGCAATCTCATGCCCAATTACCGCAGCCAGCTGGTCCTGATCTTCGGCCACTTTAAAGATGCCGGTAAACACGCCGATCTTGCCACCGGCCATTGCGAAGGCGTTAACCGATTCCTGATCAAACACTTCGACATCCCACTCGACACCGTCATACGGCGGCGGCAACTCGGCAGCAATCTTGTTAACCACGCAGATGACATAGGCACGCTGTGAAGCATTACGGGTAACCGGAATCTCGGTGCGCATCTTTGCGAACTCGTCAGCTGACATTGCCTCAACGTCACCTCTGCTGACGCATCCTGCCAGACCAAGTGACAGCAGGCCCGACAGAGCCAGCAAGGGTAGCGAACGCAGATACATATTATTAATAGTCATTGTTATAGGACTCCGTCTCGCCGCAAGCGTTCCCGCCACATCGCAACAGGTACAACGCTATGCCGGCAACCCGGTTTACAAGCATCTTCAGTGGTAACGGCTCTCGTTCTCCCGGGTGCTGGCCCAGTCAGCCACTGTAGTTCCCGCCATGCTCATCGCTTCCTGCATCTTGGTCACGAAGTTCTGCTTGCCTTTGTAGCTTACTGCATAAATGTCCGCATTCACGGACTCGCTCAGCAGATAGTCGTCACTCGAACCCAGCTCATCTACCAGTCCAAGCTCAAGAGCCTGGGTGCCGTACCAATGTTCACCGGTGGCCACCTTGTCTATATCCATATCCGGGCGGTAACGCGACACCATCGATTTAAACAGCGTGTGCACTTCCTCGAGCTCTTCTTTGAGCTTGGCACGGTCTTCATCAGTGTTCTTGCCAAACATGGTTACCGTGCGCTTGTACTTGCCGGCAGTAACCTGCTCAAACTCGACGCCGCGCTCATCAAGTGCACGATTGAAATTAGGAATCTGTGCCAACACACCGATGGAGCCAACGATGGCAAAAGGGGCCGCCATAATCCGGTTGGCCACACAGGCCATCAGATAGCCGCCACTGGCAGCCACTTTGTCGACAATCGCCACCAACGGAATCTCCCGGTCACGAATACGCTGCAGTTGTGACGCTGCCAGACCGTGATCGTGAACAACACCACCCGGATTCTCGATACATACCACCACTTCGTCGGTCGGGCGGGCCACAGAAACAATTGCGGTTACTTCTTCACGCAAAGAGTCAGTGGCAGAGGCACGGATATCGCCCTTGAAGTTCAGCACATAAATACGTTTGCGGGCCTGCTCGCCTTCAGGTTCGTTCTTTTCGGCTGCTTTGAGCGCCTTCTTCTCGTCTTTACTAACCTGCTTCCATTCGTGCTTGCTCAGCACCGCCGCACGCAGCTCATCGCGCATCTGGCGGAAGCGGTCGTTCAGCTTGCGGATTTTCAGACCGCCTTCCGGTTGATCTTTGCGGGACAAACCAAAGATCAGTAGGAGTACAGCGGCGATAGCGATCACCACCGTAATAGCCTTCAAAAAGAACAGACCGTAGTCAGCTAGAAATTCCATTCACAAAGTTCCTGTTTTCAGAAGCGCCGGATTTAGCTCACGCGAGCCCGGCATTATTCTTATCAAACACGCGGTCGGCCCGGTAACTGGACCGCACCAACGGCCCGGCAACCACTTCCATAAAGCCCTTCTCCAGGCCCCATTCCCGGTATTGCTTAAACTCGTCCGGTGATACGTAGCGTTCAACCGGCAAATGATTGGTGGTGGGCTGCAGATACTGGCCCATCGTCAGAATGTCGACGTTCGCCGCACGCAGATCGTCCATTGTGGCGACGATTTCCTCTTCGGTCTCCCCGAGACCCAGCATCAGGCTGGTCTTGGTCAGCACTTCAGGATGATGTTCTTTTGCCAAACGAAGTACTTCCAGCGTCTGGCCATAGCCTGCACGCGGGTCGCGCACGTTGTGGGTCAGACGCTCAACCGTTTCGACGTTCTGCGCGAACACATCCAGCCCCGCTGATACCACGGTCAACACATGCTCCGGATTGCCGCTGAAGTCCGGCGTCAATGCTTCAACCGCCGTCTGCGGTGTGCGCTTTTTAATGGCTTTAATACAAGCCGCGTAATGTGCCGCACCACCATCGGCAAGATCGTCACGATCCACTGATGTGAGCACCACATACTTAAGCCCCATAACTTCGACCGAGTTGGCGGTACCTTCCGGCTCATCTTTATCGAGCCAGCCTTTGGGGTTGCCGGTATCGACTGCACAAAACTTACAGGCGCGTGTGCAAACACTACCCATCACCATGATGGTCGCCGTGCCGTTGTTCCAGCACTCACCGATATTCGGACAAAATGATTCTTCGCAAACGGTGCTGAGTTTATTACTGCGAACGTTGCGACGAAGCTTGGCAAACTCTTCACCCGTCGGCAGCTCGGCTTTCAGCCAGGCCGGTTTCCGCTGGCGCGGCTTGAGCGACTCCACAGGAATTCCGACCGAAGCGCCGGATGACGAGCGTTGCTTCACACCGTTTTTCACGGCAGAGAAGCCCTGCTCGGTGCGGTATTTAGTGCCGCTGTCTATTTTGCGCTTATCGGAATCCACAAATACTGTCGCTATATATAGAGAAAACGGTCGCGATACTTCGCCCGTTGAATGGCGGAATATCAGAACCGGAGGCGAATTTTGGCATGCCCGGGGCTTACAGACCAACTTCCCGCCCCGATTTGACCGGCAGCAATGACTTTCGAGCAAAAAAAAGCCCGGCCGAAGCCGGGCAATACAGGGGGAAGACTGTATGGCTCACGCTAAACAATGGCGGAGCCTCAAAATGCGCTTAGTGCAATCGCGACCAATTCAAAAGTTCGACCTGTTCGGTCTCAAGATCGAAGCTTTTAGCCAACAATGCTTCGATCTCAGTTGTTTCCAACACCTGAGCAGCCGGAGTCTGCACTTCAACAACGCCGCTGTACTCATCTGCGGCCTGCTGCGATCCGTTCTGCATCAAAAAGCGTGTGTAGTATTTAGTACCCATGTGTTAAAGACTACTGACACAGCCTTGGGAATACTGTGAAGAGGCGCACACTTCACCGGCGGATGATGCAAATTGAGAAATATGTCACATAGGTCGTGTTCAAGCGGGCTGCGCTTACCTATAGTGCGCGTATAGTGAATCTCTACGGGAAAACACCGAGTCATTATGTTTAAGCAAATGCAAAAACCTTTCACCGGAATCATGCGCCTGCTGATTTGCTTTGCAGCGATGATATTTGTGTCGACGAGCTCCGCAGACAATCACGCAAGCGATGCGGAAACAGCGCGCGCAACTGCATTGGCGGCGCAGGCGGATGTGCTGGCACCCAACAGCTTTCGCAAAGCCGAGCAGCTGAACAGTAAAGGTGCGCCGGATGCCGCCACTGCCTATGCCGAAGCGCTGGCCAAAGCCGCAACGGCTGCCAACGCTTTTGAAGAATTGCTTGTCTGGCGTAACCGTGCCGACACAGCCGGAGCCGCACAGTTTGCAGAAACCGAATGGACTTCGGCGGAAAAGACCTTCGTTACCCTGACCTCACAGTTTGAAAAACGCGGCAGCCCGCCGACTGCGAGCCGCGCAGACAAAAGCAAAAGCCTCTACGACAAAGCGGAATTAACTGCGATTATTAACGCGACGCTGCTGCGGGCGCGGGGGGCAGAATCGCTGGCCCGGGTCGGCAATGCACAGCGCTATGCGCCGAAAACCTTCGGTCAGGCAACAGAGCTTCTGGAGCAGGCGGAAACGGTAATCCGGAACGACCGGACCGACACCGCGACTGCGAAGAAACTTGCCATGGGTGCCGAGACCACTTTCAAACACTCGATGCAGGTCGCCATTGAGGTCGACCGCATCCGTTCTGATAAAGGTTCCTACGAAGACATCATTCTTGCCTGGGAAGAACGTTTGCAGGTTATCAACGGTGCGGCAGGTAACGAATACGACTCGCTACAATCCTGGGACGATGTCACCGCCAACCTTGTGACCTACATTGAAGAAGGGCAAACCGAGATAGAAATGCTGCGCGATGAACTCGATACCAGTCGCCGCTATGTCGCCGGGCTCGAAGATGAATTGCGTGAAATGGACAAGAAGCTTGGCGGCACCGTCGCCGAGCGCGATCAGCTGATCTTCCAGCAGCAGGAGCAGCAGCGTCGCCAGGAACGCATCCGTCTGATCAACGAACGCTTCAGCAACGACGAGGCCACCGTACTCCGCAAAGGAAATGACATCATCCTGCGACTGCAGGACATGCGTTTCGCCTCCGGCTCCAGCGAACTCAGCGATCAGGCATTAAACCTGCTCGCCAAAACAGGTGACATCATCGACAACTTTCCGGATGCGCTTATCCGTATCGAAGGTCATACCGATGCAACAGGATCTGTCGCAGTGAACGCGCGGGTTTCGCAGGAACGGGCAGATGCCGTGATGCGCTATATGGTGAGCGATCTGCGGATTCCGGCGCGGCGACTGACGGCTGAGGGGCTTGGTTCCAGCCAACCGGTCGGGCTGAACTCAACGGCGGAAGGCCGGGCAAAAAACCGGCGGATCGACGTAGTCATCACCCCGGCACCTAATACGACAGCCTTTTAGGACCCCCACCAGTCGGCGATTAGTTCGGCTGTATCGTGGTTATAGAAATAGCCATAGCACTTGTGCACGTTCAGACCGTCAGGTCCGCGGAAGAACGTGACCACCTCATCAAACGTCGCGGCACTTTCGAGCCAGCCGTTGGCACCCATCTCCTCCTGCATCTCTCTTAACGCAGGATGGTGGGCGGTGACTTCACCGACAGCAGCAATATTGACCCAGCGACGGATGTTCTGCGGAAAATGGCGCGCGCCCTTTTCACCGGCGCCTTTAAGATCACGCCGCACATAGCGCAAACCCATCGGGCTGCCCATCGACACAAAGCAGTCGACCATGTTCTCAACGTTGTCGGTATGACCGAGCTCCCACAGTGTGTCATAGGCAATGACCGAGCCGAAGCTGTGACCGATCAGCATGACCTTGTGCTCTTTCTTCCAGGCAGCCAGCAGTTCTTTTTTGACCATGGCTCTGATGCGGTCACCCGCATCGTCAACATTGTCGAAATATCTGCCTATTTCTTTGAGGCGAAGATCCAGCGCATCACTGGCAAACAGTTTCCCGAGAAACGGCACAGCATCGGCGAGCGCATACAGACGACGGTAAAGTTTGCGGCGCCAGGACTTCGCCTCCGCAATATCTTCAGGAGTGGGACCGGTTTTGGTAAGCAGGGTTTCCAGTCCGGGCTTATCGTGCTCCATGTTGTGATGCATACGATAAAAATCGTAGCTCCAGGGCACGACCTGAAAATTCCCGGGGTTCTGCTGCATGGATGCGGCAACGATCGGGCGCACGCGTGACACGCTTTCTACCAGACAGCGCCAGAGGGCATCGCGATGATCGCCGACCGGGGGCTTCGGGCGGATACCGGGAACAAATATTATTGTTTTCTTCCCTGCACTCATACGGTTGATATTACCCCCTCAGCAAGAACTGTCACGCCACCTATGAGTCTGCCAGCAGCTCCGGCAGTTGCTGCATATCAGAAATCTCATGCAGAGGTTCCGGCAGATCGTCGGGCCAGATCCGCTCACCTCTGTTTATCCACACCGCCGGCATGCCGATTGCCGCCGGGCCATAAATGTCATTGTGCGGGTCATCCCCCACATGCAGCAGCTGTTCCGGCGCAAAGCCGGTCCGTTCACAGACAGTTCGATAAATATGCGGGTCCGGTTTCGCCACCCCTATGTCGGCAGCGGTGTAACTGTCGCGAAACCATTGATCTAAGCCGATCACACGGAGATCCGCATTGCCATTACTGAGAGTGAACAGAGGGTATCCGTTCGATAATTTCTGCAAGGCAGGCAGGACATCGTCGAACAAGGTCACTTCGTTGCGGGCCACCTGAAAGGCATCGAAGGCCTCCCGGCTCATCGACTTCTGATAACCGCAATCTGTGGCAATCCGCTCGTAGCAGATCATCCGCAGGCGCATCAGGTCATGGTGGTATTCGGGGTGAGCATTGGCGACTTCTGTGCGCAGCCGGCGTAGATCCGCCGGCGAGTAGCGCTGCGCAACACGCGGGTAATTTTGTTCAAACCAATGATAGATTGTGTTCTCAGCATGCGAGATCACCGACATCAGGTCCCACAGGGTGTCGTCGAGATCAAAACAGATAGCTTTAATTTCACGCATAATGAATATCAACAGGCTACAACAGCCCCGCCGCAACCACTAGCGGCAATCGGCTAATAATATTCAGGAGCACTTATGCGATACCTGCACACGATGGTCCGGATCACCGATGTCGACGAGTCTCTCGACTTCTATTGCAACAAACTGGGGCTCCGGGAATTGCGCCGTGTTGAAAACGAGCAAGGCCGCTTCACGCTGATTTTTCTGGGCGCCGATGCTGACCATGAGGACACGCCGGAGAGTGATGCCGGAGGCTTTCGCAAACCTGAGCTGGAACTTACATACAACTGGGATCCGGAACCCTACCCCGAGGGAAGAAACTTCGGCCATGTTGCCTATCAGGTCGACAATATCTACGAGGTCTGCCAGCGGCTGCTGGACAATGGCGTGACGATTAACCGCCCGCCGCGCGACGGCTATATGGCGTTCATACGCTCGCCGGATAACGTGTCGGTTGAACTGTTGCAGAAGGGTGGCGCGCTGGAACCTGCGGAGCCCTGGGTCTCAATGGAAAATACGGGGCACTGGTAAGACAGGCGTCTTAGCTGATTTTGCGGGCACGGAACTGCCCCGTCTGCACATTGGTATTACCGGACTCACCGACAATCACGCGGTTGCGACCGCTGCCCTTGGCTTCGTAAAGCGCCTCATCTGCCATCTGGATGGAACCGGCCAGACTGCGGCTGGCACCCGGATGGATAATTGCCACGCCAATACTGACAGTCAGCACACCGGCTTCCGGCGAACCGTCATGTTCGATCTGCATTTCTTCAACCCGCTCGCGAATTTCCTCAGGCAGGTCATGACCGTAGCTGTTAGCAGGTCCGTAAAGTACTAACGCAAATTCTTCGCCACCGAAACGGGCAGCCATGTCCAGCGGACGCTGCACGCCCTCGGAGATAATCTGCGCAACACGTTTCAGAGCATCGTCGCCAGCCTGGTGACCGTACATGTCGTTGTAAGCTTTGAAGTGATCGATATCGATCATCATGAAAGTCAGCTGATCACGTTCGCGACGTGACTGCTTCCAGACACGCTTGGTGTACTGATCGAAGCTGCGGCGGTTATACAAAGCAGTCAGACCATCACGCTCTGCCAGCTCTTCGAGCAGTCTTGATTCAAGGAAGGTACGGCGGGCACTGTATTCCAACTGATAACAGCTGTAGCTGCCGGCCAGGTTCACCGCCATCAGCATGAACCCTTCAAACAGCAACTGATCTATCGGCAGGCCAGACCCGACGGCTGCAGCCATATAAACCAGACTGACCACCAGCGCGGAACGGGCAGCAATACGGAACGGCATACCGAAGACCAGCCAGATGATAAACACCCAACCGGTTTGCGCCGCAAAGTAGTACGACATGCCCGAGGCATAGGCCTGCAGGTTTACGACGGTGCCGGCCAGACCCACCATGAGCGCACTCGCCACCACCAGGATTTTGTATACCCGGCGATTTTCGGTGTAAGAGAAAATCAAAGTGAACAGCAGAATCGGCGCCATCACGAACAGGCCGAAAGAACTCATCGTCTGGTTGGGGTCTCTGCCGGACATGTTGCTGATGACTGTGGTGAGGAGCACTACAATCAGCGAGAAGCCGATAACCAGACGGGACTTTTTGAAGTTCTGCTCAAGATAGTACTCGGAGAACTCGGGCTCGAGAATATCGAGGAAGCGCAAACGACCAAAACCCGCTTTAATCTGCTGTGCATAAAGCGAGTTCAATCCTTGCTCAATTGTCGTTCCGAATTCCATTGCGCCTTGGAAATCCCTGGAAGTTGCGTCCTCAAAAGTCCGGTTTTACACCCCCCTTACGGGGATGTGCTGCAAACATTAACTTCTTATATAGGTGACAAACGTTTAGCCGCGTCACAAAAATCAGTTTTTCTTTACAAAATGCAGAGTTTGAGCAGCTAAAACTGCCGCTTTCAGGCACGCAATGTGAACTGCTTCACAGTTAAGCACCTCTGCTGCAGTTCTAGAACAGTGTCCGGCAATGCGTTTACAATCATCCGACCGCGAATCAATAGTCGGATAGACGAACCGGACGGGAATCAACTGAGTGCTTAAAGGTTTAGTTAGTGCATGTGGCGTTATCGCGGTTATTGCGCTGGGCATCTGGCCTTTTGTGCAGCCCGTGCAGCAGCCTGAGAGCAACCCGCTGCTGGATAATCTCGAGGCCAGCAACCCTGTTCCCTGTGTGCTCGATGAAGCCGGTTACTTACGCGGCCGGATCTACGGCTCTCTCGACATCGCTTTGGATCTGAAAGGCGATGCCCTTCTGTGCAACGGGCTCTATTACCCGGATGACCGTCGTGCCCGTCTGGTATTTACCGGCGCAGCTTCAGGACCATTTGCAAACCTAACGCTGGTTGTCGCGCTAAGTGACTTTGACAGTGGCGAGTCCGGCAATGAGCTGGACACCAACCTGACTCTGGTTGATGCAGGACAAAGTCGTTTCTTCAGCACGCAGGGCAGCGGTCGTTGCTGGAGTGACATAGAACAATACCCCGCCGGCAAAGATAGTGATCAGGACATCATCCGGGTGAGTGGCGAGCTGTATTGTGCCGGGGCTATTCCACAGATCAGCGGACAAGGCTCCATCACCATCAACGAGCTTAGCTTCTCCGGCCGTCTTGCCGTTAACCAGGCGACGAGCGAATGAAACAATACTTCCGCTTGGTCCGCCTGCTGACTCTGCTCGCTTGCGGTATCTGTGCCGCAGCGATGGCAGCAGAACCGAAGTATCTGCTCAAAGATTTCGATACAACACGCGTTCTGACCATCGGTCAGGACGGACCCTGTGTGCTGTTTGATGTCTGGGTTGCCGTCTCGCCTGCGGAACGCTCCCGCGGCCTGATGTTCGTTGAACAACTGGATGCTCATGAGGGCATGGTGTTCTTCTACAGGCAGCCGGCGCAGATTGCCATGTGGATGAAGAACACACTGATTTCGCTGGACATGCTGTTTATCCGGGGCGACCTGACCATTGCGACCATCAGCACCGATGCGGTGCCGATGTCGACTGACAGCATTTATTCCGGCGAAGCTGTTCAGGTGGTACTGGAGTTGCCGGCCGGGTCAGTCAGGCGTTGGAACATTCAGCCTGAAGACCGGCTCTGGTTTGTTGACCGGCAGCCCGACGGCCCGGTGCTGGAACTGTAGTTTCAGTGCCGCAGGATGGCCCACCACCGGGCCACATTCACAAGACTGATTAAAGACGCCGCCACATAGGTGCACGCGGCAGCCATCAGAATTTTGCGCGCGTGCGGCGCATCACTCTGAATCAGTATTTCCCCTTCTGTGAGCAAGGGCATCGCCTTGGCGAAGCTTGCATCAAACTCAACCGGCAAAGTCAACAGATGCAACAACGGCATTAACCCGAGAAACAGAAAACCGCCCGCAAACATCGTCAGACCTGTGGTTGGCGTGCGGGTCAGGATTGAAATAAACGGCGCCGCAATCAGAATGCCGGCCGCCAGCTTCTGCGCCGGCTGTGCCAGCCGCACAAGACGCGTGCGCCATTTGAGCGGCGCATACCCCCTGTTGTCCTGAATAGCGTGACCCACTTCGTGAGTAGCGACAGTAATCGCTGTCAACGATTTGCTGCTGTAATGCGCCTCGGTCAGTCGCACAGCCTTGTCGTCCGGATCGTAGTGATCGCCGCGTTCCGTCCGCTCAACTTTCACCGACTGCATACCGAGATTGTCCAGCAGATAACGCGCCAACTCGGCTCCGGTACCCGAGTAACGGTCTTCCGGCGTGCTGTATTTGTTCATTACCTGGCGCACCCAGAGACCCGGCCCGACCACTACAGCCAGAACCAACAGTGCGATGATGATGAAAGACATATTTCAGGAGCCGTCAGGCAATGAGGATCAGCTGCTAGTCACTACCAGCAGATGCCGCGGAGGTGCATTTGATTTCATAAACCAGATCCATCTGCTGCGGATTGTGTTCGGTAAAACCAAACTCGCGACGCTCGACAATTTCGTAACCGCTTCTGCAAAGCTTGCGCTGCTCCAGCCAGCCTTCCAGCCACGAGATACGCAGCGCTTCGGACTCCGGGTCATCCTCGGGATAGTCAGCACCGGCCTTGGCCTGAAAATAGAGCGCATTGCTGCCATCACGGGCCTGCACCAGAGTGCTGTTGGTATGCCGGACAAAGTCTTTGCTTTCATGCATCGCTGCACATGAGGTCAGAGACACAGATAAAGCCGCCGAAAACGTCGTGGCCGCAATCAGAACAAAAAGTACGCGCATGGCAAAAACACCGGAGAGTAATAACCCGCTTACGATGGAATGCCCGCCACAGCTTGTCAATACACAAGCTACTCGACCGGCACCGGCACGCTGCGTAGAATCAAAGCACAAGCTCCGGAGCCGTCTCAGAGGTTATTCGTCATGAGTCACACTGCCAGCGACACCGACTTCCCGAAGTTTTTCTCGACTGAAGCTATCGGCGGCATGCTGCTGCTGGCAGCCGCAGTGCTTGCCATGATCCTGAAGAACTCGGCATGGGGGGATGCATACGGAGACTTTCTGAACACACCCATTTCACTCACCGTCGGCGCTCTCGACGGCGCGCTCGACATCAATAAACCCCTGCTGCTTTGGGTGAACGATGGCCTGATGGCGATCTTCTTCTTTATGATCGGCATGGAGGTTAAACAGGAAATACTCGTCGGTCAGTTGTCGGACCCGCGTCAGACAGTACTGCCCTTAGTCGCCGGTATTGGCGGCATCCTCGTACCCGCCGGTCTCTACTGGCTTGTCGCCGGCGACAACCCGATCACTCTGAAAGGCTGGGCTATTCCGACCGCCACCGACATCGCCTTCGCGCTTGGTTTGCTGGCACTCGTCGGCCGCGGCGTACCTTTGTCGCTGAAACTGTTCCTGATGACCCTGGCGATTATTGATGACGTCGGCGCCATACTGATCATCGCGTTTTTCTATACCAGCAAACTGTCACTGCTTGCCATGTCCGTTGCTGCACTTTCGGTTTTGACCCTGTTTATCATGAAGCTGCGAAAGGTCATGCGGCTCGGGCCGTACATCTTTGTCGGGCTGATACTGTGGGCCTCGGTACTCAAGTCAGGCGTGCATGCCACGCTGGCCGGCGTCATTCTGGGTTTCTGCATTCCGATGGGACCACGCGAAGACGAGCGCGCGAGTGAATCTCCCCTGCGAATGATGCTGCACGAAGTGCACCCGTGGGCTGCCTACTTCATCCTGCCCATGTTTGCATTTGCCAATGCCGGCGTCTCTCTGGAAGGCATGAAGCTTTCCGATCTGCTCACCGGCGTGCCACTCGCCATTATGGTCGGCCTGTTCGTCGGTAAACAGGTGGGCGTTTTCGGCTTCACCTGGGTTGCCGTTAAAAGCGGCCTCACCGAGTTGCCGAAGAACGTCAACTGGGGGCAAATCTATGGTGTCGCGATACTGTGTGGTGTCGGCTTTACGATGAGTCTGTTTATCGGCTCGCTAGCCTACGAGGAAGGCGGGGTGCTTGGTGCAAGCAGGCCCGACAGGCTTGGCATTATCGCAGGGTCGCTGATGTCAGGCGTGCTGGGCTTTATCGTACTGAAGATGTCGACGCCCAAAGAACCGCTGCCGGAGTAACGGGCATACGATTATTCGCTTAGGCGAATCACTACTATGATCATTCGCTTAGGCGAAAAACCAATATGGTCATTCGTTCAAACGAATGAACAACTCACCATCTTCGACGCTGATTTCGTTGATGCCGTCAGCGAAGCTTTTCCAGAAGCCGGCATCACCGCCGAATTCAGATACCAGATCGACGTTCTTCAGGTTACCTAACCAGGCATTAGGTACCGGCACACCCATGACGCTCACACCTTTAAGAACCACAACCGGACGCCCGCTTGCGAATGCCAGCTCCATGCCAGCATTCACCCGCACGGTGCGCCCACCCATCAACGGGAAGTCAGGGTCCAAGGGGATCAGCATCGTGGCACTGGCCAGATCATCGGAGAAATCAATGGCCAGCTTCGTCGCCAGCGTTGGGTCGGCTGCGATCAGTGAATTAATTTCTTTTTCGCTGAAGCGCACATCGCGACTGGCGCCGACTTCACTGTAGGGCTCGGGACGAAGGACAATAGTGTCCTGTGTATTGCGGTCCACCTGCACGCCTATCGACTCGAGTTTAGTGTCGAGCTGCTCCTGCTCAACAGCGCTCAGGGTGACGGGCTTAAAATCAGCCGGAAAGACGTAGCTGCGGATCACTAATACAGAACCGATGATGGTCAGCAAGAAAACTGCCAGCACGATCAGGCTGACCTGACAGCCGGAGAAACCTTTCTTGGTTTCTACTGCGGTGCTTTCTGCTGCTTCAGTACTTTCTTCCGGCATAGCGTCACTCCCTTCCTTACCTACACTATAGAACGTGTCAGCGCCGAATCGGTTGTCCGGACAAGGGCTGGCTAGCGGCCCTTTCTAGTGATCCTTCCGCGGCGGCAGCCCGGTGTGCTGCGTCAACGCCCGCTTGCCTTTGCGGCGTTTGTGCGCGGCTGCAGAGTTCTTGCGGCGCGGTGCTTTATAGCTGCCTTTGCGACCGTCCTTACCGGGCTCCGGGTCACTGGCAGGTATCAACTGATGCGGCTTGTCGCCAATCAGCTCCGCCCTGCCCATCCGCTTCAGGGTTTCGCGCAACAAAGGCCAGTTGGCGGGATCGTGATAACGCAGAAAGGCTTTGTGCAATCGACGCTGCTCCGGATCTTTAACCGTCTCGACCTTGTCACTTTTATAGGTAACCCGACTCAGAGGATTCTTGCCTGACTTGTACATTGCGGTGGCAGTAGCCATCGGTGACGGATAAAACGCCTGCACCTGATCAGCGCGGAAGCCGTTTTCTTTCAGCCACAACGCAAGGTTCAACATGTCCTCATCGGTCGTACCCGGATGCGCGGCGATGAAATACGGAATGAGGTACTGCTCTTTACCCGCCTCCTTCGAGAACTTCTCGAACAAGTGCTTGAAGCGGTCATAAGTACCAATGCCCGGCTTCATCATTTTTGACAACGGCCCTTGCTCGGTGTGCTCGGGAGCAATCTTAAGGTAACCGCCAACATGATGCGTGACCAACTCTTTCACATACTCCGGATCTTCAACAGCAAGGTCATAACGCAGACCCGAGCCGATCAGCACCTTCTTCACACCATCAATATTGCGGGCATCTTTATAGAGCTGCGTCAGCGACGAATGATCTGTGTTCAGGTTGCTGCAAATGCCGGGATACACGCAGCTCGGCTTACGGCAGGCCGCCTCAATCTCGGGACTTTTGCAGGCCAGCCGGTACATATTGGCAGTAGGGCCGCCAAGATCCGAAATGACGCCGGTGAAGCCCGGAACCTTGTCGCGGATATCCTCGACCTCGGCAAGTATCGATTCGGAAGAACGGTTCTGAATAATGCGTCCTTCGTGTTCGGTAATAGAACAGAAGGTGCAACCGCCAAAGCAGCCGCGCATGATGTTCACAGAAAAGCGGATCATCTCCCACGCCGGCACCACCGCCTTTCCGTACTCGGGATGGGCGATGCGCTGATATGGCATGCCGAACACATAATCCATTTCTTCAGTGGACAACGGGATCGGCGGCGGATTTAACCAGACATCAATCTCGCCATGTCGCTGCACCAACGCCCGGGCATTGCCGGGATTGGTTTCCATATGCAGCACGCGATTGGCATGGGCATACAACACCGCATCGTTCCGCACTTTTTCAAAAGCCGGCAAACGAATGACCGTGCGATCGCGGTTTAGCTTGGGATGCGGTTTGAACTGGATAACCTTCTCACCCGATTCATCAAACCCGACACCGGCCAGTGCCGCGTTACGTTTTTCGCGTTCGCAGTCATCCATCTCTTTGATGTTGATGTATGGATTGACGATTTTTTCCACCCGGCCCGGACGGTCGATGCGGGTGGAATCGATTTCGTCCCATCCTTCCGGCGTGTCTTTGCGGACAAAAGCTGTGCCGCGCACATCGGTGATGGTGTCGATGCTGTCACCACGGGCAAGACGGTGTGCGATCTCGGCAATAGCGCGCTCGGCATTGCCATATAGAAGAATGTCGGCCATCGCATCGAGCAGAATCGAATGCCGCACGTTGTCCTGCCAGTAATCGTAATGGGCGATACGTCGCAACGATGCTTCAATACCGCCGAGCACGATCGGCACATCCGGCCAGGCTTCTTTACAACGCTGCGAATAAACCAGTGAACAGCGGTCCGGACGTTTGCCGCCTTCACCGCCCGGCGTGTAGGCATCATCGGAACGCGGCTTACGGTCAGCCGTGTAACGGTTGATCATCGAATCCATGTTGCCGGCGGTAACGCCAAAGAACAGATTCGGTTTGCCAAGAGCCATGAACGGTTCTTTAGACTGCCAGTCCGGCTGCGCAATAATTCCCACGCGAAAACCCTGCGCTTCCAGCAACCGCCCGATTACCGCCATGCCGAAAGACGGGTGATCAACGTAGGCATCGCCGGTCACAATAACGATGTCGCAGGAATCCCAGCCCAGCTCATCCATCTGCTCACGTGTAGTCGGCAGAAACGAGGCGGTACCAAAGCACTCAGCCCAGTACTTCGGGTAATCGAACAGCTTGGTTCTGGCGTTGGCGGAATTAAGATTCATAAGTTAATTATCGAGGGGCGGAACACGCAGTATATAACAGCAAATCAAACACCTATCGCTGCGAAGCACCCTATGCGGGCATCAGACAGCAAACACAAAAAAGCCGCCCTTATAAGGCGGCTTTTTCTGATCAGGCCACAACGGCTACAGCTGAATCTTGCCGCCGTCTTCCTGACCCGGCACGTAGATAGAAGACGCCTGTTCACGACGCATCTCTTCCAGCTTGCGGGTAGTTTCCTCGACAGCCTGCTGGGCAGCATCGCCAAAACGTTCACATACTTCCGTCAGATTCGCACCACCCACTTCAAAGGACAGTGGCATCGGACCGGCCTGGGTCATGACCTGTGCCTGACCCATGTAGATCACATCGCGTGAACTGTCCGGTTCACCGTCGGATGTCACCGGAGTCATGCGACGGATGGTACCGATTTTGCGGTCGGTGAATACTTCTTCCAGATAAAGGTCGTTCGCATCGAACTGCGGCATACCTGCTTCGTTTTCGTTACTCATATCTTTAGCTCTGTTTGATCGCAACCCCCTGTCAGGGCAGCACAATTTCAATTCGGATGCGAAGCCTACCAGAATCGCTGCCAAGTTCCGAAAACCGGCATGAAAAATGGTTCTCACAAGCCTTTTCTTCGGCGGCTGTAGCCGCCCGTAATCAACAGGCTCAAACGTACCAAATTATGTAATTGACGCAGTGAGACAATTCGCCATTTCGCATCTAACTCACTGTTTTATAAAAACTATGACTTTGTTGCTCTTTACAGTGGTTGCTTCACCGCAGCCCCGCTTCCGTGACGCAGTTCTCATTCCCCCAAACAGAGGTCGACATATAATTTAAAGCCGAATCAATGGTCTGCAGGACCACCACTATGCAACTGGGAATAAATACAACCACCGGAGTGACAATTCGAAATCGTTCGCAGCATCAGCAAGGCCTGACGCTGATCGAGCTGATGCTCACTCTGTTTATCGCGTCGATCGTTTTATCGTTCGGCGGAACTCAGTTTAGCCAGTTCATGGCGAACAACCGGATGGCTGCTGCCGCGAATCAGGTCAACATCGCACTACACACCGCACGCACGGAAGCGATCAAGCGCAATTCAACCATTGCAATCTGTGCCAGCAAAAGCTGGAACGACGATGCTCCGGAGTGTGATGACGGCGCAACTTTCTCAGATGGCGCGATCATGTTTATCGACTCCCCCGCAGGCACCAATCCGGATCTGCAACCCGCCGGTGCTGCAGACATTCTGAAAGCATTCGCGCCTATCGATGGCGGCATCACTCTGAAAGTAGCTGACTCAAACGAAACACATGAGGGCGCGCAGTTTGTTGCGTTTGGTCCGACCGGCTTTCCGGTCACCCGCATTGCCGGCGTTAACGGCTCGTTCCATTTCCAGCTGTGCGACAAGCGCGGCAACATGGATACAGGCGCCGGCATTGCTGCCGGGCGCTGGATCAGCATCACCCCGACCGGACGACCGCAAATGCACCGTAAACAGAGTGCGGTGCAGTTTGCAGGTAATCCGAACGGCGGCTGCGGGAGTGCAGAAATCTAATGATGCACCTGATCAGAAACCCGCTTAAGAAGCAGCAGGGCTTCACACTGCTGGAGTCGCTCATCTCGCTGACCGTACTGTCCATCGGGCTGCTCGGGATTGCCGCATTGTTCTTTGAAGGTTTGCGTTCAGGTCGCACGGCGATCTATCGCACCGAGGCTGTTTATCTGGCCGGCGACATGGCCGACCGCATCCGTGCCAACCCTCTGGGCGGCACTGCGTATACCGAGGACGGCTCTACCAAAGGCTGCATTGGCGGCACCAAGAATTGCTCGGCCGCCGAACTGGCTGCCGAAGACCGCCTCATCTGGGAAACGGAAATCCAGAACCTGATGCCCGGCGGCACCGAATACAGCGTGACCTACGCCGAAGGCACGCCGACCAACACATACGTTATTTCATTGAGCTGGCAGGAACCCGGCTTTGTTGATGCCGAGGGCAACCCGAAACCGCTGACTTACGCGTTGGAGATGGAAATATGAGCCAACTCCTACATAGAAAACTGCAGAAGGGTATGACGCTGATCGAGATCATGATCTCGATGGCCATCGGTATGTTCCTGATTCTTGGCGCCGTAACGGTATATACCCAGGGCCGCTATTCGTTTCAGGTGACCGAAGGCACGTCCCGGATTCAGGAAAACCTGCGTTTCGCATTTGATGTAATGGAACCGGATATTCGTATGGCCGGTTTCTGGGGCATGCACCGGGATGCTTCCAGCTTCCAGAGTGGCGCTGCCGACATTACCTGCGGCGGTAATGCAGTTACCGCATGGGCAATGGATCATGAGATCGGCTTCACTGCACGCAACGACATCACTTCTGCCAACAAACTGAATGTCGCCGCCAACGCCCGTAACGCGGCGAGCTGCCCCGCGCACAACTCCGGCGTGAAGGAAGGCACCGACATAGTTGAAGTTCGCCGTGCATCTTCTTCCGCTCAGCCGCTGGCTGCCGGCACCGTGCAAGTGCAGAGCCAGCGCAACAAAAGCCATTTGATGACCGATGGCACACTGCCGGGCGGATACAGCGCCGATACGGACATCAGTAACACCTACAACTACATATTCAACACCTACTACATCGCCAATGAATCGCAGAACTACCCGGGCATCCCGTCACTAAGACGGCGCACGCTGGTAGGCACCGAAGTGGTTGACGAGGAAATCATCGCCGGTGTTGAAGACATGCAGGTACAGCTCGGTATTGATGTCGATTTCGACGGCAGTGTCGACCGCTATGTTGACCCTGTTCCGGGCGCAGTGGGTGTTGCCGACACAATTATTGCTGTGCGCCTGTGGCTGCTGATGCGGGCCGAAGAGGAAGAGCGCGGCCTGCAGGACAAGCGTGTGTATGTGAAACCGGATGGCGAGGTTCTCGAACCCAACGATGCATTCCGTCGCCTGAAAGGCTCGAAAACAATTCTGCTGCGTAATGCGCGCAGCTAAAGAGGTACTTGATCTGATGAACACCGTCTCAGACAACAAGTTGGCAAATCAATCCGGCGCCGCTCTGGTGACGTCGCTGATGCTGCTGACCGTGCTGACATTGCTTTCAGTGTCAGTAATGAGCACCTCGCGCCTGCAGATGACCATGTCCGGTAACACGCAGGTCAGTCAGAACGCATTCCAGCTGGCACAAACCGCTGCCGACCGCTTTATTGCCAGGGCACTGAACAACGCAAACTGCCCGAACGATGTGAACCCCGGCTTCTGCAACATTGAAGTCGAAAAGAAAACCAGCATGTACGGCACGATGGAACTGACCAACACCTTTACCGAGTTTGTCGAAGGCTATTGCCCGGTGGACAGCGGTGGTACGTCTATCGGTAAGTTCAATACCTTCTATTTCGAGGCGGTAGCAGAAGGCAAAACCACTGAGGGTCGCGGCGGTCATGCCATCCAGACGCAGGGTTGGTACGTCTGCCGTAACAGCGGCAAGTAAATATATACGGACGGAATTAATCGTCCGGCGGAGCAAATCATGAAAATGATCAGCAAAAAATTGAGCTTGGGGCTGGCCGCAGCGCTGCTGACCAGCCTGCTTTCCGGCAACGTGTATGCGGCGCTCGACTACATCAGCGAAGGCCTGGAGCTGCGCGCTTCCGCGATCACGATGCCGCGCACAGTGAATGGCTCACTGTCCGTCAAGAAATGCGCCGAATGCGACCGTCTGAAACTGCGCGTTCAGGAAGGCGTTACCCGCTACGTACTAAAACGCGGCAAACAATCGGAAAACGTCAGCCTGCAGGATTTTCAGGCTGCGATGAGCCGTATCGGTGCATCAGATTCACAGGTCATGGTGTTCTACGCACCTGACACCAAAATTGTTACTGAAATGCGTATGTCCCGCTAAAGGCGGCACCGGCAGATGATGTCCAGAAGAGACCGTTACGGGAAAGCGTGAGGAAGAAGCTATGAACAAGGCAAGGAAGCAACTTTTAACCGCTCTGGCGACAGCGTCTATCGCTGTATTGTCAGGTTCAGGCCCGCTCTATGCTGACGACATCGAGATCTTCGTCGCCGGTGAAGACCCGAATGCCGAAGGTGGTGTACATCCGAACATCATGTTTGTCATCGACACCTCCGGTTCGATGGATTCGATGGTTAGGACTCAGGCTGAATGGGATCCCAACCTAAGCTTTTCCGGCAGCTACAGCTCGAGTCGCATATACTGGAGCACCTCCAGCACTCCACCTGGTCCCGGCACCGAACGCTATTTCGACAAAAGCCGCAACTACTGTGAGACGTCAAAACAGGTACTAGATGCTGGCAGCTTTTATCAAGGACAGCTGCTTGCCTGGCGCAGCTCCGGGAAACCAAACAAGCGCCGCTGGTATCCGCTTAGCAGTACAAACAACAACCGCGACGTCGAATGTAAAGCCGACAGAGGTGAACACGGTCAGGTTGCCGGTAAATACTATGCCAACGATGGTCGAACGGGACCATGGTCGGGAGACCCTACCAACGAGCCCTCTTGGAACGACACCTATTACCTGTTCGACGGCAACCGGCTGAACTGGGAACAGACGGATGGCACTCTCGAGAAACAACGCATTCAGATTGTGCAGGAAGTAGTAGTTGATCTGCTCGATGCGTTAACTGACGTGAACGTTGGCCTGATGCGCTTCAACAACAGTCAGGGCGGCCCTGTCATCATGGAAATTGATGACATCGAGAACAACCGCTCTGCTATGCAGACCAAAGTAAACGGTCTGTCAGCCAGTGGCTGGACCCCCCTGTCGGAAACGTATTACGAACTGCATCAGTACTTCCATGGTGAGGGCGTGGTCTACGGCGACGGTTACGAACATAGGTCGACAGCCGGCTCACGCGTCGGCGGTGTCAGCACCTCCAAGACCTATGCATCCCCGGTTGAGTATGCCTGTCAGAAGAACTATGTCATTTACCTGTCTGACGGCCTGCCCACGGAAGACCAGGGCGCCGAAAACGCTATCGAAGGTCTACCCAACTTTGCCAAGCACACCGGCAGCAGTCAGTGTGTGAATTCGCACAACGATTCCGACGGCAAATGTCTCGACGAACTCGCTGAGTATCTTTACAAACAGGACATCAACCCGGACCTGTCAGGTGACCAGACGATCACCACCTACACCATTGGCTTTGCCAACGACATTCCGATTCTGCAGGACACTGCAAAACGCGGCGGGGGCAAGTACTTCAAAGCCGATAACAGCGCACAGCTGTCCGCGGCTCTGACCAAGATTGCTGTAGAGATTCTGGACGATTCCACGACCTTCACCGCACCTGCGGTACCGGTGAACTCGTTCAACCGTACCCAGAACCTCAGTACCGTTTATACCTCGCTGTTCCAGCCCAACTCATCAGTACACTGGCCGGGCAACCTGAAGCGTTACGAGTTCAAGGGAGGTAACTTCCTTGGCAGAGATGGTGACAACGCGATTAACCAGGACACCGGATTCTTCACCGAAGACGCCTGGAGCTTCTGGTCGAAAGTACCGGATGGCGACAGTGTGCCGCTCGGCGGCGCTGCTGAGAACCTGCCGGAATGGACTACTCGTAAAATCTTTTCGGATCTGGTCAGCAACAATCTGGCAGCAGCCGACAACCGCGTTGTGCACACTAACGACAACGTCACCACTGAATTGCTCGGTGCAGCTGCTGTGGATGTTGAATACAACGGCGGCACAATGTCGCAACGCGAGCACCTCATCAAATGGATGAACGGTCTCGATGTATTCGATGACAATGACAACAATTCTGTCACTGACACCCGTCGTCAGATTGGCGACCCGCTGCATGTGCGTCCGATTCCTGTCCTCTACGGCGGCACCGAAGATAACCCGGACATTGTTATTTATCTGGCAACTAACGACGGCTATCTGCACGCCATTAACAGTGCCGACGGTCGGGAATTGTGGTCTTACGTGCCGAAGAGCCAGTTGCCGAGAATGTTTAAAGTGTATGACGATGAAGTCACACCGATTAAGAACTACATTCTTGATGGTCAGCCGGTCGTGTACACCATTAATGATGACGGCAAGCCCGGCTTCAGCGGCGAAGAACAGACAATCATGGTATTCGGTCAACGTCGTGGCGGAACCTCATACTTCGCACTCGACATCACCAACAAGAGCAACCCGGCCAAGCTGTGGGAGATCGACGACACAGTAGGCGGTGAGTTCGAAGACATGGGCCAGACCTGGTCGACACCGGAAATCGGTAAAGTTGACATCAACGGCACCGAATACCACGTTGCGATTTTTTCCGGCGGCTATGATGACGGTCAGGACAACGACACCTACCGTACGGATACCGTGGGTAATGCGGTCTATATGGTTGACCTGTTAACAGGCAAGAAGCTGTGGAGCGCCGGTCCGGACGATAGCTATGATCTGACGCTGCCGAAGATGGAGCATTCAATTCCCGCTCCGGTACGCGCGTTCGACTCTGACTTCGACAAGTACATCGACCGCATCTACTTCGGCGATATGGGTGGTCGCGTATGGCGTATCGACCTGATCCCCGGCAAATCTGCTTCCAACATGGCTCAGGGCGGCATGCTCGCCACGCTTGGCGCCGCTGATATGAGCAGCCCGACGGCTGCTGATATCCGCCGCCTCTACAACCAGATTGATGTGGCCGAAGCGAGCACCGGCAGTCAGCGTTACTACGCGTTGAATATCGGCTCGGGCTATCGCGCACATCCGCTTGACCGCGACATCAGTGAAGAGTTCTTCTCGGTTCGCGATTACAAACCTTACGGTGTGCTTGAATCGGATGATGCGGTCTACAAAAACCCGGTTACCCGTGCCGACCTGATCGACATCACCAAAGTACTCGACAAAGAGCTGCCATTGAATGCCAGAGGCTGGCGCCTGAGTATGGTGCAGGCCAATGGCGAGAAGATTCTCGGCTCAAGTCTGACCATTAACGGTACGGTGCTGTTTACCTCGTTTGCTCCGGGCTCGGTGGCCAACACCTGTACCGCTGCAAAAGGTACCAACCGTCTGTATCAGGTCAGCCTGCAGCATGGCCGCCCGATTCGTAACCTCGATGGTGAACTGATTCCGATTCCACCCGACGATCCGGAAAGTCTCGACACCTCCGATTTCAGTACTGATCTGAAGTTCGGCGGTATCGGTTCCGAGGTATACATGATCTTTACGGTAGAAGAGAGCTTTAACGAAGACGGCTCGCTTTGCTCGGGCCCGGACTGCGCAGCCAAAGGCCGCGGTTCGCTTTGCTCAAGCTTCGGTTGTCCTGACACGAACATCAGACAACCGGCCACCCGAACTTACTGGACACAGCAGGGGCTTTAGCCCCTGCCGTGCTACCGGTAGTATTCAAATCAACGCGGTTGAACTAAGGACATCTGATTGTGAAGAAGCAACAAGGCATGACATTGGTAGAGCTGCTGGTAGTGATCGTAGTTCTCGGCATTGTCACCAGCATCGCAGTGCCGTCATACCGGCAGTACATGATCAGAGCCAACCGTGTGGATGCCAAAGCCGCATTACTTAAAATCTCGGCTGCGCAGGAAGAATTCTATCTGCAAAACAACTCGTATACCGCCACACTTGGCGACGGCGGCCTGAACCTGCGGAACAGATCCAATTTCGAGCACTACGATCTGGCTATTGTCAACGCCAACGCTCAAACCTTTGTCGCCACAGCGACTCCCCGCGAAGGCCAGACACAGGATGACACTTGCCCGCTGTTTGCAGTCGATGCCCAGGGCAGAAAATTTGGTGGCAAGGCGCCGATCAATGCATCCAACAACAACCCGGACTGCTGGGGTGTCTACGATTAGACGCTGAGTGTATATAAACCCAAAAAAGCCGCTACACCGTAGCGGCTTTTTCGTTACTGCCGGCCGAATACGCACCATCGAGCAGAATCTGTTGCGCAGGCAGGGCCCAGCGGGCACCGGTCTGCTCCAGTGCGGCTATCAACTGCAGGTTGATACCTTCAATCACTTCCAGAAACTCGGCGAAATCACGTGTGTTGATATAGGCCATGATGACAATCTCATAGGCATCTTCACCAAGCCGCTCAAACCGCACACGCAGACGATCATTGATCACCCGCTCATGTTCTTCCAGCAACTTGCGGAAAGCATCAAGCGTCGCTTCGATAACATCAGAAGACGTATCGAGCGTTAAACGAATGACGGGCTTATACAAAATAGAACCGCGGGCGGTGTAATTTTCGATCGGCTGGGTGGCGAGCAACGCATTGGGGAATGTAATCAGCGTGTTAGCCAAAGTACGCATGCGGGTTGAGCGCAAACCTATTTCCTCAATGTTGCCGAGGTGGGACCCCACTTTGCAGAAATCGCCAATGTGGACGATCTGCTGGGTAAAGATGGTTATCGCGCCAAAAAAGTCCTCCAGCGGTTTCTGCAAAGCCAGAGCCACCGCAACACCACCAACACCGAGGCCTGCAAGCACGGTAGTTACATTGAAACCATTCGCCGCCAGCCACTCGAGGAAGATGATTAACAAGGCCAGAACTTTGAGCGCGTTAGATACCGGCCTTAGCAGAACCACAGCACCGGGGCGCCCCTGCCTCTCGAACCGCGCAGTAAAATAAACCTGCAACAGCGAGATCAATGACAGCACCAGCCACACAAGCAGCGCAGTACCGATCGGCGCAACTGTAGTGGTGACCTGTGCGGTGAGGCCAAGACCCAACTCCTTAACAACCGTCGAGCCCACCAGATAACCACTGAATATCGCGAACGGCCTGGTCAGGAAGCGTCTGAGTGGCAGGTATGTTTTCGACTCACTATTACCGAACAACCTCATCAGACCATGACCGGCACACCACAGCAAAAACCAGACGGCGATCCAGACACCATAGCCCAACACCACCTTGAACAGCTCGATACCGAGGATGCGAACATCCGGCAGTTTTTTGGCGAGATAGTCTGCTACAGGGCCATAACCGAACTCTTCATATAACGTACTAAGCTCTGCGATAGTTGCATTCGACACCTTCCAGATACGGGTGTCATTCGGACCCGGCACGCGCTGGAGCAACAGGCGGTATTCCTTGTCCTTACTTTCAATAACCGCCAGTTCGTCGCGATACTCAGGGAGGCCATCACCTGACGCACCTTCCGGCATATCACTGAGTTCTTCCAGGTCGATCCAGACATTGCGCTGAATAACGATATCGAGAATACGCACCAGCTTGGCAGGATCTTCATCCCGCACGTTCTTGGGAAGGTTGCGCAGGTCGAGATACTCGATGGCAGTTTCGTAGTCGCCGCTCTCGGCAGCTTTGAGATAGCCTTCTACGGTGCCGCGGGGCGTATCTCTGCCAAGGGCATCGCGGTCTTCCCGCTCCGCTGGCGGTGCATCTGCAGATGCGTCAGAGTCCTGGGCAACAACCGGTGCGGTGATGAAGCACGCGACTGCAGCCAATACCACCAACCAACGGGAACTGCTCAATATAGTCATAACAATAGTCATAACACCCCCACTCTATTTCCCGATACTGCTTACTCCAACATACTCTGGCGACAGACCGGATGGCAACTCACTTGCCGAGTTGCTGTAACCAGGCTATCAGCACGGTGCCGGGCACTATGCTGATGGTATCGCAGACAGCGGTCACCATCAGCGGCCACCAGTTCACATTGCCCCAGCCGGAAATAAACGTATAGGTGCCAAAGAACGCGGCGAAGCTCACCAAACTACCGGTATAAACAGCACGCGCCACCCAGCCTGCAGGCTTGTCAGTGGTAGAAAACCACCACGCCGAAACGAACAACGGAATCATGAAGCCCACGGACATCTTCGTGATGTTAGCGCCACTCGCTGCAGCATCACCAACGCGAATAAAACCTTCAAAAGGTTCGGCTGACCAGGGGTTCAGAAAGAACTCGGCGATTCCCCAGTTGGCCATGCTGCAAAAGAAATAGCCCACCAGAAAGGTCCAGATGAACTTACCCGCACTTACGTTCAACATTTGATTCTCCAATTGTCTTTCTGCCGGCAGGTGTTATGCGTCGAGACCTGCCATGCTAATAAATCTGGTTTCCAAATATTCATCAATACCCTGACGCGAACCTTCGCGCCCGAGCCCCGATTCTTTTACGCCGCCAAAGGGAACAACCTCACTCGAAACAATACCAGTGTTAATCCCCACCATGCCGTACTCGAGTTGCTCAGCCACACGCCAGACACGACCGATATCCCGGCTGTAAAAATAGGCTGCCAATCCGGCACTGATATTGTTGGCGGCTGCTAACACTTCGTCATCGCTTGTAAAACGGATGACAGGCACTACCGGCCCGAAGGTTTCTTCCTGAGCGACCAGCATGTCTGCTGAAACGCCGGCCAGCAGTGTGGGCTGGTACCACTGACCGTCTCCGACCTGGCCTCCGCTCTGCAGCACCGCCCCTTTGGCAACAGCATCTTCTACATGTTGCTCTACCTTAGCGATGGCTGACGGATTGATCAGCGGACCGATATCGGTAGCAGCATCCAGGCCGTCGCCACAGCGCAAGCCCTGCATAGCCGCAGTGAGTTTGGTAATGAATTCATCGTGCACAGTTTCGTGCACATAAACCCGGTTGGCGCAGACGCAGGTTTGTCCGGCATTGCGGAACTTGGCGGTCATCAAACCTTTGACAGCTGCATCAACATCGGCATCATCAAAAACGATAAACGGCGCATGACCACCGAGTTCGAGCGACACCCGTTTCACTGTATCCGCACACTTCTTAAGCAACAGCTTGCCGACAACTGTAGAGCCGGTGAACGACAACTTGCGCACCAAAGCACTGCTGCACAGTGCGTCTCCCACCTTGTCGCCTTGTGCTGCCGTCACCACGTTCAGCACCCCGTCCGGCACGCCGGCGCGCACCGCCAGCTCGGCCAGCGCCAATGCGCTGAGGGGCGTAGCCTCGGCCGGTTTCAGCACTACGGTACATCCGGCGGCCAGCGCCGGCGCCAGCTTGCGCGTGATCATTGCCAGTGGAAAGTTCCATGGCGTTATTGCAGCAACAACACCCACCGGCTGACGGGTAGCCAGATAGCGCCGGTCTGCAAACGGAGAAGGAATAACGCTGCCGTCGATACGGCGGGCTTCTTCGGCAAACCACTCAACGTAAGCCGCGGCATAGTTCACCTCGCCCTGCGCCTCCCGCAGCGGTTTACCCTGCTCGAGCGTTACCAACCGGGCCAACTCATCAGCATGCTCTTTTATCAGTGCAAACCAGCGCCGCAGAATTTCGGCACGCTGCTGTGCCGGAACACGCTTCCAACTGGCAAAGGCATCGGATGCTGCGTCAACAGCACGCAAAGTTTCAGCAGCACCCATATCGGGAACCAGCGCAAGCGTTGCACCCGTGGCCGGGTTGGTGACGGCGAACTGACCACTGTCATCAGCAGCAACCCAGCTCCCGTTAATCAGGCTGCACTCCCGTTCTGAAACCAATCCGGCCAAATCTTTCATCCGCTGAACATACCTCACAAAGCGGCGGTTTGACTATCCATTCGCGACCGTCACTGGCGCCAGGAAGCAATGGATAAAGGCTAACTGGAACTTCCGGCAGGAAGGCTGCACCATGAAGACTCCATCCGGAGGAAGACCTATGCGCAGTTCATACGCAATCTACATGGCCATTCTGGGTCCTGTTATGGCTTTCAGTGTATTTAGTCACGTATCTGCTGACGTCATCGTCATGAAGAACGGAGACAAGATCACCGGCTCGATAAAAAAAGTCTGGGATGAAGAGATCTTTATCGAACCGGCTTACGCCGATGAGTTCGGCGTCGATCAATCTGAAGTGGCCTACATTGAATCTGCCGAAGAATTCGAAGTTAAACTGAACAGTGGCAACACGGTACTCGCCAGCTTTGCCGGCGCTGATGAAGACGGCCTGCAGATTGTCGCCATCGACGGAGAAACCCGCAGCGTGCCACTGAGCCAGCTTTCAGAACTGGAAGAACAGGATAAATTTTCCGACTGGGAGGTCCGCGCTGACGTCAACACGACCATCAATAAGGGTAATACCGACAGCGAGAACTACCTCGCCACGCTGTACGCCATGTATAAGTACAACCGGCAGCGCCACATCTTCGACTTCCGCTGGAGCCGCGAGTATCAGAACAGTGAACAAATCAAAGCAAATGACTTCGTGCGCTACAACCTCAACTACGAGGTAAAGGAACCCTGGTTCTTCGGCGCGAGCGCCTCGTATGAACAGGACCCGTTTAAGAACCTCGACTATCGTTACAACGCCATCCCGGCACTGGGCTACAACTTCTGGGACGATGCTAAACGCCGCTTCAACATTCAGGCCGGCGTCGGTTATCAGAACGAGAAAACCACATCGACCCAATCAAGTGGTGCCGTGGCAGCCATGATCATCCGCTTTCTCTACAAGTTTAAGAGACCGGATCTTCAGCTGTACCTCGACAACACAACCACCAAGGCGTTTTATTCGCGAAAGAATGCAGTGACTCAGTTCAGCACCGGTCTACGCTATGAGATCACCGACCTGCTGTACACCAATCTCGAGCTGAATCTTGATTACGAATCCGAACCTGTAGACGGCGCCGAAAACGAAGACATCGGCATCCTGTTCGGCTTCGGCCTCGAATTTGATAAATAGTGCGATAGACTTCCTGCATGAAGTGTTCATTACCGGTCATTCTGCTCGGAATACTCCTGCTGAGCGCCTGCGCAAGCTATAACCCGCCGCCCTACAGTGATGAAGCATTCTCTGCCCGTGCCGAGGAGGAAACCATCGACGGTGTCACCGTGCGCGTTGCAGTGCTGAATCGCGAAGAAGCGCTGCAAGTCTTCGGTTCACAACTGGAAAAACGCGGCATACAGCCGGTATGGCTGGAAATTCAGAACGACAGCACCAAAAACTACTGGTTTATGTTGCGCAGCCTCGATCCCAACTACTTTTCTGCGCATGAAGCGGCCTATATGAATCACCGCCGCTTTGGCGGCAACGCGAATGCTGCTATGGACGAGTACTTCTCGAAGATGGCTATAGACCAAAGAATCCGGGCGGGCTCGGTCGCCCGCGGTTTTGCGTTCATCAACGAAACGGTAGGCACCCGGGAAATCCGGGTCCGCTTGTATCGCGACAAGGAAGTTCGCGATTTCGAATTCTTTGTTTCTATTCCCGGCGTAACCTCTGACTGGCAAAAAAAGGATCTGACAGCCCTCTATCCCGATGACGAGTTGGTAAAGATCAGTACAGAGAGCGAATTGCAGGCCGTACTCCGCAACCTCCGTTGCTGCACCGACCGGCAAGGGGGTCTGGGCGACGGCTTGCCGGTCAATATAGTATTCATTGGCGGGGAAGCGACTCTTCGCGGACTGATCAAGTCAGGTTGGCAGGAATCGTCCTTCCGTCGCGACTTCAGCAACCTGATTGGGGCCGAGCAACTCTATGGTCGCACTCCGGACATTGTCTTTTCGAAGTCACGCCGTAAAGTCGACTCAACCAATACCCTGCGCCTTTGGGTAGCTCCGATCCGCTACCGTGGCGAAGTGGTTGTCGTGGGCACTATTCACCGCAGCACAGACCCCGACATCGACGGCACGGCGATGTATCTGCTGGAAGATCTGGCTACTGCCGAAACCGTTCATACCGTAGGCTTTGTTGATGCCTTCCCGGCGATTGCCGAAGACAGTCCTGTGCAGATACTTGGCAGCGACAAATACTGGAGCAGAGGTCGCCGACTGGTTATTCAGATGAGTCTCGACGACCTGCCGCTGGAAGAACTGCAGCTGTATGACTGGCAGTGGCAGGAGCGCACGTCGATCAAATCGGGTGAGGCAGGAGGCGCAGCGCAATGACAAGACTGACTCATTTAGTCGCTGTCGCCACCGCGCTCATTACGCTGGCCGGCTGCAGCAACAAATTCACCCCGGTACCGGTAGAGCAACTCGATTACCTGAGCCGCTCCGAAACGATGGAGCGTGATGGTCTGCGGGTTACGGTGTCAGTGCTGACCCGCGCCGAAACCGCTCAGGCGTTTGGCAAGAAGCTGGACAAAAACCTTATCCAGCCGGTGTATGTGGAAATCGAGAACAACACCGACAAAGAGTTCTGGATTGTCCGGCACAGTCTCGACCCCGACTATTTCTCGGCGGTAGAGGCAGCGTCACTCAGCGAGAACTACAGCAACATCAGTAACTCTGAAATCAAAAGGCTGTATCAGGATGAACAACTGGAACAGTTCGTTCTGCCCGGCCAGACCAATAGTGGCTTTGTCTTCACAAATCTGAGTCTGGGTACGAAACAGGTGCGCATCCGCCTGTTTACAGATCAGCAGGTAGAGGATTTCGAGTTCTACATCACGGTACCCGGCCTGAAAGCAGACTGGCAGATGGTCGATTTCACGAATCTGTACAGCGACGACGAGATTATCGAGATAGACGATCCTCTGGAGCTGCGCCGCATACTCGAAGAATTTATATGCTGCACAACCAAAGCTGACGGCACCGGTTCCGGCGACCCGATCAATCTCGTAGTGATCGGCGGGCAGGGCTCATTGCTTGGCTTTATTCGGGCCGGCTGGGATGAAACAGAAATCATTACAGCAGGCTCGTCGTTCAAAACAGCCTGGTCGTTCGTCAGTGGCGCCGAGTACAAGAACTCACCCATTAGCGCCCTGTACATATTCAACCGCCCACAGGACCTGAGTCTGCAGAAGGCCCGTGACACCATTCATGAACGCAACCATCTGCGCCTGTGGGCAACACCCTGGGTCTACCGCGGCAAGCCGGTGTGGATTGGCGGCATCAGCCGCGATATCGGAGTCTTCTGGACCACCAGAACATGGAATCTGACATCACACGCCATCGACTCGGATATCGACGAGGCGCGTATGTACATCGCTGAAGATCTTGCCAATGCAGAAAGCCTCTCGGCACTGTCCTTTGTTGACGGCGTCGGTGTCACCACTCAGGACAACCCGAAAGAGAACCTGCTCGGCACACCCTGGTGGACCGACGGCAGGCGTGTTGTTCTGTTCTTATCTGAAGACAGCGTGCCGCTGGAAGAAATACAGATTCCCGACTGGACCCGCTACTGAGCGGGCTTATCGCCTATTGTTTAGGCGCACAGAAATACTTGTAACGACGACGCTCGTTCATCAACTGTTCAGCCGCCGCTTCACAGGCTGCCTCGGAGGCAAACTCCACCGTCTTCACTTCGGAATCCGCCTGACCTGCGAACCAAAAAAACAATATCCAGGTTTCCATATAATCCTCCGCCGGGCTACAAACACATTAGCCGGCTAGAACTGCCAGTCGAGGCCGGTATTTTTCAGGGTCTTGTACAGCTTGCGCTGGTTTCTTGTCGACACACCCTTCTGCCCGCCGGTGGTTTTCATCAACTCACGGCGCATGTTGAGCCACTCGGGCGAACCCCAGATATACGAGCGGCTTTTCAGATACTCAAAATTCGCATCCATTTCCGCGGACAACTCGTCACCGATAAAGAAAAAACCCATTTCGTTATTGAACAGGCGGGACCGGTAGTCGAAGTTGGCGGTACCGAGAAAGCCGAGATGGTCGGAGTAGATGTACTTGGCGTGCAACTTGCCGTACGCAGCATCACCACCAAGATACACATCATCCGAGCGGCCGGTTTCATATATGCGCAGGCGAGGGTTGCTGACCAGCCTCTTCCAGGTATCACTGTCCACAAGCTCGGGGTTCAGCTCGCTGTCTGCCAGTGTTCTAAGCCACCACGCTCTTGTTTCTTCATCAAGCAGCAGGCGCGGCGCCATGTTCATGTCGACAATAGACTGCGCAAAGAAGTTGTCTGACGTCAGCACCGAATTGGTGATGATCTCGTAGACACGCTCTTCGTCTTCGGCCAGCCAGTCCAGCACCCGCTGCGCCTCATCGTAGATCACGTTACCCGCACCATCGTAGTACTGGGCAGCAAACAGATAGGGCGATACGATCCGGACGTGCTTCTCATCGCCCTCGTCGGCCTGCTTGAGAATATTCATGATCGAATTCGGGTTGTTCTCGAGGTTCTCTACCGCCTTCGACACCACATTCTTGTTAACCAGATTGGCAAACTCATGTGCGAGACGGACGTAGGTTTCGTGATAACCCTCGTCGAGATACTCATCGATGCCGGCGAAGACGGGCTGCATTCTCGGCAGGCTATACAGCTTCTCCAATGCCACATCGAATGACTTACGCTGACGCAGATAGAGATCCTGACCGTTTGCCAGCAACTTGGCCTTCAGCATTTTGTTGTTCTTGTAGATAGACAACAGCGTGAAATAAACTTCAGACACTTCGGCGACAGTATTCTCGTCATCCACCGCCGTCAGCGACGGGCGCATCAACAGCTCGGAATCAAAATAGGTGTCGGGATTCGGTGAACCATCGGACAGAATGCCGTAATAATCCAGCGACATATTCCGGCCGCCTGTCATCACGATCGCGCGGTCCTCAAGAAAGCCGTCTATCACCAGCAATTTGTCATGCGAGCGGCGATTGGGGTTGGTAAACACCTTCGACAGGGCATTGAAGATCAGAATCTGCACCCGGGCCCGGTTGGTTGTCAGCTCGCCATCGGCATTACGGATAAAACCCGCATCCTGTTCACAGCTGTCCAGCGCTTGCAGCCAACCTTTATCCAGACTCATCGAGCCAATGGAATCCACCATCAGCCGCACATCCACACCCCGCTGCACAGCATTGCACAGCGCGCCCAGCATCGACACTCCGGCAAGGTCAGCTTTGAAAATGTAGTAGACCGCATCGACGCTGTGCTCAGCGCGGTCGATCATGCGGATTTTTGCTGCCAGCGACTGCAACGCTTCCATATCGGTGGAACCGATCAGCTTGGCACGGGCACTCTGCACCGGGATTTCGGCCTCTATGCCCAGCTGAATCGGGTCAATATCCAGCTGACTGGCAGGCATCCAGGTGCGGTACTTAAACCAGCGATCGACTTCAGGATCGTTAATAGCTTCCAGCGGAGGGCAGTTTTCCAGCTTCTGGGTGCCCTCGGGACATTTGTCCGGGGCAATGCTCATCGTGGCACAGCCACTAACAGCGAGTAACGCAGTCATTGCGGCTATAGAAAGGACATTCTTGTTCATTGTTCTGTATCCCTCCAGACGATTCTGGCGAGTATTGCGCGGTGATCGGAAATCTCTTCAGGCAATACAGTGTATTCGCTAAACGCCAACTCTTCAGAGATCAATATCCAGTCGAGCCGCTTGTCCTTATAGGTGGGAAGGTCCTGAGACTCGGGCTCATAGGCCACCAGACCGGCGTCGTTTACCAGTGCCTTAACGACCGAGCCCTCTTTCCACTCCGAGTTGAAGTCGCCCATCAGAATCACCGGGTACTCGGACTCCCTGATAGCAGCCACCAAATCATCAAGCTGTGCTGCACGCACCTTCTTTCTCGAGAAATCCAGATGCACTGAGACAAGAAATACCGTCTGATGCCGCGCTCCCGGGCCATCCGACCAGTCGAGCGAGGTTGAAACAAAGCCTTTGGTAGTGGTCGGGGGTGTAGGCTCAAAACTGTAAGAGACACCGTCGTACATCGACACCGGCGAGAGCAATGCGGTACCGAAATTGAACATTACGCCGGAGGCGTGAATGCCATGAATGCTGCAGGCGTACCCAAGCTGCTCATTGACATAGCCGACGTGATCAAACTTGCCACTCCAACGGGATGCGGCATCGGCTTCCTGCAATGCCACCACGTCGGCATCTGCTTCGCGCAGAAATGCAGCAATACGATCGAGGTTGGCCGCTATCCCTTTACGCCCGACCAGCATCTGATTCATCGAGGTGCCACGACCATGCGCCATGTTGAAATTAAGAACAGCAATTTCAGGCGACTCAAGCTTCGCAGCGGCAGACTCAAGGCATACCACGTCTGTTTTGTATTCGTCAGGCACTTCACGCGCGGCCCCGCTGCCGTGGTCCGCAGCAGCAACAACCGGAGTCAGTAGTAGCAGCAGCACAAATAGTCGGTGGTGTCTTTCAGCAATACAAAACAAGTCGCTTAGTCCTTTGGTTAAGAAGCACTATACTGACAGCATATCAATAAGAAGCCGCCCGTGAACGCAGCCAAACAACAGCACAGCACCGCCAAATCCGGCAAGCGCCTGCTCCGCATTCTGGGAGCGGGATTGCTGATCATTGCACTGACTGTCGCGGTGACCCTTGCCTTGCTTGATGTCCGGCCGATTGTCGAGAATCAGGTGTCGGCGATCACACAGCGCAGCCTTAGCATCAACGGCGAGTTCGACCTTGAGGTTGGCACCGATCTGAAGCTCTACGCCACTGACGTCGTGTGGCAAAACTCTGCGGCAAGCGAGTTGCCGTATATGCTGACAATCGGCACCGTCAATGCCCGCATCAGTATTGCCGAACTCTTTTCCGGCCGGTTGGTGCTGGAAGATGTCAGCGGTGACGAAGTCGAACTGCTGCTGGAGTGGTTCGATGACGCGCCGATGAACTGGGTGCTGTCGGATGCTGATCCGGCGGATTCAAAACCGCTCCCGGAATCGTTGCCGCTGTATCTGAGGAAGGCACGGCTGACCAACAGCAAGGTGACTCTGGCGCACCCCGATTTAACTGCACCTATCGAAATCGACATCGGCACCGCCGGACACATAGCAAACGACAATGACGATATCGTACTGAATGCGCAGACTACCGTTGACGAACGTCCTATCGCCTGGAATGCGGTCATCGGCCCCTTCCCCAAACTGGTGGTCGCCGGTGAGATTAATTATGACATTCAGGCCGAAGGATCTAACGGTGCGATAGCGGTAACCGGTGACATAGAGAACCTGGCCTCACTCACCGATCCGCATCTGGAACTCCGCTTGAAAGCGAACGATGCGAACATTGTTCTGGAACAGCTCAACCTCGGCATCACGACCATCGGCGGCATAGACCTGATCGCCGAGATTGATCAGGATGACGGCCGTCTTGTGACAGACGTTAAAGGTAATGTCGGACAACTGGAGTTGTCGGTGGATGCGCGCGCCTCAGACCTGACAATGTTTGAAGACTTTGCACTCTCGGTTGAAGCAAACGGGCCGAATGCAGCCAACCTCGGCATGCTGGTCGACATTGAAGGTCTGCCCGAAACGCCGTTTGTGCTGGACATAAAAGCCAAGCGCACGGAAGACGGCCTGCGCCTGCATCGCTTCAACATCGAATCCGACGGGCTCACTGTGAATACTGCCGGCGTTGCCCGCAAGCTGCCGGAACTCCGTAACATCGACCTGACGGTGGATCTGCAAACCGATAACCTGCAGGTGCTGGGAGGCATTGCAGGTGTATCGGACCTTCCGATGCTGCCGGTTACAGCAAGTGCGAACATCATCAGTGGCGGCGAAGGCTCGCCCGACAAGCTGACGGCATCTGCAACCATCGGCAATACCCGCATTAATGCAGACGGCTTTATCAGTGAACAAGCGAATTTTGCCGGCTCCGAGGTGCTCGTTTCTTTAGCCTCTCAGAACCTGCAAACCTTACTCGGGCACTTCGGGTCCGACAGCATCGCCGCGGTCCCCGGTAGCGTGTCGGGAAAACTGCTCATCGAAGAACAGAGCATCAATATCCGTCAGGGGCTTGCCAACGTTGATGGCAACCTCATCGACTTTACCGCCGACGTCCCGCGCAGCGACCCGTCCCTGCTCGCATCCGGACAGCTAAGCGCTGCGGGCGACTCACTGTTCAGGCTAACCGGCCTGTTTAACGTGAACACCGCGGCGCTCAATGACGCGCGCTATGCCATTGATACCGGCTACCGCTTGCAGAGCAGCCGGTTGGAACTGGCGACATCCGGCGCATCATTTGATGACACCCGGTTGGGATTCGATGGCAATGTCAGCTGGAGCAGCGGCATCAGTGTCGCCGGCAATGTAAGCGTAAGCGGCGACAACCTGTCGGAGCTGCCCTTAATCAATAGTCTCGCGCAACTTCCGGCGCAAGCCTTCGACGCCAGCGCCAATATCGCACTGGATACGGAAAGCATTGCGGCCAGTGACATTCTGCTTACTGTCGCGGACAACCAGCTGAGCGGCAGCATCAGCAGCGGCTTCGACATCGATGAACAACCGGCCACCATCGACCTGAGTGGCAGCGGTTCCAACCTGAGGGAACTCGTCGGCAGCTACGGCAATTATTCGTCGCCCGACCGTCCGTTCAAGCTGCGCTTTACCGGCGAGATAGGCACGCAGTCAGTAGTCATCGAGAAACTCAGCGCTACCGTAGGCACGGCCACCGCAGATGTTGCGGGCGAACTGGTATTCGCACCAAAGATATGGGCGCGCGATATTTCAGTCGACATGCGCGGGCAAGACTCCACCGATCTGGGCGAAGTGGCGCTGTGGGAGCCAATAGGCAAACCGTTTAGCGTGGTTGCCAAATTGACGGGTGACGATGAAGAGGCCAGCATCGAAAACCTCAAGCTCACATTCGGCGACTCCGATCTGGACGGCCGGCTGTATCTGAAGGCTGCCACCAACGATACGGAACTCACATTCCTTCAAGCCGAACTGGATTCAGAACGACTCAACCTTGGTCCCGTGCTGAACGCCCCGGAAACAACTGACACAGACGATGATGGAAAAGTGTTCTCGGCAGAACCGTTTAACTTCAGCGGACTGCAGAAACTCGACGCCGGGATCAGTATCAACATCGGGCACCTGCTGTCCGACACAAGAGAGATGAAGAACCTCCGGTTACAGGCAGAACTGAAGGATGGACTCCTGTCCGTCGGAAACATCAGTGGTGACACCCGTCGCGGCAATGTACAGGGAACGTTTGTCCTGGACTCGGCAACGCAACCGGCCACACTGCGGGGGCAGATAAAAGGCACCGACGTGGCAACCGTTGTCGCTGATATCGGTGAAGATGAGCGGGATAACCTGCCTGACTTTGCCCTGAATGCCGACTTCAACACACAAGGCGACAGTGCGGCGCAGATGGCGGCAGCGCTGAACGGTCATTTCTGGGTGGTCATCAGCGAAGGGGTGGCACCACCTCTCGAATACTCGCTGATAGTGGGCGACTTCATCTCCGAACTGTTCGCACTGTTGAACCCGTTTGCCAAAGAAGAAACCACCACCATGGTCCGCTGCGGCGGCATCTATCTGGAAGCCGTTGACGGCATAGTGGAAACGGCCCCGGCAATGCTGGTACAAACCGACAAAATCTCAATTGGCGCAACCGGCGGCTTTGATCTGCGCAGAGAAAGGATCGACCTCGTCCTGAACAGCACGCCGCTCAAGGGCATAGGCATTAGCGCCAGCGAAATTGTTAACCCGTTGATCAAACTGGGCGGAACCCTCAGTGAACCGCGTGTCACTCTGAACCCGACCGACGCAGCGATAAAAGGCACTGCTGCCGTCGCAACCATGGGTCTGTCTATCGTAGGCTCCAGTCTTTGGAAACGCTGGGTGCGGTCAAAGAATGCATGCGCCAAAGTGCAGGAGAAAGCAACTGAGATCCGTCAGGGTAAGGATCCGGACAGCGTGCCCGAATGGATTATGGGCTGGTTCGATTAACCGGCCGGGCCATGGTTACCGGAGATCGTTACCGGAGATCGTTACCAAAAATAGTTACCAGAGGCGGCCCCCCACCCATTCGCCGGCTACCGTGTTGAACACCGTCACCTCAACTGTCTCCCAGATACCGCCACACGAGTAGTATGGGTCGGCCTCAAACAGCCGCCGGGCATCTGCTTCGCTATCGGCTTTAAAAATCAGGCAGGAACCAACAATGTTCTGCCGGTCATCGTATAAAGGCCCGGCCACTTTGACGGCGTCCATATTGGCTTCGATGTAATCAAGATGAGGCTTTAAATATTCTTTGCGCAGGCGCGCGGGCTCATCGCCGGAATAATCTTTGCAGTAAAAACAGACTATCATTGCCTTAACCTGCTACTTGCACAGGTCTAGATTAGCAGACCGGTTTCCATAAGGGGCATTACACATGAGCTACGGATCACCGGAGTCGAGCGACGCAAGCAACCCGGTCGGGGGCTGGCGGGAAGCTGTATTCTGCGTAGCTGACCTCAGGCGCTGGATTGAGTTCTGGAAAACGGTTGGTAACTGGGAAGTTGTCCACCGTGGTCCTGTCGGTGAGGAATGGATCAGTACCTGGGGGCTCCCGGACTCCGCCAAGGGTGAACAGGCTCTCATCGGACAGCCCGGACAAACCGACGGACGTATCCGGCTGATTTCTCTAAGTGGCGTAGAACAGAACCTGATGCGTCCTGGCGGACAAATCTGGGAGACCGGCGGCTGGTTCGATATCAATGTGCGCATCAAAGACAGCAACGCCACCACCCAAGCGGTTTATTCGCAGGGCTGGAATGCCTCGGCGGATCCGGTCGAGATGATGATGGGACCTGTGAAGGTCAAAGAATGGCTGGGTAAAGCGCCCGACGGCATCGTCGTAGCCTTCATCGAACGGGTAGAACCACCGCTCACGGATTTCCCGGAATTCGAATCTGTCAGCCGCACGTTTAACGCCAGTCAGATCGTTAAAGACGCAGACGCGGTACGCCACTGGTATCAAGACAACCTCGGCTTTGACCTGGTTTTGGATACGCCGGGCCCGGGTCCCGGCCCCGATGGCGGCCCTAATGTATTCGGCTTTCCGCACAATGTTGCAGCCGACATCCCCACCCGGCTCAACATCATGCACCCGCGCAGCGGTAATGTCGGCATGATCGAGCTTATTGAACTGCCAACCATTAACGGCCGCGATTTCTCGGCGCAGACGCGCATGCCTAACAAGGGTATCGTCAGTTTGCGGTTCCCTGTGAGTAATCTTGCGGGACTTGTCGAAACACTTGAACAAAAGCCGGGGCTTAACTGGGTGGCACCACTGGCCAAGCGTGAGTACGCGCCCTACGGTGACATCGACTGCTGCATACTGCGCGGCGAAAACGGCGAATGGATTGAGCTGTTCGAGGCCGTCAGTTAACTCCACAAAAAACCCCGCCCATCTTGCGATGAGCGGGGCCTGTTCGTGAAGAACCTTCTAAGCGAGCTTAGAAAGAATCTTTATCGCCACCGAACTTGAAGTCGACCGTCAGACCGAATTCACGTTCAGGACGCGGTGTTACAGCAAATGAACGACCGGTTTCGATACTGAAGTCCGGCGCGTCGATGTAACGCAGACCGGAAACCGCAGAATCTTCATCCAGCAGGTTGCGGCCCCACAGAGTGACGCGCCACCAGTCCATACCGATACCGATCGTACCGTTGAAGATCGTTTCGGTACCGGTCTTCGCCAGATTCACCGGACGAATGAAGCGCGAGTCCTGATAGCTCAGATCCCAACGGGTAGAGAACACCCAGTTGTTGGCAAACATCGTGCTGTAAGCAACGTTAGCTGTAGCTTCCCATTCCGGAACCAGCGGTGCTTTGGCACCCGACAGGTCGGTACAGATCGTTTCCGGATCCACACCTACGCCGGCCAATGGAGCACCGTTGATTTCTTTATCGGTCTTGTCGAACGAGCAGAAGTCTTTAACTTCAGTGTCGTTATACGCAAAGCCGACGCCGAAATTCAGGTTCTCGGTAGCAAACCAGTTCAACATGGCTTCCGTACCAAGAATGCTGGTATCACCTTCGTTAGCCTGATAACCGATCAGCTCGATTTCCTGACCGTTATCAATCTCAACAACCTGACTACGCGCCTGTTTTTCCCACAACAGTGAGTACAAGGCCCAGGTCAGGCGAACCGAATCACCGATATCCGATTTCAAACCGAACTCGAACTGGGTCAGGTCCTGCTCGTCGATCTTGACCAGATCAGGGCGTTCAGCCACCAACAAAGGATCGGTGTTAAAGCCACCAGGCAAAACACCCGTCGAGACGTTACCGTAGATCATGTTGTTGTCGGTCACGTCATACGACAAGGTCGCACGATAGGTGAAACTCTTGAAGGTTTCCTTGAAAGGATCCAGCGGATCGCCTTCATCAGCCTCGCCCTGAGTAATCTTGTCCTGTGCGTAACGACCTTCAAAACTACCGGTCAAACGGTCAGTGAAGTCCCAGTCGATGCTACCCATCAAGGCGATGTTTTCTGCATCGTTGATGCCATAGTCCGCTGCAGTAAACGCGAAGCCATCAGCACCACCGATGTCTTTCTGCTCGTTGAAGTAGTAAGCGCCTGCAGCCCAGCGAATCGTTTCGCCACCGCGCAGCCAGAACTCACTGCTGAAGTCTTTAGCGTCTTCAAACGAAGTTGAGTGGAACGCATTTACAAAATTGAACGGAGAGCCTGTAGCGTTACCACCAAAGGTCTGGTCATCACCGGATGTGAAATCGCGGGTGTTGTAGGAGTTAACCCAACGGATTGAGACGGCATCAAGCTCCCAATCCCAGACCAATGAAGTACGAACGCGCTTCTCATCAATGCCGTACAGACCGGCGTCGATACCACCACCGATAGACAACGGCTGATCGGTTGACACAGTACCGCAGTAGTAAGAAGCGGTCTGGTCGCCGTCACCGTAATCGTTCGGGTCATTGTTGTAGAAGCAGTTACTGGCGTCATTACGCTGCAACAGAATGGCGTAATGATCGTTTTCCATTTTCGAGTACTGCAGGTTTAGCGTGAAGTCCATGGCGTCCGTCGGTGACAGCACAAATGAACCGTTAACACTGCTTTGCTCAATCTTGCCTACGTCAGGCACACCGTTACCGACATCAGCAGCAGTGTTCTTGCCTTTCCACTGGGTGTCTTTCGAGTAGGCGCGGCCTGTAACCCGGTAGCCGAACATGCCGACGGTGTCAGAAATAGCACCCTGAATCAGGCCCAGACCATTGGTACCGCCCTGCGCCTGAATGTTACCGGACAGATCTTCCGACGGTCCTGAAGTGACATAGTTGATCGCACCACTGAAGGTACGACGACCAAAGGTTGCAGACTGCGGCCCCTTGATCACCTCAACACGTTCCACGTTCGAAAGATCGTAGGTTTGCAGGGAACCCGAAACCCAGACCCCGTCAACGAAGTAACCGGCGAGTTCCTGAGAAGTGAAAATAGATGACAGACCACGAATGACCGGACGGTCACCCTGAGCACCGAAAGCCTGATTAATCTTCAGGTTAGGCGTCAGGTTAGCGATGCCATTGATGTTTTGAATATTCGCTTCACGAATAGTCTCCGCACCGATAACACCTACAGAAAGAGGCGCGTCCATGAGACTTTCGCTCGTCTTACGCGCGGTAATGACGATCTCCTCAAGCACCTCTGCATTAGCCTGCCCGCTTAGTCCGCCAACCACGGCGGCCAGAAGCCAGGCTGTTCTTTGTCGCATGTTCATTAGTTTTCTCCCCTCACGAACAAGTCCAAAAATTTATAACAGCATTGATTTGATTATGAAAACAAAGCCTCTACCAAAGAGCATCTTTAACGCTATTCAGCGCTTTCAACGTCAAATCCATACTGGGTTTCACTCAAAGTCAGGCCCGTTTGCGCCCAACGAACATTGATACCGATGCGGTCAGCGCCCACATTGGCCCAACTGTAGACAGCCGCCTCACCCGTGGCGTCGTCAACAATCTTTAATGTCTGAATCGGTGTCGGCACGTTCTGATAGGTCAGCTGCGCCAGCTGCACGGAGTAGCCACTGGGCTCACCGCCCTCAGTCAGAATCGGCACGATATGGCCTTCGTTGTGGATCAGAACTTCACTGTTGAAGTGCCACTCGTCATCTTCAGTAGTAGCGGCAGGACCTTTAACTTTTACGCCCGCCCAACCACTGAAGTAACGCACTTTGCGGTTCTTGTGCGGAATGCCCGCCAGGTTGCCGAAGATACGGTTGCCCTGCTCATCGAACGCTTCATCCTGAATCCATATTTCGTCTTCGGTTAGACGCAGCGTATCGGTGATATAGATTTTCTTACCGCTGCGCTGAGACACAAAAGAACAGGCACGTTCTTTCATGTAACCGTCAAAGTAGCCTTCATTATTGAGCTTCCAGAAAACCTCGCAGCCCGGACGCTCAATCAGCTCATCTTTGCTTAGAGCCTTAAGAATGGCGGGGTTCAGATGAGCGTTCAGGTATTTGGGCTCATCTTTGTAGGAGTAGATAGTCAGCCGGATCGCATTTTCTTGCTTGTCTTCCGTCAGGCTGTAAAGCCGGTGGCGATAGACGTTGGACGGGTCGCCATCCATGTACTGCTGTACGAAGAACACATTGTCACCGACTTGCGGCGCATCAACTTTGAGAAAGATGTGATGGATGTGTTCATGCACCTGTTCAACTTTATCTTCCAGGTCCTGCCAGTGCTGTTCGTAGTTATCGTACTCACCGGGGAACCACTGCAGAAAGAGATTCAGATCATCACTTAACGAGTCCGCCGCTTTCGCCGGCATACATACTGCAAGCATCACCGCTGCGGCCAAAGTCACTACTGCCGGCGTAACAAACCGCTCAAAAGCGTTTGCCTTTCCCTCCGGGCGGAGTCTGTTCTGTTCGTGAGTCACTGTGTTTTCTGCTCCTGTCAGACGTCTCTATTCGCTGCGTTACGGCTTCGCCATGCACAGCGGAAAAAACGCCATTTGACCGAACATACTCTTTTTGACAACTAACTGTCAATATGTCAGTTTACTGTCAAACTGCATGCGACCCTTTTCACTGGCCGTCACGCGAATTAACGCTGGCAACGCAGCCGGAAACGGAGAAACAACAATGAAAAACAAGGCCTTAATAAAGACTGCACCTTCCCAAACTCTGCTTAAACGCATTGCCTTAGGCGGCTTACTGGCGATGGGCTTTGTGGCGGCATCTGACAGCTTTGCTGCTCCGGAGCCGGGACTTGAAGCTCTGAAAGCATCCCGCCGCATTCAATGCTCACTGCAGGATGAAACTCCGGCGACGTACGGCTGGACCGGCACTGTGTTCAGTCGCGTACCGGGTGAACGTGACAAGCTGCTGTTTAAAGTTACCGGCATGAACATTCGTCAGTGCGTCACGGTAAAAGATCCGAAACGCGGCGAAGGCTACCGCATGGTCAGCCGGGAGATTCTGCTTTATCAGGACCCGGTCACCGGCGAGCTGATCGATACCTGGGAAAACCCGTGGACCGGCGAAACGGTCGGTGTGATCCATGTCGAGAACGATCCCGTGAACCAGCCGCCTTCGTTCGAGAAAAACAGAGACGGCTCACCCATGGTGTTGCCCGTGCAGTCCATTGGTAACCAGTGGTGGATGTCAGCACCGATACCCTTGTTCTACAACAACCCTCTGGGTGGTGACTATCAGAAGTTCGTCGGCGGCACCTATCACGCCACGGAGATGTTCAATTTCATGGGTCACACCGATGACCTGAAACTGGACGCAGGCGACAGCTCCGACATTCACATTGGCTGGGTTCGCATTTCCGACTGGCTGCCGTGGATGGAAATGCGCGGCCGGGCCGGCATCATGTACTTCCATACCGCCGGCCGGAAACTCGACAGCTTCGACCAGCTGCCCAAGATCATGCTCGACTTCATTGATGAGCGTTATCCGAAGTACCGCGAAGCACCGCCGGTTGATGATGACCGTCCGAACGAAACCAGCTGGACCTACTTCAAGAAGGTACTCGACGAGCGCGGCGCCAAAGAGACCGGTAATGCCCGCGGACACTAAACAAAGCGAAGAAGAATACGTACGCGCCTTCCAACGACTGGTAGGCGCAGTATTCCGGCTCAATGGTCAGTTGCTGTCGACAGCTGAAGGCCTGTCGAAAGATCTCGAGATATCGACTGGTCGCTGGCAGGCCATTGCCGCGATCAGGCATCAGCCGCTGACCACTTCGCAACTGGCGCGCCGCATCGGCATTAGCCGGCAAAGCGCCAGACAAACAGTACAGAAGCTCGAAGCGGGCGGTCTGGTCGAACTGACCGAAAACCCTGATCACCGGCGCTCACAACTGATCCTGCTGACTGAGCGCGGTACGGAAGTGATGGACATACTGCGGGAACGCCAAAGCAAGCTGACCCACTTTTTTACTGACGGTGCCGGCCTCGACATCGGCAGCATCGACGACTTAACAGCTCAACTCGAAAACCTTCGGGTGCACGCCGAAGAAGCGGAAACCCAGAACGACCTGACAGCCTGAAGCAACTCCCTGAAACAGATTCTGAAGTTAGTTTTTGGGGAAGCAGGCTTACAAGAAGGAATAGAAGCATGGCCGCATACATGATTGTTTACGCCGACATTACCGACCGTGACCGGTTTATTCAGGATTACGCCCCGGCTGCATCCAAACTGGTTTCGCAGTTCGGCGGCAAATACCTGATCCGCGCTCCTGGCGCAGAAGTACTCGAAGGCAATATGAAGCCCGGCATGTCCGTCGTTATTTCCGAATGGCCGGACAAACAAACCATTCTCGACTTCTGGAACTCCCCCGAGTACCAGGAGGCCAAAAAGCTGCGTGACGGCGCCGCCGATTGCGAAGTCAGCATCGTCGAAACACCGAACTAAAAACTCTTATAAAGAACGACAACCATGAGCAATGTCATAAAAAGAACCACGCTGATCGTGCGTGATATGGAAAAGTCCTTGCGCTGGTACACCGAAGTACTGGGCATGACCGAGTACTACAACGATGAAGTCGAGTTGTCAGGCGTAGGCATGGCGGCCGGCAAAGCCGGTGACAAAACCCATCTGATCATTCTCAAAGCCGAAGACCCGGTCATCGGTATGATCGGACTGCTGCAGTGGATAGACCCGCCGATGCCGGCGCCTGAAGAAATCCCGGTCAGCGTGACCTACGGTAATCCGACTTTTGTCGTGGCCAGCGACGACGCAACAGCCGCGCACGACAAAGCGGTAGAGCTTGGCACGCGCGTGCATGCCGCTCCACACGAGTGGTCTATTAAAGGCGCCGATGGCAGCATGAAGAACTTCATCGGCGTTTCCCTGTTCGACCCCGACGGTCACTTCTACGAAATAAACCAACTCGTCAGTTCAGGCTGAAGAACTGACCCCGGGGCCTTAACCCGGGCGGAGGACGCGCTTATGAACGAAGCAATGAATTGCCAGTGGCGCATCGCCGCGCGCCCGGATGGCAACGTCAAACCTTCCGACTTCGAGTACCGCGAAGAACAGATACCGCAGATCAATGGCGGGGAGTTTCTGCTGCGCACACTCTATCTGGGTGTGCGGCCAGTCATGCGCATGTACATGCAGGGCCATAGCGTTGCCGGAGAGCGCGCTCTCGATATCGGCGACGTACTGCACGGGCGCGGCGTTGCTCAGGTCGTGAAGTCCAACAACCCCGACTTTGCCGTTGGCGACATCGTGCACGGACAACTTGGCTGGCAAACGTGGAAAGCATCCCGCGGCACCCGCGGTGAACGCTTTATCAAGATGCAGAACACCGACCTGCCACTATCCTACGGTGCCGGAGTCACGGGCATGAATGGATTCAGCGCCTACTGCGGACTGATGGAATGCGGCAAGCCTCAGCCCGGTGAAACACTGGTAGTGTCAGCTGCCGCAGGTGGCGTCGGCACCAACGTGGTGCAGATTGGCCGGATTCTCGGCTGCAGGGTCATCGGCATTGCGGGCGGGCCCGACAAATGTGCTTTGGTTGAAAGCCTCGGCTGTCACGCTGTTATCGATTACAAGAACGAGGACGTTGGCAGCCGGCTGGCCGCACTCTGCCCGCAGGGTATAGACATCTATTTCGACAATGTCGGTGGCGCTATTCTGGAAGCGGCGCTTGAGAACCTGCGCATGGGTGCCCGTATCGTACTGTGCGGATCTATCGCCGAGTACACCGACATCGAAAAGAAAGGCCCGCCGAATTACACCAACCTGCGTGCCGTGAACGGCTCGATGAACGGCTTTTTTATCTACAACTTCGAACATCTGTTTCCCGCGGCCGAGAACAGGCTGGCAGACTGGATTCGTGTGGGTGAAATGCAACCTGTGCAAAACATTGTCGACGGCTTTGAAAAAATGCCGGAGGCACTCGCCGAGTTGTACTCGGGCAAAAACACCGGGGTACAAGTCTGCAAAGTTCGCGGCGAACAGAATGAGTGGCCACCGCTACCAAGTATTTAGCCGGAACTGTAGTTAAAGCTATAAGGAGAAAATCATGTCAGCCGGACGTGAAGTGCGCTTTCAGCGCGCCAACTATTTGGTCAGCGACTTAGACCGTGCGCTGGAGCTGTATCGCGACATACTGGGCTTTGAAGTAGCCTTCGTGAAAGACTCGGAAGACGCTTCCTACAGTTACACGGTTTTCGAGATCAACCGTGACTCCGATATGCGCTTCGCGGTACTCAGCACACCGGAGCAGCCCCGCGTCATGGCACTGACGGAGATTAAAGAGCCCGGTATAGATCCGCACCCGGCCCCGAAGCGCGCCGCCATCGTTCTGGAAATGCCGGACATCGACGGAGTAGTAGCTGACTGTCAGGCAAAAGGCTTTAATGTGCACGAAGAGGAAGTACTGGAAACACACGATGGCCGCATCGGTCGCGAAGTCGGTGTGAATGATGCTGACGGCAATCTCGTAGTTCTCTACTACATTCCGGCGAAGTAAGCGTGAGCAAACCGCTGCCAAGCAGAGCTTATGCCTGGTACACCGTCGTTCTGTTAACGCTGGTGTACATCATCTCTTTCGTCGACCGTTACATACTCGGCTTGCTGGTCGAGCCTATCAAAGCTGACCTGAGCCTCAGCGACACGCAAATCGGTTTGCTGCTCGGGCCTGCCTTCGCCGTGTTCTACGCCACGATGGGCATTCCGCTTGGCTGGCTGGCCGACCGCAAGCCGCGCAACATCATCGTGGGCATCGGTGCGGCGCTTTGGTCACTGGCTACAGCCGCATCCGGATTGGCTAAGTCCTTTGTGCACCTGTTTATCGCCCGGGTTGCTGTAGGCGTCGGCGAGGCAACCTTAAGTCCATGTGCACTGTCCATCATTGGCGACAGCTTTCCCGAAGACAAACGCGGCAAGCCGGTAGCATTTTACTCGGGCGCGGTATCACTGGGTGCCGGCATAGCCTCTCTATTGGGTGCCAGCGTCATCGTCTGGTCGAAAAGCGTCGACAATCTGGACTTCCCGATAGTCGGCGAGATCGCACCCTGGCAGTTTGCATTCCTGTTTGTCGGTTTAATCGGTCTGCCGTTTGCGCTCCTTTTATTCACCTTGCGTGAACCGGCACGGCAGCAAACAGGCACAGTGCGTAAGGACAAAAGTGCCGCCGGCATCCGCGATGCATTTCGTTTTATCTGGCAGAACAGGAAACTCTACGGTGGCTTTGTCGGACTGGTCTGCGTGATGACTACCGTGGCCTACAGTCAGGGCTGGCTGCCGGCCACTTTTCAGCGCACCTGGGGCTGGTCGCCCGAGCGCTATGCCCTGTATAACGGCATCGCACTGGTCATTCTTGGGCCGTTAACCGTCAACCTCGCCGGCTGGCTGTCCGACCGCATGACCGCAAAGGGCATTAAAGACGCACCTGTCAGAATTCTTTTACGCGGTATTCTGGTACTCGTGCCGACCGCGGCACTCGGGCCGCTGATGCCGGACGCCTGGGCCGCATTCGTTTTGCTGGTTACCTCCACTATTGGCATCGCGATGGTCTCCGGGGTAGCGCCAAATGCGCTGCTGATGGTGACCCCCGGTGAAATTCGCGGGCAGGTTATCGCAGTGTATTTTCTGATTATCAGCATGACGGGACTTGTGCTGGGCCCGATGACCGTTGGCTTGCTGAATGACATGGTGTTCGGCGAAGCCGGGGCCCGCTATTCGATGGCACTGGTCCCGCTGATTTACGGCGTACCGGTGCTCTTGCTGGCACGCGGGTCATTGCGTCACTATAGTGCCTCCGTGAACACTACAGATTCAGCTGACTAAGAGCATGACCGAAGAAGCCGTACCCACCGACGAACTTAAACTGACCCGCCACTATGTCATCGGCTCACAGGATGAACTGCACCTGCGCCAGTACGACAGCAATGGCAGCGGCAAGCCGCTGATGATGTTGCATCCGGCGCCGTACAGCGGCGCATGGTTTGAGACGGTCATGCCTTTGATCACTGTGCCGGAAGTTATTTTTGCGCCGGATTACCCGGGCTATGGCGGCTCAACCGGGCCTGACGAACTCCCCGATATCCGCTATTTCGCCGAAGCGATGCTGGAGATTCTGTACGCGGCCGAAACGGAGAGCGCAGACATACTCGGTTTTCACACTGGCTGTCTGGTCGCTGCGGAAATGGCGCTGCTGGATCCGGAGATGGTCAGTCGTCTGCTGCTGATCGATGTGCCTTACTTTACCGGCCCGATGCGCGAAGAGATGTATGAATCCGCCGCTGCGCCGAAGCTTTATAACGAAGACCCTGACTGCCTGCGCAAGGGCTACGAATTCAACGTGACCGACAAGCTGTCGCATATTGATTTCCCGCGCGCCTTCGATCTGTTCGTGGAAAGTCTGCGCCCGGGTCTGCACGCGCATCAGGCATTCCATGCCGCCTTCAGCTATGACGCCGAGGCCGCATTCAAGCAGCTGGATAAACCGGGGATTGTGGTAGCCACTCAATCAGGATTGCTGGAACCCACCCGTGAAGCAGGCAAGGCGCTGTCTCACATGGCCTTCTCGGAACGTCTGGATATTGCACGCAGCGTATTTGAATCGGCAGCTGAGGAGTCGGCGGCCGAGATCAACGCCTTTCTGGCATCAGACTAACTGACAGCCTGGTCGTCCGAAAAGTCCCCGTCTAAAGAACTCTAGTCCGCAGACGCTTTAGACGGTATGTCAGGCTGACTGAGAAACTCATTCAGCTCAATCAGAAAACCGTCGGGGTCGTATAGCGTGCTGGTGCGCACACCGATAGTGGTCTTGCCGTCATATGACGGATAGGTGACGTCGGCCGGTTCTTCAATGACCTTCACACCCGGCACTTCCAGAACCCTGGCAAAACGGTCCTTCAGGTTGTCGGTAGTAAACAACAGCACGGCGCTGCCGGTACTGAACGCATCGGGCTCGGGTTCGCGCACAGGACGACGCGGTTTCGTGTATTCCAGCAAACCAATCACGCCGATGTAATCATCATTCGCCCGCAGAAACACCAGCCGACGCGACAATTCCGATTCCTCATCAGTTTTCGCAGTGCGCGGGGTGCGGATCATATTGTCGTAGATCACCTTGAAGCCCAGAGCATCACGATAAAACTTCAGCGAGTTCTCAATATCGCTGACGATCAGCGTTGTGCGGCGCAGATCGATATCAACCCGCTCGGCATCGGGCACAGGTGCAGTTGTGGCTAAGGTGGCTGCAAACAATGAACCAATCAAACTCAAGGTCAGGAATGTCTTTTTCATAATTATTCTCCCGCAAACTGCCGCCTGACTGGCAACTGTTCCAATAAGTCTACTGTAGCAGACATGATTGACGCCTATAGTGTGACGCTGCGCCTACCGGCGTACAGCCATTTTGATAGCATAGGCGGCTAGTCACACGGATGCGGCACTTTCTGATTTGAACTCTTTGCGGACATTTTTGAGCTACGACAATAAGGCACTGACGGCAGTGTCTGTCGCTTTGTTATTCGCATTGCCAATGCTCAGAGTCGGCCACTTCCAGTCGCCCATGTTCTGGGACGACATCAGCATCGTATTTGTCTATGCGATGAACTTTCTCGAAACCGGCTCGTTTTTCTATAACGTGCCGGAAGACAGAATCGACGGCTTCACCAGCATGATGGACGTGTTCTTCGTCATGCCGTTTGCGTTGATCGATGCCGACGAGATGTTCAGGCTGAACTATTACGCCAAGGCACTGCTCGCATCACTGATTCCGGTCGCGGTCTTCTTCGCATTGAAGAGCTGGCGGGTCGCTTTCATTCCGGCGCTGATCATCTCCGGCGTCATCGCCGCATCCGAAGTGGTTGCGCACGGTTTCGCGATGCAACTGGAAGCCCCCTATTACGCGCTTCTGATCGTGGCGTTCACCGTACTCCTCACCGGGCATCAAACACATCGCACGCTGTTGCTATGGCTGACCGCCGTGGCTCTATGTCTGACCCGCCCGGAGGCGCTTGCACTGGTCTTTACAGGGTTCGGGGCGTTCCTGCTGTTCAGTGACCAGAGCGGCAGCAAGGCACGAGGTGAAACCTGGCGGGCAGCGTTGGCCACCGCAGCCACCATGCTGGCGTTCTATGGCTGGCGCATCTGGTACTTCGGGTTCTGGGCCCCCAACACCTACTACGCCAAACACTCCGGCACACGCATGGAGGAAATCAGCCAGGGTCTGGCGTTCCTGTTCGATTATCTGAGTTCAGTGCCAGACGCATTCATTGTGGCGGCTTTTGCAGTCTCGGCCATTCTCGTCGCCACCAGATTGTTCGGCCGGTCCGGGATGAACTCTGCTCAGGAGCGCACACTGGTAATCGCTTCACTGGCAGCGGTCATGCTGGCCGTTCGTATCGTCACGGGCGGCGACAGCTACACCTTGTCGTCAAGACTGCTGATCGACGTGACGCTGCTATCGGCACTCACCGCCGGCGCGGCAACGGTTATCGCCGGACGTTTCAGCTATGCCACACTTCTCACATTGAGCGTACTGGGTGTCGCCGGCAACCTGGCAATCATCATCGGTAACATGCCTGCCAACTTAAACGCGGGCTTTATCCGCCACGAACGATTCTCGGATGCTCTGCATGATTGCGAACGCGATACGATCCGCTCTGTCTACGCCGCCAATCCCGGCATGACACTGGCGCAAACCGACTTTCAGCGCGCCAAATTTTATGTTCCGCAAATGACCGTGTTCGACCTGTCCGGCCTGAATAACCGCGACATCGCGCACCGCCCCGGCGCCGAAGACAACCTGTTCGGTAAACATGATTTGCAATACGGGCTCGACAATAATGCCGATGTCTGGAAGCTGGGCACCGGTGTAAGGGAGCTGAAACCGATTACTCAGGAACAGTGGGATGCTACTTTGGAGTCCGGCTTTGATCCAGAAGGCCGCAGGAAAACGCCTAATCCGTTCTTCCTGAACAATGCAGAACGGCTGGCAGCAGAGTACGAACCGACGGCAGCACCTTCCTGCGGTAACTACATGAATCTCATAGTCCGCAAAGGGATGATTATTCCCAAAGGCACCTGAACCGGCGGCTCAGTCAGCAGCAACCTCCGCTTCACGCTGCACCAGTGTTTCCAGCAGCGCCGGCAGCACGGCATCAGCGGCCAGCGACTGCCCTTTCTCATTCCAGTGATTATTGCGATGCGAGTAGTACAACGAAGCAGGATCGTGTTGCTCGTAAACCGGATACAGATTGACGCAATTGATGGATGAGGCTTCGCAGCCGTACAACACCGCATCACTCAGGTTCTTCTGCCCGTATTCTTCGTACGCCGCAAAGTCTTTGTAGCTGTACCAGGCGAAGTTTTCAGTCATATCCATCGGTGACGGCAGAATCAGAATCAGAAAGCCGACGCCATTAGCCTCTGTAAACGCCTGCATACGGCCTAGCACAGCGGTCATCAGTTCGCGCTTGGTCTGCGACGATTCCTGCTGCGGGAATAACGCCAGATCCATGTCATAGCGGTCATCGTAATGCGAGAACTCACGCGGCTTACCTTTTGCGTACACCTCGTATTCCGCTTCCGCCAACACCAGACCTTTCTGAATACGCTCTTCTGCAGTAATCGAACCCGGGCTGCGTGGTGGCGACAGCTTTTTCTGCAAGGTGTTGGCGAGCGCTGCCCAGCCGGATTCCTTCAGCAGGCTGCGCGGCGGTTCCAGCATCTGATCGATAACTACCGGGTATGACACCCGCTGCAATTCGCCCGAGTCATTCAGTTCATACAAGCGGTTACGCATCAGGTCGCCGAAGTCGTTGTCGGCAAACACGGTGAACACGATTACATCCGGCTCATACTGCAGCGATTCCGTTTCGATCCGGATCAGATTCTGATCCGGTCCCGCGCCCGACAAGCCGGCATTCACAACCTCTGCATCAGGAAAGCCTTGTGCCTGTAATCTCTTCTCCAGTTGCTTAACAAAGGTATCTTCAAGCGACACCTCCTTACCGTGAATCTGCGAGTCGCCATACACCATGACCCGTGGTGCCGCATCATCGCGCAACTCCGGCCCGCGAAAGCCCTGGCTGTTGGTAGACCAGACCTGATTTTCAATACCGTTGCTCTTGTCGTTATAGGCGAGCTCAAAATCAGCGCGCAGCGCCAGACCGTAGTCTGGGTTGTAAACATAGGGTGGTTGGCGATCGCTTACCGGTGGCGGACCACCAAGCCCAAGCCCGAAGCGCAGAATTAGCTCGCCTAACAACAGAAGCACGCAGGTCACCACAACGATCACCGCTATGTCCTTCATCAGGGAACTGTTCCCGGGCTTATTGTTCTCAGGTGCACTTTGTTCGGAAGCAGGCAATAGTGGTCTCTGTATTTAGTGGTATCTGTATCTACGGGTGAGTTTTCATGGTGTATGCCCAGAGAGTAGCGAACCCGCGGGGCTTTTAATACCACAGGCGGCGAAGCTTGTTATTCATGCGACATATTCCGGCACCTCACCGACCCGTCAAAGGTATTGGTGCTTTCAACGGCTTATAGCAGCGCATAGAATGAAGCTTCATCTTTTTCCGGCCTTTTCGCAGCCACTTCATGACAGCAGACACTTCACGGACAAGCCATACCATCGCAGTGCGAGCCGTTCTGCTTGCGCTCGGCTGTCTTACCCTGCTTGTCGCATACACAGTGATCAGTCGTATCGGTTTCCCGTGGGAAATTCGCTGGATGGAAGGCGGCATCCTCGACATAGTCCTGCATCTGCGTGAAGGCGGCACGCTGTATGGTCCGCCAACCTGGGAATTCACGCCGCTGATTTACATGCCGCTGTACTACTGGTTCAGCGTACTCGTCAGTTACGTCACCGGCCCGGACTTCTTCGCACTGCGCCTGGTGTCTGTCGTCAGCACGATTGCCGCTGCCTGGCTCACCGGGTTAATTGCGGCCAAAGAAACCGACTCGAAGCAGGCAGGCTGGATCGCAGCGTTGCTGTACATCGGCGCTTACAAGGTTTCCGGCTACTACTTTGATCTGGCCCGTATCGATGCGCTGTGGGTGGCCTTGCTGCTGGGCTACTACTACACCGCCAGAAACTGCCCGTCGTTTGCCGGGCAACTGTGCGCGGCGGCTATCGCCACACTCGCCTTTTTTACCAAACAGGCGACGGCACTCTACGCGCTGCCGATCGTGCTTTATCTTTTCTTCACACAGCCGTCACCGCAGCGCTACATCACCCCGGTCAGTGGCATGGTGATGGCATTAGCCGGGCTCGCTGCGCTGTATATCAGCACCGACGGCTGGTTCATGTACTACATATTCGAGCTGCCTTTGGGTCATCAATACCAGTGGCACAAGCTGCCCGGCATCATCGGGAATCACTTCATAATCGAGTTCCCGTTCATTCTGCTGCTGGCATTGCTGGGGTTTGCAAAAGGCACTCAAACCAGTGAGCGCAGCTACTGGTACGGCCTGCTCATCTTCACAACAATTACAGTCGCAACTCTGACTCACTACATGCACACGGGCAGCGCACCTAACGTGCTGATGCCGCTGCACGCCGGTTGCGCCATCCTCGCCGCAATTGCGCTTAGTCGTCTGCAGGATCAGCAAAAACTGTATGTGGCAGCGGCTTTGTTGCTGATCGCGCAGTCAGCTCTGTTCTCGTTCAACCCGGCCGGCATTATTCCCGGCGACGACAAGACAGAGCGCAACCAACAGTTGCTGGCTTGTATCGAAAAACTGGATGGACCGGTGCTTATTACCGGCACCGGCTACCTGTCACGACTCGCCGGCATTGCCCCCAGTGCCACTGAACCCGCCATTGCCGACGTGTTCCGCACAGGGGTAAATGAAACCAATCAGGGGATGCTGACGGACTTTATGGCCCGTACCAATCGCGAGTATTACAAGGCGGTATTCCTGAAAGTGCAGCTGCAACGCGAGTTGTCGTCAACGCTGGAGAAAACCTACATTCCTCTGGGCTTTAATTTCGACATCAACGATACCGCCGGTGCGTACCAGTCGAACTACGTCTGGGTATCGAAACGTTTTGCTGATGAGCACCCGGAATTGATGCCTGCAGAGGACGAGTTCTTTTGCGAGCCCGGTTAATCAAGTCAGGCTGAATCAATCAGATTAGATCAATCGGGCAAGTAGAGGCTTACCCGCTCGCTACCCTCAAGTCCGTCTAGCAACTGCCTGTCAAAATATCCGCAAATCCACATCGTGCCGGGCAGAGTTGCCGGGCGAATCGCAGCAAACCGGTAACGTTCGTTGAAATCATCGTCGGCCGGAAGACCTTTCAGAATCTGGTGATTGAAGTTGTCCGGATCAATAAGACGATTGACCCGCTTCTCCGGCGGACACAGCATCGGTTCGACAATGCCGGGCGGGCGGCGCCAGAAAATCTCTTTGCTAAATGAGGCATGAGCAGCCACACCCTTGCGGTCGCCCTGATGATGAGCCACCTCGGTGTCGTTAAGCCCGAGCAGGTCGAATACAAAACCTCTGTAACCCATTTTGATACCGCCTGCAGCCGTAATGCCTAACACCGGCAATTCAGGAGCCTCTGCAAACATATGCTCGAGCCAATGGCCGGTCGCGCGCCCACGTTCCGCCAGATCCCACTGGTGGTGCATGCGCTGGGTATCGTCGCGCAGGTTGAACCAGGTCTTGTTCATGGGCAGGGCGAACAACAGAACAGCTAACACTATGCCGGCAACGGGGAACGACTTACCGAAACGCTGCCAGTAAAACAGCGGCACAAAAATCAGCAAGGTCCAGATAGGTTGCAGGAAACGATAACCACCGAAGTAATCCCCGCCCATCAGCACAGCGATAACCACGCCGCTAAGGATCAGTGCACTGACAAGAAACAGTGCAAGCCGTTGTGGAGTCAGTTTGGCGCCACCGTAAAACAGCGACTGCATTACCGGCACAATATTCAGAATAACCGCTACCAGTGACAGCAACACGCATAAGCCGGCGAGCGGGTAAGCAACTACAAAACCGCCCACATACGTTGCGCCCTGCACAATGTTGTACACCCGGTCAGGTGACATCTTGGCGTAGTAGGTGTTGGGCAGCGGATAGCCGAAGTACCCCAGACGGAAAGCAGTCAGTGCCGACATCGTCACAGCTGCCAGCAACACCGGAATCAGCAGGAACTTCCACACCGGTGCATCACTGCGCCACCGCAGTACGACAAACCACGCGCCAAGAAGCGCCAAAGCCCAGGCCATCGCATCCGGTCGCGTAATGAGCAACGCGCTTACCAACAAACCAACCAACAACGGCTGCCGGTCTGTAAGACGTTCATCAAAAATACTGTTCAGAAGCACAACGACAGTCATCAGCAAGAGCGCCGAATACAGCCCGGTCTCCATGAGCGAGGCAATGTTCCAGAACACCCAGGCCGGGTTAAGAAAGGCCCATAGCAAAAAGACTATCGACGCCGCGTACGGCGCACCTTCCAGCTTCAGGTAGTTCTGCAGAAATGCACAAGCAGCCGCCAGAGCAGCAGCGACGATAGCGGCGTTACCCGCAAGCAATAACCATTCGGGAGAGTCACTGAGGAGATATCCAACCGCTGCAATCAGCATCCAGCTTAGTGATGAAAACCCTTCGACACGCTCACCACCGATATTGAAGACAAGCCCTTCTCCGGCAGCGAGATGTTTCGAATAGACGAAGGTAATGTTGGCATCATCGATACCAACCGAAGGAATCTCAAAAAAATACAGCGAGGCCACAATCGCCAGCAAAGCCAGCGGCAGAATGACCAGAAAATTTCGCCAGAAAAGATGGGTACGCAAACCGCGCCCTCGGAACACAACAGAACAATGACTCAAGTGTGCCTTTGCATAGCATCGAGTGCAAAAGCGGGCAGGTTATTTGCGACATTGAACGGACAGGCTTTTACAAAACGCCGCTCGTGTCGGCTAAAGCTGACTCACAACTGACTCATAACTGACTTTCTGGAGCAATCTGCAGGAACCACGAAGTAAAGCGGTTGAAACCGCTGGTCTGAGGTTCTTTGGTCTCTACAAGCTGCTGCCCGTCGACATCAGCCACCCAGCGCAACCTGCCCCGCTCGTCGAGCTCTACCCGGTAGGCTATCTGCCCGATTCTCTTGCGAGCCTGATCAGCAAAGGCAGCCCCCATTTCCGGCGAGTCAATGAGCAAACCCATTTCAGTGTTGATATCGATAGAACGGGGATCAAGATTTAGCGAGCCAACGAACACATGCCGCCGGTCAATGATCAGACCCTTGGTATGCAGCGTTAATTTGTCGAGCTCGGTCTCGCCGTCCGGCAGCGTGATCTTGGCAGCGTCAGCCCGCGCCTCCCATAGCTCAACACCTGCCTCAAGCATCGGCTTGCGGTACTTCTTGTATTTCGAATGCACGGAGGTGTGGTTATTAGTAGCCAGCGAGTTGGTCAGGATTGTTACCCGCACTCCCTTCTCACGAATCTCGCGGATAAGTTCCATGCCGCGCTTCCGCGGAATCAGATACGGCGTGTAAATGATGACTTCTTTTTCTGCGCTTAACAGCACATCGCGCAATTCGTTAGCAATGATCTGCTGGTCATCAGCAATCGGCACCATCAGCTTTTCCGGCTTGTCGGAGATCAGGCGGGCGTCGGCAACATACGGCGACACTGTCTGGTTAATCAGATTCTGAATAACCTCGGTGCTGATAGCTTCGGCATAGATAGAATTGCCTGACTCGACCAGATCCGCATCCAGGGATCTGCGGCGCGCCGCCATATCCTCAGGAGAGAGACGTACAAAAGCCTCCAGCGGAATCGCCAGCTTGTGATTCCAGTACGTATCAAATTCATCCGACACTTCATTGACGATCGGGCCGACAGCCAGCATGTCGAAATCGTAAAACTCGCCGGTGGTTTCCAGCTGGTAGTACTCGGCAGCGATGTTTCTGCCACCTACGATGGAGATCCGGTTATCTACCGTGAACGATTTGTTGTGCATGCGGCGATTGGTCAATTTGAAATGACCCAGATAGTTAAACGCATACACGCCCTTGCGCGAGATAGGATTGAAGATACGCACCTCAATATTCTCGTGCGCATCCAATACGGCCAGGTCAGCATCCTTAACCGTGGTAAATACATCATCAAGCAACAACCGGACGCGGACGCCCCGGTCAGCGGCGCTCAGAAGGCCAGCGGCGAACACAAAGCCCGCATTGTCAGGCTTCATCAGAAAGTACTGTGCGTCGATGGTGCCAACTGCCCTGTCCATCAGACGCAAACGGGCACCAAAGGCATCGAATCCCTGACTCAGCGGATAGAAACCGTTGACATCTTCACCGCCGGTCCAGCTGATGATCTGCTCGATACCTTGCTTGTCATCAATCTTACGGATGACCAGTGACTCCTCTTTCGGATAGTCCAGAGGCGCGCTCACACAACCTGCCAAAGCCGCAATGACCAGCAGCACTGCCAATTTCCGGCACCGGCTCAACAATCTGACCCTCAACAATTTGACCCCGAACAATTTGACCATTGTGCTGTGAAACATTGTTAGCTTCTCCCGCAGTCAAACCGAAACTCACAAGCATCAAGAACCAGTAAGGATATACTGTCGAACACTATACACCGGTAGTATGCACACATGTTTAATGAACAACTCGCCGTACTGGCTGTTTTCGTTTTTCTTTATAGCCTGATAGCCGGGCGTATCGAGCGGAGCTTCCTGTCCGGGCCGATCATTTTTGTCAGTGTCGGCTACCTGATGGGACCCGACGGTTTCGGTTTGTTTGCCGGTGACGAATCGCCGCAAACTTTGCGTTTACTTGCCGACCTCACCCTCGCACTGTTCCTGTTTAACGATGCTGCCAACGCCAACCTGCGTGTGCTC
>Ga0070728_10000450_pt1 | contig 82904 bp, 83 predicted proteins | sample tdDd471_FD_66723 | JGI IMG/M metagenome (GOLD analysis project Ga0070728, IMG submission 66723) | Marine sediment microbial communities from the Atlantic coast under amendment with organic carbon and nitrate - tdDd47.1 | ecosystem: Environmental > Aquatic > Marine > Coastal > Sediment | place... | reverse complement strand
TGGAATACGGCGAGCGGACAGCAGATCACCTATCAGGCAGGCGGCATTCTCGATCTCGGGATGATCGACCGGCAACTGACCAAGGAGGAGGCGGAGAGCGGCAACAGTTCCGCCACTACGCTCGACCGCGACGGGCAGGCGCTGGTGGCCTGGTACATTGTCTTCGGCATTCAACAGGGTGATGTCATGAGCATCAGCATTACCGCCCCCGACGGCAATCGTGTCTTCAGCCAGGCCTTCAACCCGCACCCGAAGGATCAGGCGCAGTACTTCGCCTTTGGCGGTCGCCGTACGCCGCCCGGCGGCTTTCAGCCCGGTATCTATCACGCAGAGGTACAGATGGTCCGGGACGGCAGACTGCATGACCGGCGCGAGATAGCCGTCACCCTGCGCTGAGACACGGTTCAGTCCGGCGAAGCCGCCCGCGGCGGGATCAGGATGATCAGCCCCCCGATCAGGACCAGCACCGCCAGGCCGCCGAAGGCCAGGGTGTAGCCGCTGAGCGCAAGCAGCAGGCTGAATGCGGCCGGCCCCACAACCAGCCCGAAATAGGTGAAGAAGACTGTCGCCGCGGTGGCGGAGGCGATCTGGTCCTCCGGCACCTGACGGGCGACCTCGGCCAGATAGACACCGTTCCACCCGGCGGCTCCGGCACCGCAGAAGACGGCCAGCACCAGCACCAGCCAATAGGGTGTGTCGGCATCGACCGTCGCCAGCACCGTGACCGATACCGCCGTCACGATGCCAAAGCTGGCCAGTATGAGGCGCGATTGCCCCAGCCGGTCATTGAGCCAGCCCGCGATCATGCGAATGCTGAAACTGCTGATCTGCATGGCAGAGAAGGCCGCACCTGCAGCGACCAGCGACATGGCCGCCTGCTCGGCCAGGAAGATCACCAGAAAGGTTCCCAGGATCATCTGACCGGCACCATAGGTGAAGGACATCAGGGCGATGCGGACCAGCACCGGGTGACCGCGGACCACGGCAATCGGGACCAGATCCGCCAGGCGCATCGGGGCACGGGCGGGCGCACCGGCGATGACATCCAGGTCCAGACGGGAGCGCCAGGGCTGCGCCACCACCGCGGTCAGGAACCCGATCCCGATGATGACCGACAGGGCGGCCTGCCAGCCATGTTCCGCTTCGACCAGGGGGATCAGGATGCCGACAAGCGCGCCGCCTGCCGGTACGCCGGACTGCTTGATGGAGAAGATCAGACTGCGCCGGGCCGGATGCGTGTGACGCGACAGCAGATACGAGCCGCCGGGCGCATTCGGGCCGTATCCGATACCGATGAAGACGGCTGCCAGCAATGCCAGCGCCGGCACCCCCGCGAACAGCACGGCAAGCGCCAGACTGGACAGCAGCACACCGGCCTGGATCAGCCGCACGGGTCCGTGCCGGGTCAGCAGGAAGGCCGCGACGGAGGTGCCGAACATGGCACCGGCGAAGGTCAGGGCACCGAAGACACCCAGCCCGGACTCGTCCAGTCCCAGTTCGGGTGGCAGCGCGGGCGCGACGACTGCGGTCGCACTGAACATGGCCGCCGCAACGATCTGCAGTGCCAGGGTCGCGCCAAGCGCGGTCGCGGGGCGTCGCCGATAGGGTGGCCGACCCGGATCACTCACGCAGCATCACGCTGCCGGACAATCTCTTCCTCGAAATCCACCAGCCGGTCCTTGCCGAAAAACATCTCGGAACCGGCGAAGAAGGTCGGACTGCCGAAATTTCCACGATCGGCCGATGCGCTGGTGTTGGCCATCAGCTGGTCCTTGATCGACTGTTCCTGCGTGGCCGCAGCAATGGCAGCACCATCGAGACCGGCCTTGTCCAGGGCGGCAACGATCACCGCCGGGTCGTCCATCTTCTGCCCGTCCTCCCACATCGCGCGGAACACCGCGTCAATGTAGGCAGGCCCGAAACCATCGCGCTGCGCCACCAGTGCGCCACGCATGATGGCCACCGTGTTCACCGGAAAATGCGGGTTCATCGTGAAGCGGTCGAGGGCATGGCGGCGGATGAAACGCTGCATCTCCAGCTGCCCGTACTCGCTCTTGTTCAGTACGCCCTTGTTCCATTCCATTGGCGACTTGTTGCCGGTCAGCTTGAACAGGCCACCCAGCAGTACCGGCACATACGCGATCGGCACGCCCGTGCGCTCCGTTATCGCAGGAAGCATGCAGTGCGCCAGATAGGCGTTGGGACTGCCGAAATCGAAGTGAAACTCTGCCGCAGGCATGGCCTTTTCCCCCACCGGTCGTTCGCGAACCGGGCGCCCGCGCTCATCCTGGCGCGCAGCTTCACCTCTCGGGCAAGCGTGCGTCAATGATACTTCACCGCATGGCAGGGGCGAACCTGTCGCAAAGACACATGCCGATGCCGCGTGCGTCTGGAAATTGCCGCATTCCCCCTCTATGTTCCGCAAATGCTCAGGAACAGCCTCATATCCGCGGCGTTGCTCGCCGCACTGGTCGCATTCTCCGGCGTCTTGCCCGGCGATGCCCATGCCCAGGCCGCACCGCAGAAGATCGGTGACTATCGCGACTGGTCCGCCTGGATCTATCGCGACGGCGAACAGCAGATCTGCTTCGTCACGTCCTCGCCGAAGAAGACCCTGCCGAAGGGTGTGAACCGTGGTGCGATCCGTTTCAACGTGGCTCACCGCCCGACGGACGGTGTGGAGAACGAGATCAGCATGATCGTCGGCTATCCCTTTGCCCCGAAGCGTGAGGCCGTGGCCAGGATCGGCACCACGGAGATCGGCATGCAGACCGACGGCGAGCGTGCCTGGTCGCTGGACCCGCGTGACGACAACCAGATGGTCTCCGCCATGAAGGCCGGGCTGGACATGGTGATCACCGGCTTTTCCAAGCGTGGCACCAAGACCACCGATACCTATTCCCTGCTCGGCTTTACCGCCGCCATGAACGCCATAGACAAGGCCTGCCCGTGACCGATCTCGCCATTCAGCCCGAAGTGCGCGCAACCGACCGCCCGCTTGCGGCGGGGTTCGACGGTCGGGTCAACCTGATCGGCCTCGACCGCCAGGAAATGGCTGATGCCCTGCTGGACGCGGGGGAGCGTCCGGACAAGGTGAAGATGCGGGCGGGACAGCTGTTCCACTGGATCTATGAGCGCGGTGCGCGCGACTTCGACGCCATGACCTCCATCTCCAAGGTCTGGCGCGCCGATCTGGCCGACCGCTTTGTTGTCGGGCGTCCCGACATCAGTGTGGCCCAGCAGTCCACTGACGGCACCCGCAAGTGGCTGATGCGGTTTCCCGACGGGCATGAGGCGGAGGCGGTGCATATTCCGGAGGCGGATCGCGGCGCGCTCTGTGTCTCCAGCCAGGTCGGCTGCACGCTGACCTGCAGCTTCTGCCACACCGGCACCCAGAAACTGGTGCGCAACCTGACACCGGGGGAGATCGTCGGGCAGGTGATGATCGCCCGTGATGCGCTGGCCGAATGGCCCAGCCCCCGCGACGGCAACCGCCAGCTCTCCAACATCGTCATGATGGGGATGGGCGAGCCGCTGCTGAACTACGACAATGTTTCAAAGGCGCTGAAGATCGTCATGGACGAGCGCGGGATCGCCATTTCCAAGCGACGGATCACGCTCTCGACCTCCGGTGTCGTGCCGATGATGAAACGCTGCGGCGAAGACCTGCAGGTCAACCTCGCCGTTTCCCTGCACGCCGTGAACGACGAACTGCGCGACGTGCTGGTGCCGATCAACCGCAAGCATCCGCTGAAGGAACTGATCCAGGCCTGCCGCGACTACCCGGCAGCCAACAACGCCCGGCGCATCACTTTCGAATACGTCATGCTGGATGGCATCAACGACAGCCCGGCGGAGGCGCGTGAACTGGTCCGGATGATCAGCGGCATACCCGCCAAGGTGAACCTGATCCCGTTCAACCCCTGGCCCGGCGTTGCCTATTCCTGCTCCAGCACGAAGGCGATCCGCAAGTTCGCGGAGATCGTCAACGATGCGGGCTATTCCAGCCCGGTGCGGATGCCGCGCGGGCGGGACATCATGGCCGCCTGCGGTCAGTTGAAGACGGAGAGCGAACGCGGACGCCGGGAGAAGACCGGAACCGTCGCAACACAATGACCTTGCGCACGGACATCTCCGACCCGGATGTTCGCGCCGCCTTCGACGCCTTCCCTGACGCGTTGCACCAGCCGTTGCGCAACCTGCGCCAGCTCATTCTGGAAACGGCGGAGGCTGATCCGCGCGTCGGCACCCTCCAGGAAACGCTGAAATGGGGACAGCCGTCGTGGCTGCCCGCGCGTCCGCGTGTCGGCACGACCATCCGTCTTGGCACCGACCGGTCAGGCGTGCATCCGGCGCTGTTCTTTCATTGCCAGACCAGCGTCATCCGCGACTTTCGCAGCGGTCCCGGCAAGGACATGCGGTTCGACGGCAATCGCGCCATCCTGCTGGACCCGGACAGTCCCCTGCCCCGCGACCTGCTGCGCCTGCCCATCCGGCACGCACTGACCTATCACCTGAAACCGTCAAAGACACAGAAGGCCGATCAGAAAGAGCTCAGGGCCGGTCAGTCAGAGCACCAGACCGCAAGTTCATAGCCGTCCGGGTCGGTGAACTGGAACCGCCGCCCGCCGGGAAAGGCGAACTCCGGTTTCACGATGGTTCCGCCCGCGTCCAATACCTGTTTCGCGACCGTCTTCAGGTCGTCGCTGTAGAGCACGATCAACGGCCCGCCAACCGTCACGGTACCACCAACGGCAAACCCGCCCTTCATGCTGCCATCGGTGAACTCGCAATAGCTGTCGCCATAGTCGGTGAAGCTCCATCCGAAGGCGGCGGCGTAGAATGCCTTCGTCCGGGCCATGTCCGACACGTTGAACTCGACGTAATTGATGGCGACCGGGTTGCTTCCCGACATGATCGTTCTCCTGTTTCCGACCAAGAGAACATAGAAGGAACATTTACCGGCGGCAATGGCTGAAATCCCGCTCGCTTGACCGCAGGGCGCACCAGTGCACGATTGCGGCAAGCGGCGCGGAGAAGCCGTCTGTCAGCAAGGTCGGAGGGACGGGAACCACCATGGGCTATGTCACGCATCTGGAATGCAGCGCGACGGGGGAGCAATTCGACGCGAACACGGTTCAAAACCTTTCCCCTGCGGGCAAGCCGTTGCTGGTCCGCTATGACCTGGAGCGGATGCGGCGCGAACTCGACCGAGATGCCCAGACACTCGGGCCGGATGGGCTGTGGAGCTACGCCGCGCTGCTGCCCGTCGATGACCCGGCCCATCGCGTCAGTCTGGGCGAGATCGCGACCCCGTTGCTGCCCCTGCCGCGGACGGGTGCCCGCCTGAATGCCGCCCGGCTCTGGACCAAGGACGAGGGGCGGCTGCCCACCGGATCGTTCAAGGCACGCGGCATGGCGCTGGCCGTCTCCATGGCGAAGCGCTTCGGCCTGACCAAACTGGCGATCCCGACCAACGGCAATGCGGGCGCGGCCATGGCCGCCTATGGCCGGGCGGCGGGGATGGAGGTCCATGTCTTCTGCCCGGAGGAAACCCCGGACGTGAACGTGCGCGAAATCGCGCTGCAGGGGGCGAAGGTCTGGCGGGTGAACGGCCAGATCGACCAGTGTGGCGCGATTGTCCGCGACGGCAAGGAGCGGATGGGCTGGTTCGATGTCTCCACCCTGAAGGAGCCTTACCGGATCGAGGGCAAGAAGACGATGGGGCTGGAACTGGCGGAACAGCTCGGCTGGAACGTGCCGGACGCCATCCTTTACCCCACCGGCGGTGGCACCGGCCTGATCGGCATGTGGAAAGCCTTCGACGAACTGGAGGCGCTGGGCTGGATCGGTCCGAAGCGCCCGAAGATGATCGCCGTGCAGGCCACCGGCTGCGCCCCAATCGTGCGCGCCTGGCAGCAGGGGGCGGAGCACGCGACCCGCTGGGAGAACGCGGCGACAGTGGCCAGCGGCATCCGCGTGCCGCAGGCGGTGGGGGATTTCCTGATCCTGCGCGCGGTGCGCGACAGCGGCGGCTTTGCGATTGCCGTGGACGACGATGCGATCATGGCGGCGCAGGCCGACGCGGCACGCGATGATGGAGTTCTGCTGGGACCGGAAGGGGCCGCCACACTGGCTGCATGGCAGGTGGCGATCAAAGAGGGGCAGCTGGATCCGCAGGCTCACACGGTCCTGTTCAATTGCGGCACACCGCTGAAATATCCCATGCCGCCTGTCAGCCGCTCCCTGAACCTGGATGCCATCGACTGGGACGCTATAGCCAGCGCCTGAAACATGCCCCATATGAGATTGCGTGGCGGCGGGCTAACATGTTCTGCTGTTGGAGAACACACGGGGAGAGTCTGTTTCATGGATCTGGCGCTGAAGGGGAAGACCGTTCTGATAACGGGCGGTTCGCGGGGGATCGGCTTTGCCTGTGCGGAAGTCTTCGCGCAGGAAGGGGCAAACGTGCACCTGGTGTCCGTCGATCCGGGCCGCCTGAAACATGCCGCCGACATCCTGACCCAGACCTATCACCGGCAGGTCGGCACGACAGCGGTGGACCTGTCCGACCCGGCATCGGTGGCGAAGGTCGCGGCGGACTGCCCCGAACCCGACATCCTGATCAACAATGCCGGGGCCATTCCCGGCGGTGACCTGCAGGCGGTGACCGAAGACCGCTGGCGGGAGGCCTGGGACCTGAAGGTCTTCGGCTTCATCAACATGACCCGTGACTACTACGCCCGCTTCAAGGCGCGCGGCTTCGGCACCATCGTCAATGTCATCGGCATGGCGGGGGAGAAGATGGACGCGGTCTATATCGCCGGATCGACCGGCAATGCCTCCCTGATGGCCTTCACGAGGGCCATGGGCGGGGCCAGCGCGGCAGACAATATCCGCGTCGTCGGCGTCAATCCCGGGGCCATCCTGACCGACCGCATCATCGCCCGTTTCCGCGACACGGCGGAGGCCAAGCTGGGCGACCCGGAACGCTGGGAAGAACTGATGAAGAACCTGCCGCTGGGTCGCGCCGGTACGCCGCGCGAAGTCGCCGATACGGTGGCCTTCCTGGCCTCTGACCGTGCCAGCTACATCAGCGGCACCATCGTGACCGTCGATTGCGGTCATGCGAACCGAAACACCCTTTTTTGAGCCGGAGATCCTGACATGAAGTTTGGCGTTGGCGCACGTGCCCTCAGAACCGAAGACCAGGACCTGTTGCGGGGCCTGGGCAAGTACACCGATGACGCGCAGGTCGAAGGTGCCCTGCGCGGCTTCGTCTTCCGCTCCGCCGTTGCCCACGGCACCATCACCAGCCTGGATGTCTCCGCCGCACGGCAGGCCCCCGGCGTGGTCGAGGTGCTGACCCGCGACGAGCTGGTCGCCGACAAGGTGGGCAACCTGCTCTGCCTGACCGGCATCAAGAACGAGGACGGGACCGATCATCCGCGCCCGCCGCGCACGATCCTGGCCACCGACAAGGTGCGCCATGTGGGCGAACCGGTCGCCTTCATCGTCGCCGAGACACTGGCACAGGCACGCGATGCCGCCGACCTGATCGAGCTGGAGATCGATGACCTGCCGGTCGCGACCGACACCTATGAGGCGGCGCAACCCGGCGCGAACCCGGTCTGGGACGACATTCCCGACAATGTCGTGTTCCGCTATGGCAAGGGCGACAAGGACGCCGTCGATGCGGCCTTCGACAAGGCGGATCGGGTGACGAAGATCCGGCTGATCAACAACCGCCTGGTCTCCAACCCCATGGAGCCGCGCGCGGCGGCCGTGGCCTATGACGAGACGACCGAACGGTTCACGGTCTTCATCCCCAGCCAGGGCCCGGCGATGCATCTTCAGATGCTGTCGGGCATGCTGTCGATCCCGATGGAGAAGCTGCGGATGCTGACCGGCAATGTCGGCGGCGGCTTCGGCACCCGGGCGTTCCTCTATCCGGAGTCCTGCCTGACACTCTGGGCGGCGAAACGGCTGAAGCGCCCCGTGCGCTGGACCGGCGAACGCTCCGAGATCTTCCTGTCCGACAGCCATGGCCGCGACAATGTCACCATCGCCGAACTGGCCATGGACAAGGACGGCCATTTCCAGGCGATCCGGGCCACGACCTATGCCGCCATGGGCGCCTATCTGGCGAACTTCGGTCCCTTCATCCCGACCGATGCCTGTGCGGGCATGTACACGGGCCTCTACAAGATCCCGCTCTGCCGCGTTTCCGTGCTCGGCGTCATGACCAATACCGTGCCGACCGACGCCTATCGCGGTGCCGGACGACCGGAAGCGGCCTACATGGTCGAGCGGCTGGTGGACCGGGTGGCGACGGAGATGGGGCTGACCCCTGACGAGATCCGCCGCCGCAACTTCCCCACACCGGCGGAGATGCCGCACACGATGGGCCTGGGCGACGTCATCGACTCGGGCGAGTTCACGGCCTGCATGGAAGACGCCATGAAGGCCGCCGACTGGGCCGGCTTCGACGCCCGTCGCAAGCAGTCGGAGGCTGCGGGCAAGCTGCGGGGCATCGGCCTCGCCACCTATGTCGAGCGCTGCGGTGGCGGCAACGGAATCCCGGCGAAGCTGGTCTTCGACGCCGACGCAGGCAAGGTGCGCATCCTGAGCGGTGCCATGGACAGCGGCCAGGGCCACACCATCTCCTACAAGCAGATCCTGTCGGAGAAGTTCGGCATCGACGCCGATGACATCCAGGTGCTGCAGGGTGATACCGACCTGACCCCGCCGGGCTTCACCGGTGGCTCCAAGTCCATCCCCGTGGGTGGCGCATCGATCCTGGGGGCCGCCGACAAGACGCTGGAAAAGGGCCGCAAGATCGCGGCGCAGATCCTGGAAACGGCGGAGGTGGACATCGAGTATGCCGATGGCCGCTTCACCGTGACCGGCACGGATCGTGGCATCGACCTGTTCGAGCTGGCGAAGCAGGCTCAGGACCCGGCCAACCTGCCGGAAGGCGAGGAGCCGGGCATCGACAGCGAGCATGATCACACCAACACGGCCCCGACCTTCCCCAACGGCTGCCATATCTGCGAGCTGGAGGTCGATGCGGCCACCGGAACGGTGGAGATCCAGAACTACACGGTGGTGGACGACTTCGGCGTGACGCTGAACCCGATGCTGCTGGAGGGTCAGGTGCATGGCGGTATCGTGCAGGGGCTGGGTCAGGCCTGGACGGAGCACACCGTGTTCGATCCGGACTCCGGCCAGCTGCTGTCGGGCAGCCTGATGGACTATCAGATGCCGCGTGCGGCGGAGATGCCGAGCGTCAACTTCATCACCCGCAATGTGCGCTGCACGACCAACCCGCTGGGCGTGAAGGGTGCAGGTGAGGCCGGAGCCATCGGTGCTCCGCCGGCCTTCGTCAATGCCGTACTGAACGCCGTGCGGTCGACACGCCCGGAGGTGGAACATCTGGACATGCCGCTGACCCCGCTGCGTGTCTGGCATGCCCTCAACGACTGACGGGCGATGACGGATGAACGGGCCAAGATCGCGGTCGTTGTCCGCGATGACCTGGAGGTCTGGCAGAAGCTGAATGTGGTGGCGTTCCTCGCCTCCGGCATCGCGGCGGCCCATCCGGAGACCATCGGCCAGCCCTATGCGGATGCCGACGGGCGTGCCTATACGGCGATCTTCGGTCTGCCTGTACTGATCTATGGCGCGGCGGGTGACAAGCTCGGGCGCGCGCTCAATCGCGCCAATGAGCGGGGCCTGACGGTCGGTGTCTATGACCGGGGCATGTTCGCCACCGGCAATGACACCGACAATCGCGCTGTCGTCTCAGCCAGACCGACCGAAGACCTGGATCTGGTCGGCATTGCTGTCCACGGTGGCGCGAAGGAAGTCGACAAGGCCCTGAAGGGACTGAAGTTTCACCCCTGAAACATGTCGGGGCGGCTCAGAACTCCACCCCGATCTGCGCCTTCACCCCGTCGCGGAACGGATGTTTCAGCAGGGTCATCTCGGTGGCCAGATCGGCGATCTCCAGCAGTTCTTCCTTCGCGTTGCGGCCCGTGATGACCACATGGGTCATCTCCGGCTTCTCGGTCGTCAGGAACTCCACGATCTCCGCCACCGGAATGTAGTCGTAGCGCAGGGCGATGTTCAGTTCGTCCAGCAGCACCATGCGCACTTCAGGATCGCGGATCAGTTCCTTGGCGCGGTCCCAGGCCCTGCGGGCATTGGCGATGTCGCGCTCCCGGTCCTGGGTTTCCCATGTGAAGCCTTCGCCCATGGTGTCGAAGGTGCAGATGTCGCCGAACCGTTCCTCGATCAGGCGGCGTTCACCGGTTTCCATGCCGCCCTTGATGAACTGCACGACACCGCAGCGCATGCCATGCGCGATGCAGCGGAAGATCATGCCGAAGGCCGCCGTGGACTTGCCCTTGCCCTTGCCGGTATGGACGACGATCAGCCCCTTCTCCCCCGTCTTGGCCGCCATGATCTTGTCGCGGGCGGCCTTCTTGCGCGCCATCTTCTCGCTGTGGCGTGCGTTGACGTCCTGTTCCTCGGTCATGCTGTCGTCTCCTCTGCCTCGGCCCCGCCATTCCCGCGAATGGCATCCAGTCGTGAGCGTACATCGTTGGCACGCGGGTGCCACATGCCCCGGTCCACCGCTTCCTGCATCCGGTCGGCGATCTCGCGCAGGGCCGGGCGGTTGTTGTCTTCCAGAAATGTCCTGACCTCGTCATCGGCCAGATAGGCGCGCCAGAGCAGGTCGAAGTGGTGATCGCGCACGGCGTTGGTCGTGGCGGCGAAGGCGAACAGGTAGTCCACCGTCGCCGCGATCTCGAAGGCCCCCTTGTAGCCGTGGCGCATGACCCCTTCGAGCCACTTCGGATTGACGGCGCGGGAGCGGACGACACGTCCGATCTCCTCCTCCAGCGTGCGGATCACCGGCCTTTCGGGGCGGGAATGATCGTTGTGATAGACGGTCGGCGCGGCGCCCTTCAGATGCTCGACCGTGGCACTCAGACCGCCCTCGAACTGGTAATAGTCGTCCGAATCCAGCAGGTCATGTTCACGGTTGTCCTGGTTCTGCACCACCGCCTCCACCTGCGACAGGCGCGTGCGCATCTGGTCCGCCGCGCCCTGTCCGGCGACACCGGCACCATAGGCATGGCTGCCCCAGGCGATGAAGGCGTCGGCCAGATCACCGCGCCCTTCCCAGAGCCGCTCATCGATCATGGCCTGAAGGCCCGCGCCATAGGCACCGGGCCGCGCGCCAAAGATCCGGAACCCGGCGCGGCGTTCCGCCTCCACTGCGTCAGTTCCGTCGGCCAGCAAGGCATCCCGGTCGCGCGCGAATGCGGCGGCAAGCGGGTTCATGTCCTCCGGCTCCTGTTCCCGCATCACGGCGCGGACAGCGGAATCGAACAGCTCGATCTGGGTCGGGAAAGCGTCCCGGAAGAAACCGGAAATGCGCAGCGTCACATCCACCCGCGGTCGGTCGAGGACGGTCAGCGGCAGGATCTCGAAACCCGTAACCCGACGCGAGGCCGGCTCCCACGTCGGGCGGCACCCCAGCAGCGCCAACGCCTGCGCGATGTCGTCACCGCCGGTGCGCATGTTGGACGTACCCCAGGCCGTCAGCGCCATGACACGCGGCCAGTCGCCATTGTCCTGCAAGTGCCGCTCGATCAGCCGGTTGGCCGACTTCCAGCCCAGCGCCCAGGCCGTCTGTGTCGGCATGGCGCGGCTGTCGATGGAGAAGAAGTTGCGCCCTGTCGGCAGCGTGTCAGGCCGCCCCCGCGTCGGCGCGCCGGAAGGACCGGACGAAACGAAACGCCCCGACAGTCCGGTAAGCAGGCCGGACAGTTCCGCCGGACCGCACTGGTCCAGATCGGGCGCCAGGCGTTCATGGATCGCAGCCAGGACTTCCCCGGTCGCCGGACCCGGCGGGGCGGTGGCTTCCGGCTGTTCAAGCAGGTTGATGGCGAGCAGTTCCAGCCGCTCCACCGTGTCGCCGACCGTGCGCCAGTTCTGGTCATCCACCGCCGCCAGCACTGCGGGTCGCGGGCCGTCCCATGCATCGCCCATCGTGCAGTCCAGCGGATCGAAACCCAGCCCCAGGTCGTCCGCCATCGCCCGCAGCAGCGACCCGTTGCCAGAGCCACTGCCGCCGCGCGGCACCCGCGCCAGCGCCAGCAGCAGATCCCGCCGCTGTCGCGCCACCGGAGAGACCCCGAAGACATGCAGCCCGTCGCGGATCTGCGCTTCCTTCAGTTCGCAGAGATAATTGTCCAGCTTGGCAAAGGCCGCGTCCTCGTCGTCATCATCCGTGATCGACGCATCCGTTTCCAGGTTCTCCGCCGCCACCAGCGACAGGATCTCCCGCCGCAACAGGTCCAGCCGCCGCCTGTCCAGCCCGGCAGCGTCATAATATTCATCGACCAGCGCCTCCAGGTCCCGCAGCGCACCATAGGTTTCAGCGCGGGTCATCGGCGGCGTCAGGTGGTCGATGATGACGGCCTGCGCGCGGCGCTTGGCCTGCGTGCCCTCCCCCGGATCATTGACGATGAAGGGATAGAGATGTGGCAGCGGCCCCAGCGCCACCTCCGGGAAGCAGGCATCGGACAGGGCCAGCGCCTTGCCCGGCAGCCACTCCAGATTGCCGTGCTTGCCGAGATGGACGATGGCCTGTGCGCCGAATGTTTCACGCAGCCAGAGATAGAAGGCGAGGTAGCCGTGCGGCGGTGGCAGGTCGGGGCTGTGATAGGTCTCCTTGGGGTCGATCTGGTAGCCACGCGCGGGCTGGATACCGACAACCACCTGGCCGAAGGTCAGCACCGACAGCACGAAGCCACCGCGCGCCGGATCATGAAACGGATCGCTCTCCGGCGTGCCCCAGCGGTCGGTCACGGTCGTTCGGGCAGTTTCCGGCAGGGCCGCGAACCAGGTCGCATAGACCTCCGTCGGCAGCACGACACCGCCGGTTCGGCTGGCCCGGTCGGTCAGCCAGTTGGTGGGTCCGGCCAGAATCCGTTCCATCAGCGCGGCACCGTCGCCGGGCGCACCTTCGACGCCGTAGCCGTCTTCTTCCAGCGCCCGCAGCACACGGATCGTGCTGGCCGGGGTGTCGAGGCCAACGCCGTTTGCCAACCGCCCGTCCCTGTTGGGATAGTTCGCAAGCACCAGCGCCAGCTTGCGCTCTGGCGCGGAGGTCCGGCGCAACCTGATCCAGTTCGCGGCGAGTCGGGCGACGAAGGCAACCCGGTCCGGCACCGGCTCCGGGCGCACGATGGCGCACTGCACCGCCGGATCAAACGAAGCCTCCGCCTTGAAGGCGATGGCGCGGGTCAGGATGCGGCCATCCACCTCCGGCAATGCCACGTGCATCGCCACGTCACGGGCACCCAGTCCCTGCATGGACTCCTGCCAGACAGCCGCCGTGCTGCCCCCTGAAACAAGTTGCAGCACCGGGCAGTCCGCCTGATCCAGCACCGTGCCCGGCGTCGCGGCGGAGCCGTCCGCCTCCCCCGGCTTGCCAACCGCAAAGGCCGTGAGATTGAGCACCACGTCGGGGCGTGCCTCCGCCATGATCCCGCTCAGGATGGCATTCGAGCCCGCGTCCTTCAGGCTTGAAACGAAGACCGGAACGGCCGCCACGCCCTCTGCATCCAGTGCCGCGATCAGCGCATCGACCGGTGCCATGGCACCGCCCTGCACGTTGGCGCGGTAGAACGTGACCAGGGCGCGGGGGCGGCTGTCATTGCCAGGGGCAATATCCGAAAGCGACGGCGCATCCCGGCCCGGCCAGTACAGTCCGGCCCGCAGCAGGGGCCGCGCCGGTTCCGGCAGTTCGCCGCCATCCAGAATGGCGCGGCAGGCACGCAGGAAATTGCGGCTGTTGCCCGGCCCGCCCTCCGCCAGCCAGCCCCAGAGGGCATCGCGCACCTCCGGCTCTATCGTGGAGACTGCGGCCAGATCGGCGTCCGGTTTCTCGTCACCCGGCAGGGCCACGAAGGGAATGCCGTTCCGGCGGCAGGTGCGGGCGATCTCCTCGATGGCGTAGGACCAGTAGCCGACGCCGCCGAGGAACCGCCCCACGACCAGCCTTGCACCAACGACCGTCTTCTCCGCATACAGATCGACCGACATGGGATGTTTCAGAAATCCCAGCGCCGCCAGCCGCAGACCGGGCGCTTCATCCCCCAGTTCGGCACGTGCCGTGGCCAGCGCCGCGATCTCGGTATCCGCCGCCGTGAGAACCAGCACATCCGCCGGTTCCTGCGCCAGATCGACGGCTTCCTCACCGTCCTCGATCGCTCCCGGCTGGGCCTGAAGCAGATGCATGGCTCAGATGGCCGACTGCTGCAGCGCCCCGGTGATCCGCGCCTGATCCAGACCCTTCTCGCCGATCACGACCAGCCGGGTGCAACGTGTTTCATCAGCGCGCCACGGGCGGTCGAAATAGTGATCGATGCGCGGCCCCACGGCCTGGATCACCATCCGCATCGGCTTGCCTGAAACGGCAACGAAGCCCTTCAGGCGCAGCACGTTCTCCGCCGCCAGCATGGCCGAGACGCTGGCGGAGAAAGCCGCCGGATCGGTGATCTGCGGCAGGTCCACGTGGAAGCTGTCGAAGTCATCGTGGTCATGATCGATCTCACCCGCGCGCTCGTGATGCGTCGGGCGGTTGGCAATGTCATCCTCCGCCCCGATCCCGAGACCGATGAGAGCCGAGGCGGGCAACGCGCCCTGCGTCGCCGCGACCACGGGCACACCGGCGCGGACGTCAGGGCGAATGAATTCCCGCACCACATCCAGCCCGCCATCGCCCAGCAGATCGGTCTTGTTGACGATGATCAGGTCGGCACAGCCAAGCTGATCCTCGAACAGTTCCGACATCGGGGTCTCGTGATCCAGGTTCTCGTCGGCCTGGCGCTGGGCGTCCAGTGCAGCCTCATCGTGGGCGAACCGTCCGGCGGCGACGGCAGCACCATCAACCACGGTCACCACACCGTCCACTGTCACCCGGGTGCGGATGTCCGGCCAGTTGAAGGCCTTCACCAGCGGCTGCGGCAGGGCGAGGCCGGACGTCTCGATGACGATATGGTCGGGCGGATTGTCCCGGTCCAGCAGCATGGTCATGGTCGGCACGAAGTCGTCGGCGACCGTGCAGCAGATGCAGCCATTGGCCAGTTCCACCACATCATCCTCCGAGCAGGTTTCCTCCCCGCAGCCCTTCAGGACTTCGCCGTCGACGCCCAGATCACCGAATTCGTTGATGATCAGCGCGATGCGCCGCCCCCCCGCATTCTGCAGCAGATGCCGGATCAGCGTGGTCTTGCCTGCGCCGAGGAAGCCCGTCACCACAGTCGCCGGAATCCGGGACGTCCCCAGCTTGTTCACCGTCTGTGTCATCAGTTGCCTTCCCCTTGTGCCGCATGATCCATGCGATGCCAGATGTTGCCCGCGAGGGCGCCCAGTACACACCAGAAAACCGCAGCCATGGCCAGTGAGGCGGTGACGAACTGCGCCGCCAGTTCCGGCGGCACGCCGCTGCCGCCAGCATGATGCGGATGCGGGGCGCCGATCACGTGTGGAATGATCAGGGCGATGATGCCGACACCGATCAGCACCTGCCGCTCCGACAGGAAGATGAGCCAGAGTCCCAGTCCGGTCAGCACGACCGTCAGGAACCACCAGATCTGGCGGGCCTGCACCTCTGCCGCCAGCATGCCCGGCAGTTCCGGCGGCAGTCCGAGACCTGGTGCCAGCGCAGTGGTGACAAAGCCCGCCACGCCCCAGAGCACACCCCGGCGCGCCGTCATCCGCCGCCCGCTGAAGGCGATCAGCGCGACCAGCACGAAGGCATAGCCAAGGCCGATCAGGACGGTCATCAGGGAGGTGTAGAAGATCCGCTCGACACCATCCTGCGGCATCCAGCCATCACCATGGTCATGCCCGCCATGGCCGTCCCCGGCTGGCGCGGCGGTACCGTGGCCATCGGTTCCGTGGTCATGGGAGCCATGGTCATGGTCACCGTGATCGTGCCCGTCACCATGTCCTGCGGGCGCACCACCGCCCTCAAAGGCTTCGGCGGCGACCACCAAGGGGACTGTTACCGCCTGCTGCAGCACAGCGGCGACAAGTCCGGCGAGCACCCCGGCAATCAGGGCGCACGCGAATATGCGCTTGAACATTCCGTGTCAGCGATGATCGGTCAGTGACACGGCATCGCGAAGCTGTGGCGGCCATCATGCGCGGCATTGTGCAGGGTGTCCGACTGGGCCATGCCCGCCGCGAACACCAGGAACGTGCCGAGCAGCAGCGCCGTCACCACGGCAGGCAGCGCAGCCATGCGCACACCGGTCGAGCCAGCTTCTGCAGTCTGATCCATCGTCTGGTTGAATTCGTTCATCGTCTTGTTCTCCCTGTCGCCCCGCCGGCGACCATAGCGGGTTTCACACATGCGGGCGGCAGGTTTCCTGGCTCACGTCTTGGGCGGCTGTCCGGCCTTCCCGGCCAATCGGGGCCAGTGGCATGTTCGAACATCCTCGACGCATACAGTTGCGGGGGCAGCCACGGATTTGGTCCCTGATGGGTACGCCGAACCGTGTTCCCTTTTCTCATCCGCCCTTCCCTTGTGGGTCAGACGGAACCGTCACGCAGGATCGACCTTACAGTTGCCCCCTTCCTGGCGCAACAATGCGATCAGGGTTTCACCGGGCACACGCCGTATTGCGACTCCCCGGCGGCCATGGTCAAGATGCGCCCCGACTGATGATCCGGAGCGGCCCTGATGAAACCTGACACCCTCGACCACCTGCGCCAGTTGATTGCCGACCTGCCAGACGCAAATGACGCGGCAGCGCGGAATGCCGCCGCACGCCAGGACAATCTGGTGAAACCCGCGGGATCGCTCGGCCGACTGGAGGAGATCGCAGTGCACCTGGCGCGCTGGCAGGGGACGGAACGTCCCACCATGGACCGCGCGCGCACCATCATCTTTGCCGGAAGCCACGGCATCACGAAGCATGGCGTGTCCGCTTTCCCTGACGAGGTGAACGCCCAGATGCTGGCCGGGTTCGGTGCAGGATTTGCCGCGATCTGCCAGTTGACCAGCGCCTTCGGGGCGGAGCTGTCGGTGGTGGATTGCGGCATCGCCACACCGACCGCCGATTTCACCACGCAGCCTGCGATGGATGAAAGCGCCTTCCTTGCGGCGGTGGCCATGGGGCTGGACGCGGTGCGCGGGACGGAGGATCTGCTGGTCTTCGGCGAGATGGGAATCGGCAACACGACCGCCGCCGCCGCCGTCGCACTGGCGCTTTTCGGCGGGGAGGCGCGCGACTGGGTCGGACCGGGCACCGGCGTCGATGATGCGGGTATTGGGCGCAAGGCCGACGTGATCGCGCGTGCCCTGGCCACCCATGGTGCCGCCCTGGACGATCCCCTGCTGGCCCTGTCCCATGTCGGCGGTCGGGAACTGGCGGCGATCTTCGGCGCCTGCCTGGCCGCGCGGCGGCACCGGATACCGGTCCTGCTGGACGGTTTCATCGTCACCGCCGCCGTTGCACCACTGCACCTGATCGCGGGCGCAGACGGACTGGCCCACGCATTGGCGGCCCACCAGTCCGGGGAACCGGGTCATCAACGGCTGCTGGCGAAACTGGAACTCGACCCCCTGCTGGCGCTCGGCATGCGGCTGGGCGAGGGATCCGGGGCGGCGACGGCACTCGGCCTCGTCCGCGCGGCGCTTGCCTGCCACAATGGCATGGCCACCTTCGCCGAGGCCGCCGTGGCCGGCAGCAAGCAGGATTCCTGATGCCGTGAGTGGCTATCACACCATCCTCGGCCCCGACGCCGCACTGCCGTGGACAACGCTGGTCCTAGGTGGCGCACGGTCCGGCAAGAGCAGGCTGGGCGAGCGGCTGGTGCGAGATCACGCCGGGGAGGCAACACCGGTCTATCTGGCCACCGCCGAAGCCTTCGACAGCGAGATGCAGTTGCGCATCGAACAGCACAAGGCCGACCGGGGCCATGACTGGATCACGGTGGAGGCCCCGCGCAATCTGCCCGACCAACTGGAAGCCTGCGGCGAGCAGCCTGTGCTGGTGGACTGCCTGACACTCTGGCTGAGCAATCTGATGCTGGCGGACATCGCGCCGGATGCGGAGATCGCCAACCTGATCGACGTATTGGCGGAACGCACCGCCCCGACGGTGCTGGTGTCCAACGAGGTCGGGCTTGGTCTGGTGCCGGAGACGCCGCTGGGTCGACAGTTCCGCGACTGGCAGGGACTGGCCAACCAGAGGGTCGCGCTCTCGGCCGATTGCGTGCTGTTCGTCGCCGCCGGGCTGCCGCTGGTCATGAAGCGGCCCGACTGATGCGTGGGCCGCTTGCCAGGCTCAACATCGACCTCGCCATCGCGCTGGGCTGGCTGACCCGTCTGCCGACGCGCTTTCCCGATGCTGCCGCCGACCGTAAGCTGGCGCAGGCATTGTGGGCCTTTCCGGTTGTTGGTGCGGTGCTGGCGGCGGCACTGGCCGCGACCTTCGCCGCCATGGTCGGGCTGGGTGCGAACGGCCTGCTCGCCGCTGCGGTGGCGGTTGCATTGTCGGTGCTGCTGACCGGTGCACTGCATGAGGACGGGCTGGCCGACATGCTGGATGGCCTCGGCGCGCGGGGCGGTCGGGATGCCCGCCTCTCCGCCATGCGCGACAGCCGCATCGGCACCTATGGGACGCTGGGGCTGATCCTCTTCCTGCTGATCCGTGTCGCTGCCCTCTCCTCTCTCGACGTGCTGGATGCCCTCGCGGCACTGCTGGCCGCTCTGGCGCTGGGTCGGGCGGGCATGGCTGTGGTCATGACGCGCCTGCCTCTCGCCCGTACCGACGGTGCCGCTGCGGGAGCCGGCAAGGCAGGTGACAGCGACATGCGAAAGGCATGCGCCATGGGGCTGCTGATCGCTCTGCTCGCCAGTGTCGCTGGCGGCACCCCGATCCTGCAATTGCTGCTGGCTGTCGCACTGGCCGTTGCCGTGGTGCTGGCCATGACGGAAATCGCGCGGCGCAACTTCGGCGGCTACACGGGCGACGTGCTGGGGGCCACCTGCATGGCAGTCGAGACTACTGTCCTGCTGGCATGGAGCATGGGCGCGGGCTAGGCTTCCCCCATGTGACAACCTGGGGAGGACAGCATGACAGGACGGCTTGAGGGACGCGCGGCAATCGTGACCGGCGCAGGCAGCGGCATTGGCCAGGCAACGGCAGACCTTTTCGCGCGCGAGGGCGCGATGGTGCTGGCCGTCGATCTGCCCGGCAAGGGACTGGCGGAGGCCCACGACCACGCCTATGTCACACCGTTCGAGGCGGACGTGGCGGCGGATGGCGCGGCGGAACGCATCATCGGCAAGGCCATTGAGACCTTCGGCAAGCTGGACATTCTCTACAACAATGCCGGGGTCAGCCGGAACGCGCTGGCCGAGGTCATGACCGACGAGCAGTGGGACATCACCCTCGCCGTCAACCTGACCGGCCCCTACAAGCTGTGCCGCGCCGCGATCCCGCACCTGAAGGAAAGCCCCGCCCCGCGCATCATCTCCACCGCATCCGTCATGGCCCGCATGACCGATTACGGTCTGAGCGCCTATTGCGCCTCCAAGGCCGGTGTCGCCGGCATGACCCGCACCCTGGCGCTGGAGCTCGGCAAATTCGGCATCACCTGCAACTACATCGAGCCTGGTGCCATCCATACCGGCATGACCGGGGCCAGCTTTGCCGACGAGAACATCGCCACCATCTGGGCCAAGAAGGCGGCGCTGCGGCGCCTGGGGCAACCCATCGACATTGCCCGCGGCGCCCTGTTCCTGGCCTCCGACGATGCGGGCTTCGTATCGGGGCACGGGCTGACCGTCGACGGCGGGCTGACCCTGCGCACCTGAACCGGTGATCGAAGGGGGGTGAAGCCGGAGGCTGCTGCGCCGAAGTCCGGGGCATTGCTCGGCTGCGCCGATTCACCCCCCACCCCGACCTTCACCCGTCGAGGGGGAAGGAGCAGGAGGTTCTGGCGGATCAGCCAGCTTTCATGTGGGATCCCCCTCCCCTTTTCATTCCGCTGCCATAGATATCCTCCACCTGACTGCCGTGGAGAAACACTGATGGACCGTCCCTCAAGCGATATTGCCTTCACCCCTGCCGTCAAGGCCGCGCAGGAACGACTGGGCTCCCGCGATACCTACCGGCGCATGGAGGAGAAGGGTGGATTCCGCACCGGTTTGACCGACGACCTGCTGGCCTTCATCGCCGAGCGGGATTCCTTCTATCTCGGCACCGTCAGTTCGGAGGGCCAACCCTATATCCAGCATCGCGGCGGTCCGAAGGGATTCCTGCGCCTGGTTGATGAAGCCACGCTGGGTATCGCCGACTTCGGCGGCAACCGCCAATACGTGACCCTCGGCAATCTGGTCGACAATCCGAAGGCCTTCATCTTCCTGATGGACTATGCCAACCGCCGCCGCATCAAGATCTGGGGCGAAGCGCGGGTGGTTGAGGATGACCCGGAGCTGATGGCCGACCTCGCCATGCCGGATTACCAGGCGGGCAAGGTGGAGCGCGCCATCCTGTTTCAGGTCACGGCCTGGGACATCAATTGCCCGCAGCACATCACGCCCCGCCATGACGTCGATGCGTTCGCGGAGGCAAACCGGCAGATCCTGCAGCAAGTGGCTGATCTGGAGGTCGAGAACGCCGAACTGAAACGCCGACTGGCCGAAATCGAAGCATAGCCTGCCAGACTGCTTCCCGTGAGCCTGTCCCGGAACACCCGATGCGACATAGCGCCTGCCCGAAAGTTCAGGCTGGAGCAGATGTAGAGTTTGGGGCAGGAACAGACCCTGCGATCAACCAGCCCTGACCAACCCACCCAAGGTGTGATCAGCCATGAGCATCGTTATCCATCACAACCCCGACTGCGGTACTTCTCGCAACGTTCTGGCCTTCGTCAGGCAGGCAGGGGAGGAACCGGTCGTGATCCACTATCTTGAAACTGGATGGACCCGCCCGCAGTTGCTGGGACTGTTCGCCGCTGCCGGACTGACACCACGGAGCGCCCTGCGGATCAGCAAGTCACCGGCTGAAGAGCTCGGCCTGACGGATCCGTCAGTAACCGAGGAGGCTATTCTGGACGCCATGCTGGTTCATCCGGTCCTGGTCAATCGTCCCATCGTCTGCACCTCGAAGGGGGTGGCGCTGTGCCGACCATCGGAAGCGGTGACAGCGTTGCTCGACCTGCCGCCGGGAACCGTGCTCAGAAAGGAAGATGGCGGGGAGATCAGGGTCAATGGCTGACGATCTTCCCAACATCGCGCCCGATTCCCTGCATCGGATCGACACCGCGCAGCTGGCCGCGCCCGGCGACCCGACACATCCGCCCCGTGTCCTGCTGCTCCATGGCTCCCTGCGGGAACGCTCCTATTCACGGCTGATGGTGGAAGAAGCGGCGCGGGTCCTGGCGGCACTTGGCGCGGAGCCGCGCATCTATGACCCCACCGGCCTGCCGCTGGTCGACAGTGTCCCGGACTCCCATCCGAAGGTTCAGGAGCTGCGTGAGCTTTCGCTCTGGTCGGAGGCGCATGTCTGGTGCTCCCCCGAACGGCACGGGGCCATGACCGGGATCCTGAAGACCCAGATCGACTGGCTGCCGCTGGCGCCCATCGGCGGAGTTCGCCCCACCCAGGGACGCACGCTGGCCGTCATGCAGGTCTGCGGCGGGTCGCAGAGTTTCAACGCCGTCAACCAGATGCGCATCCTGGGGCGCTGGATGCGCATGATCACGATCCCGAACCAGTCCTCGGTCCCGAAGGCGTTCCTGGAGTTCGAGGAGGACGGTCGCATGAAGCCGTCGCCATTCTACAACCGCATGGTGGACGTGATGGAGGAACTGCTGAAGTTCACCTGGCTGACACGCGGGCGCGCCGCATATCTGGTGGACCGCTATTCGGAGCGGGTCGAAAGCGTCGAGGAATTGTCGAAACGGGTGAACCGGAAGAGCGGGTAGGAGAGGGGCGTCAGCCGGACTCAGTCCTTCGCGATCCTGTCGGCTGCGGCGATCAGGAACCCGGTCAGATCGTCGGTGACATGGTGGATGTGCTCGCCGCTCGATTCCTCATGGCTCCATTCGCTGATGCCGGGAATCCAGACCGTTGTCATGCCGATGGCATGGGCGGGCACCAGGTTGCGGGCCATGTCCTCGAACATTGCCGCGCTGGCAGGCTTGACGTTGTGGGTCTCGATGAAGCGGTGATAGGGCTCGACGCTCTGCTTCGGAATGAATTCCGAATGCACGATGTCGAAAATGGCCTCGAAACAGTCACCGATGCCGATCTTGCCCATCACGTTCTCGGCGTGGCTGACGGAACCATTGGTGAAGACCAGCTTCCGGCCCGGCAGTCGTTTCAGCACATCCGCGAGTTGCGGATTCGCGTCCACCGGCGACAGGTCGATGTCATGCACGTAGTCCAGAAAATCGTCAGGTCGCACGCCGTGGTGATCGATCAGCCCCTTCAGCGTGGTGCCGTGGGAGAGGAAATACCCCTTCTGCAGCCGATGCGCTTCCTCCTCGTCCACCTGCAGGAATTCGCAGATGAAGAACCGCATCCGGTCACTGACCTGATCGAAGAGATTGCTGCGCGCCGGATAGAGCGTGTTGTCCAGGTCGAAGACCCAGGTATCCACATGACGCAGGTCGGGGGCGGTCTTATCACCGCGTTGCTCGGAATCTGTCATGCCCTCTTATCACCGCCTGTCACCCTGCCCGCAAGCCCCTTCACGCCCGCGTCGTTAACGCTGCGTTAGTTGCCTTGGCCGATGATGCAACGGTGATCCGCGACCGGGGACTGAACGAGATGGCCGACGACAAGCGCAACGCAGACATGATTGCCTACCAGGAACAGATTGCCACGCTGAAGAGCACCAATCAGGGCACCCGTCTGGCGCTGGCCAGAGACGCCGATGCACGACCGGAAGTCCTGTACTATCTGGCCGAGGACAATGACAAGGATGTCCGCAGTGCGGTCGCCAGCAACCCTGCCACTCCCGGTCAGGCAGATCTGAAACTGTCCGAAGACATGGACCCCTATGTCAGGACCGAACTGGCCCGCAAGATCGGCAGGCTGCTGCCCGGAATCGGCGACGCGAAGCAGGAACGCCTGCGCGACCTGACCGAAAAGGCACTCGACCATCTGTCGGCGGACCGGCTGGTGGATGTCCGGGCGGCCCTGGCCGATGCCATCCGCGATTCCGAGACCGTGCCGAAAGCCATTGTCATGAAGCTGGCGCAGGACGTCGAGGAGATCGTGGCCGCGCCTATCCTGGAATATTCGCCGCTGCTGAATGATGCCGACCTGGTGGAGATCATCGCCGCCGGTGTCACCATCGGTGCCCTGCCCGCCATCGCCCGCCGTCGCGGGATTGGCCCCGATGTGACCGATGCCGTCGTGGCAACGACCGACCTGCCCGCCGTCGCGGCACTGCTGCACAACAAGTCGGCAAAGGTCCGGTCCGAAACACTGGACGAACTGGCGGAGGATGCAGCCGACACCGACATGCTGCACGAACCGCTGGTGATGCGTCCGGAACTGTCGCAGCGCGCCATCCGTCGCATTTCCACCTTCGTTGCCCGGTCTCTGCTGGATCGGCTGGCGGAGCGCGGCGACCTGGACAACCGCACCCGACAGGCGCTGGCCGAAGCCGTTGGTGAAAAGCTGTCGGAGGACAAGGATGCCGACCAGAAACTGGATTCCGACTTCGCCGAGCATCTGCACGGGCGCGGCAAGCTGGATGACGAGGTCATCCAGAAGGCGATGGAGAAGAACCGCCGCAGCTTCGTCATCCGCGCCCTGGCCCTGAAGGCCGGTCGCAAGGAAGAGGCGGTGGAACGCATCATCGGCATGCGCAACGGCAAGGCCACGACCGCGCTGGTGCATCAGGCCGGACTGTCGATGCGTACCGCCCTGCTGGTGCAGCAGCGCATCGCCCGCGTACCGCCACACGAACTGCTCGCGGCCCGCAACGGTGTCGACTATCCGATGTCGGCGGAAGAACTGGAAATGCAGATCGCCCACATCGGGTAATGATCTGAATCAAGGCTCCTCGTCCGAATGGTTCCTATGACCTGTTCGAAGGAGGACCTGATCCATGAACCTGAAATCAAAGCGCAGGGAATTGCAGGGCTTGAACGGTGCCGTCGGGCTGACCGTCGGACTGGGCGGCTTCATCGGCCAGCTCTATTCTCCCTGGCTGGCCACGTTTCTCATGCTGGCCATATGGATCGTCGGCGCGACGGTGATCAACCTGCTGACCGATCCGCCGGGCAGGAACTGAGACGTTCCACTATCCGGCGACACCAGTCCCCGTCATGATGGTCAGGATCTCGAACAGCATCTGGCCGCCGACCTGCGCCGTGTTGGTGGTCGCATCGTACTGCGGTGCCACCTCCACCACGTCACCACCGACGATGTTCAGCCCGTCGAGGCCACGGAAGATCTGCTGCACCTCCCGCGGGGTCAGGCCGCCGACCTCCGGCGTGCCGGTGCCGGGGGCAAAGCCTGGGTCAATGCCGTCAATGTCGAAGGTGACATAGACCGGCCCGTCCCCCACGACCTGCCGCGCCGCCTCGATCACCGCCGGGATGCCCTGCTCCATCACCTTCTCGATGTGGAAGACGGTCATGCCGGCATCCTGCGAGAACTCCCAGATATATTCGGATGCACCCCGGATGCCGATCTGGATGCAGCGCTCCGGGTCCAGCACGCCATCCAGCACCGCCATGCGGAACGGGCCACCATGGTGGAACTTGCTGTGGTCGAACTCCCCGCCCGTGTCGCAATGCGCGTCGATGTGGATCATGCCCAGCGGGCGGTCGCGTCCCAGAGCCTTCATGATCGGATAGGTGATGGAATGGTCCCCGCCCACCGAAAGGGGCCGCACACCGGCATCGCGGATTGTGCCGTAATAGGCCTCGATATCTTCCATCGCCATGTCGAGGCTGAAGCGGCTGCGGAACGGCACGTCGCCGACGTCACCGACCTTCGCCTCCAGGAAAGGCGCGCGGGCCAGGATGTGATGCCAGGGTCCGATCCGCTCGATCGTGCGCACCGCGCGCGGGCCAAAGCGGGCGCCGGGGCGGTTGGTCACGCCCAGGTCCATGGGCACCCCGATCAGCGCGATATCCAGCCCGTCCAGCCCCTCGACAGCCGGTGCCCCCAGGAACGTCGGGATACCGGCAAAGGGCGCGTGGCGACGCCCGCCATCCTCGAACTGGGAATCCGTGATGGCGCGGTAGCGCTCGTCATAGGTGGTGCCGGGCTCCACATCGCCATACCTGGCGCGCAGCCGCTTCAGGTTTTCCTTATCCATCTCACCCGGCCTCCATTTGTTGCGTGGACCGTGCCTCCCCTCTCCCCCTCCCGGCCACCCACGCAAGTATCCTGAAATGGGTGGCCGGGAGGGGGAGAGGGGAGGCACGGTCCACCGAAAATCGATCCGCTACCTGCCGCTGAATTCCGGCGCGCGGCGTTCGATGAAATGCGCTACGCCTTCCTTGAAATCCTCCGAATCGAAGCTGCCCGGCATCTCCGAATTGGCTGTCAGGGTGGCATGCTCCAGCGATTGCAGCATGGCCTTGTAGACCTGCGACTTCATCACCCGGATGGAGCGCGGCGAGACCATGGTGGCCAGTTCATCGGCGTAGGCATGACACTGGTCGGCGAAGTCCGCCATCTCGATCACGCGGTTGACCAGCCCCATCGACTGCGCCTCCGCCGCACCGAACTTCCGTCCCGACAGCAGCAGGTCCAGCGCATTGGCATGGCCCACCAGCATCGGCAGCATCCAGGAAATGCCATGCTCCGCGATCAAGCCCCGCCGGGAAAAGGCGGTGGTGAAGACAGCCGCGTCGGAGGCGAAACGCATGTCGCAATAAAGCGCCATGACCATGCCCAGCCCGGCACACGGCCCGTTGATCGCCCCCAGCACCGGCTTCGGCACTGTCGGGAAATAGCTGTAGCGCATGGTGTAGTCGGTCGGCAGGTCGAGCCCGCCGGGAATGGCGTTGTTCACCGCACTGAGGGACTGGATGCGGGACTTCGCGGAGGCGGCCTCGTCCTGGATGTCGCCCAGCAGGTTCATGTCGGCCCCGGCACAGAAACCGCGACCGGCACCCGTCAGCACGATGGCGCGCACGGCATCGTCGTTCGATGCCTCCATCATGGCTTCGCGCACTTCCCCCTCCATCTTCCGGGTCCAGGCGTTGAGCTGGTCAGGGCGGTTCAGCGTGATGGTGGCAACCGCACCGTTGCGGTCATAGAGCACTTCCGAAAGGTTCATGGTCTCCCTCCCCAGGATGACATCGCCGACAGGGGCCAGCGCATTGACTGGCAACAGGATAGCGCCATGGTAGGGCATGGTCATCAGGGAGGATGCAGCGATGCCCGGTTCACTTCGCCCCTTCACGGTTCAGGTCCCGGACGCGGACATTGCCGATGTGCAGGCGCGGCTGCGCGATACCCGCTGGCCGCGGGAGGAACCTGAGGTCGCCCCCTGGGCGCTGGGGGCCGACATGGCGCATGTGCGCGCCCTCTGCGATCACTGGGCGGAGGGTTTCGACTGGCGCGCGGTGGAGCAGCAGATCAATCGCTTCGACAATTTCCATGCGACGGTCGACGGGCTCGACATCCATTTCATGCGGGAGAAGGGATCGGGCAGCAATCCCCTGCCCCTGGTCCTGACCCACGGCTGGCCCGGTTCCATCGTCGAATTCCTGGAGGTCATCGAGCCGCTGGCCCATCCGGAGCGCTTCGGCGGCCAGGCGGAGGATGGCTTCGATGTCATCGTCCCCAGCCTGCCGGGCTACGGTTTCAGCGCCGCACCGCCGAAGCCGGTCGACTGCCGCGAGACCGCGCGGCTGTGGCGGCACCTGATGGTGGATGTGCTGGGCTACGACCGCTTCATGGCACAGGGCGGCGACTGGGGCAGCCTGGTGACCTCATGGCTCGGGCTGGCGCATTCGGACGTCTGCTGCGGCGTTCACCAGAACATGTGGATCCCCCGCCCGGCGAAGATCGACCCTGCCCCGGACGCCGAGGAACAGGCCTGGCTGAAACAGCGCCAGACCGACCTGCGCTTCGAGACCGCCTATCAGGCCATCCAGTCCACCAAGCCGCAGACCCTCAGCTACGGCCTGACCGACTCCCCCGCCGGACTGGCCGCCTGGATCACCGAGAAGTTCCACACCTGGGGCGACACCCACGGCGACCTGCACGGCCGTTTCAGCGCCGACCGGCTGCTGGCCAACATCGCGCTCTACTGGCACACCGGCACCATCAACAGCTCCACCTGGATGTACACCTCCATCGTGGAGAGCGACAATTTCCTGGTGCCGGACGGTCAGCGGATCACGGTGCCGGTGGGCGTGGCGAAGTTCCCCGCCGACAGCTTCTCCATGCCGCCGCGCCAGTGGGTGGAACGCATGGCCGATGTAGTGCACTGGACCGAGATGTCGGTCGGCGGTCACTTCGCGGCGATGGAGGAACCCGCCCCCTTCATCGACGACGTCCGCGCCTTCGCCCGTATGATCCGATAGGGCATGCGATGTTGCCCGGACCAGAGATCCATGTCGCGCGAGATGAACTCGCGTCCCCCGCGCGTGCAAGGCAGCGTGCGATACAAGGGGTGATCGATCCGGTGTCCGCATGCATGGCAGCCGAGCGACCGGTCGGCTTCCAGCGCGCGCAATTCCTGCGCATCATCGGAGATCGCGCAGTGCAAGCGGGTCTGCATATCGATTGACGGGGGACGACTGTGGGGTCTGCGGCAGGGACAGGGCAGAAACTGTTCTATGGCTGGATCATTGTCGGCGCCAGCTTTGTCGGCACCTTCTTCGCCTTCGGCATTGCCTATTCCTTCGGTCCGTTCTTCCCCGCCATCGAGAATGCCTTCGAGGCCAGCCGCTCCGACGTCGCCCTGGTTTCGGCCATCGCCGGGGGGTTGCTGTTCAGCCTGGGCGCAGTGAGCGGCCCTCTGGCCGACCGCCTTGGCCCCGCAGTGGTCGCGGCAACCGGCATGGCCCTTGTCGCCGCCGGGCTGATTGCCGCCGCGCAGGCGGCCACGCTCTGGCAGGTCTACATCGCCTACGGGCTCGGCGTCGGTGTCGGCGCAGGCTGCATCTACGTGCCCGTGATCAGCGCATTGCAGCGCTGGTTCGTGCGCCGTCGCGGCCTTGCCTCCGGCCTGGCCGTCATGGGCGTGGGTGCGGGCACGCTGGTGACCCCGCCGGTCGCCAACTGGCTCGTCCAGGAGCATGGCTGGCGGGACGCGATGACCTGGCTGGGAATTGGTGTAGGCGTTGTCGGCGTACTCGCCATGCTGCTGTTGCGCCACTCGCCGGAGAAGTACGGGCTGAACCCGGATGGAGGCTCACCACCTTCATCGGAAGCCCCGCCCGGCCCGGCCTCGACCCTGCGCGAAGCGATCAGGACGCCCGAGTTCTGGCTGCTCAGCGGGGCGGGTCTCACCATCTCGTTCTCGCTCTTCATGCCTCTGGTCCACATGGTGCCCTACGTCCTCGACCATGGCATGACCGAGGCCACCGGCGCCTGGCTGCTCAGCCTGATCGGTGTCTCCAGTATCGGGGGACGGTTCCTGGTCGGCGTCATCGCCGACCGGTTCGGACGGCTGCGCACGCTGACAGGCGTCTATCTCGGGCTCGCCCTGATGATGGCCTTCTGGCATTTCGCCATGGACGTCTGGACGCTCGGCGTCTTCGCCATGATCTTCGGCATACTTTACGGCGGCTTCGCGCCGCTCATGCCTGCCATTCTGGCGGACATCTTCGGGGTTCGGCATCTGGGCGGCATTCTTGGCGTCAACTATTCCGCCTCGGGGCTCGGCGTGCTTGGCGGACCGACGCTGGCGGGGCTGATCTTCGACATGACGGGCGGCTATGGTCCGGCGATTGCGTTCGCCGTTCTGAGCCTGCTCCTCGGCACCGCCCTTCTGCTGGCGGTCGGCGCGCGGTCTCGGGCCGCAGGAGTGGATTCCCGTCAATCGGAGTGAATGACTGCCGGCATGCGACGCCCGAGCCTTGTCCGCATCGCTCCAGCCGCGGAGGGGGAGTTGCCGGATGACAGATTGTCCGGGATCCCCGATTGGCGCTCTTGCTCCGGCGTGCTGAAATGTCGGCGGGGAGGACAGAGACACATGACCTACGAACAGATCGAATACAGGACCGAGGGCAATGTCGGGATCCTGACACTGAACCGGCCGGAGAAACTGAACGCCTGGACCTACCGGATGCGGGAGGAGATGCATGACGCCATCACCTCCGCGAACAATGATCCCTCCATCGGCGCGGTCATCGTGACCGGCGCTGGCCGGGGGTTCTGCTCCGGTGCCGACATGAAGGACACGTTCCGAGCCCGGATGGAGCAGGCGGAATCCGGAGGCAAGCCGTCGGCACCGATCCAGTGGGTGAAGTTCGTTCGCGAATCCAAGCCCCTGATCGCTGCGGTCAACGGCGTCGCTGTCGGCGTGGGCCTGAGCCAGATCCTGTCGTTCGATGTCATCCTGATCGCCCGGTCGGCCAGGGTCGCCGTGCCGTTCGTGAAGGTCGGCGTCGTGCCCGAACTGGCCAGTTCACACTTCCTGGTGCAGCGCATGGGCTTCGGCGCGGCAAGTGAGTTTGCGCTGACGGGCCGCTTCATGAACGGCGAAGAGGCTGCCAGCAGCGGTCTCGCCAACCGGGTCGTGGATGATGCCGACCTGATGGCGGCGGCAATGGAAGTTGCCAACGCCATCGCCGCCAATCCCGACCGGCACCTGGCCTGGACGAAGGAACTGCTGACGCAGAACGGCTCCGAGACCGACCTGGAACTGGTGCAGTCGAGGGAGCAGGCCAGGTTGCAGGAGGCCTATGCAAGCGCCGAGCACAAGGAAGCCGTCGACGCCTTCCTCAACAAGCGCAAGCCGGTGTTCAGATAGCGGTCGGACGGCAACGACGGCCCGCATACGCGACAGGGGCGCAGGGATTCCCCTCAACCCGGATGGTCGGCGATGGCCTGCAGGAATGCGCCGGCGAATTTTTCCACCTTGCTGGCGCCTACGCCGTGGGTCTCGGCGAAGGCTTCCACGTCGCGGGGGCGGCTGGCGGCGAGTTCGATCAGGGTGGCGTCGTGGAAGATGACATAGGGCGGCACGCCACGCTCCCGCGCCAGGTTCAGGCGTACTTCCTTCAGGCTCTGCAGCAGGTCCTGCCCGGCCTCGTCCAGTGCGGTCTCGGCGGGCTTGCGGGTCTTGCGGCTGCTCTTCCCGCGCCCCGATGAAGCCGTCAGGATGTCGGTGCGCAGGCGCAGCGTTTCCTGCCCCTTCAGCAGGCCGTGCCCCAGCCGCGTCACCGTCAGGCCGCCGAAACGGTCGGCGTCGATCTCAAGGAATCCGGCGGCAACGAGCTGGCGGATGATGGCGCGCCATTCCCCAACCTTGCGGTCCTTGCCGATGCCGAAGGTGGGCAACTGGTCGTGGCCGAAGGAGGTGATCTTCGGTGTCGATTTCCCCATCAGGCTGTCGGCGATGTGCACCGCGCCGAACCGCTCCCCCGTGCGCACCACGGTGGACAGCACCTTCTGGCCCAGTTCGGTGCCGTCGATCAGGGTCGGCGGGTTCAGGCAGATGTCGCAGTTGCCGCAGGGTTCCGCCTTCTCCGCGAAGTAGGCGAGCAGCAGCACCCGGCGGCATTCCACCGCCTCGCAGAGGCCGACCAGCGCGTCCAGCCGCTGGCGCTCCACCCGTTTCACCATATCGTCGGCGTCGCTCTGCTCGATGAACTGACGGCGCATGCGGATGTCGTTCAGGCCGAAGAAGAGCTGTGCCTCTGCCGGTGCGCCGTCCCGCCCTGCACGACCGATCTCCTGATAATAGGCCTCGATGGTGGCGGGCAGGTCGGCGTGGACAACGAAACGCACGTCGGGCTTGTCGATGCCCATGCCGAAGGCAATGGTGGCGACGACGATGATCCCCGGCTCCGTCATGAAGCGGTCGAGCCAGCGCGCGCGGGTGTCCGGATCCAGCCCCGCGTGATAGGCCAGCGCATTGTGGCCCGCCGCGCACAGGGCCGCCGCCATGTCCTCCGTCCCCTGCCGCGACAGGCAATAGACGATGCCGGACTGGCCCTGCCGCTCCGAGACGAAGGCTTCCACCTGCTGTTCGACCTTGGACTTCACGGTGATGCCGAGACGGATGTTGGGCCGGTCGAACCCGGCGACATGCACCGACGCCGTGCCGCCGAACAGCCGCTCTATGATGTCCGTCCGGGTCTCCGCGTCCGCCGTCGCGGTGAAGGCGCCGATGGGAATGTCGGGGAAGCGGCTGTGAAGCTGGTCAAGGTCGCGGTATTCGGGCCGGAAACTATGGCCCCACTGGGAAATGCAGTGCGATTCATCGACCACGAACAGGCCGACGGGCAGGTCGGCAAGCGCACGCAGCATCCGTTCCGTCATCAGCCGTTCCGGCGACATGTAGAGCAGGCTGACCCGCCCGTCCCGGACCTTCAGCCAGGCATCGACGTTCTCCTCCCGGCTGCGGCTGGAGTTGATCGTGACAGCCGCGACACCGGCAAGCTGCAGCGCCGCGACCTGGTTCTCCATCAGCGCCACCAGCGGGGAGACCACCACCGTGAGACCTGGCCGCGCCAGCGCCGGTACCTGGAAGCAGAGCGACTTGCCCGCGCCCGTGGGCATGACCGCCAGCGTGTGCCGACCCGCGATCAGGTCATCCACCACCGCCTCCTGTCCGGGGCGGAAGCTGTCGAAGCCGAACACATCCTTCAGGATGCGGTGCTTCTCGGGCAGGTCTGCGGTGGCGGCGATGCTCATGGCCCTGTCTTGCACGATTCGCGCGACCGCTGCACCTCATGCCGTCCAACAGGCCTGTGCTGGACGGACGGCTGGTGTAGATTGGCCGCGAACGAGCGGGAGGAGCCGGATCATGCAATCACCCCTGAGCCATGCCGAACAGGACCTGCGCGCCCGCGCACGCGACCTGGCGCAGAGCACCATCGCGCCGCGCGCCGCCGAGGTGGATCGCAGCGAGCAGTACCCCTGGGACAATGTGGCCGCGCTCAACGACGCCGGTTTCATGGGCATGACCGTGCCGAAGGAACTCGGCGGGCCGGGCCTGAGCTACCTCGACGCCGCGCTGGTGATCGAGGAGATGGCGCGCGTCTGCGGCGTCACCGGGCGCATCGCGGTGGAAGCCAACATGGGCGCGATCTCCGCCATCCTGCAGTATGGCACCGAGGTCCAGCGCAAGATGGCCGCCGACTTCGTGCTGAACGGCGACAAGCCCGCCATCTGCATCACGGAGCCGGAGGCCGGCAGTGCCGCGACGGAGATGACGACCACCGCCGTGAAGCATGGCGACCGCTATGTCCTGAACGGCAAGAAGCACTGGATCACCGGCGGCGGCGTCTCCCGCCTGCATCTGGTCTTCGCGCGGGTGCTGGACACACAGGGCAACCGGCTCGGCATCGGCGGCTTCATCGCCATCCGCGATCAGGACGCGGGCCTGAGAATCGGGGAGCGGGAGCCGACCATGGGGCTGCGCGGCATCCCGGAGGCGGAGGTCTTCTTCGAGGATCTGGAGCTGGCGGAGGACCGGGTACTGCTGCCGCCCTCCGGTTTCGGGCGTGGCTTTGCCGACCTGATGAACGCCTACAACAGCCAGCGTGTCGGGGCGGGCACCGTGGCGCTGGGGCTCGCCGCCGGGGCGATGGACCTCGCCCGTGACTACGCCATCGACCGCCACCAGTTCGGGCGCCCCATCGCGGAGTTCCAGGGGCTGCAATGGATGCTGGCCGACATGGCGACACAGGTGGACGCCGCCCGGCTGATGATCCACACCGCCGCCCGCTCGCGCGGGCCGGACAACAGCCCCTTCCCCGATCCCTATTCAGCGGCGCAGGCCAAGGTCTTCGCCTCCGAGATGGCGATAAAGGTGACCAACGACGCGCTGCAGGTCTTCGGTGCGAAGGGCTATTCGCGCAACACGCCGGTGGAGCGCATCCTGCGTGACGCCCGCATGTTCACCATCGGCGGCGGCACTGCGCAGATCCTGCGCACGGTCATCGCGTCCCGCCTGCTGGGCATGAAGTTCCCGCAGACCCGGGACGGCTACGTCGGCCGCAACAGCCCACCGCCTGTCAGTGCGGCGGAGTAACGGCGGCAGCTGTCACAGCGCTACCCCACACTTCCGCGCCGCTTGGCGCGCTGGCGGAAGACCGTGAAGATGACGAAGACCAGACAGACGCCGGTCATCACCCACGAGTAGCCATTGGGATCGTCCAGATCCATCGCGACCCCCGTCATGGCGGGGCCGAGCAGCGAGCCGACGCCGTAGAGCACGCCGAAGGCTGCGTTCGCCGTCACCAGGTCCGCGCCGGAGAACCGCTCCCCCTGCAGGGCCATGGCAATGGTGTAGAGCGAGGCCCCGGCCCCGCCCCAGATGAACAGGATGCTGTAGCAGAGCCAGAGGTTCTGGACCGTGAAGGGCACGGCCAGAGCGCCCATCACGCCGATCACGCCCAGGATCGTCATCAGCCGGATCTTGTCGTACCGGTCAGCCAGCCAGCCCACGGGCCACGCGAAGGTCATCCCGCCGACAACGACCGCGCTCAACATGACAAGTGCATCCTGGTCGGCCAGACCGGAGCGGCGACCGAAGACGGAGATCATCGAACTGGTCGAGTTCTCGATCATCGCATAGAGCAGGATCGCGCCGACCAGCGTCGGGGCCACCTTCACGTAGGTCAGCACATTGAAACTGGGGGTGCCGTCGAAGCGCGGCGCGACCACCGGCACGAAGATCATGGGGATCGCCGCCACGAACATGATGGCCGCGCCTATGACGAAGGGGGCCCAGCCCTGCACGCCGACGAAACCCAGCAGCACCGGACCAAGCGCGAACCCGGCGGACAGGGAGATATTGTAGATCGCCATGACCTGCGCGCGCTGCTCACTGCGCGCGACCTGGTTGATCCAGCTCTCCGACGCCACGAACAGCCCCGCCACCGCCACACCGCTGAGCAGACGCAGCACCAGCCAGACCGCGTACCAGTCCAGCACCTTGAACAGGATCATGGTGACGCCATTGGCCAGCACGCAGATGACAATGAAGCGCCTGGCCCCGAACAGGGCGATCCAGCGCGGCACGAAGGCAGAGGAAAGCAGGATCGCCAGCGGTCCCATCGCGCTGTTGATGCCGATGGCGGTGGCGCTGTAACCCTTCCCCTCCAGCAGCAGTGCCAGCAGCGGAAAAGTGAGACCGATGGCTAGCGCCGCCACCGCGATGCAGAGAATGGAGATACCCAATCCGGCCCTGCGCTGACTGTCCGTCAGTTCAGGCACGACAGTCATGAGGGACGGTTCATGGCATGGGTCTCAGTCCGGCTCGAAGCGGTGATAGCGGATGATCGGCGCATTGTTCTGATAACTGAACAACGGAATGGCTTCAATTGCCGTGCCCCTGACGCGACGGGACACCTCCTCCAGCACGAACTCGGTCACATCGGCAATCGGCATCTTCATCGCCTCGCCCAGTGGCCGCCAGTCCAGATCCAGCAGTTCACCGGACCCGGTCAGGGGAGCTTCACCACCACCATCGGCGCGGTCGGCATGGGTGATGAAGAAACGCGCGTGGAACCGGATCGGGCTCGGCGGTGGCGTGATGGCACGGGCCAGATAGTCGATGCCCGACAGCCGCGGCAGGAACCTCTCCCCCTGCATCTCGCCAAAGCGCAGCCCGGTTTCCTCCCAGGTTTCACGTACCGCAGCAACGGCCAGACCATGGGCGGTCTCGCCACCGAACTGCGCGGCGAGCCTGCGCAACGGGCGTTCGTCCAGCTTGTCCAGCGTCGGTGCGGTCAGATCGACACGATCCAGCCGACCGCCCGGAAACACGTACATGTGCGGCATGAAGCGGTGACGACCGGCGCGGCGGCCCAGCAGCACTTCCGTGCCATCCCCCTCCCCGCGCAGGATGACAAGGCTGGCAGCGTCGCGCGGGCGTACAGGGCGCGGCGTCCCCTTCACAGGATCGGAAGTGCTCATTCGAAGGTATCCATGTGCTTGCCGCGAACATACTTGTAGAGGGGCAGCTTGTGGGCCACATCGGCGGGCGGGGGTGACTCGACGAATTCCTCGACGAATTTCAGCATCACGCCGGTGATACGCGGAATCTCCAGTGTCAGGGCCTTGTCGATGGTCACCCAGTGAATGTCCAGCAGTTCGCCATCGCTCTCGATCACCTCGTTCGCCAACCGGTCGGCATCGGCCATGAAGAAGCGCGCGTTGAAGCGGCGCGGGCGATAGGGCGGCGTCACCGCACGAGCAACGAAGTTCAGCGCCTCGAAATCCGGTGCAAAACCGGTATCGAAGAACCCCTTCCAGTTGTGCGGCACGCTGCGCCCCGGCTCCGGGTCAGGCTTGCCGAGGATCAGCCCCGTCTCCTCGAACGTCTCCCGAATGGCGGCGGCGGCCAGCGCACGTGCCCGCGCAGGTGAGGCGGCCTTCGTCAGATGCCCGCCGACATGCTGTTTCAGTTCGCTCGCACCGCGAACACGCGAGTCCGTCGGATCCACCCGGCCACCGGGAAAGACCCAGCGGTTGGGCATGAAGGCGTGCTTGCCGTGACGTTCCCCCATCACGACCTCGACCCCGTGCGCCGACTTGCGCCAGAGCACCAGCGTCGCCGCGTCACGCGGCTTCAGTGCCTTCTGACCCTCCGGTCGCAGGTGGGTATCGTTCGGATCATGAGGTTTGTCAGCCATGGTGCGCGTCCGGTCATCTGTGCAGGTTGCGCGCAAGATGGCCTGTGACGGACATGCCTGTCCAGTCCACGACCGTGCATGGCAGGCCCCATTGACGGATGATCAGGGTGTTACAGGCTCGTCCTCTTCCTCCAGCCCGAAACCATGCATCCGGTTGGCCCATTGCAGGCCTATGACCGCACCCTTCAGCCGGGGCAGGAGGTAAAGCGACAGCAATATCACCAGAGGCAGCCAGAGGGCCATGTGCAGCCAGAGCACGGGATGCCAGGTCTGCTCCACGATCAGGACCAGCGGTACGATGATGTGGCCGACGATCATGATGGAGAGATAGGGCGGCAGGTCATCGGACCGATGATGATGCAGCTCCAGCCCGCAGGACGGGCATTCGTCATTGACCTTCGTATAGCCGTCGAAGACACGGCCTTCCCCGCAGGACGGGCAGCGACGCCGCCAGCCCTTGCGCATCGCGGTCCAGACGGAGCGCGGTTCCAGATCCTGGTAATCTGCGTGTTTCATGGTTGCACAGATAGCACCTGTTGTTTGCCGGACCATGTGTCCGGCGGTCGCAGATGCCGGACTGCGACGATCAGACCCCGTAGACCACCCGCTCGAACGTCCAGTAGAGACCCACGGCGGCAATGCAGAGCGAGCCCGGAATGATCACCGTCCGACGGTAGGTCGCTTCCGGCATCCGCCACAGGGCCAGCAACAGCCAGGCTCCCAGAATGACGCTCAACTGGCCGAACTCGACACCGACGTTGAAGCCGACCAGCGCGGTCACGAACTGGTCCTGCGGCAGGCCCAGTTCGGTCAGGACCCCCGCAAAACCAAGTCCGTGCAACAGGCCGAATGCAAAGACCACAATGGGTCGCCAGGGGCTCAGCCCCCGCATGAAGAGATTCTCGATCGCGACATAGGCAATGGAGAGCGCGATCAGTGGCTCGACTATGGAGGAGGGCAGTTCCACCACACCGTAGAGGGACAGGGCCAGGGTGATCGTATGCGCCACCGTGAAACAGGTGACCTGAATCAGCAGCGGTCGCATGTAGGTGCTGAGCAGGAACAGGCCAAGCACGAAGAGGATATGGTCCAGCCCGCGCGGCACGATGTGGATGTAGCCAAGCTCGACATAGTCGACCAGGGTCTCGACAGTGCCACGCTCCGGCACCAGACCCTGCATCGGGAACGGGTCGGACCTTTCACCGGCCTGCAGCCAGGCGGAGGTGAAATTCTGGTCACCTGCGCGCCGCATCTTCACCGCGACGGCGCCATAGCTGGCCGGATAGTCCCAGATGAACACGTCCGCACCAGGCGGAATGGCACCGGAAAGCACGACCGTGGAATTTCGCGAAACCCGCACGTCACCGAGCGGCGCGACCGCAATCCCGGTGACTGTCAGCGGGGCAGCCTGTCCGTCGAACGTCAGATTGAAGCCGTCCGTGAAGGCATCCTGCTCCAGGGCGAAGCGGGCTTCCAGTTCGGCGGGGGGCAGTGCCCGAAGCCGGTCGTAGAGTTCGGCATTGGCGCTGTCATCGGTATCGGCCAGCCCGGCCTCGACCTTTGCCATCGACGCTTCGAGGATGATGTCGAGCGAAACCGTGAAGCGACCATCGGCGGCGAACTCCACCTCCGCCACCATCGGCCGGATCTCATGCGCCCTGGCCCCACCATCATCGACAAGTGTCAGCGCGAACAACATGACGACCGACAGGCCAAACGCTATAAGGGCTCGCATCATCATGCTCCAGCAGACAGGTTCAGTAGTGAAGATGGCATATCGGATTTCAGCCCTGATCGCCATGCTGATGGCGATCACGTCAGCATCGGCCCACGAATACTGGATCGAACCGCAGAGCAGTCGCGCGGAGGCGGGCGATACAGTTCCGGTGACCATGGCTGTCGGCCAGGACTTTGTCGGCAGCACGCAGATCTACATTCCCGACAATACGGTGCGGTTCGACGTCATCGGTCCGGAGGGAAAGGTTTCCGCCGATGCGGGCTTCGCCGCTGATCCGGCCGGCAAGGTCGAGGTCGGGGCACCCGGGCTCTACACGGTGGTGTTCCAGAATACGGGCAACCTGATCGAACTCGATCCGCAGACCTTCGAGACCTATGCACGACGTGATGGCCTGGAACATGCCCTCGCGGCGCGCGCGGCGACCGGGCGTGAGGACACGCAGGCACGGGAGCGCTACACCCGGTTCCCGAAGACCTGGGTCCTGTCGGGCGATGTCTCCGCCGGTGCAGCCGCGACCGCCCCCGTGAACATGACCTTCGAACTGGTTCCGCAGCGCAATCCCTTTGCGCTTTCGGCTGGCGAGGGCCTGCGGGTGCAGGCGCTCTACAGGGGATTGCCGCTGCGCGGTGTGCTGGTGCAGGCATTCCACAAGCAGACGGAGCGTCGGGTCGGCACCATGCGCACGGATGGCAATGGCATGGCCACACTCGAACTGCCCATTGCAGGGCGCTGGATGATCAGTGCGGTCCACCTGATCCCGGCAGACACTGATCCGGACCTCGACTGGGAGAGCTTCTGGGCCTCGTTCGTCTTCGATCTGCCGTGATGCGACACAGATTTCGTGGTCCGAAACGAGACCGGACCATCAGCCGCGCAGTCTCAACTGTTGTCGAAAACCATCATCACGTGATTGCCGTCACCTTCGCGGGTGTAGCGCATCTCCCGCGCCAGGTTGATTGCCAGTCGCACACCGACACCGCCAACGGCACCGGCGATCGGATCTCCGGTCACCCGCTCCGCATCCAGAACCGGATCGAAGTAGATGCCATTGTCCCGGAAATCCATCCGGATACTGCCATCCTTCAGACGTTCCAGCCCGATGCGTACATGCGCGCCCGCGCCGGCATTGCCGTGATGGATGCTGTTGGCGTAAAGCTCCTCGAACGCAACAGCCATGCGGGTCGCAGCCGCTGCGCTCAGTCCAAGTTCAGTCCCCTGAAGCTCTACCCAGCGTGCCGCAGTTCGCACTTCTCCAAGGTCGCAGGCAAATGTTCCGAAGCGGGACTTGGGACTGGCAGTCACTTGGCTTAATCTCCACGGACGTCTGACCATTTCGGCGTCTACGTCCTGGAAGCTTACGGATGGAACTGTCATGCGCAAAGTGACCTCAATCGCAGTACTGCTTTTTGCAGCCATTTTCGTGATTGCAGCTTTCGTGCCCAATTCGGGCGCGCGCGCGGCGGAGACTGTTGCGGTGGTGGAGCGGGTCGCTGGCCAGGTCAGCATCGATCGCAATGGGGAACGCAGCGCCGCGACCGAGGGTCAGGCGATCGAAGCGCAGGACACTGTCATCACCGCGTCCGAAGGGGCCGTCGGGCTGCGCTTCACAGACGGTGCCGAGATCGCGCTGGGACCCGAGACGACGTTCCGTATTCAGGAATACCGCTACGACAGCACCCGGGACGAAGGTGCCTTCAAGGGGCGCCTGAGCCGCGGCACGCTTTCCGCCCGTTCGGGACGGATCGCCAAACGCGGCAGGGATCGCATGCTGGTGGAGACCCCGTCCACCATCCTGGGTGTCCGGGGCACGCGTTTCATGGTGAAGGTCGATGACTGACACCTGACAGCTACAGGTCTGTCAGGTCTGGGGACCAAAGCGGATATGGTCTGCCCAGCCGCGCTCCAGCGCCGTCATGCGGTTCACCATCTCGGTGAAGGCATTGCCGCTGCTGTCGAAACCGGTCGCGAAGCGCTCCTCCGATGCATCGAGACGTTCACACAGATCGAGGCCCGTGCTGGTCAACCTGACAATGGTGGCGCGCCGGTCATGGCTGGAGCGGAACTGCTCGATATAGCCCGCCTCCACAAGTTTCTTGAGATTGTAGCTGGCGTTGGAGCCCTGGTAATAGCCGCGCTCCATCAGCGTCTTCACGTTGACTTCTGCCGTGCCGATGTTGGACAGCAGCAATGCCTGAACAGCCGACAGGTCATCGATACCCATCCGTTCCAGCTCGGCCCGTATCACATCCAGATAAAGTCGATGCAATCTCTCGATCAACCGGGTCGCGGACCGGTAGTTCTCGGTCTGTTGTGACAATGACGATGTGGTGCGCGCGGAATCTGCCATGGCGTCCTACCTGTGTCTCCTGCTGTTCCTTGGCGATTGTCCCCGAACTTCGTTAACGTTCCTTTTCATGTTGCCATGGCATGACGATATCCAGCGCGCTGGATGGGGACAGGATCAGGAGCGACATGGCCGACGGGACACAGGACAGTGGCGAAAGCCGCCTTTCGGTACTGGTTATCGATGATGACATTGCCGGTGCGGAGACGGTCGTCAGTTACCTGCGCCATGGCGGACTGACCGCACGCGCCGAGTCCAATGGCTTCGCCGGGATCAATACCGCGAAGCGCCTGCGCCCGCATGTCGTCCTGCTGGATGTTCAGATGCCGGGACTGGATGGCATGGAGACCGCCCGGTTGATCAAGCGCGCGGTACCCTCCACGCGGATCATCCTGATTTCAGGTCACTCCGCGTCCCTCGTCGAAGCCAATCGCGACGCCACGGTCGCCTTTGCCGTGCTCGAAAAGCCGCTGCCCCTGCCTGCAATCCTCGATTTTGTTCGCCGGGCGCTCGGCTGAAACATGTCATCCGGCACAATTCGCGACGCGATGCCGGCGCAGATTTCCCAACGAGAACACATTGTTAACTTCAATGTCGATAATGGCAGGCGTATTTCCTTCGAGGAGCGTCAAGATGGCTGATACCGCAGCAGCAGAGCCGAAGGCAGGCATAGCCAGTCTGTTTGACCTCGCACAGCGCAAGAGCCGTGAGGGCCGGGCGCAGTTGTATGAAGACATCTGGAACCTGTTCGAGACCGAAGGCGAAACGCTGACGGGCAGTGAGCGCAAGCTGATGACCGACATCCTGCGCCGTCTGAGCCATGACGTGGAAATGAGCGTCCGCAAGCGGTTGGCCATCCGGCTGAACGAGATGACGAACGCACCGACGGAACTGGCGGCCATGCTGGCCAATGACCAGATCGAGGTCGCCTACCCGATCCTGATGGACAACAGGGCGTTGCGCGATGCCGACCTGATCGAGGTGGTGCGCCATCGCACCCTGCAGCATCAGCTGGCGACAGCAATGCGCAGCAATATCTCGGAGGCCGTGGCCGGTGCGCTGGTCGAGACCGGGAACGAGGATGTGGTCGAGGCGCTGCTGGAGAACGATACCGCACAGATTTCCGATGCCCTGCTGGAGCATCTGGTGGCGGAATCACAGCGTGTGGATCGCTACCAGAAGCCGCTGCTGCGTCGTCCGGACCTGCCCAAGGCACTTGCCAAGCGCATGTTCGCCTGGGTCTCGGCAGCCCTGCGCCAGTACATCGTCGACAACTACACCTTCGACGCGTCGGAGCTGGATGACACGATGCTGAACGCCATGCGGGACGCCGTTCAGGAGACCACCGGAGAGGTCGAAGTGACCGACCCATCCCAACGGCTGGTGGAGAAACTCAATGCCGCCGGCCAGCTCAACGCCGCGTTCTCGGTGAAGGCCCTGCGCCAGGGTGAGGTCAGCCTGTTCGAGTATTCCCTCGCCCGGATCGCAGGAATGCGGCCCGAACTGATGCGGCGCATGATCTACGAGCCCGGCGGAGAGGCCCTTGCCATCGTCTGTCGTGCGCTTGATTTCGACCGTCAGATCTTTCTCACGATCTATGAGCTGACCCGGGTGGCGCGCGGCATGCTGGCGCGCCAGATCGCGAACGACAGGGTGCGGCTGCAACAGTTCTACGACGGCATGACACCCGAAGACGCCATTGCCGTCGTGCGGCGCTGGCGGCAGGACCCCGAGTATCTTGCAGCCCTCAATCAGCTTGGTGCCAAGGGCTGATCACGGCAGTTCTTGCTTTACTCGACCGTTCACGCGCGCAATATCTCTGGTCCAACCTGGAACCGGGACAAGATTGCCGTGATTGATCCATTCGGGCGCGCCGTGACCTATCTGCGAGTCTCCGTGACGGACCGCTGTGACTTCCGCTGTGTCTACTGCATGTCGGAGCACATGACATTCCTGCCGAAGTCGGACCTGCTTTCCCTGGAGGAACTGGACCGCGTCTGCTCCGCCTTTGTCGCCAAGGGTGTGCGGAAACTGCGGGTGACCGGCGGGGAACCGCTGGTCCGGAAGAACGTCATGGAGCTGTTTCGCGGTCTGGGTCGCCACCTGAAGACCGGCGACCTGGATGAGCTGACACTGACGACGAACGGCAGTCAGCTGCCCCGCTTTGCCGACGACCTGCGCAATGCCGGGGTCCGTCGCATCAACGTGTCCATCGATACGCTCGATCCGGAGAACTTCCAGCGCATCACCCGCTGGGGCAGCCTGGAGAAGGTGCAGGACGGCCTGCGTGCCGCCAAGGAAGCGGGCCTGCACGTCAAGGTGAACGCCGTGGCGCTGAAGGGTGTCAACGAAGACGAGATCAGTGACATGGTCGCCTGGTGCGGCTCTCAGGGCTTCGATCTCTGCCTGATCGAGACGATGCCGCTGGGTGACATCGACGGCGACCGGACCGACCAGTACCTGCCCCTGTCCCTGGTCAGGGCGCGGTTGCAGAACGACTGGACGCTGCGCGACACCGACTATTCGACCGGTGGTCCGGCCCGCTATACCGTCGTCGAGGAAACGGGGCAGCGGCTCGGTTTCATCACGCCGATGACCCATAACTTCTGCGAGAGCTGCAACCGGGTGCGCCTGACCTGCACCGGCACGCTCTACATGTGTCTGGGACAGGACGACGCCGCCGACCTTCGTACCGCCCTCAGGACGGACCCCAGCGGGGCGCTGCTGGACGCGACGATCGATGAGGCCATCGGGCGGAAGCCGAAGGGGCATGACTTCATCATCGACCGTCGCGAGAAGCAGCCTGCCGTGTCCCGACACATGAGCGTCACCGGCGGCTGAAATCACCGGCGGCTGAGATCAGCGGCGGGTGAGATCACCAGGCCATGGTCGCGGTTTCGGACCCTGAACGCGGCTGGGTCCGGGGCACGCAAATTGCTTGTTCAGGCTTCTGGTTACCACGAGGAATCGCGTAACCTCCTGATTTGATGCAATTCGGAACGAAAGTGCCCCGAACCGTCCCATGATTGCACGGCGCGCCATACCGATCTTTCTGAGCTTCGGCGAGAACATCAGCCGCGGCACCGCCGTGGCCATGGTCAGTCATGTCGCATTGCTCGCCGGTCTGGCGATCGCTTCACCACAGCTTTTCGACAGCCAGCCGGATGACATCGGCGGCTTTCCGATTTCCATTCAGATCTTTCCCGACGTCTATCGGGAACCGGTGACCGTCGAGCTGGTTGACGAGAGGGACCTGCTGCCAGATCCGGAGCCCGTCGCGGACGCTGCGCCGGAGCCGGAGCCGGAACCGGAGCCTGTCGTGGCCGAACCAGAACTCCGACCCGAGCCGACCGAAGTACTGGTGCCGGAACCGAAGACGGTCGAGGCTCCGAAGAACGCGCCGGAGATTGCCCTGCCCGATGTGCGCCAGGCCGCGATCGAGGCCGCACGACGCAACGAACGGCCTGCCTCCGCCGGACCCGCCCCCGTTGCCCCGAATGCCGGTGACGTGTCCCTGATCTACGAGAAGGGACCAGCGCTGAGCCCGGAGGAGGAAGCCGGGGTCGTAACGGTGCCAGACAACCTGCGGCGCAGTGGTGCCGAGCCGGTCAGGGATATACCGACCGACCCGACGGAGATCGAACGCGAGATCCGCCGGGCGGAAGCCCTGCAGGCGCAGGCCGAACTTGCCGCCAAGACCGCGACAACAGACGCCGAGGCCCAGGCAGCAGCCGAGCGCGCGGCGGAACTGAAGCAGCGTCTGCAGGAACTGGAGCTGGCACGTCTGACACCCGATGCTGCAATTGCCGCCGCGACGCTGGAGGCGGAAGGTGCGGCAGCCGCCGCCGACAAGGCCCTGAAGATCGCGCAGGAGACCACGGCGGCGGTCCTGCGCGCCCGCACCGAGACACGGGTGACGACCGAGCCTGTGCGCGCGGCGCTGGCAGACGCATCGGCCGCTGCACAGGCCGTGGCCGCGGCGGCGGAGCGGGCTCAGGCGGCGGCTGACACGGCGCAGCGTGCCGCCGCTGCAGGTGCCACCGACAAGGCACGGGCGAGCCGGTCCGTCGCCGAGACCGCCCTGTCGGATGCGGAGAAGTCCCGCAAGGTCGCTGTGGCCGCCCTGGACCGCGTGATCGAAGCGGCACAGACTGCTGTCGCCAGCGCTGAACCGACAACAGAACCACCAGAACCCGCAGGGCAGGTCCTGAGCGAGAAGAAGCCGCCGGAGCCGGAAGCGCCGCTGTCCGATGCAGAGCAGGAACGCCTGAAGTCGGCGGTCGAACGCTATCGCAAGGCCGCGGAGGAAGGCTATGCCCACGCGGAGTACAACCTTGCGAAGGCAATCGACGAGGGCAAGGGAACGGAGAAGGACCCGAAGAAGTCCGCCGACATTCTGGAACGGCTGGCGAAGCGCGGCTATCAGCCCGCGCAGGTCCGCCTGGCGGAGAAGCACCTGACCGGCGACGGTGTGGAGAAGGACCGCAAGCGTGCGTTCGTGCTGCTGAAGATGGCCGCGGACGAAGGCAACCGCACGGCGAAACGTGCGGTGAAGGAGCTGAACAAGGAGATGTCGGCGGAGGAACGCCAGCAGGCCGAGATCGAGGCCGGTCGCTGGCGGCGCTTCATCGAGAAGGAAAAGACCGAGCGGTCCATCGCGCCGGCACAGCAGCGGCAGCTTGATGGAGACCTGAGGCAGGCCGTGACCAGCGGGAACGTGCAGCAGATCGAGGTACTGCTGCGCTCCGGGGCTGATCCCAACGCCATCGACGCCGCCGGGCGCGACGCGATCATTGCCGCATCATGGCGCGGGCGCGAAATGGTGGTGGAGTTCCTGATCGAGCGGGGTGTCGATATCGATACCAGGGATTTCGAGGGGCGGACCCCCCTGGCCTGGGCCGCGATCAACGGCTATGCGTCGATTACCGAGGACCTGTTGAGCCAGCGGGCCGACCCGAATGCATCCGACGAAGAGGGTGTGACGCCCCTGATGCGTGCGGCCTGGAACGGCCATGAGGATGTGGTGCTGGCCCTGCTGAAGCAGGGAGCAAGCCCGGACATCCGCGACGCCCAGGGCAAGACCGCGCGGGACCGCGCGCTGGAGGAACGCTGGGACCGCGTTGCCCGCATTCTGGAACGGCAATCAGGCTCGGCCAACTGACCGGATATCGGACAGACGGAAAATGGCACCGCAGCCAGGGCCACGGTGCCATTCTCGTCAGTTCACCCGTTTTCGTCAGCTCACAGGATATTCGTTCCGCTGGAACAGGCCCGTGGCCGGTTTCAGTCGGCCGCGTCCTTGACCATGTGGATGGAGCGCTGCGGGAACGGAATCTCGATACCGAGTTCGTCCATCTTTTCCTTCATCGCCTGGGTGAAGTCGAACTTCAGGCCCCAGTAGTCACCGGCATTGCACCAGAGTCGGATGGTGATATCGACCGAGCTGTCGCCCAGATTGGAGACAACGATCTGGGGTGCCGGATCCTTCAGTACCCGGGCATCCGCCTCCGCCATGGCATGCAGTGCCTTCATCGCTTCGACGTGACTGGAGCCATAGCCGATGCCGAGCACGAAGTCGCAACGGCGCGTGGCATGGTGACTGTAGTTCTTGATCGCGGTATTCCAGAGCGAGCCGTTCGGCACGATGATGTGGACATTGTCCGGCGTGTGCATTTCGGTCACGAACAGCGACACGGAGTCCACCGTACCGGCAACACCGCCACCTTCGATGAAGTGCCCCTGACGGAAGGGACGGAAGGCCAGGATCATCACACCGGCGGCCAGATTGCCCAGCGTGCCCTGGAACGCCAGACCAATGGCCAGGCCCGCCGCACCCATGACGGCGACGAAGCTTGTGGTCTCGACGCCGAACTGGTCCAGCGCGGCAATGATCGTGAACGCAATGACGCCATAGCGGGCGACAGCGGCCACGAAGTTGGTGATCAGCGGATCCGTCTTCTTCGACCGACCCAGCACGCTGCGCACCGCACGGCTTACCCATCCGGCAGCGATGAAGCCGACAACCAGAATGACGATGACGCCCACGATGGCAATCGCGTATTCCGCCGCGTAGGTGACCAGAAAGTCCACCGTTTCCGAGGCCTTCTCAGAGTCCATTTCTTGTATCCTTCTTTTTTTCAGACCGGGTCAGTCCGTGCCGAACAGACCCTTGAGCTTCTTTGCCGCCCCCTCGACAGGGTTGGACGATTCCTGTGTCGGCGATCCCGATGAAGCACCTTCTTCGGCTGTGGACTTGCCGCCGCCAGTGACACTGTCGAGCAGCCCCTTGACGGCACCGCCGCCGCCTTCGATGACGCCCTTGACGGCATCCCCCGGCGCCTCGATCACGCCACGGACAACGCCTTCCAGATCAGGCTGGATCGACGGATCGTCCAGGCTGCCCTTGATCAGGATCGGCACGCCGAGACCGCCCGCGCTCTTGGAGCCCTGCCCCGCAAGGCTGGCCACCAGCTTCGGCAGCACGCGATAGTCGATCTGGCGCGGCGGCAGGGACACGGTGCCCTTGCCGGTCACGCGCAGCAACGGCGCATTCATCATCAGGTCGGGATTGTCGATGACACCGTTCTTCGCGGTCCAGGTCGCCGAGATCTCGGCGAAATCGGTCTTCTCCGCCTTGTCGTAGTCGAGGTCGAGACTGGCAGTGGAGACGCCGCGCACGGCTGCCGCCAGATTGTAGCCGATGATCGCACCATCGCGGACTGTCAGCGCACCGGTTCCGTTCAGGGCGGAGACGATCTGCCGCTCCGACGCGCCCGCTGTGGTCATGTCGACCGCAAGCTCGACCGTACCCAGGAAATCACCGAAGTCGGCGAACTGCTGCAGCATCGGCTGGGCCTGGATGCCGTTGCCATCCAGCTTGATGGCGAACTTCGGCGCGGCACCACGGCGGTCGATGCTGACCGCACCGGTCGCGTCGCCGTCATAGAGGCCCAGTTTGGCGATCGTCAGATTGGTCCGCTTGCCCTCGGACACGAGCTTGATGTCGGTCGCCGCCGTATCGACGATACCGGTCTTGATTGAGTCAGCCGCGATGTGCAGGTCCACATCCGCCGCATCCAGACCCGAGAGATCGATGGGATCATCGGACCAGTCCTTGGAACCGCCAGCAGGTGCAGCGGCACCGTCAGACGTGCCGACACCTTCCTTGGCCTCTGCGGGCATGTAGGGACGCAGGTCCAGGTCGCCACCGCTCAGGTCCGCGAACAGGGACGGACGGGCACCGGCCAGCCCGGCACGGATGGCACCGGTCAGGCGGTTCTCGTCAAACCCGATTGCGGCATCGCTCAATGCCACGGCAGTCGGGCTGCCGGTCACGTTCGCGTCCAGCGAGATGGAAGTGGGCAGCTTGACTTCCGGCCCCATGGCCGCACCAACCCAGGCAAGCAACTCGCCCAGCTTGTCAGCCGTGACCGTCAGCCGACCGGCACCTTTCGGTGCCGTACCGGCGGTGGCGGTGCCATTGAAATCAACCTTGAACAGGTCGCCACTCTCCGCCGTCAGACGAAGGGCGGTTTCCTGGCCCGCGGCTATCGCCTGGGGCTTGTCGACATGGGCGACCACCGAGACCTGGCGCCCCTGCCATTCGGCGCTGGCGTCCATGTCGAAGGGGCCTGCAAAGTCGGGCAGTGCCAGCTTGGCATTCACGCCCTTCAGTTCCTGGCGCTGACCGGTCTGGGCATCCATGTAGATGAAGGTCGCGTTCTCCAGACGGACATCATCCAGCCGCAGGGCCAGATCACCGCCACCACCACCGGAATCGGTGCTGGTACTGTCGGAGGCTGCAGGCGCCTCGGCACCCGCTGGCGGGTCGAATTCGAAATTGAAACGGCCATTGGCATCCTTCTCGATGGCAATCACCGGCTCCACCAGCACGAAGCGCTTGATCACCACGTCGCCCGAGATTGCCGCCATCAGATCGACCTGAATGTCCGCGGACTTGATGCGGACCAGATCCTTCGCCTCTCCACCCGGCGCATTGCTCAGGGCAACTTCCGGCAGGGTCAGAGCCACATCGGGAAAGATCGAGAAACTGGGATCGCCATTGACCGTAAGCTTGCGCCCCGTGGTTCCCTCGACCTCTTCCTTGACGTAATCGACAAGCGTGGAGGTCGGCACGACAAACGGCACGATGATGACAATGGCCACCAGCAGCACCAGAATGACTCCGATTGCAATCAGGACGCGTTTCATCGGTTTCCCCTAGTTTGGAACTCGTTTCACTTTTTCGACTGCCATTTTGCACCTGTCAAACCTTCGCAAGGCCTGTCACAGGCTTCACACAGGGTGCTGGCACGGATTTCCACAATTCTGCGACCACAATAGCAGAATGTGTGCCGACGCGCGTCTACCCTTCCGCTTCTGCGCTTCCCGTCGATAAGCCGCTGGCCTATGTTCGGCGCAGGCCGAGACAACCCTGGGGAGGACAAGATGTCGAAAGGCAATGTACTGGCAAGCGGCGCGGACCTGAGCGGGAAGTACGCGGATGTTGTCCCGCGCCCGGCCAGCAGCATCCTGCTCGTCCGTGATGCCGACGCCGGACTGGAAGTCTTCATGGTCAAGCGCCATCACAAGATCGACTTCGCCTCCGGCGCGATGGTCTTTCCCGGCGGCAAGGTCGACCCCGAAGACAGTGATGCGGAAGCCCGTGCCGCGACAATCGGTGCCGATCCCTTCGACGACACACAGCTCGGCTTCCGGGTCTCGGCGATCCGCGAGGCTTTCGAGGAAACCGGCGTCCTGATCGCCACCCACAAGGATGGCAGCGAACTCACGGCCGGGCAGACCAATGATCTGAAGGACCGCTACGCGGCGCGGCTGGAGAAGAACCAGGTCACCATGGGCGCGATGGCGGCGGCGGAGGGGCTGTCGATCCGGGTGGATCGGCTGGAAGCCTTCGCCCACTGGATCACACCGCCGGTCATGCCGAAGCGGTTCGACACCCCCTTCTTCATCGCCGAGGCACCGGAGGCACAGATCGACGGCGCGCTGCATGATGGTACGGAGGCGGTGGAGAGCGTCTGGACGACACCGGCAGCGGTCATGGAACAGGTCGACCGCGGGGAAGTGACGATGGTCTTCGCCACCCGGCTGAACCTGCAGCTGCTCGGCGAAGCATCAAACGTCGCCGAGGCCATGGCCACCGCCGCGAAGCGCACGCCGGTCATTGTCACACCGCATGTCTATGTGAAGGACGGTCGCCGCATGATCGACATCCCCGCCGACGCCGGTTTCGGCAAGGCGACCTGGGATGTGGGCGAGGGCTGAGGAACGGGCACTGACCTGCAATAGCCCGCTTCTCGAAACGACATAAAAAAGAGCCGCGTCCTTTCGGAGACGGCTCTTTCTAAGCTTGTTCTGCGTACAGGAGCGGTGCTCTTGATCGGCTCCGTCTCCCTGCGCCCCTCCCAAGACTCGGGCAAAGCTGATGAAACGTTACCCGCATTGAATGCGTGACGCAACGTCAAGATACTTGTTACTGCACAAATATCTATCGGTCTGCCTCAACTTCAGGCAGCGAGCTTGTCCAATTCCTTCAGCAGGGCGTCGGACATGGTTGCCGTCGAGACCTGAGCCATGCCTTCAGCCATGATGTCGGCGGTGCGCAGTCCGCGCGACAGCACGTTGTTCACAGCCGTCTCGATCAGGTCCGCATCCTCCGGCAGATCGAAGGTGTAGCGCAGCGACATGGCGTAGGACAGCAGGGTGGCCAGCGGGTTGGCCTTGCCCTGTCCGGCAATGTCCGGCGCGGAACCGTGCACCGGCTCGTACAGCGACTTGCGGCGACCGGTCTCGTCCACATCACCCAGGGACGCGGACGGCAGCATGCCGAGCGAGCCCGTCAGCATCGCCGCCGTGTCGGACAGCATGTCGCCGAACAGGTTGTCCGTCACGATGACATCGAACTGCTTCGGCGCACGGACCAGCTGCATCGAGCAGTTGTCGGCGTACATGTGGCTGAGTTCGACATCGGAGAAGGATTCGGCATGCAGCTTCGTCACTTCCTCGCGCCAGAGCACGCCTGACTCCATGACGTTGGCCTTCTCGACTGAGCAGACCTTGTTGCCCCGCTTGCGCGCCAGGTCGAAGGCGACGGCGGCAACGCGACGGATCTCGGAGGTCGTGTAGACCTGCGTGTTGATCCCGCGGCGTTCTCCGTTCGGCAGATCCTCGATCCCGCGGGGTTCGCCGAAGTACACGCCCCCCGTCAGCTCGCGGATGATCATGATGTCGAGCCCTTCGATGATCTCACGCTTCAGGGTCGAGGCATCGACCAGCGGCGCGAAACACAGCGCGGGGCGCAGGTTGGCATAGAGGCCCAGATCCTTGCGCAGGCGCAGCAGGCCGCGTTCCGGCTTCTGCGCGAACGGCAGGTCATCCCACTTCGGCCCGCCGACGGCACCAAGCAGCACGGCGTCCGAATTCATGGCGGTATCCACCACCTTGTCGGTCACCGGAATACCGTGCTTGTCGATGGACGCCCCACCGACCAGATCCTCGGTCACGTCGAAGCTGACGGCGCGGCGATGATCCATCCAGTCGATCACCTTGCGCACGACACTCATCACTTCCGGCCCGATTCCGTCACCGGGCAGCATCAGCAGTTTGCGGTTGGATGCCATGGTCTCAATTCCTCCAGAATGGGCCGTGCGTCAGGACGCGGCGCGATAAAGCCAGGGCGCGCTGCTCTTCTGCTGGGCCTCGAAGCCGTCGATGGCGTCGCCGCGCTGCATCGTCAGGCCGATGTCATCCAGGCCATTGAGCAGGCAATGCTTGCGGAACGGGTCGATCTCGAAGCGGAAGGTCTTGCCGTTGGAGGCGAAGACGGTCTGGCTTTCCAGATCAACCTCGATCTCCAGGCCCTCCGCCGCGTCGGCCAGCAGATACTCGATGGCATCCTTCGGCAGCGGCACGGCCAGAATGCCGTTCTTCGAGCAGTTGTTGTAGAAGATGTCGGCAAAGCTCTCCGCGATGACACAGCGGATGCCGAAGTCAAGCAGCGCCCAGGGCGCATGCTCACGGCTGGAGCCGCAGCCGAAATTGTCTCCGGCGACCAGGATCTCCGCCTTCCGGTAAGGCTCCCGGTTCAGCACGAAATCGGGAATCTCGGTCACGCCGTCGGTGTAGCGCATCTCGTCGAACAGGTGCTTGCCCAGCCCCGAACGCTTGATCGTCTTCAGGAACTGCTTCGGTATGATCATGTCGGTGTCGATGTTGGCAATCTTCATCGGCGCCGCAGTTGCCTTCAGGCGGTCGAATTTCTGCATGGTTCGGGCTCCCTCTCCGTTCGCGCGTTGTCATAGCGCCAGCCAGTGCATAGTTAAAGTGCCAAGCAACACGGGAGAAGCCTGCCATGTCACAACCTGATGCCGAATTCCCCGGTGGCAGCAATACCGCGACCGCCAGATACCAGGCGAATGCCCGGTCAGCGCTGATTGCCTATCTGCTCTGGTTCTTCCTCGGCTGGCTCGGCCTGCACCGCTTCTATCTGGGCCGTGTGTTCTCCGGAATCATCATGCTGCTGCTCTGGAGCGCGGGAGTGGGCCTGGCATTTGTCTTCATCGGCTATTTCCTGCTGGTGCCCTGGGCCATCTGGTGGTGCCTCGACGCCCTGCTGATCCCGGGCATGGTCCGCGCGGAGAACAATGCCGTCGTCGACCGGATCGAACGCGGGAAGTAAGTGGTGGCGGCGGACCGTTCCGCCCCTCTCCTACTGCCGTGCCATCTCCGCGTTGGCGATCATTTCCCCGTCCAGATCGCCCTGCGTGTACAGCCTGACGCTGACCCGGTGCAGTTCGCCGGTGAAGCAGTAGGGCGCGCCATACCGGCCCACCGGACTGCCACGGTCCCGGCCGATATCGAGACCGGACCAGGAGATGAACGGGCCGAAGGTATTCGGCGAATGCAGCGACCCCGCCTCCCGCCCGTCGATCAGCAGCCGGTAGGTGATGCCGTCGCTGTCCGTGTCGTTGCGGGCAGTCAGACCGAGTTCCGTCGTGCCCGGAGGGATCGCCGCGGGCGACCGCAGCACGGTCAGTTCCCCACCGATATTGGTGACATGAACCAGGTGCCCCGCCCCGTCGATGTACAGCGCGTACCCTGAAGTGGCATCGCCGTGGGCCAGCAGGATTCCTTCCGGCGTCCTGTCGCCGATCCGCACGTGTGCGGTGATGTCATAGTCGCGACTGCGGATATCCGGTGCCACCTCGGTCGGGATATGCCCCATGCCCCAGTGGAAGTCGAAACGGGTCCGCGCGCCCTGGTGGCGTTCCGCATTCTCCGCGAAACGGGCGGCAAAGCGGTCGTCCAGCGGCAGCACGTTCTTCTCGGCCGCTTCCCGCCACCAGCGGTCGATCATCGCCTGCAGCTTCTCGGGATGTTCCCCGGCGACGTCGGCACTCTCCGAGAAGTCGGCGTCCAGGTGATAGAGTTCCCAGACATCGTCATCGAACGGCGTGCCGGGCGGATGGAACGCCACCGCCTTCCAGCCGTCGAGCCAGAGACCGCGATGGCCGAACATCTCGAAGTACTGCGGCCGGTCGCGTGACGGTGCGTCGGCATCCTTCAGACTGGCTGCGAAGCTGACCCCCTCCAACGGCATCTGCGGCACACCGTTCACCTCCGATGGCGGCTCGACGCCGATGATCTCCAGCAGGGTGGGCACCAGATCGCTGACATGGGCAAACTGATGGCGCAGCCCGCCCTCACGCCCCAGACCGTTGGGCCAGGAAATCACCAGCGGGTCGCGGATACCGCCGCCATGGGTGTTCTGCTTGTAGCGCTTCAGCGGCGTGTTGGCCGCCATCGCCCAGCCGAAGGGGAAGTTGGAATGGGTGTCCGGCCCACCGATGTCATCGATGCGCGCCAGCTTCTCCGCCACCGGTTCCTTGCGCCCGTTGTAGGGGCCCATGGCATTGACGAAACCGAACGGCCCGCCCTCCTGGCTCGCACCATTGTCGGACATGACGATGATGATGGTGTCGTCGCGCACCCCGGCGTCCTCCAGGAAGCCGACCAGGCGGGCGAGGTGCTGGTCGGCATGGTCCAGCATGGCGGCATAGGCCGACTGCAGCCGGGTGAAGACCTTCTGCTCATCCGCACTGTGCCTGTCCCAGGGGCGGACATTGTCGTTGATCGGCGGCAGGACCGTATCCTGCGGTACCAGCCCCAGTTCCTTCTGCCGCGCCAGCCTGCGCGCACGCTCCACGTCCCAGCCGTCGCTGAACATCTCGTCATAGGACCGGATCAGGTCGAAAGGCGCCTGATGCGGTGCGTGGCAGGCACCGAACGACAGCAGGGTCATCCACGGCACGGTGGGCTGCTCGGCGATATGGCCGGACAGGAAACGGATGGCCTGATCCACCAGATCAGACGTCAGGTGATAGCCGTCGGCGAAGGTGCTCGGCGGGTCGATGTGTGAATTGTCCTGCACCAGTTCCGGCGCGTACTGGTCCGTCTCCGCGTCCATGAAGCCATAGAAGCGGTCGAATCCACGCCCCAGCGGCCAGCCGTCGAATGGCCCGGTCGCGCCGGTCTCCGTCAGCGGCGTGACATGCCACTTGCCCAGCATGTAATTGCGATAGCCCTGGCCCCGCAGCATCTCCGCAATGGTACCGGCCTGCTTCGATATCTTGCCGGTATATCCCGGATAGCCGCTGTCGAAGTTCGCCAGACTGCCGACCCCGACCGAGTGATGGTTGCGCCCTGTCAGCAGCGCGGCGCGCGTGGTCGAGCACATGGCGGTCGTATGGAACCCGGAATAGCGCAGTCCCTCCCCCGCCAGAGCGTCAATGGTCGGGGTTCGGATGGTGGAGCCGTAGCAGCCAAAGTCGGAGAAGCCGACATCGTCGAACAGGACCATCAGGATGTTCGGTGCGCCTTTCGGCGACTTCACCTTCTCCGGCCACCAGGGCTTTGAATCCGCAATCGTGCGACCGATCTGTCCCGCGAACTTTCCGTTGTTGCCTGTCATCCTGCATCCCTCCCCCGTCATGCGCGCAACAGAACCTAGCGCATTGCCGACGAAAAGAGACAGCCCCGATGCGTCCGCACCGAACTGCGCTATAAGGCGGACTCTGAACACACTCGGGGAAGCAAGACATGAAGCCCACCACGCTGGCTGGCGTTCGCGTTATCGAGATGAGCCACATGATCATGGGACCATCCTGCGGCATGTTCCTGGCCATGTTCGGTGCCGACGTGATCAAGATCGAGCCGCCGGAGGGCGACCGGACACGGGCGCTGACCGGCATGGGCACCGGGTTCTTCCCCGTGTTCAACCGGGGCAAGCGGTCGGTATCGCTGGACCTTGATACGGAAGCGGGCATGACCGCGCTGCACGCCCTGCTGGCTGACGCCGACGTCTTCATCGAGAACTTTCGCGACGGATCGCTGGAGAAGCGCGGGCTGGATGCCGCCACCCTGCGCAAGCGCTATCCCCGGCTGATCGCGGCGCCGCACAAGGGCTTCCTGAACGGCCCCTATCGCGACCGTACCGCGCTGGACGAAGTCGTGCAGATGATGACCGGCCTGGCCTACATGACCGGCCCGACGGGTCGACCGCTGCGGGTCGGGTCGTCGGCCAATGACATCATGGCGGGCATGTTCGGAACCATGGGCATCATGGCGGCACTGATGGACCGGGACAAATCCGGCGAAGGGCGCGAAGTCCGCGTCGGCCTGTTCGAGAACTGCCTGCTGATGGTGGCCCAGCACATGGTGCAGTACGACCTAGTGGGCACCGAGGCACCACCGATGCCGGAGCGGGATTTTTCCTGGCCGGTCTACGACATCTTCGAAACCGCCGATGGCAAGCAGCTCTTCATCGGCGCAGTCACCCTTGGCCACTGGGATTCGCTCTGCGGAATGCTGGGGCTGGCGCAACTGGTGGGGCGCGACGACCTGAAATCGAAGATGCAGCAGATCGACGCCCGGACCTGGACCATCCCGATCATCGCCGAAGCGGTCAGGACGCACGCCCTTGCCGATCTGGAAGCCGCCTTCCTGCCGCTGGGCATCCCGTACGCCCCGATTGCCCGCCCGGCGCAGATGTACGACGACCGGCATGTGAACCGGCCTGGCGGGCTGCTGACCTCCACCTACCACAACAAGGCATTTCGCGCGCCGGGACTGCCACTGGATTTCGATGGTCAGCCCACGGACTTCGCGGCGGACGTGCCGGAGATCGGCGAACATACCGACGACATATTGCGTGCGCTCGGGCTGGACAGTTCGACAATCGCCGCCGCCTCTGGCAAATAGGGCGCAATCAACAAACGACAGGAGGGGACCCCCATGAAGAAGATTCTGATGACCGCTGTTGCGGCTGCTGCCTTGGCCGGTATCGGCCAGTCCGGCACGGCCCAGGCTGCCGAGGCCATGCGCTGCAGCCACCAGCTGCCGCCGCAGCATCACATTGCCCAGGTCATCGACCGCTGGGCTGCCGAGGTCGAGGCCCAGTCGAAGGGTGACATCGATGTGCAGGTCTTCGGCGCCAACAGTCTTTCGGGCGCGAAGGAAAACATCCCTTCCGTCGCCAAGGGCAGCATCGAATGCGCCTTCTCGGTGAACTTCCAGTGGGGCAAGACCCTGCCGCTGATGAATGTCACGCTGAAGCCCTATGCCGTGACCAGCAAGAGCGTGCTGGCCAACTGGCCCGGCTCCGCAGCCGCGACGTACCTGGAAGAAGCCCTGCTGACGAAGGGTGTGCGCAACGTCGCATGGCTGTTCACCACCCGGATGAGCGCCTACACCTCCAAGGGCAAGCCGCTGCTGGTCCCTGCTGATTTCCAGGGCGTCAAGATTCGCGGCCTGAATCCGATCGTCGACGCCGGCCTGCGCGCCCTGGGTGCCGCGCCGTCGGCCATGTCTGGCTCCAAGGTCTATCAGGCGCTGTCCACCGGCGTCATCGATGCAGGTCTGACCGACATCGCCGCCACCTGGTCGCGCAAGTATTACGAAGTGCAGGATCAGGTCGTGGCCTCGCCGCTGTTCAGCGTCTTCTTCCACGGCTACGTCAACCCGGCCTGGTATGACGGCCTGAGCGATGCCAACAAGGCCGCGCTGGCCGCTGCCGGTGCCAAGGCTGCCGTCTGGGCGGTCGAGGAGACCGAGAAGGCCGCCGGTTCCGCGCCGTACAACCTCGCCACCAAGAATGTGACCGTCCACATCCACACGGCCAAGCAGGTCGCCGTGATGAAGGCAGCGATGGGTCCGGCATTCGACGCCGCCTTCGCCGAGGAAACCGGTGACGAAGGCAAGAAGCTGCTGGAACTGGTCAACCAGATCGGCAAGTAAGCGGCAACCACCGCTTCGGATCGCACGGCAGGCAGCACCATGAATCCTGTTGAACAACATGGTGCAGGGGGTGACGGCCAGACGCCGGCACCCGGTCTGCTGGAGCGTCTGGTGACACCCGTGGCGCGGTTGGGCCTCGGCCTGGCCGCGCTGGGGGTGCTCGTCGTTCTGGCCGTCACCGGCTACAGCGTCTTCAAGCGCTATGTGCTCGGCACGCCGGTGACCTGGACCGATGAGCTTTCCGGCTATCTCGTGGTCGCCATCGTCATGCTGGGCGCGGCGGAGACGCTGCGGCGCGGCGACCACATCACCGTCGATCTGCTGACGGACCGCCTCAAGGGCAACGGCAGGCGACTGGCCGCCATCTGGGGCATGATTGCCGCCATACTGGTCATGCTGGCGATCCTGATCAGTGGCATCACCGCCGTCCGGTTCTCCTATGACTTCGGGGTCTATTCCGACGGCTATCTGGCCGTGCCGATGTGGATTCCGCAGCTTGCCCTGATCTTCGGGGCGGTTCTGGTCATCGCCGTGGCGGTGGCGCGCCTGTTCTCCATCCTGACCGGCGGGCGGGGCGACCGATGACACTTGCCCTGATCCTCGGCCTGCTGCTGGTGCTGCTGCTGACCGGCGCGCCGATCTTTGCCGCGCTCGGCCTGGCATCGCTGATCATCACCCTGCTGACCGAAGGCCATGTGCATTCGATTGCCGACACTGTCTTCGCCAAGCTGAACAACAACCTGCTGACCGCGATCCCGATGTTCGCCTTCATGGCCTTCATCATGATCCGCTCGAAGGTGGTCGATCACCTCTATGAGGCCGCCAATGCCATGGTCCGGCACCTGCCTGGCGGCCTGGGCATCGCGACGGTGCTGTCCTGCACGGTCTTCGCCGCCATCTCCGGTTCCTCCGTTGCCACCGCGCTGACCATCGGCACCGCGGCCATCCCGCAGATGCGCCGTTTCGGCTATCCGGCCCATACCGCCTATGGCGTCATCGCGGCGGGCGGCACGCTGGGAATCCTGATCCCACCCTCCGGCCCGATGATCCTCTACGCCATCGTGACGGAGGTCTCCATCGGCGCACTGTTCCTGGCCGGGTTGATTCCGGGCCTGCTGATGGCACTCGTCTTTGCGCTGTACTGCATGTGGGCGGCCATCCGGCGACGGGATATCGAGAACCCCGGCTGGATCGGATTCCGCGAATGCGCCCGTGCGGTCGGTCGTGCCTTCTGGGCACTGATGATGCCCCCCGTGGTGCTGGGCGGCATCTATCTCGGCATCTTCACGGCGTCGGAGGCGGCAGCCATCGGCTGCTTCTACGCCCTGTTCGTCGGTGTCGTGGTCTACCGCAACTTCGGCTGGCGCGACCTGTGGGAAACCTCGCAGGAAACCGTGCGGACGACGGCCATGCTGTTCATGATCCTCGCCGCCGCCGCGATCTTCGGGCACGCGGTGACCATCATCCGTCTGCCCGCCGAACTGGTCGAAACCGTCGTCACCTACGAACTGACGCCGCTGATGTTCGTGCTGGCGGTCATGGTCGTGGTCTTCATCCTGGGCATGTTCCTGGAGACGATCTCGATCATCCTGATCACTACACCGATCATCTATCCCGTGCTGCTGCAACTGGGTATCGACCCGATCTGGTACGGCGTGCTGCTGATGATCAACCTTGAACTGGCGCTGATCACGCCGCCGGTGGGCATGAACCTGTTCGTCATCAAGGGCATTGCCAACGCACCACTCGCGGAAGTCATCCGGGGCATCTTCCCCTATGTCTTCCTGCTGCTGTTCGGCCTTGCCGCCGTCCTCGCGTTCCCCGACCTCGCCACCTGGCTGCCAAGGGCTGCCGGGTTCGGCTGAGGGCTTCAGATCTCGACCAGATGGTTCGGCAGTTCATCGCTGTCATCAGGCTGGCGCGGGAAGTGGCCATCCAGTTCCGCGCCGGCGGCGGCGATGGCATCAACAAACGCATCCACGGTCTGGCCCTGCTTCATGTGGCTGGTGAAACCACCGACGATGCTTTCCCATGTGCCGGGATCAACAACCGCATTGATGCCGGAATCGGCAATGACCTCCACGTGATGTTCGGCCATCGCGGCAAAGATCAGGATGCCGGTCCGACCGACCGTGCGGTGCAGCCCCTGTTCCAGGAACTGGGTCCGGGCCAGCCGCGCCGCGCGGCGCTGCTTCACCCTGCGCGGGACCAGCGCCATGCGCAGCGGCATGTGATGCAGCATCAGGAAGACCAGCAGGGCAACACCCGACTGCACGCCGACCAGTTGCGCGGCTGACAGGCCGACCCCGCCCAGTACCAGAATCCCGCCGCCGAGCATGCCCGCCAGTGCCGACCACAGGGCAGCAACGATCAGATAGGGTTCGCAGGCGCGGGCGACGACGCAGACGATCTCGCCACTGGTCCGTGCCTCGACAGCGCGGATCGCGTCCGCGATGCGCTGGCGATCCGGTTCCGAAAAATGTCCAGCCATCACCAGCTCCCCGACGATCCGCCGCCGCCGAAGCCGCCGCCACCGCCGCCAAATCCACCACCACTGCCGCCGCCAAAACCACCTGCTCCACCGGCAAGGCCGCCGCCATAGAATACCCCCCGCCTACGCCTTCGACCCGTCCGGGGACCACCGCCCTCCCCTCGTACCGCCATCAGGAAGAACAGCAGGAACAGAGCAATGGGAAACAAGGCCACCATCCTGTCAGCAATGTCGCCATCCGCTTCCTTCGGCAGGGGGGCATAGGTGCCAGCGATGGTCTGCAGGATGGCATTGGTGCCACGAACGATACCGCCCGTCAGATCACCGTCGCGAAAGGCGGGAAGGATCTCGTTCTCGATGATCAGTCGCGACGCCGCGTCGGTCAGGCTACCCTCCAGCCCGTAGCCGACCTCGATCCGCACCTTGCGCTCGGTCGGCGCCACGATCAGCAGGGCACCATTGTTCCGGCCTTCCTGGCCGATCCCCCAGGCCCGGCCCAGACGATAGCCATAGTCGGCGATCTCGTACCCCTCCAGCGATCGCAGCGTGACCACGACGACCTGATTGCTGGTGGCTCTTTCATGGGCTGCCAGACCGGCAGTCAGCTTCTGCACAGTGGCCACATCCAGCACCCCGGCCTGGTCCACCACGCGCCCGGTCAGGGAAGGAAAGGTCTGGGCCGCAGCCAGCCCGGCCCAAAGCACCAGCGCCAGCACGGTTGGCAGTGCCTGCGTCGCTGTCCGCCGCAAGGACTGCATCAGAACTTCACGGCAGGCGCCTGGTCCGCCCCCGGAGCCGCCTGGAAATTCTGTTTCGGTTCCAGATCACCGTAAAGGATGGTCGCCCAGATGATGCCGGGGAAGGTCCGCAGTTCGGTGTTGAAGACCCGGACAGCGTCGATGTAGTCCCGCCGCGCCACGGCAATCCGGTTCTCCGTCCCCTCCAGCTGCGACTGCAGGGCAATGAAGTTCTGCGAGCTCTTCAGTTCGGGATAGCGCTCAACTGTCACAAGCAGCCGCGACAGGGCGCTGGAGAGCTGGCCCTGCGCCTGTTCGAACATCTTCAGCGCATTCGGGTCACTCAGCATGTCCGGCGTCACCTGAACCTGGACCTGCGTTGCCTTGGCCCTGGCCTCGATGACAGCGGTCAGCACGTCCTTTTCCTGCGCGGCGAAGCCCTTCACGGTTTCCACCAGATTCGGAATCAGGTCGGCACGGCGCTGGTACTGGTTCTGGACCTGCGCCCAGGCGGCGTTGACCCCTTCATCCAGCCGGGGGATCTCGTTCACGCCGCAACCGGTCAGGCTGAGCGCCAGCAGCAGCATCGCCAGCAGGCGCACCGGGGCATGAAACAGGCGTGGCAAGGCGGCGGTCATGGCGGAAACCTCTGGTTGATCAACTTCGCGTACCCCTTGCATATGACGGTCCGTCCGGCCAAGCACAAGCCCGCTCAATCTTCGAACCAGTCGAACTGCGGCCCGGCGATCTCACGCAGGCGGGCATAGTCTTCGGCGAACATCTCCCGAAGCGTTGCGCGCACTTCAGCCGGGATGCGGTCGTCATAACCGCCGACATTCTGCGGCGCGTAGTCGATGCCGTGCGCCGGTTCCAGCTCCAGAAAACCGAAAACCCGTTCCGTCTCGGTCTCAGGGTCCGCGAAGAAGGCTTCCGACTTGATCAGGCAGACATTCTCCGCCCCCAGCACCGTCTGCAGACGCTCGACCTGCGGTGCATAGCGACTGCGGTCGACGTAGGAGAAATGCTGGTGCGCCCATGACTGGTAGGTCGGATCCTGGCGGATCTTCTCCGCCTCCCCCGCCAGCCGTTCCGGCTCCCGCGCGATGGCCTCGGCCAGCGAGAGATCGTCCTGATCCTTGTTCTTCTCGTGCCAGTAATGGGAGAAGGTGCGGTCGATGGGATCGCGCAGCATGGCGATGACGCGCACGCCGGGCAGGTCCGCCGCCATCCGCTCGATCGCCAGCGGGTGGTACATGTAATAGGGACTGGCCTCGAACGTCAGCACCGCCGCGCCGAGCTGCTTCTCCAGTTCCAGTTTCTCCGCCGTACGGGCGAAGTGACCGCGATACCAGTTCTCCCCGCGCGGATAACCATAGTCGAAGTAATGCACTTCCTTCGACGACGGCGGCAGCACCAGCGGATGCTGCTGCAGATAATGGTGCAGGGAAGTGGTCCCGGCCTTCTGCGCGCCGACGATGATGAAATCCGGCAGCACCCGATCATGGGCCGAGACCGCGACCTTGGCCCGGTGTCCGGCATTGCGTATCAGGTCCTTGGTTCGCTGCCACATGCGCCTGCTGTCCGTCCCGTTGGAATGCTCCGGCGGAAGATGCACCAGTCCGCCGCCCGCCGCAAACCCAAGACGGTTTGCAGATGGCGGCAAGAGGTTCAGACTGTGCCGGTCAAACGGTAGGGGAGGACCGCACCATGAGCTACAAGCACCCGGCAGAACCGGAATTCGGCGGCACGATCGGACGCACTTTCGACGAATCCGAGGCCTGGTGGCCGGAACCGAAACTGCCGCGCGGCAAACCCAATGTGCTGCTGATCGTGCTGGACGACACCGGCTTTTCCCATTTCGGCAGCTATGGCTCCACCATCGAGACGCCGAACGTGGACCGGCTGGCGGCAAACGGACTGCGTTACTCCAGCTTCCACACCACATCGCTCTGTTCGCCGACTCGTGCCTGCGTCATGACCGGGCGCAACCATCACACCGTCCGGATGCGCGCGATCTCCAACATGGACAGCGGCTTCCCCAACATGCGCGGTGCCATGCCACGGTCAGCAGCGACGGTGGCCGAGGTGCTGCGCGATGATGGCTATGCCACGTTCGCCACCGGCAAGTGGCATCTGGCCCCGATGGTGGAATGTTCTGCCGCCGGGCCGTTCCACAACTGGCCGCTGCAACGTGGCTTCAACCGCTATTACGGGTTCATGCAGGGGGAGACGGACCAGTTCAGTCCGGAGATCACTTGCGACAATCACCTGATGTCACCACCGGGTACACCGCAGGACGGCTATCATTTCTCCGAGGACATGGTGGATCAGGCCATGGGCATGATCCGCGACACCACCTCGCTGGTGCCGGAGCGTCCGTTCTTCATGTACATGGCTTTCGGCGCCACCCACTCCCCGCATCAGGCACCGCAGCCGTATCTGGACAAGTACCGGGGTCGTTTCGACGCGGGCTGGGATGCGGCGCGGGAGGAATGGTACGCGCGCCAGAAGGCATCCGGCATCATTCCCGCCAGCACGAAACTCGCACCGCGCAACCGGGGCGTGGAAGCCTGGGATGACCTGTCCCCCAACCATCAGGCCTTCGCCAACCGGCTGCAGGAAGCCTTCGCCGGGATGCTGGACCATACCGACCACCAGATCGGCCGCATGGTGGATTTCCTGGCAGAGATCGGGCGGCTGGATGACACCATGATCGTCGTCATGTCCGACAATGGCGCCAGTCAGGAGGGCCAGTCGACGGGCGTCTTCGACGAGATGCGCCACTTCAACCAGCTGCATGAGGACGTTGACGAGGCGGTAAAGCACCTTGATCTGATCGGCGGTCCGCGCAGCCACTCCAACATTCCCTGGGGCTGGGCGCAGGCGGGCAATGCGCCGCTGAAATGGTACAAGCAGAACACCCATGGCGGCGGCACCCGCGATCCGCTGATCATCCACTGGCCGAACGCGCTGAAGGGTCAGGAAGGGCAGATCCGCCGCCCCTTCGCCTACGCCACCGACATTGCCGCCACCATCCTGGACGTGGCCGGTGTCGGGATGCCGGACGAGGTCGCGGGCGTGCCACAGATGCCGATGACCGGCGTCAGCCTGAAGGACACACTGACCGACCCGAACGCCAAACCCGACCGGGACGTGCAGTACATGGAAATGCTGGGCCATCGCGGCATCTGGATGGATGGCTGGAAGGCCGTTACCTGGCATCGCCGGGGCAAGAGCTTCGATGATGACCAGTGGGAGCTCTACAATCTGGACGAGGACTTCTCCGAGTGTGACGACCTTGCGGAACGCGAACCGGCAAAGCTGAAGGAACTGACCGACCGCTGGTGGGTGGAGGCGGAGCGCCATGGCGTACTGCCGCTGGATGACCGGGGTGCGGGCATGCTGTTCCGTGCCTCCCGCCTGCCCGGCACGCCAACGGCGCGGCGGCGCTATGTCTATTACCCGCCCGTCAGCCACATCGTGGCGGACGCCTGCCCCAGCCCGGCGCGGAGTTTCACAATCACCGCGACCATCGACCATCCGTCGGGCAACGGTGACGGGGCCATCCTCGCCCGCGGCACCATCAACAGCGGCCTGGCGATCTACGTCAGCGGCGGCAGGGCGGTCTTCGACTACAACTGCTTCCGCGAACACAGCCGGATCGAGACGGAAACACCGCTCAGCCCCGGCGCGCACGAGGTCGTGGTGCAGGTGGACCGCAATGCCGACCAGTCGGCGACCGCCACCCTGACCGTGGATGGCACGGTCGCCGGATCTGCCCACATTCCGATGCTGCTGCGCATCATCTCCTCCACCGGCATGGATTTCGGACGCTCCAACGCACCCGTGACCGATGACTATCAGGCCCCGTTCATCTATCCGGGCCGGATCAGCCGCGTGGTCATCCAGCTTCCCGAACCGGCCACGTCGAAGGACCGGAAGGCAGAGGTGGAGGCGGAAGCGCGCGCGGCCATGACCCGGCAGTAGGTGATCCCGAGTTCAGGGCTGCATCAGAGGCACCGGTCAGGCTATAACCGCCCGCATGATTGATTTTGATCCTGATCTCGATTTCACGGGCGAGGACCTGCCGCCAACGCTGCGCGCGGTGGGCCTGTTCGCCCAGACCCTGTCCCAGGTGCGCTGGTTTCACCGCGTGGGCGAACTGTTGAGCGGGGAGGAAGCAGAGGCGGCTCATGCCTACCTTTCCGCGCTGGGATTCCCCGACGCCGGTCCGGCGGAAATCGGCGACTGGATGGAGGCAGAGGAAGCCGCTGGCAACCGCGACTGGAACAGCACCGGCTGGGAGGCGGAGGAGCAATTGCGCGCCGCCCTGTCCGTGCAGGCCGTGGAGATCATCGGCGACGAACAGGCCGTGCTGGTTGCCCTGACGCATGTGACCAGCACAGCGTCGGATGCTGTCCATGCGGCGGCGGCGCAGGCCGCATCCCGCTTCGGCATCGACGACGAGGGGCTGATCCGTGCTGCCGCCGGTTCTGCGACACAGGCCGCCTACCTCGCGGCCCTGGTGCTGGCTGCGGGCGAAGACGAGGAACACGCCTTTGCGCACAAGTTCCGGCTTTTCGAGTCCGGGCGCTGGCCCCTGGGCGTGACAGGTGCCACCCTGAACATCTTCTGATCCGATTCTCGCCGTTTCCGGCCTTCTACCCCTGCCCGCCCGCCAACGAACACAGGCTGCCCCATGTCGACCACCCGTATTGCCACCTGGAACATCAACTCCGTGCGCCTGCGCCTGCCGATCGTGCGGCGTTTCGTGCAGACCTACCGGCCTGACGTGCTCTGCCTGCAGGAGATCAAGTGCGAGGATGGCAAGTTCCCCTATCAGGACTTCCGGGAGATGGGCTATCCGCACATCGAGGTCTTCGGCCAGAAGAGCTATCACGGTGTCGCCACCGTCTCCCGCGTGCCGCTGACGGGTACCGAGCGGCTGAAGTGGGCCGGCAAGGATGACACGCGCCATCTGCTGACCCGTCTGCCGGGCGATGTGGAGGTGCACAACTTCTATGTGCCCGCAGGCGGTGACGAACCGGACCCGACGGTGAACGAGAAGTTCGATCACAAGCTGCGGTTCCTCGACGAGATCACGGCCTGGTTCGCGGAACGTCGCACGGACAGTGCCAAAGCCGTCGTGGTGGGCGACCTGAACATTGCACCGCACGAGAATGACGTCTGGTCACACAAGAAACTGCTGAAGGTCGTCAGCCATACCCCCATCGAGGTGGCGCGCATGGCGGACTGGATCGCGTCCCACGGATTCCATGACGTGGTACGCGAGTTCGTGCCGGAGTCCGAACAGCTCTACAGCTGGTGGAGCTACCGTGCGAAGGACTGGGACGCCGCCGACAAGGGCCGTCGCCTGGATCATATCTGGGTCACGCCTGCGTTGGTCGGTGCGCCGAAAGGCATGGAGGTGGTGCGCGAAGCCCGCGGCTGGGGCGAGAAGCCGTCCGACCATGTGCCGATCTGGATGGACATCGACCTGGGCTGAATGCGCCGGGAACTTCACTTGCGACGAATGGTCATTTCCGGCCCGGGCGGGTTCCGCAGATTATCTCGGGCATCCCCTGCCTCGAACGCGCGTGCCTGCCAATGAAGCCCAAACTGCTGACTACCCTGCCGACCTACACCCGTCGCCTGTTCGTCGCCGATGTGACCGCCGGGGTGACTGTGGCCATGGTCGCACTGCCCCTGTCGATCGCCATTGCCATCGCCTCCGGTGCCGATCCTGCTGTCGGTCTCGTGACGGCGGTGGTGGCAGGGTTTCTCATCTCGCTGCTCGGCGGCAGCCGGGTTCAGATCGGCGGACCGACGGGAGCGTTCATCGTCGTCGTCTACGGGGTCATCGCCAACCACGGTTATGACGGCCTCGTCCTGGCGACGCTGATGGCCGGGCTGATCCTGCTGGCGGCGAGCCTGCTGCGGGCCGGATCCCTGATCGCGCATGTGCCGGAGGCGGTGATCAACGGCTTCACCATCGGGATCGCGATCATCATCGCCACCAGCCAGATGAAGGATCTGATGGGTCTGCAACTGGCCAACGTTCCTGCTGACTTCGTGCCGAAGGTGGCCGCCCTGCTGTCCGTCCGCGACAGCTTCAGTCCGGCGGCGCTGGGCATCGGCCTGGCGACCGCCGTGCTGATCATCGCCCTGCGGAAGATCGCCCCCCGGTTTCCCGGCCTGATCGTCGCCGTCGCGGCCACGTCCGCAGCGGTGGCGCTGCTGGACCTGCCGGTGGAAACGATCACGTCACGCTTCGGCCCCCTGCCCGATGGTCTCCCCATGCCCGAACTGCCGGAGATCACACTGGCGAAGGTGACGGAACTGCTGCCCTCCGCCTTTGTCATCGCGTTCCTGGCCGGGGTCGAATCGCTGCTCTCCGCCATCGTTGCCGACCGGCTGATCGAAGGAAACTATCGTCCCAACGCCGAACTGATTGCCCAGGGTACGGCGAACATCGGCTCCGCCCTGTTCGGCGGCCTGCCCGCGACCGGTGCCATCGCCCGCACGGCGACCAATGTCCGCGCCGGTGGCAGGACACCTGTGTCGGGCATGGTCCATGCCCTGGCGGTGCTGGCGATGATGATGATCGCCGCGCCGCTGGCCGGGCACCTGGCGCTGCCGGCCCTGGCCGCGCTGCTGATCATTACCGCCTGGAACATGAGCGAGCCGGACAAGTGGGGCAGCTATCTCAGGGAACCGGTCCCGGACCGTATCCTGATCCTGCTGACCCTGGTGCTGACGGTTCTGGCCGACCTGACGGTCGCCATCGGCGTGGGCGTCGCCCTCGGACTGGCGCTCCGGCTGCACCGGCGGAATTCCGGGCCGCCCGACTGGACCCCGCGGGACCATTAGCGGCGTCGCAGCGAACAGCCCTGCCCTTCTCCAGCAACTGATTGAATTTCCTAGATTTTCACGACCTGAACCAGAGTTGCAGATGCGCGAACTCCGGTTGGGAGGCAGCGTCCTGCACCTCCCGGATGATTGTGCATCGACGTGTCCCGGACCTTGTATCCAGGGCGGCCATCGAGCGAACGGACCGCACGTCACATGCAACAGGAGATCATGAAGATGAACATGCGCCTTCCCGCCCGACTGCTACTCGTCGCCATGCTGGCCCTTCCCGCCACCGGCGCCATTGCCAGCGAACGCCACGACGCGACGACGGCTGCGCAGGAACAGACGATCCGCGATACCCTCACCGCGCAGGGCTATGACGTCCGCAAGATCAAGCGCGAGGACGGGCTGTTCGAGGTCTACGCGATCAAGGACGGCGAGCGTCTGGAGATCTATCTCGATTCCGCAATGAACATCGTCCGCACCAAGCGCGACGACTGAAACAGCGGCAAGGGGCGATGGCGCGACCCGTCGCCCCTTGCCGAGACAGGAGTTTGAAGTCATGAAACGCGTTCGTGTGTGGGACCTGTTTGTCCGGGTGTTCCACTGGTCACTTGTCATCCTGTTCGGCGCGAATGCGCTGGTCATCGATGAGGAAAGCGCAGTTCACGAGTGGATCGGCTATGCCGTCGTTGTCCTGATCGTCGCGCGCATCATCTGGGGGCTCGTCGGCACCCGCTATGCGCGGTTCAGCAGCTTCCCGCCCAGCCGGTCTGCCGCCATGGAACAGATGACCGACATTGCCGCCGGGCGCACTCGCGCGCATGTGGGACACACCCCGCTGGGCGCCTGGATGATCTACAACCTGCTGGTCACGATGCTGCTGATCGGCCTGTCGGGTTATCTGATGACCACCGACATGTTCTGGGGCACGGAATGGACCGAGGAACTGCACGAGATTCTGGTTTCATGGGCGGAACTGTCCGTCGTTGCCCACATCGCAGCCGTGATCTTCGAAAGCCGCCGCCTGCATGTGAACCTTCCACGCGCCATGGTGACCGGATACAAGGAGAACATGCCCGAATAAGGACATGATCCGTGACACATCCTGCAAGCCTCTCCAGCAGCACACCCCTTGGCCTGATGGCGCTGATCCTGATCCAGGTGATCTGCGCCATCTTCTTTGCGACCGACGTGGTCTCGGACTTCGCGGAGGGCGGGGTGACGACATCGGGGCAGTACCACCTGATCATCGAATCAGTCGCAACGGTTTCGCTCTGCGCCGCGATCCTGCTGGAGACGCGCTATTTCCTCTATCTGCTGCGCCGCAAGGCCCATCTGGAGAAGAGCGCGTCTGTCGCCACGATGGCCGTGTTCGACATCATCGAGAGCCACTTCGACGCCTGGCAGCTGACTCCTTCGGAACGCGACATCGCCATGTTCCTGGTCAAGGGGCTCGGCATTGCGGAAATCGCGACGATGCGCGGCAGCGCCGAAGGTACGGTCAAGTCGCACCTGAACGCGATCTACCGCAAATCGGGCACCGGCAGCCGCGGCGAACTTTTGAGCAGCATCATCGACACACTGATCGAGGAACGCCCGGCCAGATCGTGAAACCTGCTGACGGTGGACCCCGCCACCGCGCCCGGCGGCTCATTTCGTGCCGCTGTTCTCCGCCAGCCAGCCCTTCATCCGCGCCATTGCTTCCTCGACATTGTCGATGGAGCTGGCGCAACTGAACCGCAGATAGCCCTCCCCGAACCGGCCGAAGCTGGTGCCTGCAATGGCGGCGACGCCGGTTTCCTGCAGCAGGCGGTCCTGCATCGTGGCGCTGTCGAGGCCTGTGCCGGTGATGTTCGGGAAGGCATAGAACGCACCCTTCGGCATCACGCAGGACACGCCGGGCATGTCGTTCAGCAGCGCGACCATGCGGGTGCGACGGACATCGAAGGCCGCGACCATTTCCTGCACCGCATCCTGCGGTCCCTCCAGCGCGGCAATCCCGGCAAACTGGGTTGCGGCATTGACGCAGGAGTGGGTATTGACGGCCAGCTTGCCCGCCAGCGGTGCCAGACTGGCTGGCCACAGTCCCCAGCCGAGCCGCCAGCCGGTCATGGCATAGGTCTTCGACCAGCCATCCAGCACGATCAACCGGTCACGGATCGACGGATAGTCCAGCAGGGTGACGTGATCCAGACCATCGTAGGTCATGCAGGAATAGATCTCGTCGGACATGATCGCGACGTCCGGGAACCGCGCCAACCCCTCCACCAGCCGGTCGATCTCGGCCCGCGGCACCACGCCACCGGTCGGGTTGGCCGGGGAGTTCAGGATGATCAGCCGGGTGCGGTCGGTGATCTGCGCCAGCACCTCTTCCGCCGAGAAGCTGAAGCCATTGGCTTCATGCAGGCGGATCGGCACGGCCCTGGCACCGGAGAACTCGATCATGGAACGATAGATCGGGAAGCCCGGATCCGGATACATGATCTCCGTCCCCTCCTCGCCGAACATCAGCATGGCGAAGGCCATCGTGACCTTGCCGCCCGGCACGCAGACGATGTGATCGGGATCGACGTCCGCGCCATGACGGCGGTGAATGTCGGCGGCCACGGCAGCGCGCAGTTCGGGGATGCCGTTGGCAGGCGTATAGCCATGGTGGCCATCGGCCAGCGCCTTGCGCCCGGCCTCCACGATGTGGCCCGGCGTCGGAAAATCCGGCTGCCCGATGCCCAGATTGATCACCGACTTGCCCTGTGCCGCCAGCGCATTCGCCCGCGCCAGCACCTCGAACGCCGTCTCCGTCCCGAGCTGCGCCATCCGGCCACTGAGTTGCATTGCCTTCCCCCCGGCTTCATCTGTTTCCACGATCTCATAAAGCGATTGGCGACCGACCGGAAGGGACTGCGTCATTCAGGGGGAACGTTTCAAGCTTCTCCCGCCCCACGGTTTGTGGTCAGCTTGAGACATAACAACAAGGCTGGGAGCAACGAACGACATGCAGGATCTTGCAGGGAAGGTGGCATTCGTCACCGGTGCGGCGAGCGGTATTGGACTGGCGATCGCGCGGTCGATGCATCAGTCGGGCATGAAGGTGATGCTGGCCGACATCGACCCCGATGGTCTGGCCCGTGCGGCGGCGGAGCTCGGAACCGGCACCGCGATCGTTATCTGCGATGTGCGCGACCCGAAGTCCGTACAGGCGGCGGCGGACGCCACCATCGAGACCTTCGGCAAGGTGCACGCGGTGGTGAACAATGCCGGTGTCGGGCTGGGTGGCGCGCCCGGCACGATCCCGCTGGAGGACTGGCGCTGGATCGTCGACATCAACCTGATGGGTGTCGTGCATGGGGTCGAGATCTTCACGCCGCTCATCAAGTCGCATGGCGAAGGCGGCCACTTCATCAACACCGCCTCCATGGCCGGTCACTGGACCAACGCCAACATGGGTCCCTATTGCGCCACCAAGTTTGCCGTCGTCGGCTATTCCGAGTGCCTGAACGAGGCACTGGCGCCGGAGGGGATCGGTGTCTCGGTGCTGTGCCCCGGATTCGTGCAGACCAGCATCGCCACCAGCGGCACCGCGCGCCCGTCCGGCATCACCCCCACGCGCCCCGCCCCGACCGCAGAAAGTGACACGCCACCGATCCCGGACGCCGGGCAACTGGTGGCCAACGGGATGCCGCCGGAGATCCTGGGGGACTGGGTCGTGGAATGCATGCAGCGCGATGCGCGCTATATCTTCACCCATCCCGACATGGCCCCGCTGATCGACATGCGCTACGCCGCGATCAAGGAAGAGTTCGCGCGCAGCGAGGCCAATGCCACACTGAAGGCCAACCAGACAGCCCACGGCTGAGGGGGAGAGGCACGGCCATGGCCGACCTGATCGAACTGAGTTCACGCATCATCGACCAAGGCGACGAACAGGCGCCCGGCTTGCTGAACCGCGTCACCCGCGAACTGTCGGAGGTGGCCGATGGTGTCGCGGTGGTGGAAGCCTTCAGCCACGTGGTCAGCTTCCGCACCGGCGACGGTCTGGTGCTGTTCGACACCAGCCTGCAGGCACATGCCCCGGCAATCATCAAGGCCCTGCGCGGCTGGTCGAAGGACCCGGTCCATTCCATCGCCTTCACGCATGGACACATCGATCACATCGGCGGCACGCAGGCCTTTCTGGATGAAGCCACGGACGCCGGAAATCCCCGCCCGCGCATCATCGGGCATGAGAATGTGGCCCCCCGCATCGACCGCTACATCAGGACCAATGGCTACAACGGCCATATCAATGCCCGGCAGTTCGGTCCCAGGAAGCCGGGCGGCCAGCCAGTGGTGGAGCGTGACGGTCCACCGCCATTCGGTCCGAAATCCTGGGTCAAACCCGACACAACATTTGTCGACCGCATGAACATCCGTGTTGGCGACGAGCATGTGGAACTGTTCCACGACAAGGGCGAGACCGACGATCACCTCTGGGCCTGGTGGCCGGAGCGGAAGGCAATCTGTGCCGGGGATTTCATCATCTGGATGTTCCCCAACGCCGGAAACCCGCAGAAGGTCCAGCGCTATCCTCTGGAATGGGCGCGGGCGCTGCGCCAGATGCGGGCGATGAAGCCGGAACTGATCCTGCCCGCCCACGGACTGCCCTTCGCCGGGCAGAAGCGCATTGCCACCGTGCTTGACGACATGGCCTGCGCCCTGGAGGGACTGGTGGAGGACACGCTGTCGATGATGAACGACGGCGCGCGCCTGAACGACATCATCCACAGTGTCCGGGTGCCCGACGACCTGCTGGCAAAGCCCTACCTGCGCCCGTTCTATGACGAACCGGAGTTCGTCGTGCGCAACATCTGGCGGCTGTATGGCGGCTGGCACGATGGCAACCCGGCCAACCTGAAACCGGCCCCCGATGCGGCGCTGGCGTCGGAGTTGGCGCGATTGGCAGGTGGTGCCCCGGCGCTGGCTTACCGGGCGCGGGAACTGGCGGAGGCTGGGGAACACCGGCTGGCTTGCCATCTGGCCGAGTTCGCGGCACAGGCCGCGCCAGAAACGGCCTCCGTCCACGCGGCACGCGCCTTCGTCTACCAGAAGCGACGGGAAACCGAACTGTCGTTGATGGCGAAGGGAATCTATGGCGCCGCCGCGCGCGATTCGGAGGACAAGGGCCAGTTGAATACGAAGGCTCAGCCGGATAGCTGAATGGCCAGGCCCTGGGGAGGGGAAACGCATGACTGTCAGCATCGAGAAGGACGGCCACGTCTGGACCGTCATTCATCACCGGCCGGAAGCCCGCAATGCCATGGACCCGGAGAGTTCCATTGCCCTGAACGATGCCTTTCTGGCATTCGAACGTGATGACGAGGCGCGGGTGGCGGTGTTCTTCGGCGAAGGCGGTGCCTTCTGCGCCGGCTGGGACCTGAAGCACGCGGCGGCGCTGGAGGCGCGCGAGCCCGGCCAGCAATCTCTGGACGATCTCGACTTCACCGCCGACGGTCCCGCGCCGGGACCCGGCGACGACATTCCGCGCGGCCCCATGGGGCCGAGCCGCCTGGAACTGGACAAGCCGGTCATCGGCGCCATTGCCGGTCCTGCCGTCGCGGGCGGCATGGAACTGGCCATGTGGTGCGACTTCCGGGTCATGGAGGAAAGTGCCTACATGGGTGTCTACTGCCGTCGCTGGGGTGTGCCGCTGATCGACGGCGGCACGGTGCGCCTGCCCCGGCTGGTTGGTCAGGGACGGGCCATGGAGATCATCCTGACCGGGCGCAAGGTGCCTGCGGAGGAATGCTTGCGTATCGGCCTGTGCGAACATGTGGTGGCGGACGGAACAAGTCGGCAGAAGGCAGAGGAACTGGCGCAGCAGATTGCCCGGTTCCCGCAGAACTGCATGCGGGCCGACCGGCGCTCCACCATCCGCCAGCATGGGCTTTCGGTGCGGGAAGGCCTGGCGCAGGAATGGCAGAACAGCCGCGCCGAACTGGCGCGCGAGGGGATTGCCGGGGCCGCCCGGTTCCGGGACGGCAAGGGACGCGGCGGCGATTTCGCCGACATCTGAATATCGGCGGGGAGGCCGAAACATGAGCTTGTTCAACAAGGTACTGATTGCCAATCGCGGAGAGATCGCCTGTCGGGTCGCGACGACACTGCGGGAGATGGGGATCGTTTCCGTCGGCATTTATCACGCCGCAGACAGCCTTTCCGCCCACGTAGGCGCGGTGGACGAGGCTGTGCTGATCCAGGGCGAGACCCCTGTCGCGGCCCATCTGGACGTGGACCAGATCCTGAAGGTCGCCCGGGAATCCGGCGCCGATGCCATCCATCCCGGCTATGGCTTCCTGTCGGAGAATGCGGGCTTCGCCGAGGCGGTAAGGGGTGCCGGCCTGACCTTCATTGGCCCGGACCCGGATTGCATCCGGCTGATGGGTGACAAGATCGAATCGCGGAAGTTCGCGGAGGCACATGGCGTGCCCGTCGCCCCCTCCGTCCTGCCGACAGGCGACATCGACAGCTTCATCGCGGAGGCCGCGAGCATCGGCTTCCCGCTGCTGGTCAAGGCATCTGCCGGTGGCGGCGGCAAGGGCATGAGCATTGTCCGTGATCCCGCCGATCTGGCCGATCAGGCCCGGCGGGCGGCAAGCGAGGCACAGCGGTACTTTGCCGACGGCCGGGTCTATGCAGAGCGTTATGTCGACCGCCCGCGCCACATCGAGGTGCAGGTGCTGGGCGACGGCGCGGGCAAGGTCGTGCACCTGCACGAGCGCGAATGCTCCATCCAGCGCCGGTTCCAGAAGATCGTCGAGGAGGCACCCTCCGCCGGATTGCCCGACACCCTGCGCGCGGAAATCTGCGAGGCTGCCGTGCGGCTGGCCAGCGCCGCGAACTATCTCAACGCAGGCACCGTGGAGTTCATCCTGGCCCCCGACGGCGCTTTCTATTTCCTGGAGATGAACACCCGACTGCAGGTCGAGCATCCGGTGACCGAGATGGTGACCGGCATCGACCTGGTCCGGAAGCAGGTGGAGATCGCCGCCGGTCAGGGCCTTGGCCTCGAACAGGACGAAGTGGCACTGAACGGCCACGCCATCGAATGCCGCATCTGCGCCGAGGACCCGACGAACGGTTTCCTGCCGGAGACCGGGCGGGTGCTGCTGCTCGATCCGCCGACGGACGATCACACGCGGTTCGAGAACGGGCTGACCCAGGGCCAGTCCGTCACCAGTGACTTCGACCCGATGCTGGCGAAGCTGGTGGTGCATGGACCCGACCGGCCCGGTGCGGCGGATCTGATGCGCAAGGCCCTGCGGGACACCACGCTGCTGGGGGTCGGCACCAACATCGACTATCTGGCCGACATCGTGGCCCATCCGGCGTTCCGGTCAGGCGACCTGCACACGGGTTTCGTGGAGGAGCATGCGGAGAGCCTGACCCCGGCGGAACCGGATGAACAGACCGTCGATACCGTGCTGGTCGCGGCCCTGAACGGCCACGACAGCTTCCGCCGCCAGAACGACAATTATCCCGAACCCTATGCCAGCATGGGGCACTGGCGGAACTGATCAGCGGGTACCGGCGGATCAGCCTATGGCGCCGCCGGTCCTCATCCCCGCGATCTCATCGTCCGAATACCCCCATTCGCCCAGGATCTGGTCGGAGTGTTCGCCGATCGATGGCGCATGGGTCATCGCGTCCGCACCTTCGATGCGCGGCAGGCCGGGGATGTGCGGCATCGGGATGGTGCCGGTCGAGGTGTGCTCGACATAGGCAATCGCCTCCACCGCCTTCGTGTGCGGATGGTCCATCAGTTCGCGATAGGTCTGAACCGGGGCATTCATGACACCCGCCGCCGTCAGCGCCTCGGCCCAGTCCTGTGTCGAACGGGTGCTGAAGACTTCGCGGATCATCGGCATCAGCACGGCCTCGTTCTTCAGCCGCAGGTCACCTGAGCAGAAGCGTGGATCGTCCTTCCATTCCGGCTTGCCCATGACGTCGCAGAGCGTCTGGTAATGTGCCTCCCGCATCGCGGTGATGTTGATGAAACCGTCGGTGGTCGGCATCGTGCCCACAGGGACGTAGAGCGGCTGGCTCTGGCCCTTTTCCAGGTAGAATTCCATCACCTTCGCGGCCTGGAATGCGGCGGCACTCTGCATCAGGTTGTTGTCGACGTAACAGCCGGTGCCATAGCGGAACTTCCGCATCAGCGCGGTCGAAAGTGCCTGAAACGCGTAGAGTCCGGTGGTGACATCGATGGGAATCATGTTCAGCCGCTGCGGCATGCCGTCCTTGTCGCGATTGACCGTCATCAGGCCCGAGTAGGCCTGGATGACCGCATCCGTCACCGGACGGTTGGAGTTCGGGCCGGACTGTCCGAAGCCCGTGACCGACAGATAGATGACGTTCGGATTGACCGCCTTCACCTGATCGTAGGACAGACCGAACTTCGCCATCACGCCGGGGCGAAAGGCTTCAACGATCACGTCCGCCTTCTCCGCGATGCGCCGGGCAACAGCCAGGGCGTCAGGGTTCTTCATGTCCATGGCCAGCGATCGCTTGCCCCGGTTGAAGGCGATGGAATGGGCGCACTGGTCGTCGTAGATCGCCCCCAGGGCGCGGCCCCAATCGCCCGCCAGCGGCTCGACCTTCATCACGTTGGCACCATGCTGGGCCAGCAGCATGGTTGCATGCGGTCCGGCCACACCCTGTGAAAAGTCCAGCACGTTGATCCCGTCAAAGGCACGCTGTTCATCGGTCATTCGGGTCCCCCCAGCTCTCGATCATCTCCGCTGGCGAAACCGAAGCATGTCGGACACCGGGCGGCCTTCCTCCCCGGAAAGCAGAACCCTTCTAGCAAAGTTGCCATCGCCGTCCACCGGCAAGATTGGCAATGCAGTCATTCGGCGCGTCGCGGCGCCGGTACGGCAAGCATCTCCAGCAGCAGGTCGGCCAGTGCATCAACCGACGGCGAGACCCTGCTGCCACTGGCGTTGAACAGATACGTCTTCAGGTCCGGCAACACCGGAAAGCCGCTGTCGAGCACGCGCAATTTCCCCGAAACGCCATCGATGGGCAGAACAGTCACGGCCAGTCCGGCCTCCACAACGCAGTCCAGTCCTGCCCGGCTGGTGCTCTCATAGGCAAAGCGGAATGGCATGCCGTGGTCATCCAGCGCCTGGACCGCCGCCTTCCGGTAGATGCAGTCCGGCGCGAAGATGGCGAGCGGCAACGGATCCACCTCCGGCGCGTCGGAATGCCGTGCCGCGGCCCAGACGAGGGGCCTGTGCATGATCTGCTGCCCGCCCGACCGGCCACAGCGCTGGGTCACGAAGGCCAGATCCGCGTCGCCGGCCTCCAGAAGCTCCAGCGCCTCCCAACTGCGGTTGCAGCTGAGTTCGACCTGCACCAAAGGAAAGCGCTTCCCGAACTCGGTCAGGACCGGTGGCAGGAAGCACATGGACATGTCGGTGGCGGCCAGCCGCACACGCCCGGGTTCCACCTGCTGGCCCAGTTCCATCATCGCATCCGCCGTCAGCCGCATCACGCGATGCGCATACCGCAGCACGATCTCGCCTTCCCGCGTCAGACGCACCTCGCGGCTTGTCCGGTTCAGGACACGGACCTGCAGTGCCTCCTCCAGCCGCTTGATCTGCATGCTGACGGCGGATTGCACGCAGTTGAGGCGTTCGGCGGCGCGGGTGAAGTTCCGGGTCTCGGCAACGGTCACGAAGGCCCGCAGCAGACCCGCATCAATCGATTGGGCAGGCTCCAGCATCAATTTTCCTGATGATCAGATCAATTCTATTCGTTTCACAGATTTCATTACCGCAACTACCTTGCGCCCACAACCTGACCCCTGATGTCGCGAGCACCTGACCATGAACCGAAAACTCTTGACTGCCCTGATCTGCGCCGGCTGCGTCCTTGGCGTGTCCGTCGGCTTCCGTCAGGCGCTTGGCCTGTTCCTGACGCCGGTCTCCGAGTATCTGGCGACGGGGCGGGAGACCTTCGCGCTCGGCATGGGACTGATGAACCTGTTCTGGGGTCTGGGTGCACCCTTCGCCGGGGCGCTTGCCGACCGTTTCGGGGCTGCCTGGATCATCGCGCTCGGCGGGCTGGCCTATGGCGCGGGCCTGGCCGTGATGACCCTGCCCGGCACTGGCGACCAGTTGCTGGTCGGTGGCGTGCTCATCGGGCTGGGCCTGAGCGGTTCCGGCTTCACCGTCATCCTCGGCACCATCGGCCGCATCACGCCGGAGAAGCATCGCAGCACTGCCCTTGGCCTTGCCTCCGTCGGCGGGTCTATCGGCCAGTTCATGTCACTGCCCTATACCCATGTCATCATCGACGGTTATGGCTGGTCGAACGCGCTGCTGATCCTCGGCGCCACCGCCTGCCTGATCGTGCCGCTGGCCTATGGCCTGGCCAGCAAGCCGGTCGAGGTCGACACCGGCCCGGAGCAGAAGATCGGCGAAGCCCTGCGGGCGGCCTTCGCGATCCCCAGCTTCTGGCTGCTCAACGCCGGGTTCTTCGTTTGCGGCTTTCACCTGGCCTTCGTCGGTGTCCACTTGCCGGGGTTCCTGAGTGACCGCGGCTTCGATCCCTGGCTGGCCACGGTCTCCCTGACCATTGTCGGGCTGACCAATATCGCGGGCAGCTACGCCTGTGGTGTGCTGGGCGGCAAGTATTCCAAGAAGAACCTGCTCAGCCTGCTCTACCTCGCCCGCGCCGCGATCTTCCTGCTGTTCATCCTGACGCCGGTGACGGAGCTGACCGTCATGATCTTCTCCGCCGCCATCGGACTGCTCTGGCTCGGTACCGTGCCGCTGACCAGCGGGCTGGTGGGGCACATCTTCGGAACCCGCTACATGTCGATGCTGTTCGGCATTGTCTTCATGGGCCACCAGTTCGGCGGCTTCCTGGGGGCCTGGATCGGCGGCTATGCCTACGACACCTTCGGATCCTATGACGCCATGTGGTGGCTAAGCATCGCGCTCGGCGTTGCCTCCGCCGCAATCCACTGGCCGATCACGGAGAAACCCGTCGCCGTCGCCACTGCCTGAACCGGCGAAATCTGGCGACACGCAGCATCATCAATATTGATATTAAGAGTCAATTGCATTAACAAGATCCCCTGTCGTCTGCTGAGGGTGAGTCCCCGGCATTGTCCGAAACGTCAGGAATGTCTGGCTCATGATATCCATCCGCACCGCGCTGGTCGGCCTGTTCCTTCTCGCAGCTCCTGTCTCTGCCGGGGCGGAGACGCGTGAACCGGGCATCGGGCTGGAACTGAACAAGCTGGAAGCGGTCGAGGGCGCCTGCCGCGCCTATGTCGTGCTGCAGAACGATACCGACGCCGACTACTCCGCCCTGCGCTATGACCTCGTCATCTTCGATGTCGACGGCATCGTCACCCGCCGGCTGGCGCTGGAGACCGCGCCGCTGGTCGCGGGCAAGACCAGCCTGAAGGTCTTCGATCTGGCCGGGATCACCTGTGACGGTATCGGGCGCATTCTGGTGAACAGCATCCTTGAATGCACCGACCAGACCGGCGAGCGTGACGATTGCCTGCCCCTGGTCCGGACGACCTCCCGCAGTGACGTTTCCCTGATCAAGTAAGGGCAGTGCCGATGCAGACCGAACTGAACCTCCCGCCCTCCACCGCTGCCCCGGGCGGACCATTGGCCGACCTGCTGGCCATGCTGCAGTCCGGTGGCCCCGTGGTGGCCCTGCTGATCGCCATGTCGGTCGCGGCAACAGCCATCGTACTCGCCAAGGCCTGGCAGTTGCGCGGTATCCGTTCCGCAGACGCACGCCTGACCGGTGAAGCCCTGTCGCTGTGGCAGGCGGGCAGGACGGGCGAAGCCGTGACGAGGCTGGAAGGGTCGATCGGGCCGCTCGCCACCGCGATCTCCGCCGCCATGCGCGGCATTCGGCAGGGCATGGACCCGGAGTTGGTGCGCGCAGAAACCATGCGCTGCGCCGCCGACACGCTCGAAGCCTGCCGCACCGGGCTGCGCGCCCTGGAAGTCATCGCCTCCCTCGCTCCCCTGCTCGGCCTGTTCGGCACCGTGCTGGGCATGATCGAGGCGTTTCGTCAGCTGGAGGCCGCGGGCAACCAGGTCAACCCCGCCATCCTGTCCGGCGGCATCTGGCAGGCACTGCTGACCACGGCGGTGGGCCTCGCCGTCGCCATTCCGGCGGTCGTGGCGCTGAACTGGCTGGAGCGCCGGATCGAGCGGCTGGCATGCACGGCGGACAGCGCCATCACCCGCCTGTTCACCCAGAACCTTCCCCCGGCACAGCATGCGGAGGCTTCCCATGTCGGCAATCTTCACCCCGCCGCCGTCGCTCAGGGCGGCGACTGACGGACGCCGGCGGGCGCTGATCAGCCTGACACCGCTGATCGATGTCGTCTTCATCCTGCTGGTCTTCTTCATGCTCGCGTCCTCCTTCCTCGACTGGCGTGCCATCGACCTCGATCCGCCCGCCAGGGCAGGCGCGGCAAACGCGCTGACCGGTGCCATGCTGGTCGATGTCCGCACCAATGACCTGCGGCTGTCCGGCGAGATCTTGCCCCTGAACCAGATCGTGGAACGGCTGAAACAGGTCGCCGGAGCGCACCCGGACCGTGCCATCGTCGTACGCCCTGCCGACGGAGTTTCGCTGCAGCGCACGATCAGGGTGCTAGATCGTCTGGTCGGCAGCGGGATGCGGAACATCTCCCTGACCCGCCCGGAGCAGAACCGTTGAGCCTCGCCCGCGCCCAGAGGAAGCGTCCACGCAGCGACGACGACCGTGTCCTGCCGTTGATCAATGTCGTCTTCCTGCTGCTGATCTTCTTCATGGTCGCGGGACACCTCTCCGCGACCGATCCTTTCGCAGTCACGCCGCCGCATTCCGACACAGAAACCGCACCCGACATGGACACACACCTGATCCTGATCGACCGGCAGGGCCATCTGGCGCTTGATGGCCTGCCGCTGTCGGAGGCCGCATTGATCGAGGCTTTCGGAAGCAGTCCGATGACCACAGTCAGGATCAAGGCCGACGGGGCCGTGGATGCTGTCACCGTCATCACCCTGATGGAACGCCTGCGTGCAGCTGGCCTGACCAACCTGCAGCTGCTGACCATCCCGACGGTCGAATGAATCACATCCGTCCTCCCGGCTGGTTCCCGGCGGTGATCGTGGCGATACTGCTTCACGCGGCCATCGCCGTCGCCATGCTGATACAGGTGCCGACGCAGGGCACGGCCCTGCCCGGCATGTCCGGCATGCAGGTCGGTCTTGCCGCCTCGGGCGGTGCCACTGGCGAGGTGGCGGCGGCCCCCGCCGTTGCCAAACCAGTCGACGCCACTTCACCTGACCCGCAGCCGGTTGTGACCGCACGCGAGCCGCTCGAACAGACCACGCTCATCCCGACCGGGACAGTCGAACCGGTCACGGAAGAGGTCGCAATGACTGTTTCGGCGGGACCGATCGATCCGGTGCCGGAGCCCGCACCCCCAACCGAGATAGCGGCAAGGATCGTCGCTGAAGCGGTTGAACCCGCCGATCCGATACCGGAACCGGTGACCGAGACAGTTGCCGCAGTCGCGCCGCCGCCGCCGCCGCCGCTCCCGGTGCCGCGCCCGAAACCAGAGATGGGTCAGACCGCTGAACCACAGACAGCGACCACTGTGAACAGGACGACACCGGCACCGGCACCGACACCGTCCCCCGAACCCGAGCCTGCAATCGGGGCGGGCAGGACCAGCGGCCCCGGTGAAGCGGTGCAACGGGCAGCGCCGGTGACCGGCGGTGGCGGGCGCTCCGGTGACCGGTCCGGGGCGGGCGTGTCCAGTCAGGACGGCGCCCGTTCAGGCGGTGGCAGTCCGGGTGAGCGGCAGGACTATCTGACCCGTCTGCTGAACTGGCTGGAACGCCACAAGGAATACCCCCGCCGGGCGCAAAGGCGACGGCAGGAAGGCACGGCGATGCTGTTCTTCCGCATGGATCGTGACGGGCGGGTGACGGAGTTCCGCATCGAAAAGGGATCCGGCCACGCCCTGCTCGACGCCGAAGTCGAAGCCATGATCCAGCGCGCCCAGCCCCTGCCCGCCATGCCGGACTTCATGCAGCAGAGTCAGCTGGAACTGGTGGTGCCGGTAAACTTCGTGCTGCGCTGAGGCAGCCCGGACGGCGATCCGGGATCACGCTGGGGAGGGAAAAATGGTGGTGCTGGCAGTCTTGAGCGAACCCGTCTCTGGTCAAATTGCCTGTTTACAGGGAAGAACAGGGAATTTTCGGCATTTTCGGCCGTGGAGAAGTGCTTTCCGCTGCCGTAACCCCCTGAATTCCTGCCTCTTTCTGCCCAAATTCCCTGTGACCAATAACAGGGAATTCAATTGCCGGAACAGGGTGCTGGAATCCGCCAGCAGGGAATCTGGATTGGCTTGCAGGGAACCCCGCTGCGAAGAGCTGCGAACCCCCAGGGAACGGGCATCAGTCCGCGGCTCCCGGGGCGCCTCGGGCCACTGCCTTGGACAACGCCATGCACGCCAGGCCCGCAGCATCACCGGCTTCCGCGGACCCTGCAACTGCGTACTCAACAGGCCGGGTCCGGGCGCACCTCGTATGGGGGCATCAGACGCTGCGCACCAGAGTGGGCAGCCACCGGACAAGGTCGGACAGACGCAGGGGGCTTTGCAATGCGTGACGGGACGCACCTGAAGCGGGACGGGATTGCGGGTTAGTGGGACGATAGTGGGATGAAACGCGCGTAAACCGGGACGGGTTCGCTCCTTACCGGGACGATGGTGGGACAGGGAGGTGCCGTACCGGGACGGCGATCGAGGAACGCGGGACAGAATGACCGCATTGTGGGATTGATTTGGGACCGCCTGGAGGAACGACAGGCAGGAACTCGGGCATCTCGCGCCCGGCGATCGTGTGCTGCGCATCTCGCTTTGGATCTCTTGATGCACTCGACCATCCGTGACGCTCCATGTGCCCCTGCTGCAATCGACAGAAGCGCCGAATGCTCGCTCTGCAGCGAGAGATGATCGATGTCTCCCGTCGAAAGGCAGTGTCGTTCGTCGAGGAGCGCAATCCGGTCTGGATATGGCACCCGGCCGATCACTTCTGCCCCGTCTGCATGGTCCCGAGAGAGACTGATTCGCACGATGATTCGCCGGTTCCGCACCTGATGCCAGCCTTTCGTTGGCGGTATTGGCCCCGATCTCGACCCCGGTCATCCCCACCGCCCAAAAAATCGGTGGAGGTTTTCTGAACGCTCCTAAAACGCTTGAACGCTCTAAAACGCCTTTTGAACGCCTGTTTTGGGCCATTAAAACGCTGGCGGCTTCGAGCGTTTTGAAATCGGGGCATGCGAGACGGGGTTCTTCCACAGGTTGGCGACAAAATGCTTTGACAATCCCTCCGGGATCCGAGTGCGTGGATTAAGGACGCGACAGGAACATAACGTGATCAATCGTGTCCCCGAGTACGCCAACACCATGTCGGAGAACCTGAGAATGACCTCCAGAACCCAGCGCCGCGCAGGCGGTGCGAAGCAGACCGACCGAACCCGGAGCAGAAGCCCGGGACGGGTCGTATCCACGATCACGGAGCGGCGCATCGATGCGCTGCGCCCCTACGAGGGCAATGCCCGGACCCACTCACGACGGCAGATCCGCCAGATCGCCGACAGCATCGATCGCTTCGGCTTCACCAATCCGGTGCTGATCGCCGACGATGACACCATCATCGCCGGCCATGGCCGCGTGCTGGCGGCACGGTCGCTCGGCATGACGGAGGTGCCGACGGTGCGCCTTTCGCACATGAGCGAAGCCGAACGCAGGGCCTACATCCTGGCCGACAACAAGCTCGCCCTGAATGCGGGCTGGGACCAGGACCTGCTGGCGATCGAACTGCAGGGACTGATCGATCTCGACTTCGACGTGGAACTGACCGGCTTCTCGCTGGCGGAGATCGATTTTACCCTCGATGCGGCGAGCGAACGGGAGACACCGGGACCGGCGGCACCAGAGGACGAGATCCCGCCGCTGCCGCAGACAGCGATCAGCCGACCGGGCGATCTCTGGCGCTGCGGGCGCCATCGCCTGCTCTGCGGTGATGCCCGCTCATCTGCCGACTACGATCTGCTGCTGGGACAGGAGCAGGTCGATCTCGTCTTCACCGATCCGCCCTACAATGTAGCGATCGATGGTCATGTCTCCGGACTTGGCAAGGTACGCCACCGGGAGTTTGCCTTCGCGTCAGGCGAGATGTCGGAGGACGCCTTCATCGCCTTCCTGACCGGGACGCTGGGAGCGGCAGCCGATCGCTGTCGCGACGGCGCCATCGCCTTCGTCTGCATGGACTGGCGGCACATGGGGGAACTGCTCGCGGCGGGCCGCACGGTCTTCTCGGAACTGAAGAACCTCTGCGTCTGGAACAAGACCAATGGTGGCATGGGGAGCTTCTATCGCTCCAAGCATGAGTTGGTCTTTGTCTTCAAGGTGGGGACGGGTCCGCATGTGAACAGCTTCGGTCTCGGCGAGACGGGTCGCTACCGGACCAATGTCTGGGACTATGCCGGCATCAACAG